>Ga0193751_1000009_pt1 | contig 175775 bp, 167 predicted proteins | sample L1c2metaG_FD_143050 | JGI IMG/M metagenome (GOLD analysis project Ga0193751, IMG submission 143050) | Soil microbial communities from a riparian zone of the East river system, Colorado, United States - L1c2 | ecosystem: Environmental > Terrestrial > Soil > Riparian zone | place: USA: East... | reverse complement strand
CACGCACTTGCTGCCATTAAACTGGCAACGGGTTCCCTCGTGTGAGGACAACTCAGTGTTTAAATGACACTTATTCATAGGTGCGGGTGAGCTTAACCACTTGCCCGCACCCTTTACATGTCATCTATGCGATGCACCCAACCGCTGGCCGCTCTGATGTCTCGGTTCACTTTATGAAAACACGTCCAAAAGCGATAGGAATGATTTCAAAACACCCAAAGCCCTAACCAATCGATGAAGCCAACCCAGCACTTTGTTGTAAGCTTTCGATGGATTATGAAACCGATTGTCAAAGTGCTGGGTGGCTTATCTCTTTCTCGTTAGATGATTGCGCGCATCGGGTAATGAAGCCACCGGAAACGCTTCGTACGGCACGGCTGGTTCTGCGGAAGCCCACGCGTGAGGATGCGCCTCTAATGTTCGCGTCCTACGGGCAAGACCATGAGGTTGCGCACTACGTCCCGTGGCGTCCACATACGTGCGTTTCCGACAGCGAGGCCGTCATTGGCCGCTTTCTTGATTCGTGGCGCGACGGATGCGGGTTCCACTGGCTGTTGTTCCAATACGGCGGCAGTGAGCTCATGGGTGCTATTGGCATCCGCAGAGAAGCACACGGGCCTGAGCTTGGATATGTCCTAGCGCGGCGATATTGGGGCTATGGATTTATGGCCGAAGCGGTGACCGCAGTGGTCGATTGGGCATTTACCGAGCCGTCTGTTTTCCGCGTCGGCGCGGTCTGCGACATCGACAATCAGCGCTCGGCGCGCCTACTGGAAAGAGCTGGCTTCGAGCGGGAGGGCGTTTTACGCTCGTGGGCGGTTCACCCAAACATTTCAGCGACGCCACGCGACTGCTACTCGTATTCCAAAACCCGCAACATCTAACCGTGCGATGCAGACATGTGGTTAGGTCAAGTTGATTATCGTTGATTGTGTTTTCTTGGTTGTGTTCCCCTTAGAGGAGGGGTTTGGGGAACATTGACGAAAGGAATAGTAATCCCGCAGCAGCGGGAGATTCCGCTCGGAATGACAACTGGGTGCAGCGTCATGCTGCTCGCCGGAATAGAGCCGATTCACTTCTCTTTTTCTACCGGCAGTTGGACTTTGATGCAATGATCCGTAATGGCACTGGGCGCGCATTTTTTGACCGACGTTCTCGCGGCGATTGTTTTTGGAATCATTTGGTTAACGTTGTGCTTGATCGCGGGCAAGCCAATGCGACGACGCACTGCGCGGTTCCAGTCAGTGATCCCGCTTCTCGATGGTAGCGAAGCTCTCCTTGCACCGGTAGAGCAAAGAACGCTACCGGTACGAATCTCGGAAGCTAATTAGACGGTGAGGCTGGGGCTTGGCGACTCAGCGGCGCCACTCACGAATATTTTCGGAGTGGCGACCGACCAGAGAGTTGCTTTTCAGTTTGAGATGGACGCATTTTGTTGCGTGCGTCCGAATGAGTTTCAAATACGATGAGAGCGTCGGGAAAAATCCAGATTACCATATGGTTGCTGGGTCTCGCCGGGGCCGGTCTCTTTACCGTTCTGCTTATTCGTCAGGGCGCACCACAAGTCGGCTCGGCGTTCGTGTCCGCGGGCTGGGCGATTGCCGCAGTCGTGATTTACCACCTTGCGGTGCCCGTGTTTCTGGACGCGATTGCATGGTGGCTGCTCTTCCCGAATTCCGATCGTCTATCGCTGTGGCAACTATTTTGGATGCGCTGGATCGGCGAATCGGTCAGCACTCTGGTTCCTTCCGCGGCCGTCGGTGGTGATGTCGTCCGCGCTCGCTTGGCGGCGCTTCATGGCGCGTCGGTACCGACCGCCGCGGCAAGCGTGCTCGTGGACATTACGCTCGGAGTTTTCGTCCAGATTGCTTTTACATTGGCAGGTCTGGCACTGATCGTTAGTGTCACGGGCCACGAAGGCTTTGTGCGACCGACTCTAATCGGAGCGCTGCTCGGGATCATTGCCATTGTCGGATTCTACATCGTCCAGCGGCTGGGAATGTTCCGTTTTATCGGCGTGATCATTTCGCGACTGGCGAATTCATCGGATTGGCATTCGCTCATAAACAGCGGGCAGACTCTGGATCGAACTATTCGCACACTGTATGCGCGGCGGCGCGGTGTCATTGGGTGCTGTGTGTGGACAACTGCTTCGCTGGTTCTTGGGTCAGGCGAAATTTGGATTGCACTTCACGCAATTGGTCGGCAAGCGACGCTGGTCAACGCGCTTATTTTTCAAAGCGTGATTTTAGCGATCCGCTCGGCGATGTTTCCCGTGCCAGGCGCACTGGGAGTGCAAGAGGGCGGCTATGTTGTCGTCGGTAATCTGCTTGGGATCCCTGGCGATGCCGCGTTTGCGCTCTCCTTAATTGCACGGGTGCGCGAACTCATTCTGGGAATCCCCGGACTCATTACCTGGCAACTGTTTGAAGCGCGCCGCCTCTGGCGCGCGCGCTTGGCCGCGAGCGTTCGGTAGTATCCCAGGTGGGCGGCTCTAAGCGATTTAACCTGCGCTCACCGCAAGTGTCTCACCAACTTTCATGACTCGCACCCGCGCTTTTATTTTGCGTTTTGTTAGTTCGGCTTCGAACGCTTCAGGTGTGCCCGTGAGCAGCGGAAACGTTCCGTAGTGCATGGGAATCACGCCGCGTGGATTGACCAGCCTGACTGCTTCCGCCGCCTGAGCCGGTCCCATTGTATAATGGTCGCCAATGCAAACGAGCATGGTGTCGATCTTGTGAAAACGCGACACCAGCGCCATATCGGAAAACAGATCCGTGTCGCCGGTGTGATAAATGGTTGGGCCGCCGCGAATCGTGATTACGAAACCTCCTGGCGCCCCGCCGTATCTCGCCCCGGATTGATCATCAGCCGACACGCCAGAGCCGTGATGGGCTCGAACAAAGAGGACCTTAACATCTCCATCGAGCAGCGTTAGTTGGCCGCCAAAATGACCAATCGTATCTGCTTGCGCCAGCTCTGCCGGATAACCGAGGTGTTTCACGATTGCGTCAGCTAAATCGAACGTCGCTACGAGTTTCGCTCGTGTGCTTTTCCCGATTCCAACGGCGTCGCCGACGTGATCGGAATGCCCGTGCGTAACCAGGATAAGATCGACATGTTTGAGCGCGGCGAGTTCGTCCTTCGCTTTTTCGAAAACAGGATTCGTCAACCACGGATCGACGAGCAGAACTTGGCCGCCCGGCGTAACGATCTTGAAAGCCGACTGCCCGTACCAAGTGAGTTGGGTATCCATGAAAATCACCAAACCGAAAAGCGTAGATTCGGCAAGCCCAATGACGTGACATAAATGACGAATGCCAGATGACGAATGACGAAGGAATTTTCAAAATCCAAATACAGTTTCGTGATTCGTCATTAATTCGTGATTCGACATTCGTGCTTCGTCATTCTAGTAGATTTCGCATCATGAATCCCCATCACGCCCATCAACTCCTCCGCGCGAGCGATCCGCGGATGGCGGCGTTGATCGCCCGCTCCCGGCGTTATGAAATTGGCCCAGCGGTTTCGATCCGGCCATTCGACGCTCTGGCCGAATCAATCGCGTACCAGCAACTGAACGGAAAAGCGGCTGCCAGCATTTGGAACCGCGTCCGCGCGCTTTATCCAAAAAGAAAACGGCTCGATCCCGCAAAAGTTCTCGCCACACCGGACGAAACGCTTCGCGCTGCTGGTCTTTCGCGCGCGAAGATCGCAGCGATAAAGGACCTTGCTGCGAAAACATTGGACGGAACGGTCCCATCCAGTCGCGCACTTCTTCGGATGAGCGATGACGAAATCGTCGCGCGTCTGACAGCTGTGCGCGGGATCGGCCGCTGGACAGTTGAGATGCTTCTCCTTTTCGATCTCGGAAGGCCGGATGTCTGGCCCGTCGATGATTATGGTGTGCGCAAAGGTTTCGCCAAAACGTTCGGCAAACGGAAACTCCCCACGCCGAAACAACTGATGAAGATTGGCGAAAAATGGCGGCAGTATCGCTCAGTGGCCGCCTGGTACTTCTGGCGGGCCGTGGATAATGATCGTTGAAACGTTCAAACATCCCAGTTTGTCAGGTTGAACCGAGCGAAACATTTCTGGTTACGGCTCACCGCAAGTGAGGCTCAAGAAACGATTAGAGATTCTTCGCTTCGCTCAGAATGACAAAGGACCGGCCTGCCGCTTAAAAATTCAACGCTTCAAAGGTTTAACGAGCGCAAAGCGCGCATTTAACCTTGCGCTCCGTGCGACGCCCGAATAGAACGAGCGTATTATGGCCATGATCCACGTTAACCGGGGCGCAACAAGTTTGGGCGCGTTTTCCGAAGAAGAAGTCTGCGAAGGTCTGCGCACAGGCCGCTTTGTTCCTTCCGATATAGGGTGGCGCGAAGGAATGGCGAATTGGCAACCATTATCGCAGTTTGCGGAGCTTGCGGGCGCTACACCTGCAGCACCACCGCTGCAAACTGGCCCGGCCTCGATATCAGGACCTGCGGCGCCGCGCAGCGGTTTGCCCTGGGACCGCCGGCAAGAGCGCGGCTTTTTCAACGCCTTTATCGAGACGCTGGTCATGGTCCTCACCAAACCAGGTGAGGCCTTCACGGCGATGAAGCGTGAGGGCGGTTTAGGCGAGCCACTCCTGTATGCACTCGTTGGTAGCTGTTTCGGTTTGATTGTGTATTTCCTATTCGCGCTTCTTATGCCGTCAGCGGCAAGCTTTGGTGGAAAAGAGAATCCTTTGGTCCATGTCATCGGCGCAGGAATCGGCTCGATCATTCTTATCGTCCTGGCGCCTATATTCGTGGTCCTAACCGCCTTCATCAGCGCCGCCATTTTGCATATTTGCTTGATGATTGTCGGCGGAGCCAAGGAATCGTTCGAAACAACATTTCGCGTTGTCTGCTTTTCGATGGGATCGGCGGACCCGCTTATGATCGTTCCGTTCTGCGGCGGACTGATCGCCGGAGTCTGGCGCATCGTTCTTAACTGCATCGGCCTTGCTCGCGCGCACGAGACCGATACTGGGCGCGCTGTATTTGCAGTTTTTATTCCGCTGATTGTTTGCTGTGGCGGCGGACTTCTCATCGCCATAATGATTGGTGCATTGGGTGCTTGGAGCGCCGCACACCACTAATAGCACCGGTAAATGGAGCTTTGCCGTCACCAGCTTGAGCCGGGCGAAATTGACCACGAACTGATTTGGTTAGCTGCCTCCATCGGATCGCTCGCCCTGGCGACAGTTTGGTTTGCCCTCGGTTTGCCGTGGCCGCGGTGTGTGTTTCATGAGCTTACCGGTCTGCCGTGTGTGACGTGCGGCATGACGCGATGTGCGATCCAATTCTTTCATGGCCACTTTTTCGCTGCATTGAAATGGAATCCCCTCGTCTTCACAGCGCTATGCGGCGTAATGGCGTTTGATCTTTACGCCTTTGCGACACTCACAACGCGCGTACCGCGTTTGCGAATCTCTTTTTCCACCCAACGAGCGAAAACGTTCGTGCGTCTCTCTGTCATTTCAGCCTTCGTGCTGAACTGGATTTATCTGCTTTCGCATTGGCGCAATTTTTGATTGTAGGGCGTTTCTGTGAATCCCGAATGCTTTCGGGACTGACACAGACGCCCTACAATGCCAATCATCATTTTCTTCGTGCACTTCGCCTGCTTCGTGGTTGAACTTCTGATCAATGCGAATCTTGGTCACAGGCGGCGCTGGTTTTATTGGATCCCATCTTGTCGAGAAGCTGCTGGCGGCCGGGCATGTTGTCGTCATCCTTGATGACTTCAATGATTTTTACGATCCACAGATCAAGCACGCGAATATCGCCGGCTTTGCCAAAGACGTGACCGTCTGCCACGTCGATCTTCGCGACGGCGCGGCGGTGCGAAACTTGTTTCATCGCGAGAAAGTTGATGCAATCGCGCATCTTGCTGCGCGCGCGGGTGTTCGCCCCTCGATTCAACACCCGCAGCTCTATTACGACACAAATGTCACCGGGACGTTGCATTTGCTCGAGGCGGCGCGTGTGACCGGCGTTGAGCGATTCGTCTTTGCATCCAGCTCCTCGGTTTACGGAGCTTCGAAAGCGATCCCATTTTCTGAGGATCAACATCTCACCCAGACACTCAGTCCATACGGCGCGACGAAAATCGCGGGCGAATTTCTTTGCTCGACGTACTCGCACCTCTGCCAAATGCGTGTAGTGGCGCTTCGTTATTTCACCGTGTACGGTCCGCGGCAACGGCCCGATCTGGCCATTCATCAATTCACCCGGCGCATTTATGCCGGCCAACCCATCGATCAATTTGGAGATGGCAACACGCGCCGCGATTACACTTACATCGATGATGTGATTCAGGGAACGATGGCCGCGCTCGATTACGAAGGCCCGCGTTACGACATTTTTAATCTTGGCGAGAGCGAGACAATTCAGCTGAAGGAATTGATTTTGGCGATACAAGATGCGCTTGGGAAAAAGGCAAAAATTAACCAACTACCGGAGCAACCCGGCGATATGCCAATGACTTGTGCGGACATTTCCAAAGCGAGAAAATTGCTAGGTTACAGGCCAACTACCAAGTTCAGCAAGGGCCTGCCCAAATTCGTCGAGTGGTTTCTCCAAATCCAAAGAACGGCGCGCACGGAGTGACGCGCCCTACCAACCGGGGTAGGGCGGGCAGTCCTCTGCAAGCCGCTTCATTCGTTTTCCGCTTTCGATACCCCAGAGCTGTTATGATTTCCGTGATAGCTGTTGTAATCTCCGCCCGATGATTTCGAATTTGCCATTCGAGCAGCGCGCCTGTTTTATTGCGGGTCAGGCGAAATCGGGCACGACACTGCTGGTCGCGTTACTCGATAGCCATCCCGAGTTACTCGTGTTGCCGGAAGAGACCGCTTATTTTCCTACTGTCCTCACGAAGTACGCGCCACGCGGTCGCCGCACGCAGTTTGATTATCTGACTAAGGAATCGCTTTCTAATGTGCTGTTCGGCGGCCCGTGCAAGTGGGGCAAGCGTAATTACTCGACGTTTCCGCGCGCGAGATTTCTCGAGGCGTTTGAGCGTACGGCCTTTGCTCCCGCGAATGCGCAGGAAGACTTGCTCGTTTTAATGGTTAAAACGTACGCGGCGACGCTGGAGCGGCCATTGGATACGGTAGGGCGCTGGGTAGAAAAAACTCCAGCTAATCGTAATTACATCGGCGCTATCCTTACTCGGTTTCCACATGCAAAGATCCTGGTCACCATGCGCGATCCGCGGGCCATTCTCGCCGCGCAAATCGCGCTGGAGAAAACAAGGCAGACCGGAAGGTTCTCGACCTATTACGTGATCGCGCATTGGCGGGTAGCCGCCCGGCTGGCCATGCGCGTGCGCGCCGGGGAGTTGCCTGGCCTTGTGGTGCCGTATGAAAAATTGGTCTGCGAGCCTGCCAGCACAATGCAAGAAGTTTGCGCCTACCTGGAAATCGAGTTCGATCCGAAGACGGTGCTGACCCCGACGAAAGTGGGCCAGTTTTGGAGTGGCAACTCCGCGGCGCGCATCAACTTTTCGCAAATCAGCTCGGAACCGGTGACTCGGTGGCAGCGGGAACTCTCCGAAGACGAAATCGGGTGGATAGAATGGCATTGCCGCGATCTCATGCCGGCGTTCGGCTACGAGCCAAAACTGACCCGTCGCGAATTGCGATACTTTATGCGCCCGATTCGTGGCGAGCGCCCGCGGGAATATGTCAAATCGCGTGCTTATTCACTGCGCGACAACTGGATTAGACGCTAATTGAACGATGCTGGTAGGGACGCCGCGCTGCTGCGTCCGGAGAGCGCAGCCCGCTGTCCCTACGGCAGCCACTTGCAATCACGCCGGAAGCAGGTCATAATCAGCGCGAGATGTCGGGAATCTTCTTCGATCTTCCCAGCGGCCGGTTTCTACGACGATTCAGATTTCTTGAACTGATGCGGCAAATATTTGCGGCGTCACTGTTTCGTTGGTTGAGTGCGCCGGCTTTCGCTGTGAGACGAGGTCATTTCCGGCACACAGAGGCGGAGTTTCCATTGGCGTCGCAGAGTGCTTGCGAAAAGTTTGACTGGACTCTCGATGATTCGCGCGCCGCGGACGGTGTCCCGAGCCTTTTCGGGGCGCTCCGCCCTTTTAACAATTGGACCAAACCTAAGAATCAACATGAACTCTTATTCATCCGGAAGACGCTCACGCCGCTCGCGCGGTGGGGGCCGACACAGCAGAGGAAATCACGAACGCTTTCGGGGCCAGCAGGGAGCGGCAAAGACGCAAAAAAAGACATTCTGGCAACGGGTGGCCGAATTTTTCGGGAACGGCGGGGAGAAAAGGAAAACCGCAGCGCAGCCGCGCAACGGCACACAGCCTTCGCGACCGGCGCGCAAGCCTGAACGGATAGAAGTTACTTCGCCGCGTCTTTACGTTGGCAACTTGTCCTTCGACGCCACCGAGAGCGATCTATTTGAATTGTTCAACGGAGTAGGGCACGTGCAAAACGCGGAGGTCGTAAGCTACCGGCACAACCAGCGCTCAAAAGGTTTTGCCTTTGTGCAGATGCAAACAATCGAGGAAGCGAAGCGCGCCGTGGAGGAATTGCACGACAAGGAATTTCTCGGCCGCAGGCTGGTGGTGAGCGGAGCAAAATCCGACCAGCACCAGGTGTAACGCCTTCACCCAGCTAACATTTGAGGTGGACGCTGCAGTGCGGCGTCCCTACCTCTTAATCTCCAGATACGTCCTCGCCTGGACGTGACTCGTTCCTGGCTGGAATTCTTCTACCCGCATTTGTTTCAGAAACCAGCGACCCTCGATCTTTTGCGCGGACACGACTTCGAAGCGTTTCGCGAGTTGCGCGTTCCAATCGTAGCCTTCCATGCGCATTAGCGCGCCGCTGGCCTTGTCGATCCACAGCAACACATTCGAATACTGCGATTCGCGCGAAGGCGCGCGCAGTTGCAGTTTCCAGCACTTCCGAGTGCGAACATTTTCTTCGCCGAGCACGCGCGCACTCGGCCAATAGAGAAATTTGAACGCCAGATCCTCGTAGGTCACGCTAGTGTCGCGGATTCTCTGATTGAGCTTCGAGGCTGCGAATTTTTCGGTTCCAGCGCCGCTCACAAAATCAAGGCGCGAGCTGTTTTCACTGAGGCGCAGCTGCAAAACCTCGTCCGGATTTGTGAATGAATAACGAATCAGCGGCCCATTTTGGACCAGCCGAAATGGGACTACGACATCATTTTGCCGAAGCTGACCCTGCAGATCGAGTTGCTGTTTTGACTCGATCATGCGGACTGAATTGAGAATCTCTTTGGCTGATGGCGGCGACTCAGCGGCGATCGACAACGTTGCAAGCGCAAAACAAATGACGAATGACGAACGCCGAACGCCGAAGGAATGACGAAGCCCGAATGATGCATTGGTCATTTGCTTGCCACGCCGCGGCATGGCGTGGGCGGGAGCATTCGAGCTTTTTTCGTTATTCGACATTCGTGATTCGTCATTGTAGCGCATTGTTTATTAGCGGGCAGTCAATTAAACCTTAAACGCCACTTTGTTCCTTCCATCCGCATGGACCAGTCTCTCTTCCATCTCATCAACGAAGAATGGACGAGTCCGGCGCTCGACTTGTTCATGGCCGCGCTCAGCAATGGCGAAATTTGGAAGCCGCTGTTTATTGCGATCGCGCTGTCTGCGCTTCTTTTTGGCGGATTCAGGGGGCGCGTATTCATCGTCTGCTTGCTTTTGGCCCTGGCGGTAGCGGAGCCGGTTACAGGAATATTGAAGACCACATTTGATCGCCATAGGCCCAAACAGGTGGAAAGCGTCCGCATGGTCCAACTGCAAAGGACGCGGCCGGCTTTTCTCACGCTCTTTAAGAAACCGGTGATCCGTTTTTCCGATCAATCCGACCGCCACCGTGCGGGGCCGTCATTTCCATCGGGCCACGTGGTAACCAACACGATCATCGCCACGTACTGCACGCTTTTTTATCGGCGGCGCGGCTGGCTTTACTGGTTTATCACTGCAGCAGTCGGTTATTCGAGAATTTATCTGGGCGCGCATTGGCCCAGTGATGTGATCGCTACGCTTTTTCTTGGCGTTGGTGCAGCACTCCTTCTGATTGGACTGTTTGAATTGATCTGGAAAACAGCGGCGCGCAGATGGACGCCATACTTCTTTGCGCGCCATCCGAGTTTGATTGCGTTGTGCGGTAGGGTGCGACCGCAGGGCGCGCTGGAACGCTGCGTATGAGCACCACGCGCGCGGTCTGGTTTTTCATCCTCGCGCTGACAGCGATTCGATTGTCATTGCTGGCAACGACTGATCTGGAATTCGACGAGGCGCATTACTGGATGTGGTCGGAGCGGCTCGCGCCGGCATATTTTAGCAAAGGCCCCGCCATTGCGTTTGTCATGCGTGCCAGCACCGCGGTTTTTGGCGCCACTGAGTTTGGTGTACGCTTTTTCAGTCCGATCCTGGCAGCAGGAACAAGTGTTCTCCTGTTCTACTTCACGCGGCGCTTGTTCAATGCCACCGCAGCGTTGTGGGCGGTCATCGCACTGAATGTCACCCCGATCTTCAATATCGGCGCGTTCCTGATGACGATTGATGCGTTGTCGGTTTTTTTCTGGCTGGCTGCAATGTTCACGTTCTGGCTGGCAGTGGAAAAAAGTCCGTATTTTTCCTGGTACTGGCCGCTTACTGGATTGCTGATTGGGCTTGGGTTTCTTTCCAAGTATACGAACGCACTTGAGCTCGTTTCGATTGTATTGGTACTTGCTTTCGCGCCGCGGCTCAGACAGGAGTTTAAACGTCCCGGCTTGTATTCATTGATCGCGCTTTTCGCCGTTTGCACGGTGCCACCGATAGCGTGGAACGCCCAACACGCCTGGATCACGCTGGTACATCTGCGTTCGCGGGGAAATCTCGAGCACGGATTTGGTTTTCATCCGGTCGAGGTTCTTTCATTTCTCGGTCAGCATTTTCTGGCCTATTCGCCATTTCTTTTTCTGGCGCTGGCTTGGGGCGTCATTGGAAGCTGGCGGCGCGTCAATCAGCAATTCAAGGTTCTGTTTCTGATGTGGTTTGGGTTACCGGTGTTTCTTTTTTATCTGCTTCTTTCAGTGAACAAGGCCGCTGCACCGAATTGGGACGGACTTGCTTTTCTGGGGTTCGGTCTTTTGGCAGTCTATTTCTGGTGGGAACGGCTCGAAGCAAGCGTCACGTTACGACTGGGCGCAGTCGTGGCGATTCTGGTTGGACTTATCATGAGTGTGATCGCTCTGGACACAGACGTGGTGCGCGCGGCGGGTTACAACTTGGAGCGACCTGACCCGAGCGATCGGATGCGCGGATGGAAAAGCGCTACGAGCGCGCTGGAAAAAATGCGTAACGATCTGGAATCGAAATTGGGCGAGAAACTTTTTTTGATTGCGGACGCTCGCGATCGCGCATCAGAAATTTCCTTTTATTTGCGCGATAAACGGGTGGAAGGGCCGGGTCATCCGCCGGTTTATATTCCCGAATCCCAGGACATGGTGAATCAGTTTTCCTTTTGGCCGCGCTACGATGAATTTGTTGAGCTAAAACCGGGCACGCCGCGTCCAGAGGGCGAAGTTTACACCGAAGAGAACGGCATCAATCTCTTCGTTGGCCGCGATGCGCTGTTGATTCGGAATGGAGAGAAGGAACACGTGCCGCATAACATTCAGGCTGCATTTCAATCGATCGAGCCAGTAGGAACGATCGAGGTGCGGCGCCACGGCAGGGTATTGCGCACATGGGAGGTGTTTCTTTGCCGAAACTATCGCACGCTTCCCCTATGAGACGCCGATTTTACAACTTCTTTACGTGGGTCATCCTGAGCGGAGCGAAGGACCTCACACAGGCTTCGCTGATCACACTCGAAAAACCGCGTGACGCAAACTCCGTAGGTGTGGTCCCTCACTTCGCTCGGGATGACACGTGTTCGACACGAGATCGCATGCTGTTCGCGACGTTATTATGACTCAGACGACAAGCTCACCCGCAGTTTCCGTTATCGTTCCTCTTTTTAATGAGGAAGAAAGCGTCGCTATCTTGCAATCCGAGTTGAGCGCAGCGCTGAAAGACCTTGATTACGAGATCATTTTTGTCGATGACGGATCAGTCGATCGCACAGTTGAATGTATTGACCCAAAGGCGAACGTCCGCGTAATCCGGTTTGAAAAAAATGCCGGACAAAGTGCAGCGATTTATGCCGGCCTCGACGCCGCCCGCGGCGCGACTGCGCTTCTTATCGACGGTGATTTGCAAAATGACCCTGCTGACATTCCAAGACTACTCGCGGAAATTGCACGCGGCGCCGATCTCGTCTGCGGCTATCGCGCGCAACGGCGGGACACACTGGTGAAGCGGCTGACCAGCTGGATTGCTAACTCGGTTCGCAGCCGTTTCACTAAAGACGGAGTACGCGACACTGGTTGCACGCTAAAAGCGATGCGGCGCGAATGCGTCAGCACTCTGGTTCCGTTCAAAGGAATGCATCGTTTCATTCCCGCGCTGGTCAAAGGCGCAGGGTACCGGCTTGTGGAAATCCCAGTCAATCATCGGCCTCGCCGCTTCGGCCAAAGCAAATACGGCCTGGGCAATCGCGCCGTGCGGGCGACAATTGACATGTTCGGTGTGCGCTGGCTGCTTTCCCGGCGCTTAAATTACACGATTCGCGATGTCGATCGATCCTCTTGAGCATATCGGACAGAATCGTTCCTAATGAGCGAATCAAGCGCTAGACCGGCCGCTACATCCATTCTCGGCATTTTCATTGCGGTGGGGTGCAGAGCGGCGTTGCCCTCGGCGGCGATGAATATACCGGCCGCAGAATTTCTATTCACCGGAATCAACAAAATTAAACCGGATATGATCGAGGAAGCGACGGTGAATGCACGTAAAGCGGCAGAAAAATTCGCTGCTGATTCTAACAGCAAGGTAGGCGCAATTCGGCGGGCAACCCAGGGAACTTTCGAAATTAATGACAGCGACTCGAGTTCGCCGCACCGAAAGATCGTTCGCGTCGTCACGACCGTTGATTACTTCCTTAAATAGACTCGGCTCAAAACGGCCTCCCTACACCAAAACGCGCTTGTCAAGCCAAACGCTGCCGCTAAGCTTGGCCTCCCGCACTGGGAATTCGCATGTCGCTGGCCAATTTACTTTCTGCCGAGCAAATCATCCCCGAGATGAAAGCAACGGAGCGCTGGGCGGCGATCGTCGAGCTGATCGATTTGCTCGTTGGACTCGGCAAAATTAAGTCCCCAGATCGCGATCCCATTCTTGCGGCGCTGAAACAACGCGAGGAAACAATGAGCACAGGCATCGGATTCGGAATCGCCATTCCGCATTGTTCTTCCGATCGGCTCGAGGAAGTCGTGGCCGCGTTCGGAAGATCCACCGCCGGCATTGAGTTTGATGCGCTCGATAATGCTCCCGTGAAATTCGTCGTGCTTTTCATCGTCCCGAAAAATCAATTCCAAACGCACCTGCGCACCCTGGCCTCGATCGCGAAGTTTCTGAACGATCGCTCTGTGCGCGAAAGCCTCGCGAGCGCCAAGTCCGCCGACGAAATTTTGTCGATCTTTCGCGATCGCTCGTAGGTGTAGCGGCGGTCGATGATCGCCGAATGTCGGTGCGGCGCTTGCAGAGCGCCGCTACAGTTCAGCGACTTTGATCAATGGAAACTTTCCAATCGCTCCTCGCAAAAAAGCTTTCCGAAGCTTTGACAAAGGCGGGTCTGCCAACCGCTGGCGAATTAACGCCAGCAACCGATCCGCGTTTCGGCGATTACCAGACCAACGCCGCTCTCATCCTGGGGAAGCAGCGCAGCGAAAATCCTCACGCCCTTGCGGAGAAAATCGTCGCACAGCTTGATGTTAACGATCTTTGCGAACCGCCAGTGTCCGCGGGCGCCGGCTTCATCAACTTCACATTGCGTTCTGGCGCGATCGAAAAAAAGACGGTCGAAGTGCTGCGAGACGAGCGACTGGGAGTTGCGGAGAAGGAATCAACACAACGGATCGTGATCGATTTCGGGTCGCCTAATGTAGCCAAACCGATGCATGTCGGTCACATCCGCAGCACCGTGCTCGGCGACGCGCTGGCGCGGATCGCACAATTCCTCGGGCACGAGGTAATCCGTGATAATCACATTGGCGACTGGGGGACGCAGTTTGGGATGGTCATTTACGGCTGGAAAAATTTGCTCGATCAGCGAGCGCTGCAGCGCAATCCGCTGGCCGAGATCGTGCAGATTTACAAAGAGACAAATCAACGAGCGACCATCGACCCGCAGGTTCGTGAAGCCTGCCGCCAGGAGTTGGTCAAGCTCCAGGCCGGCGACAAGGAAAACATCGACATCTGGAACGAATGCGTCGCCTTTTCAATGCAGGATTTCGAGCACGCTTATAAATTGCTCGATATTCATTACGACATCCAATGCGGCGAAAGCTTTTACAAAGATCGCCTGCCCGGCGTGGTCGAGCGCCTGCTTAAGTCCGGCATCGCCGAGATCAGCGAAGGCGCGGTTGTCGTTTTTTTCCACGATAATACTGAGCTGGCCGATAAACCTCTCATCATTCGCAAGCGCGACGGCGGATTTAATTACGCTACTACCGATCTCGCCACGGTGGATTACCGCGTCAACGAATTGAAAGCCGATGCGATCTGGTATGTGGTCGGGGCGCCTCAGATTTTGCATTTCAAACAAATTTTCGCGATCGCGCGGCGCGAAGGTTACACGTCCGATCTCCGCCACATCGTATTTGGCAGCGTCCTAGGCGAAGACCGCAAACTAATGAAGACGCGTTCCGGCGAGAACGTGCCGTTGCGCGATCTTCTCGAGGAAGCCTGCAAGCGCGCGCGGAAAATCGTTGACGAAAAAAATCCGCATCTAAGCGAGGATGAAAAGATCGACATTGCCGAGAAGATCGGGATCGGTGCCGTCAAATACGCCGATCTCTCGCAGTATCGGATGACCGATTACATTTTTTCCTGGGAAAAGATGCTTTCGCTGCACGGGAACACCGCACCGTATTTGCAGAACGCTTATGTCCGAATTCGCTCAATTTTTCGTAAAGCAGCCGAGCCTGCTGTAGCCACGACCCCGTGGGGCGTTGAGGATGGTGCGCAACCGGGAGAGACCCGCCCCAGGCTGGTGGCTACAGCGCTTGTGTTGAACGACTCCGCCGAAATCAATCTCGCCAAACGTCTGTGTCAGTTCGCCGAGATCGTTCCCCAAGTGTTGAACGGCTTTCGCCCAAACATTCTGGCAAATTATCTGTTCGAATTGGCGAACAGCTTTCACACATTTTATGAGGCGTGCCCGGTGCTGAAATCGGAGGAACCTGCGCGCAGTTCGCGGCTCGCTCTCTGCGGCCTGACCGCGCAAGTCTTGCAGCGAGGTCTTGGCCTTCTCGGAATCAAAGTGCCGGAAAAGATGTGATGGGCTTTTGTCATTCCGAGCGAAGTCGAGGAGTCTCTTATTGTTTGACCAAGCCGCTCAGGGAGAAGATTGAGAGATGTCTCGACTTCGCTCGACATGACAAGAATTCCAACCTGCACCTACCGATTGCAATTCAATCGCTGGTTCACATTTTCCCAAGCACGCGAGATCGTGCCGTATCTGCAGGCGCTGGGGGTAAGCGACGTTTATGCTTCGCCGTATTTCCAGGCGAGTCCCGACAGCCTGCATGGCTACGACATTGCTGATCACAATAAACTGAACGCGGCGATCGGCTCGCGCGCGGATTATGACGCCTGGATCGCGGAATTGCATGCGCACTCCGTGGGCCAGGTTTTAGATTTTGTCCCGAACCACGTCGGCATCGGCGATTCGCGGAACGAGTGGTGGATGGACGTGCTGGAAAACGGCCCCAGCTCCAGATACGCGCCCTATTTCGACATCGACTGGCAACCGCGGAAATTTGATCTGCGCGGCAAGGTTCTTCTGCCGATTTTGAGCGACCAATACGGGCGCGTACTCGAGCGCGGCGAATTGCAGGTGCGCTTTGAAGAAGGAACATTTTATTTGCTCTATGGCGAGCGCAGACTGCCGATCGCGCCAGGCACGTATCGCTACGTTCTCGAAATTGGTTTGCAAAATCTCGCCGAACACAAGGACGAAGATTTTTACGCCGAATTCCAAAGCATCCTGACTGCGCTCGAATATTTGCCGAAACGCACGGAAACGGATCCAAAGCGGATTGTAGAGCGCATTCGCGAAAAAGAGATCATCAAACGCCGCTTGGAACGACTTTGCACGGAAGCGTCGCAAGTACAACAAGCGATCGACAAAGCGCTGGCGCAGATCAACGGAAAGCCGGGCGACCCACGCAGCTTCGATGTCCTGGATGAATTGCTTAACGCGCAATCTTATCGCCTCGCCTTTTGGCGTGTGGCCGCCGAAGAAATCAATTACCGCCGTTTTTTCGATGTAAACGAGTTGGCGGCGATTCGTGTCGAACTCCCAAAGGTCTTCGATGCCGTTCACAGGCTTCTTCTGGAGTTGGTGAGTAGTAGCGCAGTGACGGGCCTCCGCGTCGATCATCCGGATGGTCTTTACTTGCCTGGCGAGTATTTCGGAAAACTCCAGCAGCGTTGCGCGAAAGCGCTTGGAATTTCGCTGCCCAAGGACGGGCGCGCCGTTTACATAGTGGCGGAAAAAATTCTTACCGGTGGCGAAACGTTGCGCAGCGAGTGGCGCGTACATGGAACAACCGGTTACGATTTCGCGAATCACGTGACAGAGTTGCTGGTCGATTCCTCGGCCGAAACGGCGATCACAAACACGTTTCATCGCTTCATCGGTCATTCGGTCCCGTTTGGCCATCTGCTGTACGCGAAAAAGCTGCAAGTGATGAAACTGGCCCTGGCGAACGATGTCGATGTTCTGGGGAACATGCTTGACCGGCTTTCCGAGCAAAACCGATGGTATCGCGATTTCACGCTCGAGGCGCTTTCGCGCGCGGTGCGCGAGACCATCGCCTGCTTTCCCGTTTATCGAACTTATGTCGCGCCTGATCAGCCTGTGAACGACGAAGATCGAGAAATTATCGAGCGCGCAATCGCCACAGCCAAGCGCCGCAACCCGGGAATGGACGAGTCGATCTTCAATTATTTGCGCGACGTACTGCTCTTTCGTTTTCCGCAAAATCTCAACGATGCCGAACGCGCCGCTCACGCGCATTTCGTTTTGAAATTTCAGCAGGCCACCGGGCCGATCATGGCCAAGGGACTGGAGGACACTGTGTTTTACATTTACAACCGGCTGACAGCACTAAACGAAGTGGGCGGCGAGCCGCAACAGTTTGGGTCGAGCGTCGAGAGGTTTCACGAACGGAACATGGATCGACAACGCAATTGGCCGGCGACCTTGCTGGCCACCTCGACGCACGACACAAAACGCAGTGAAGATGTGCGTGCGCGAATCGTGGCCATTTCCGAAATCCCTGAGCTTTGGCGACGTTCGTTGCAACGCTGGCGCATGGTGAATCGCCGCTGGAAACGAACGATCAATGACTTAGAAGCGCCGGACGCGAGCGAAGAATATTTGCTCTACCAAACACTGTTAGGAACGTGGCCGATACGAATAGATGGCGAACCAGAATCCGTCCCAACGCAGGAGTACGTGGAGAGAATTCAAGCTTACATGGCCAAGGCGCTTCACGAGGCGAAGATCAATACCAGTTGGATCCAGCCAAACGAAGAATGGGACGCTGCGATGCACGATTTCGTTGCGAAAATCCTAGAGGCAACTCCGCGCAACAAGTTTCTGCCGATCTTCCTTCCGGTTGCGAAAGAGATTGCGCGTCTTGGAGCGATCAATTCGCTGACGCAAACGCTGCTCAAACTGACCGCGCCCGGCGTGTCCGATATTTATCAGGGCAACGAGATTTGGGATTACAGCCTGGTCGATCCCGATAACCGGCGCCCTGTCGATTACAATCTGCGACGTGAAATGCTCGACGCGTTGCCGAGCGCGACGCCCAACGAATTAATGCGGACGTGGCCCGATGGCCGGGTCAAAATGTTTCTGACTCAGCGAGTGTTGCGGTTTCGCCGCGAGCATGCCGATATTTTTCAGAGCGGCGACTATCTGCCGCTTCGCGCGAGCGGGACATTTGCGGAGTGCTGCATCAGTTTCATCCGGCAAGTGGGGGACAAATGGATTGCGGTGATCTCGCCGCGACTCTCTTCGCGCGTTGGCTTCCCGCCGATCGGCGAATTGTGGAAAGACACCGAAATTGAATTGTCCGAAAACGTCTCGGTTGCCCAGGCACATGACCTGTTCACGTGTCGGCCTATGCCTCTGAAACATCGGCAGGTGAAAGTCGCCGATGCATTGTCGATTCTGCCCTTCGCAGTGATCACGAACCTTGGCTAAGGCGTCCGCCGCGGCGGACGCCCTACAAAATTGGTTCATGTTTGTAGGGCGTTTCTGTGAAACGCCAATCCTAATGGTGCTGCACGAATTGTTGGAAAAGATCGACTAGCCAGGTTGAGAAATTGCCCAAGTTCACCAGTAAATCTGCCCCAAAGCTGGCAAACGTAATTTGTGGCGACGCAAGGATGAGCATCACGCTAAGCAGGGCGAGATTCATTAGATAGATCACGACGAGCGAAAAGAATGTCCCCTGGTCGCTCAGGTCAGTCTGATTTTTCGGGATCATCCAGCAGGTGAACGTGAAATGGAACGCCCAAGTGATCCCAATAACGCAGTAAAGCAATCGCCCGTAGGGTTGCATGTTTACAAAAAGGCTGAGTACTCCGTAAATGGCGATCGCCAGAATGCTGTAGAGCGGAAAAAAATATGGCGCCAGCGCGATCCAGAAGTTGGCCTTGCTAGTAACTACGTGTCCTCCGTCCCAGCCAACACGGAACCGGCTGACGCGTCCGCCCATCAACCAAACCCAGAGCGCATGAGTGAGCTCGTGTCCGAAAACGTAAATCAGGATCGGGCGCGGCAGACCGAAGAAAGCAATCAGCCACAGAACTGCGCCCAATGAAAAAAACCAAAATTCTTCGCCTGCCCAGAGCCGTTGCGTTACAGTCGCGCGGGCGAAAGCGGTAAAAAAAGTCTGACTAAGAATCGCGCAGATCGGCAGCAGGAAAATCGCAAACACAAATTTCACCCAGCGCGTCGGCACCGTCAGCAGCTCAGACCCAGGGACGAAGGTTCTCGATCTGGCGCGCGCAAGGCTTCGGACAACTTTCTGTTCGCGTTTCGATTTGCGCGTTCGGCGATTGTTTTTCGATCTTCGCTTCGTTGCAGCCAAGTTGACTGCAGATTACGCAGATTGCGACGAATTTGGAAAAGCGAAATTTGCATTCTGGTGAGCACAGGCCGCTGGCCTGTTCATCTCGGCAGCTTGCCGAGATGAATTGCGCTACACGAGAACTCGCCTTCTGGTGCATGTTTCCGGCAAGCTACCGGAAACTACAGGCTGGCAGCCTGTGCTCCCCAGAACGCCGCGGTTACGCTCTCCCCATGTAGGCGCCGGTGCGCGTGTCGATCTTGATCGTTTCGCCTTCCTTGATGAACAACGGGACGTTGATGCTTTTGCCGGTCTCCAGCTTTGCTGGCTTGGTGACGTTGCTGGCGGTATCGCCACGCACGCCCTCCGGGGATTCTACCACTTTCAAACTGACCGACGCAGGCAATTCAACCTGCACCGGTTTGCCTTCTGCGTAGAGGACTTGGACAGAAAGATTTTCCACCAGGTAATCTTTCACGTCGCCGATCAGGTTTTCCTGCAACGTGATCGTGTCGTACGTCTCCGGGTCCATGAAGTGATATCCGTTGCGGTCATTGTAACTGAACTCGAGCTGTTTTCGCTCGATCTCGACCAACTCCACCTTGTCGGTTGAACCGAACCGGACATCCGCGCTCTTGCCCGTGTTGATGTAGCGGATAATCGCCTGGACGAACGCGCGCAAATTCCCCGGCGTTCGATGATGCACTTCGAGCACAATGGCGGGGTTGCCATTGTATTTGATGGCCATTCCTCGGCGAAGATCGTTGGCGGCAGTCATGTTCCAATGACGTGATTCGTTAAAAAAGTTACAGCGTTACAACGTCAGCGGGGGAGCGCGAAGTTTACACGCAGACTGCAAATTTGCAATTTGTAGGGCAGGCGCATCGCCTGCCGCCCGTAGGGCAACCGACGCGGTTGCCCTACAATAACTTCAATCGCGTCAGATCCTGCGAATCGACAATGCCTACGGGCACGTTGTCGTCGTCGATCACTACAAGATCGTCGATACGATGGCGCTCCAGCAAATTAAGAACTTCAACGGCGAGTTTGTTTTTATGCACAGTGACCGGATTCAACGTCATCAGGTCTGCCACAAGGCGTTCACCAATCTTTGAATCGAACTGAAAATGCCGGACAAAATCGCCATGGGTAAAAATTCCCAGTAATTTTTGATCGTCACCGGTCACAACAGCAGCGCCGGCGCGCACGCCGGTCATCGCCTTAAGCACATCGCGGACGGATGCATCCGTAGAGACAATCGCCATCGCTTCGCGCGGTCGCATGATTTGATAGACGCGCACGAGCATGCTGCGGCCGATCATTCCGCCGGGATGAAACTTGGCGAAATCTTCCTTGTTAAACCCGCGAGCCTCGAGCAACACCATTGCGAGTGCATCGCCCAAGGCCAGCATCACCGTCGTGCTCGAAGTCGGCGCGAGATTCAGCGGACAAGCTTCCTGTTCGATATTCACATCGAGAAACAAGTGCGCGTTTTTGGCGAGGGTCGATTTTGGATCGCCGCACATGGCGATGATCCTGACTTGGAACCGTGCGACCGCCGGCAGAATCCGGACCAGTTCGTCAGTCTCCCCGCTTGCGCTTAGGGCGAGCACGACGTCGCCGTCGGCGATCACTCCGAGGTCGCCATGCAAGGCGTTTGAGGAATCGAGCGCCACTGCGGGCGACCCGGTGCTGGTGAGAGTGGCTGCGATCTTTGCGCCGATGTGCCCGGATTTTCCCACGCCAACGACAACAACTTTGCCGCGCGCGTCCACCGTCTCCTTGATCAATTCGACGGCGCTGGAGAAATCTTCGCCCAGCCGCTCCCGGAGCCTTTTGAGCTCAAAAATTTCTATATCCAGGACGCGTCCGGCCTTTTCAAGATAGTCCATCGAAGTGTATAATGTGGGCAAGGCGTGGTGACGGGCAAGAATTTGCACGCCTCGAACCAAAGGAAAAATATGAAAACGTTCCTAATTGCAATCGCGGCCGCGATGGCGATCACCGCTTCCGCGCAAGAATTCAGAGCACCAATCGGCCCGCAAAAACCGGTGCGTGCAATGCCCACGCCGCCGCCGATGTTGCAACGGCACCCCGTAGAAGGAGTGATTCCGCGCGCATTCAGCGACTCGCGTAATCCGCTCCAGATGCTAAATCCGTGGGCGCCACCTCGCTACGGCACCTGGGTGCAGAGCACTTCGTTCGACCCAGATGTCCCGGGGAAATGGAAGGGCATTAAACTCTTCGAAATCCTCTTCTGATTCTTCGCTGGGGAACGCACGCGTCTCGCGTAGCTGGAATTGTAGGGCGTTTCTGCGAAACGCTTGGGTTGGCGTCTGGCACAGACGCCCTACAAATCCGCGCTATCCGCGTGATTGACTCTTTAACTTTGCTTGAGTCTGGCAAAAAACTTTGCCAGTTGCGACCGTATCGCTCTAAATGAGAGCCGCTCCAGTGCGCGCTCCTGCGATTCGGCGACGATTGCGGCGCGTAAATCGGGATTTTTCAACAGATCGAGCGCCATCGAGGCGATCTCCGTAATCGTCCGCCCTTCGCCGAAGGTCTTCGCAAACGCAATTCTTTCGATCGCGCCGTTACCGCCCACGCACACGATTCGGCAAAGCAGAGCATCTCCCGCTACTTGGCCCGGCACATGGCTTCGATCCAATTGCAAAACGATCTTATGCCTCGCCACGTCGCGCAGATAATCGGGGTACGACTTTCTTTTCTCAATCAAGCAAAGTTTTCCCTTGGGAAATCTTAGCTCGTCGAGCAATCGCCGCCCCTTATGTCCATCGAGATTAGCCACGCCGACCGGTTCGCCTGTCGCATCGCAAAGCTGGCGCGCGACCAGCAGCGCCGCGAAATGATTGCGCGATGGAACGTCCCATTCTCGTGTGCCGACGAAAATTCCCGATTGCTCGCTTGCGGGCACGGAAAAGTTCCATCGTCCATCCTCGATGGGATAGGGAGTCGGGATGAAAGCCACCGTCGCGGGATCGTGTTTGCCGAGGACGCGCTGATAAATCTCCCCGGCTTCCGGAGTCGTGGCGATGCATCCATCGGCTTGCGCCACAATTTTCATGAAGCGTGATAATTTCGCGCGATCGCACAACTGTTTTGCGATTTGGTGCAAGCCAGTCTCCTTCAACGAAACGGCGACGGTGCGGCCTTGCTTCTTCAGATCGCGCAATGCGCGCTCTGAAGCGCGAAAATCGCTCCGCAAAAGAAGAAGGACGGGTGTGTCCTCCGCGATAGCACGACGCGGATTGTAATGAAAAGCTCCCAGCGTGCACGCAGCAAAAGCATGAAAATTGATCGGTGGATGCGCGCCTTCGCCCGGAGCGGGCAGATTACGAAACTGTTGTTCCGGATCGCGTCCACCAGGATTGAGAACAGTTAGGCGAAAATGTTCCGCGCTTTGCAATGTCATCAGTTGCTGAATGAGCCGATTGAACCGCTTATTCGTCGAGATTGCCCGACGGCCGCGCCGCGGATTTCAGGAGGGTTTGGTCCACATCCTCTTGGTCGAGCGGTTTGATTGGTATCGCGCGCCGGATCTCGACCGGTTTCTTCTCCTGCGGCTGGACCGGGATTGCTTTGCGGATCTCGGGAGCGGCTTCTGGCGTTTGAGTACTCGATGGGGTTAGGCTTGCGGCGTTGCTTGCGGTTTTTACTTCAGTCTCGCTGGCCATGTTCTCGGTCCTTTGATTGCCGGCTGTTTCCGTTGCCGGCTGCGGAGCTGCCTCGGGTTTCAGTGTCGGCTTGAGAGAATTATAGGGGTCCTTGTCAGCTAACAACGTTGGGCTTCTTATTACAACCGGTGTGACCTCACTTAGGTCCACAGCCAGCGCAGCGCGCGGTAAATCGCTGGCGGGAAACTCACGAGCAAGGCGAGCACGCGGCTCGCCATGGACGTTGCACGGTTCAGTGGGCATTTGCGACGGTGTCGCAATCTCCGTGTAAGTGGTGCGCCTCTGCAACGTGTCGCCATTTGCCGCTTTTACGGCGTCATAACACTTATCTGTCGCCAGCAAGCCAGACCTCGAGCAAATCTCAATCTCTTTCAGATTCTCCGGCCGCTTAATCTCTCGCGGCGGATAACTCTTGGCAGCGACATTCATGATATCGACCCAAATCGGCAGCGCGAGCTCGCGCCCAAACGCGCCGCGATAAATCTTTTGCGGCTTGTCGAACCCCGCCCACACAGCGCACGTGAAGTTGGAATCATATCCAGCAAACAGCGCATCAGTGAAATCGTAAGCTGTGCCGGTTTTTCCCGCTGCGGGCATTTTCTTCAGACCAAATTGTGTAAAAGCAGCCTTGCCGGTTCCTGATTGAAGCGCGTCTGCGAGGCAGGAATGAACTTCGTATGCGGTTTCAGGTTTGGTGACCAGTTTCCGTATGCTCTGCTGCTTCCCGTCCCAAACCAGTGTTCCGTCCTTTTCTTCGATGCGCTCCAAAATGTGCGGCGTGTTTGGTCGCCAGCCGCCATTTGGGAATATCGTGTATGCGAGGGCTAGCTCGGCCAGCGTAACCTCGCTGCTTCCTAGGAACGTGGCTGGATAAGGGCGGAGCGGGGAACGGATCCCCGCCGCGGAGCAAAGGTGCAACACCGCGTCGACTCCCGCGTCCATTCCGATGCGGATGGTTGCGCCATTTTTTGATTTAACCAGCGCCTGCCTGGCTGTCATTGCTCCCTCGTAACGGTTCTCAGCGCTTTCGGGACCCCATTCGCCAAGAATTCCCGTTGTGCCGCCGATCATGACCGCGCGATTATCCAGCGGCGAATCTTCCACCAGCGAACCGGGATACATTCCTTTCTCGAACGCCGCCGCATAAACGAACGGCAACATTGTAGTTCCAGCGGGTCGGCGAGCTTGCAGCGCGCGGTTGTACTGGTTGTGTTCGAAATCGCGCCCACCTACCAGCACCAGAATGTCGCCCGTGGCGTTGTCCAGACCAATGATTGCACCCTGCAGATACTCAGGCGCGGGTTCGTCAGATTCGGTAGCCGCCGGACCGTTTGCCTTTGCCTTGCGAAATGAGGCGGCATAATCGGCGTAAGTCTGATGATTGTAATCGGGACGCTGCTCGACCTGTTCGAGATGAGCCCTGAGAGAATCCTCGGCCACCTTCTGGAGATCAACATCGATGGTCGTGCGGATGCGAAACCCTTCGTTCTTCGCCCGGTCCCATCCTACGGCAGCAATGACCTGCTGCCGGATGTAATCGACCGCGTAGCTTTGGCCTTGCGCGTTTTGCCGGCTGCTGACCACGATCTGTTGCCCTCGCGCGGCGGCGCATCGTTCCCGGCTGATTAAGCTGAGGTCACGCATCCGATCGAGCGCGTAATCGCGCACCTCGCGCGAATTGTCGCGGTCCGTCCATGGAGACAATCTATTTGGGCTTTTGATCAGACCCGCGAGCGTGGCGCACTCCGCCAACGACATTTCACGCGCGGACTTACCAAAGTATCCGCGCGCCGCCGCTTCCGCACCGTACAGTCCGCCGCCGAAATAGATCCGGTTCAGATATAACTCCATAATCTTTTGTTTGCCGAACTGCTCTTCGATTCGTTGCGCCAGAAAAATCTCCAGGAGCTTGCGGCGATAGGTTTTTTCTTTTAGCGAAAAACTGTTACGCGCCAGTTGTTGAGTGATAGTACTTGCACCCTGGCGCACGTGGCCGGCCGTGAAATTTTTCAACGCCGCGCGGATGATGCCGAGCAAATCGTAGCCGTGGTGCTGGTAGAATTTTGCGTCCTCCACAGCGATGACCGCATTGATGAGATCGGCGGGCAACTGCTCGTACGGCACCGTCTCGCGGTTCTCCACATAGATTTGGCCAAAGATCTTGCCGTTGCGATCCAGAATCACGCTGGCTGATTCCATTTGTTCGAGCTGGTTTAAGTCGAACGCTTTGGCCTGCGCTTTGAGGTCGGTGACGAGACTCGAAACGTAAACAGCTACTACGACGCCCAGGACGGCTATGATGCCGATGGGAACATAGAACCACGGCCTCAAGTACCAAGGCGGCCGAAAACGGTAACCCGGCGGGGGCCTCAGATATGTGCTGGACGGTCTCAAATTACGGAACGACCCGGTCGCGCAACTTAGGTCGTTCAGTTGACGATTCAACGATTTAACCAGGATTTTGCATTAAACACAGCGTTGTCATTCTGAGCGGAGCGAAGAATCTCTGACTAGTTGTTTCGGCAATGCAAAGGAGGAGAATCTGAGATGTTTCGCTTCGCTCAACATGACAGACCAGGGTCGCCCGGTCGTTTTAAGATAGGCGGAACGATTTAACGAATGAACTCCGGTAATCCCGATCTCATTCGATTCATTCGGGCTGAAATCGACAAGCGCGGGCCCGTTTCATTTGCCTGGTTTATGCATCAGGCGCTCTACCATCCCGATCACGGATACTATTCGTCCGGTCGCTGCGCGATTGGACGCAAAGGCGATTATTTCACCAACGTGAGTGTCGGCCCCCTGTTTGGGCACTTGTTGGGCGCGCAATTCGCGGAAATCTGGGAGCGACTCGGCAAAATCGACAACTTCGTGATTGTCGAGCAAGGCGCGCATGATGGGCAGTTCGCGCGCGACGTTCTCGAATCTCTGCAAAAGCGAGCGCCGGAATTCTTCGAAGCTATGCGCTACCGAATAGTCGAGCCGTTTCCAATTTTGCAAGAGCGACAATCGCGGACGCTGGAATTATTTCGCGATAAGATTGAATGGAGCGATTCGTTGCAGCCCTTCGTGGGCGTCCATTTTTCCAACGAACTGCTGGACGCGATGCCCGTGCGCTTGATCAGCGGGGGCGTGGAAAAACTTGTCGATGTGGAAGGCGACAAGTTTGCGTTGGTCGAGCACCTGCTTCGCCAAGGAGCGGCTGCCTCCAGGCTGCCGAGGAATGAAGGGTCTTTTAATCGGGCCGCACTCGACTGGATCGACGAGGTCGCAGCGAACTTGCAGCGCGGGTATCTTATCACGATCGATTACGGGCGTTCGGGCGCCGAATCTCAGGGAAACGTTCAGGTTCGAGCGCGACATCGAAACCTAGATTCGCCATTTGAGCAAATTGGGCATGCGGACATCTCGATGGGGGTGGATTGGCCGAGCATTGTTGAGCGCGCGCAGGCAAACGGCTTGCGCATCGCCGGATTCACCGATCAGCATCACTTCCTGACCGGAATCATCTCTGAACTTGGTAGGGTCGGTTCACCCGAACCGACTGCGGCCGATCGGGGTCAATCGCCCCTACCTGATTCGCCCAAGACAAAACGCGAATTGCAGACGCTGCTCCATCCGGAAATGCTCGGGCGAGCCTTTCACGTGCTCGCGCTATCAAAAAATGTCGATTCCGCGGCGCCGAAGTTGGTAGGCTTCAAATTTGCGCGTAACCCGCGCTCTGTGCTCGAAGTCAGCCAAGACACTACGTCAGGACCACGCGCTCGACATGCGAGTAGACGTTGAACGACGGCGGACGCAAAAATCCGATCAATGTCTGATTGCTTTCTCGCGCAAAACTCAACGCCAAGCCGGAAGGCGCTGAAACCGCAGCGACGATAGCAACACCGGCAGCGAGCGCTTTCTGGACGATCTCAAATGAAGCGCGACCGCTCACCAGAAGAAGATGTCGATCCAACGGAACTGATCCATCGAGGAACGCTCGGCCAATCGCCTTGTCCACCGCGTTGTGCCTCCCGATGTCTTCGCGCGCAATTTTCAATTCGCCGTGCACATCGAAAATTCCGGCAGCGTGAATTCCACCGGTCCGCGCGAAATCGTGCTGAGCACTTCGCAGTTTTTCTGGAAGCGATAGTAGGGTTTCAATATTGACCCGGATTTTTTTCGATGTTATCGCCGGGAAATTTTGTCGGATAGCGTCGATGCTTGTCTTTCCACAAAGACCGCAACTGCTGGAAATTGTCCCGAAGCGCTTCCGTCGAATTCAGTTTCAATTTCACGCCCTCCTTAAGATCGATAATCACTCTATTATCGCGATCTGCCGAAATCCGCGCGATCTCGTCGCGCGCCCGGACGATCGCCTCTGACACCAAAAATCCGGCCGCGAGTTCTTCGTCGTGACCGGGCGTCCGCATCGTGGTCGCCAGAGTTTTGCTACCGATTCGAATTTCCAGCGGTTCTTCGATAGTCAGATCGTCGGGCAAGTACTCCAGCTCGCCGTCGCGTTTTCGCCGGATGATTTTTTGCGAGTCGATGCCGCCTTCCTTCATATGAAATGAGCCGCCTCAATGCTATCATTGCGCGCGGTGGAAATCTGCCATCTTTACATTTCGCCGGGACACAATTTTGTAGGCCATCACGGTCGCGAGCCGGACGCTTACCCGATGATCGAAGTGCCGATGATCGAATGTGTGGCGGGCCGCGGCATTCGCGGGGATCGCTACTTTGATTTCAAAGACGACTACAAGGGCCAGATCACATTTTTTTCACTCGATGTTTTCGATCAGCTTTGCCAGGTGCTCAGGCTTCGACAGCGGTCGCCGGCCGACGCGCGGCGCAACATCATCATGCGCAATGCCGATCTCAACGAGTTGATCGGCCAGGATTTTGAGGTGCAAGGCGTCCGTTTTCACGGCACGCAGGAATGCCGTCCATGCTATTGGATGAATCGCGCTATCGCGCCCGGCGCGGAAGAATTTCTAAAGGGCCGCGGTGGCTTGCGGGCGAAGATTCTGACGAACGGAAAACTGCGGTCGATTTCTAGCTGCGGTCATCCTGAGCGGAGCGAAGGACCTCACCTACAAAAATTGCGGTACGCTTAGGGACAAGCGTGATCCATCAGCCTATGTGAGATTCCTCGCTTTGCTCGGAATGACAAGGATGAACATCACTGCAGTTTTGCTCGCCGGTGGTGAATCAAGGCGGATGGGCAAGGACAAAGCAACCATTCTCTTGCGCGGAAAACCGCTCTGGCAAATTCAGCTCGAACTGCTGCGAAGACTAAATCCAGCAAAAATTTTCGTTTCCGGCCGAACCGATCCCGCCTGGCGTCCTGCCGGCGTTCAGTTCGTCGCCGACGATCCGCCGTCGCGCGGTCCGCTTAGTGGGCTCGCTACCTCGCTGGCGAAGATGAACATCGCGCATCTGCTGGCGCTCGCCGTTGACATGCCGTTTATGACCGAACAATACCTGAAGTTTCTCTGCGCTCAGATCAAGCCGGGTGTCGGTGTCCTTCCGAAGATTGACACCCGCGCCGAGCCGCTGGCGGCGATTTATCCCCGAGAAGCAGATACCGATTTTCGCAGCGCGCTGGCGAGCGCCGATTTTTCATTGCAAAGCGTTGTACGGCGTCTGGTCGAGAATGGAAAGTTGCGGGAGGTGCGTGTGAAAGAGCAGGAGAAGAAGGTCTTCCTGAACGTGAATGAGCCCGCTGACTTGCAGTCGGTGTGATGCTCTAAGGTGGATCGGCTCCTCCGAAGACGATGTCCATCGCCGTAGGCGCACGATCAAAAGCCAACGGCGACGCTTGGTTGCCAACGCGTCGCGGACAACGCGTTCCACCTTGGATTCGTAGCGCACGAAAGTTTTCACGCTGATGAAAAGCGCTCTTGCAAATCCGCTATGGCTGCTCGATATGTCCACTGCGATTGGGGATTGATGATGAAGTGGTCGGCATTTCGCAGCGCGTTTTTGTTTTTTTCGCTTCCAGTGTGCGCCTTCGCCGCCAACAGCGTGGTGAATCTTTCACACTACGACATGGTGCGGCCGGATTTTCTCGCGATGAAGAGCGAGGGAATTCTCGGTGTAATCCACGAAGCGACGTATCCACCCTTCACACGCGATCCGAAATATTTGGAACGACAGCAGGCAGCGACACGGGCCGGTTTGCTCTGGGGAGCGTATCACTACGCCAATGCTACCGATCCCATTCGCCAGGCTGATCATTTTCTAAGTGTGGTGTCGAGCGCGTGGGCGCAAGCTGATCCCGCGACGCGATCACCGGGCGTCCTGCTCGTGCTCGATTTCGAAAAAAATGGCCATTATCCCGGCGGCACGATGCGCCTCGATCAAGCGATCGCGTTCGTACAGCGGATTCACGAGCGCACCGGCAAATACCCGGGCATTTATTCCGGCGAATATCATCTCAATCGGACTGTAAACAGTCTCAGGTTGGGCGCACCGCAGACGCGAACGCTGGCGAGTTGCTGGCTGTGGCTCGCAAACTACAGCAACCAGCCACGAGCGGCATCGCCATGGGGTGCCTGGGATCTGTGGCAATACTGCGGGGATGGCCGCTGCAAGCTTCCACAGTTCGCCTATCCGAAAAGTGTTGCCAATGTTCTGAAAGCCGAACGCAATATCTTTCGCGGGAGTCGGGCTGCGCTGGAAAATTTCTGGCAGGAACACGGCTGGAATCCGGGAGAGAAGCCTAGTCGCGAACCAGAGCGAACGCTCGCTGCCGATTTGTAAGGCGCGCGGCGCTTTTCTAACCCCGAAGGCCTTCAGAGCTGCCGCCTTCGCTGTGCTCTGGCGTGCCAAGCGAAAGCCACCAATCGTTATTTTTGGATACCGCGTTGAGTTGTGAGATAAACCGCAAAACTCCCGAGCCAATGTCCGCCTTCGTAATGTTCGCCCGTGACTGCTGCGAGTCCCGCGCGCCGATGCTCGTTGGCCGCAGTGGAGAGCGCTTGCTGGCGCGGATCGTCGGCACGAAGCGCTGAAGCGATTCCTTCCAACATCCACGCTCGGCTCAGATTCAGTCCATCGAGATGGCGAGCTTGGGATCGCTCGGATCTGGCGAAACCGTAACCGGCAACCAATCCGCAGTCGCTTTTATTGGAATTTGCGGCAGGAAATCCATGAGCCATTTGGCGAATTGGTCTTGCGACAAAACGCGCCGCATCACGTCGGCTTCCGCAAGGCATGGCGAAAGAAAATCTTCGCCCGAAGGCTCATATGAAAGCGGACAATTCTTATCCGCGAGAAAGAATTTTCGCGCGGAATCGCTCACCAGTTTTGTAAAAGACCCATCACCTTTGCCGCGGGCGTAATCGAGCATGAGCCCCAACCCGAACGCGGTTTGATCGTGCTCGCCGATGCGCACCGGATGCGAAAGTTTCGGCAGCCACTTCGTCAATCGCTCCACTGCGGCATCCTCGAGCGGCTTTAGGTTTGCCAACATCTCGCGCGACTGCTCATCGTCCCACTCGCGCAGTTCAGCACATAATTGCAAGAGCCATGCAAGTCCGTACGGGCGTTCGAAACTGGCGCGGCCCTTCCCCCGAAAATACACCGCTTCCTGTTTCAAATTCTCCGCGGTCAGGCTTTTTCTCAACGCGTCGCGCGCGGGTTTTGCGAAGGATGCATCGGGGAACGTACGCAGCAGCCTGACGAGCAGCCAATGCCCGTGCACCGACGAATGCCAGTCGTAACAGCCGCAGAATGCAGGCGTGAGCTTCCGCGGCGGCGCAACATCGGCATCGCTGTTGAGCACGTGGCTGATCTTGTTCGGATATTCCTTGTGCACGCATGCCAGCGCCAGCTTTGCAAAACGTTCGGCCGCCTTCTCATCAAATGATGGAGAAGCCGCGGTTCCTACCCCGACGGCGACTGATAAAAGTAGCAGTACGAGACCGATAACGTTCTTCATCTCGACCAATATTGACTGTATGGGCTGAATCCAGAGTCGAACGTGTTGTCCTCAACACGGTGCCAGATAAATGCAACGCAAGCGCCAAACTCCTCTGCTTGTCGCGAATGGGCGTCCTTATCCCTTCGGCGATTCATTTTGGCATCGTCTTCAGAGAAGCCGATCCACCTTTACTCACGTTGATGACCCTGAGTTGACACCTGATCTCCGACCTCTTGCCCCACTCAATTCGTGCATTTCATCTACCGCCTGCACCCGTGCCGGTCACTCCAGAAGCCTGGGCGACGTCTGTTTCAAGCTTTTCCTTGCTCTCCTTCGCCTGCTGATCGAGTTCGCGGAAGACAGCTTCCTGCGATGGAGTTGGCCGGTCGTAGGACAAGTCAATTTCCGCCGCCAGATACGCGAGATGGTCCCGCAGCCTGGTTCCAAGGAGAAGGTCGCCTTCGCTCGATTTGATGGCCATTGGCACCGCACTGTCAATATCGCGGTTGAGAGCTGCGAGTGCGCCGGTGGCCTGCGCATCGGTCACACTATGGTTGGAGACGTCCTGCTGTAGCCTGTCGCGCGCGGCTAGGGCTTGGTTGATGTCTTTGTTCAGTGCGTCGAGGTCTGCATGAATCTGCACATCTAACGCCAGGCGCGCTTCCAGATCCTGCTGTGTAGCATGAAGGCGCGGATCGAGAGCGACCTCAAAATTCTGTTGCGTTTTTTGTCCGCCGTAATCAAGCACAACCGAATATGTCCCCGGCACAACGACTGGGCCCTCGACCGAATCCTCCAGTCCGCCTGCCGCGATGGGAGTGTGGTAGCCAGCGACCTCCGTCGCATACGGATAGCGCAAATCCCACTGGAGCACATTCATCCCCGGCTCGATCGCAGCAAGCTTCGCTTCCTTTTCTCGAATCTGCTGATCTGCCGGCTCCTCGCTGTGGTCCACGGGAGGCCCAGCCTCTTCCAGATGCGCGCCGACCTGTCCTGCGCTCGCCTGTTCTTTTTCCTTTTTCTCCTTTTCCGTTGCCAGATGCAGAGGGAAGCTGCGAATCATTTTTCCCTGTGCGTCGGTGACCGAAAGGGTTGCCGGAGTCTTTCCATCGTAGTCCTGAGGAACGTGGAAGAATACGGTTGCGCCGAATGGCGGGTTATAACCGGCATCGGGCGGGCGTCTCTCGTCGGGATCGCGAAGACCGTAATCGTGAGTCAGCCAGGCTTTTTGAGGAGCAAACAGGAAACTGGCGTTGGATTGTACCGCAGGGTTCTTGGTTAACTGCTCGAGGAGCGTCAGATTATCGAACACCCAAAATGAGCGCCCGTGAGTCGCGGCGACGATCTGACCCTGGCGCGTGTTGATGGCGATGTCGCGCACCTGAACGACCGGCAGGTTCAGCGTGAGCGGCTGCCAGTGCGCGCCCGCGTCGAGGCTGCAATACACAGTGCTGCGAGTGCCGAGGAACAGCAGGTTGGATTCATCCGGGTCCTGCCGAACGTCGAACACAAATTCGTCTTGCGGCAAACCAGCTGTAACGGCGGTCCAATGCTTGCCCAAATCGGTGGTCTTAAAGACGTACGGCTTGAAATCGTCCCACATGTAACGCCGAGCGGTGAGGTAAGCAGTTTGTTTGTCCGTGTGAGACGGCTCAATGCAATTGATCCACGACTCGGGCAACCCCGGTGGGGTGACCTTTTGCCAGGTCTTGCCACCGTCTGTGGTTACGTTGGCGAGACCGTCATCGGAGCCAGCCCAAATGAGATTGCTATCGAGAGGCGAAACCGCCAGCGCCGAAACCAGGGGATAAACTTCCGCTCCCGACTGGTCGAGATCAATGGGGCCGCCGCTCGGTGCCTCCGTGCTCGGCTCATTACGCGTGAGGTCGGGCGAAATTTGCTTCCATGTCGCGCCGTAGTCGTCGCTCTTGAATACACACTGCGCAGAAGTGAACAGTTGCTGGGGATTCGCCGCTGAAAACAGAATAGGACGGGTCCAACCAAACCGATATTTGAGTTCGCCTGATGATAGGCCTTCCTGATAATGCGGCCATGGGCTCACACTTCGATACTGGTGAGTGCGCTCATCATACTTCAGAAAGATGCTGTAGTAGCCGCTGCCATAGGTAATTTTTGGATCGTCCGGTTGCGGCACCGTGTACGTGCTTTCGCCATAGGCTGCCCGGTGCCAGGCGCCGAATGGAATCATTCCTCCTGCCTGGGCGCTCGGTCCTTCAAAGGAGCCTTCGTCCTGTTGTGCCCCGTAGATGTGATAGGGAAACTGGTCGTCGATATTCACGTGGTAAAACTGGGCGGTGGGCTGATTGTGTTCGGTGCTCCATGTTTTACCGGCGTCTCTTGAGACAGTGGCGCCGCCGTCATTGCCCTCGAGCAAAATCTTGGTGTCGTCCGGGTTGATCCATACCACGTGATTGTCGCCATGCGGTGTGCGCAGCTTGGTAAATGTTTTGCCGCCATCATGCGAGACCCACAACGCATCCACCTCTGGCGCGTACACGGTGTTCGGGTCCTTGGGGTCCACATAAATCGCCATGTAGTAAAAGGCGCGCTGCCGCAGCTTCATTTCCTCGTTGACTCGCGTCCATGTCGCGCCGGCGTCGTCGGAGCGAAAAACGCCGCCGTCTTTTGCCTGAATGATGGCATAGACAATGTCCGGTTTGCCCGCCGCGATGGACAAGCCGATGCGTCCCAGAACTCCCTGCGGCAGGCCGGGATTGCGCGAGATATTGGTCCAGTGCGCACCTCCGTCAGTGGTCTTGTAGATGCCGCTGCCCGGGCCGCCGCTCGAAAGCCCCCACGGTTTGCGGATGGCCTGCCACATTGTGGCGTACATCACGCCGGGATTAGCCGGGTCCATCACGAGACAGATCGCCCCGGTATCGTTGTTCACGAACAGGATTTTCTTCCAGGATTTGCCGCCGTCCGTGGACTTGAAAACGCCACGGTTGGGATCGGGGGCGAACACATGCCCCATGGAAGCAACATAAACAACGTTCGGGTCCTTGGGGTCCACGAGGATTCCGCTGGTCGAGTGCGTGTCGCGCAGTCCGGCGTACTGCCACGTTTTTCCGGCATCGGCAGATTTGTAAACGCCGTCGCCTGGAATAACGGTGTTGCGGATGTCCGCTTCGCCGGTGCCGACGTAAAGAATCTTCGGATCAGACGGCGCCACCGCTATCGCGCCGATGCTGGCACTGGGCCCCGGCAGCTTGCCATCAGTTATGTTTTCCCATTCGGAACCGTCCGAACTCTTCCAAACGCCGCCGCCCACCGTTCCGGCATAAAAGAGGTTGTTGTTTCCAGGAACGCCGGTCACGGTAACCACGCGCCCGCCGATGTAAGGGCCGACGCAACGCCATTTGAGTTTGCTTGTCAGCGTCTGTGCAGGAACAGGCTCTGAACCTTGAGATCCTGCGAGCGTGGAGAGAAGTGCAGTTGCAATCAGAACAGGAACGGTGCGGATTTTCATAAAACCAAGATACCTTTCACAAGTAATTTCTCACGGCGAATTCCTTCCCAGTCTTAACGTGTCTGACTGTGAAGCCGGCTGCCCTGCGCGCCGGATGCAGACGCCACGAAAATCAGCAGCGAGATCGAGATGGTGAGGCGCATGAAACACGGTAGGTTCCAGACCACGTTATGCCACATCGACTTTGCATCTTCGGTTGCGCATTGTTCGGTCTTGCGCAAATCACCGCTGTGTCCGCCGCCGATCTTAACGACAATCCGCTCGCGATCGAAAGCGCGCTGCCTTATCACTACCCGCCGTTCGACAAAATCAAGGATGAGCATTTTGTGCCGGCGATCGAAGCCGGAATGCGCGAGCAGCTGAAAGAGATCGACCCGATCGCGAACAGTCCTGACAAACCGACGTTCGAGAACACGATCGTCGCGCTCGAGCGCACCGGACGGTTGCTGGATCGCGCGCAGCGGACCTTCTCAAACCTGAACGCGTGCGACACAAACCCGACGCGGCAGAAGATCGACAAAGAAATAGCGCCGAAACTTTCTGCGCATCGCGACGAGATTTTCTTGAATCCGAAATTGTTCGCGCGGGTCCAGGAGCTTTACGACAAGCGAGAAAACCTCGGGCTCGACCCTGAGTCGGCTTATTTGCTCGAGCGGTATTACAAGGACTTTGTGCGCGCGGGCGCGAAGCTGTCCGATGCCGACAAAGAGAAGCTGAAGAAAATCAACGCGGAGCTGGCGACTTTGCAGACGCAGTTTGAGCAAAACGTGCTCAAGGAACGGAATGCGTCATCGGTCGTCGTCGATCGCAAAGAAGAACTAGCCGGCCTAACAAACGACCAAATGGCTGGCGTCGTTGCCGCGGCGAAAGCCGAGCACAAGGAAGGCAAGTTCGTCATTCAACTCCAGAACACGACCGGGCAACCGTTGCTTGGCTCGTTGCAGGATGGACACCTGCGCGCGCGGATCATGCAGGGGTCACTCTCGCGCAACAGCAAAGGCGGCGAGTTCGACACGCGCGACATTGTCCTGCGCACCGCGCAATTGCGCGCTGAGAAAGCGAAATTGCTCGGTTATGCGAATTGGGCGGCGTATCAGCTCGAAGATCAAACCGCGCACGACGTTCCGACAGTGAACAAGCTTCTCGCTGATCTCGCACCGCCTGCAGTGGCGAACGCAAAACGCGAAGCCGCGGACATGCAGAAAATTGTTGATCAAGAAAAGAGCGGCTTTCAAATCGCGGCGTGCGATTGGGATTTTTATTCCGAGAAGGTGCGCAAGGTGAAATACGCCTTCGACGAGTCGCAGCTGCGTCCGTATTACGAGCTCAACCACGTCATCGTTGACGGCGTCTTTTACGCCGCGGGAAAACTGTACGGACTTACGTTCAAGGAGCGCCACGATCTGCCGGTTTATCAACCGGACGTGCGCGTGTTCGATGTTTTCGATCGCGACGGCAAACAGCTGGCGATTTTCATCGGCGATTATTACGCGCGTCCATCCAAGCGCGGCGGCGCGTGGATGAACGCTTATGTGCAGCAGAGCGATCTGTTCGGCACGAAACCGGTTGTCGCGAACCATCTGAACATTCCAAAACCACCGCCCGGCGAGCCGACTTTGCTCACACAGGATGAAGTGCGCACCGCGTTTCACGAGTTCGGTCACGCGCTGCACGCCATGTTTTCGAACGTCAAATATCCGCGCTTCAGCGGAACAAGCGTGCCGCGGGATTTTGTCGAATACCCGTCACAGGTGAACGAGATGTGGGCGCGCTGGCCGGACGTGCTCAAGAATTACGCGAAGCACTACAAGACGGGCGAGCCGATGCCGCAGGCGTTGCTCGATAAGGTCGAAGCCGCGGAAAAGTTCAATCAAGGATTCAAGACCACTGAATACCTGTCGGCGTCGCTGCTCGACCAGGCGTGGCACCAACTGAATCCAAGCGAGATTCCAAAAGACGCCGTCGCGTTTGAAGCGGACGCTCTGCGCAAGGCGCGTGTCAACTTTCCGCCGGTGCCGCCGCGTTACCGCAGTTTTTATTTTTCGCACGCGTTCGCTGCCGGTTACTCAGCCGGCTATTACTCGTACATCTGGAGCGAAGTGCTCGATGCGGACACGGTGGAATGGATAAAGGAGCACGGCGGCTTGAAACGGGAGAACGGCGATCGTTTTCGCGAGATGTTGCTCTCGCGTGGCGGCTCCGCCGATGCTCTGGGGCTATTCAAGAGTTTTGTCGGGCGCGATCCCTACATCGAGCCGTTGCTAAAGCGGCGCGGGCTCGATCGCGCACCCGGCTCCGGCGCCACAAACGGCGAATAACAGCCGCCGGTTCCCTTCCTGTCATTCCGAGCAAAGTCGAGGAATCTCTCAACGTCATCTGGGAAGCCGCTGCCCGGGCGAGTGCTTCGCGCCCTCGCGTTTTGCGAGTCTTATTGCGCCCAACGTGGCTTTGCACTGGGAAAGCGGCTACAGACTTCTGACGAATTGCCGGTGGAAATGATGCTTCAATCTGATAGGTTTCTAATCCCGTGAGCGAACGCCCGGACACTGCCGCACAAACAGCCGCGCCAGACGGCGAGAGAGCCGATTTGCGCCCTGAAAGTATTCAGGACGCGGTGATCCGTCTCGCGGGAAATTCTCAGGATGGTATTCAAACTGCCGGGGCTTTTCTCGCGCGGCTCGCAGGACGCAGCGAGCACGACGTCATGACGTACATGACCATTCCCGCCACGATTTCGGGTGGTCCGTCCATTTTCCAAGTGCGTATCGGTTCCGGCGAGGTGCTATCGGCCGGTGACGAAGCCGATTTTCTGGTCGCGTTTTACCAGCACAGTTACCAGGACCACATCGGGTTTTTGCGCGAAGGCGGCGTCCTGCTCTACGATTCCGACAACGTCGAGCCAAACCTGGACGATAAACGTTTCGTTTACGTCGGTGTGCCGATCACTGGGTTGACTGTTGAAGCGCTCGGCGGCACGGCCAAGGACAAAGGCAAAAACATTTTCGTGCTCGGCCTAATCTCGAAAATTTTCAATCTCGATGACGAGAAACTGAAAAGACTGATCAGCGAAAAATTCGGCGGCAAGAACGAGAGCGTCGTGAACACGGCATTGATGGCGTTCCAAGCCGGCTACGCGTACCCGGTCGGCAATGTGCTCACGAAACATTATCGATTCGAGCATATCCCGAGGGCGAGCGGCCGCGCTCAGCTCACGATGGACGGGAACCAGGCCCTCGCCTACGGCCTGATCGCGGGCGGCGTGCGCTTCGGCGCTGGTTACCCGATTACGCCGTGGTCATCCGTCATGGAAACGCTCCGGCGCGAACTGCCCAAGTATGGTGGCATTTTCGTGCAGGCTGAGGACGAGTTGGCGTCCGTCTCGATCGCGCTCGGTTGTTCGTATTCAGGTTATCTCGCGGTGACCGGCAGCGCGGGCCCGGGCATTTCTCTCAAGGCTGAAGCGATCGGCTGGGCGTCGATGGCCGAGATCCCGTTAATTATTTGCAACATTCAACGTGGCGGTCCGAGCACGGGTCTGCCGACTAACGTTGAGCAAAGTGATTTGCATCAGGCAATCTTCGGCAGTCACGGTGACAGCCCGCGCGTCGTGCTGGCGGCGGCGAGTGTGGAAGATTGTTTCTATATCGCGATCGAAGCCGCGCGCATCGCACGCAAATACAGCACACCGGTTTTCATTTTAAGCGACACATCGCTCGCTACGCGCATCGAAGCGTTCGACGAACCCGATCTTTCGAAGTTGATGGTCAATCCAAAACCGGATCTGACGCCGCGACAGACGTTCAAGCCGTATCCCATCGATCAAATCACGCAGCACGTCCCGCCAGGCACGCGTATTCTCGACGGAAAATATCCGCTGCTCGCCGGGCTTGAGCACGACGAAATGGGTCACCCGACCGGCAGCCCGAAGTTGCACATGGCAATGACGGCAAAGCGCCGTAACAAATTGCGCAAGCTCGCCGAGGAAATTCCGGTACCGGAAATTTATGGCGATCAGGAAGGCGACACGTTGCTGGTCGGCTGGGGATCAACTTACGGTCCGATCCACGACGCGGCGAAGTTGGCCCGCGAAAACGGCGAGAAAGTCGGTGCGCTGCATTTGCGTCATCTCCATCCACTGCCGAACGGTCTCGAGAAAATCTTCGAAAAATGCAAGCGGATCGTCACGGTCGAGATGAACGACCAGGGCGTTTACGGCTTTGGCCAGCTCGCCACCATTTTGCGCGCTCGTTATTGCGAACCGAAGATCCAGAGCGTCACCAAGACTGACGGCCTCACTTTCCGTGTAAAAGAAATCCTGGACCGCGTTTTCAAGGGCAAGTCGTTTGCTGCACGACATATTCCGCGCGAGGGCGCGGCCATCGTACACGCAGGCACCGCTCCCGAGAACGTGAAATCGTTAAAGGAAGTCGTGCCGCAGGGAGTCGGTTAAATACAATTGCGGATAGCGGATTTCGGATTGCGGATTGAACTGTAGGGCGTCTGTGTCAGACGCTTTATTTTCCTGTTTTCCTGGCTTCCTGGTTATTTTCGAGTCGCGGTCCATTGGGCCAGATAAAATTTTTCAGCGCGTACACCTCGAGCGCGAACGGGACGTAACCGCCATAGCCGAGCAGCGGCATTTCGAAAATTCGCAAGAACCCCAGACCGGGTATGTGATAAATCCATTTGGGAAACGAGTAGTAGTTCCACATTTCCCAAAAAAACCCGCACACCAGGGCGCCGACTGACAGCGCGATCACTGTTCGCCAATCTCCCTTGCGCAGTTGCTCGAGAAGATTTGGGCGACCCGTCCAGTGATTGATCGGCTCGAGAATAAAGACGAGCGCAGTCCAGGCGAACGGGTAAAAAATTTTGGGCCGGACCAGCATGGCCGAGAGCATCGCCAGCCCAATCAAAAAGAGGCCGACAAATACCGGACGCGTTGCAGGAATACTCAGCCTCGACCCGACGCTATTGATCCACCCAAAGCTGCGCACCAACTCCGCAGTTTCGAATATTGCGGGAACGACAATCGAAAATGAAACCGTGGACAGCAGGTTGAACCGAACGGAGCTGAACAGATCGCGGCCGAGGTATTCCCAATTGCCGGTCCGCAGATTTATGAGCTCAAACAGCCACCATACCGGCGCCGACACGAAAAAGAGCAGCACGAAATTTTTCCGCGACCGCGACCAAAGCGATTTGCCCAGCCGTTTCCACACCAGAGCATCGACAACCAAAATGTATCCGAGCCAAAGCGGAAAAAACAGGTAAGCCGTTCGCACGCCCGGCAGAATCCAGTTCAACGGCCAGCAAACCGCCACGAGGATCAAGCCCACCCAGCCGTGCGCGGGCAAAAGCAGTTCATTGCGGTTCACGTCTTTCTCAACTGCTCGCGTTTTCTGCATGGTGTGGTAAAGATTAATCGACGTTTGATGTTTGATTTTTGGGGTTTGATGTAGCTATGAACGAAAGAGCAACAACAGGAAACGGCGACAGGGCCACAACTGTAGCGGCAGGCGTGTCGCCTGCGATCGCCGAGCCACCGAGAGAGAAATTAACGAAAAAAGCCATCACCGCAGACCTTCCGACATGGTGTCCCGGTTGCGGCGATTTCGCCGTGCTCGCCGCGTTTTATAAAGTCCTCGAGAAACGCAACCTCGACCACGAAAAGATCGTCACCCTCGCCGGGATCGGTTGTTCATCGCGTTTTCCCTATTTCGTCAATGGCCACGGCGCGCATTACATCCACGGCCGCGCCGTCCCGCTCGCGAGCGGCATCAGCCTCGCCCGGCCCGATCTCCACGTGTTCCTCTTCGGCGGTGACGGCGACGGGTTCTCCATCGGCGGCAACCATCTCGATCACGGCGCGCGCAAGAACATCAACATGACCTATTTCATCATGGACAACTTCGTCTACGGCCTGACGAAGAAACAGACCTCACCGACGTCGCCAATCGGATTCAAATCCAAGACCGATCCGACCGGCGCGATCGATCAGCCGGTCAATCCGATGAAAAAACTGATTGCCGGCGGAGCGACATTCATCGCGCGCACCCACGCCGCGAACGTCATCCACATGATCCAGATGATCGAGCGCGCGTTCGATCACCAGGGCTTCAGCGTGATCGAATGCTTGAGCGAATGCGTCGAATTTTTCCCGGACGTATTCGATCCGGCCAACCCGAAAAAAGGCGGTAGCTTCGAAGTGATCCAGGAAAAGAAATGGGACGGCACCCCCGAGGACGAAATGCGCCACGATGTCACCGATGAGCTCGCCGCATACAAACTTGCCGCGCTTCCGTTCCCCGGCGTCTTCGGCGTGTTCTATGAAACTGACCGTCCAACGAAGAATTCGTTGGAGAAGAAGTGGATCGAGACGAGCAGAGAGAAGACTGGCAACGCCAGCGATCTCGAAATTCTCCAGAAAACATTCGACAGAATAAAATGATGTAGCGATGAGTTTGACCGAAATTCTCGCCGAGATTCCCAAGCTGTCATTCGCGGAACGACAGGAGTTGGTGCGCCGCGCGATCGAAGTTGAGGATGCGGACCTCACGCCTGAGGAGAAAGCAATCCTCGATGAGCGACTCGACGATTTCCGTCGCAATCCAAACTCTGGCACCCCCGCAGATCAACTGAAACCTGAAGTTTCGCGGCGTCTGAACTGGCAATGATTGTGATCTTCCGCCCACAAGCGGTGGAAGATGTCGTCGAAGCCGCAGCCTGGTACGAAGCACATGCCCCCGCACTTGGCGGGCAATTGATCGACGAGATACTCAACGCGACCCGTCGCGCACGGGAGAATCCCGAACTTTTCCGCATCGTTTATCGCAAAGGAGATATCCGGCGCGTACTCACTAACCGCTTTCCGTACCGCATATTCTTCTCAGTTGTCGGCGAAACGCTTTACATCCACGCCGTTCTGCACGGCGCGCGACATGATCGCCGATGGATCGAGCGCTTATAAATCCAATTCCTCATCCTTCAGCTCTCAACTGCTGCTGACATTTCTTCCTTCTCACTTTCTACCGCGACCGTAACGCGCAGAAAGGTTGCAGGAATGGAGGTGGCATTTTGACTCTTGTTCTGGCTGTTGAACAGCTCTTCCAGTTCTTTCTGTAGCTCAGCCGCCTGGCCGTTTTTTTCCGCGGCTTCGAACGCATTCATGGTCGGTCCATAATATTTCCTGAATTCATCCACCAACGCTGACGGCGTTCCCGGGAAGTTGAAGGTGAACGTGTCCCGCGCGAAAGAAATGTTCTTCGCCGGAACTCCTGCCGCGGCAAAACGCTCGATCACATTGCTCTCGACGCCCCACGTCATTGGGCTAACGAAACCTTCCGGCGGCGGCGGCGTGTAGTTTGAACTGATCTTTAAAAGCTGCGCCACCAACGTCGGATCGTTAGGAATCCAATTGCCCATCACGATGCGAGCTCCCGGCCGCGTCACGCGCACCATCTCTTTGGCGACCTCGAACGGTTTGGGCGCAAACATCGCGCCGAAGATGCTGACGACGAGATCAAAGCTCTTGTCCGGCACTTGCTCCAGATTCGACGCGTCCCCTTCCTGAAATTTAAGGTTGGTCAGGCCCTGCTCCGCCGCCCGCCTGTTCCCGGCCTCGACCAGGTTCCTCGCAATATCGACGCCTAGCACGTCGGCGCCGAGTTTCGCTTCAGGCAATGCCGTGGTGCCATCACCGCAGCCGAGATCCAGCACCTTGAGTCCTTTCGTGATTCCGAGTCGCTGCACGAGTGCCTCTCCGCTTTCGCGCATGGTCGCGGCAAGACGCGTGAAATCGCCTTTTTCCCAGAGTGCTTTGTTTGGATTCGCGGGAGCATTCATGATGTGAGCTTATCGTTAGCCTTGTGTAGTCGCAATGAGATGAAGAGAAGACTTTCGACCGAATGAACTGACGCGCGTCGTCGCGTCTATAGCTGTAGTGGCAGTCTATGACCGCCGAAGTTCTTGCGATTTGTTTGCGCTCTGCCTTTGATTGACATGCGTGAAACCAATCCTCCTTTCTGAACACGCGCTCCGTTACATGAACAAGCGCGGCTTCACTGTTGCCGAGGTGGAAGAGGCGATTGGTACCGCGCAATGGAAGCCGGCTGAGCTCGGACGCTTGGAATGCCGAAAAGATTTTGCTTATGGCAAAGAATGGAATCGCAAACTCTATGCGAAGAAACAAGTCCGGCCGGTGTTCGTCGAAGAAGCGGCAGATTGTTGTCGTGACCGTTTATACCTATTACTTTGACTAGCCATGAAGATCAGCTACGACCCCGAGGTGGACGCGCTCAGCATCACCTTTCGCGAAACCACAGTTACGACCAAACATCTCGCGGAAGGCATTGCGGCTGACTACGACAGTAAAGGCCGGCTGGCAGGTTTGGAAATCCTCGATGCTCAAAAACGTTTTGGGGGAACTGAGACCATGCGCCGCGTCGAACTTGAGGGCGTCGGCTCGTGATCACCCGCCAGAGCGTTGCGGATAAAATTACCGACTACCTGCACGGCAAGATCAGCCAGGCTGAGCTTGTCGATTGGGCTGAACGCGCGATGATGGACGCGGATTTCGACAAAGCCGATGCCGATTTTCTCACCGAGATCGTCGGGCGACTCCGCCTCGCCGATGTCGCCGAATTCGGTCTGCGCTGGCAAGACTGCGAAGAATTCCTTCGCCGCCTCGGCTATCGCGCGAAGGTGATCGTTTCGAGAGAATGAAACACACGTCCTTCGGACTTTCCCCTTTTTCCTTCTTACTTCTGCCTTTGATCGCGCTCAACGCCGCTGCGAGTCCGGCGGAAACCTCGCCGTCGTCACAGGCGTCAGCCATTGCCGCGATCGTTCAAAAGGCGATGAAGACCGAGCACCTCCGGGCGGTGATCGTCAAGGTGACGCAGGGCGACAAGGTCATCACGTCCCAGGCATTCGGCGAGTCGATCAACGGCGTGCCGGCGACCACAGCGATGCACTTCCGCAATGGCGCCGTCGCGTTCGCTTATCTCGGCACGCTGCTCATGCAGTTCGTGGACGAGCACAATGTCAAGCTCGACGACACGATCGAGCGCTGGATGCCGGACCTGCCGGAGGCAAACAAGGTCACGTTAAAAATGCTGGCGAACCAGACTTCAGGTTATCCCGACTTCGAGACCGATCCGAAGTTCCTCGTGGCGTTCAACGCAGATCCGTTCCACATCTTCACGTTCGAGGAGCGACTCAAGATCGCGTTCTCGCGCCCCATGATGTTCGATCCGGGGACGAACTGGAGCTACGCGCACACCAACTTCATGATTCTCGGCGAGATTTTGTCCAAGATCGGCGGGAAACCGCTGGACGCGCTCCTGCGCGAAAAAGTCTTTGTCCCGATGGGCCTGAAGAACACCACCGCTTCGCAGACTTCCGAGATGCCGAGCCCAATCTTGCACGCGTTCGACTCCGAGCGTCGAGCCGCGCTCAAGATCCCTTCCGACGTTGCGTTCTACGAGGAGTCAACGTTCTGGAACTCGCAATGGGGAACGCCGATGGGCGCGAATCAGACGACGAACATCGACGACATGATCACGACGGCGGTCAAGGTTGGCACCGGCGCGCTGTTGTCGAAGTCCAGCTACGAAGCGATGACTGGCCAGCACCTGCTCGGCTTCGGGAAAAAGCAGGACAACTGCGCGCCGTCGTGCGGCACGCAAACTAACGTGTACAACTACGGCCTGGGCGTCGTGCGCTCGGGATCGTGGCTGCTGCAAAACCCGCTCCTCGGCGGCTTGGGGGCGATCGAGGCGTACCTTCCTTCCAAGAAAATTGCCATCGCCGTGGCGGTCACCTTCACACCGGAAGCATTCGACTCGCAGGGGAACTACGCCAATTCCAGCGACACGCTGTTCCGATCGATCGGTGTGTACATGTCCCCCGACGAAGCTCCTCCGCGGGCAAAGGACTGATCACGCTTCCACTTCTTAATTCATACTTCTTACTTCCGAAGTCCTTCTTCCTTCTTAACTCGTACTTTCTTCACAACCTGATTGATCTCCGTCTGTTTACATATTAAAAAATAAAATGATGAAACTACGTTCCTTTGTTTTGGCTGGATTTGTTTTTGTAGCACTCCCTTTGGCGTCGTCGTTCGCACAGGTAGGCGTATCGATCAATGTTGCGCCGCCGGTTCTGCCGGTAATAGAGCAACCGCCCTGTCCGGTCGAAGGCTATATTTGGACTCCCGGTTACTGGGCCTGGGGTGGTGGGGGTTATTATTTGGTCCCGGGCGTCTGGGTCGCTCCGCCGACAGTGGGTCTGCTTTGGACGCCGCCCTGGTGGGGCTGGAACAACGGCGTTTACGCGTTTAATGAAGGCTACTGGGGCCCGACTGTCGGTTTTTACGGAGGCATTAACTACGGCTATGGCTACTTTGGAAGCGGCTACTGGGGCGGGAGATGGGAAGGAAACGCGTTTCGTTATAACACCGCTGTGACGCGCGTGAATACCACCGTCGTGCATAACACCTATGTTGATCGCACGGTGGTGAATAAAGAGGTGAACCGTAGCCGTGCCAGCTTTAATGGTCCCAATGGGGTGAAAGCGGAGGCGACTGCGGAACAAAAAGCCGCTGCTGAGAACGCTCGGAAAATGCCGCCAACTTCCCAACAACTTGCGCGGCAGGAGGCAGCAAGCAAGGATCCCAATCTTCAGGCATCGGTAAACCACGGCCACCCAAACAACGAGGCGATCAAGTCATTCAACAAGAGCGCAGGCGCGGAGCCCGGCAAGGGCGCGGGCGCAGAGGGCGTTGGCGCTGCAGCGGGAAAAGCTGAAAATAAGCCCGGGAACGTGTCTGAACATCATGCGCAAGGGGCGGGCAGTGGTGCTGAACACGGGAACAAGCACGAGGTCGAAGCCAAAGCGCACACCGGCAAAGCAACCGGCTACAAAAGTGTTGGTCACGGGCAGCATGCGATGAGTCAAACATCGCATCATCCGCAGCCGGGTGCATATCATCCGCTACCCGGAGGGAACCGCGGCTACGCGACGGGGCAACCGCAACCCAAGAAAAAGTCTGGCAAACCCGAAAAACCGCAAGGCCAGCGTTAGAGGCAACGCTTCTCTCTCGCCTTTGCGAAGGAGGTAGCGCGTGTGGAACATCCCGGCATTATTGCTCAGCCGAAAAGCCGCTGAATCAATTGGTCGCGGCTGATTTCAAGATGCGCAGCCACGTCGTTGAGAATTCCGGCGTTCCCACTTTGAGCGGGTCCTGATTCGGAATCGTGACATGATGCTGTCGCGCTCGCTGGCAGCTAATGCCAGTCCGGCTCGGACCCGGCGCTCAACAAGCCAGCACTTCCTCGCGGACAAAATGCAACCGGATTACTTTCGGCGCTTTTCCCTCGTCGAAATGGCAATTCACCGCGTCGCGGACTTGTTGCCGAAGAGTGTCCAGCGTCTCCGCTTCGGTAAAGATGGACTCGCCCAAAGCGCGAGCGGTAAATCCACCTTCCGCCGTTTCCTCGATCACGAAAATGATTTCGTTCATGCCTTACAGGTCAAAAGCGCCTTTAGACTCTGCGCGATTCAGCGTTAATTCGCAAGAACGCTCTGGGAGCAGTCGCCGCGGCGACGTGGCCACTCCGAAAGCCTCCGCGAGTCGCGAACTTTTGAATTTCCGATTTAACGCTTTAACGAATCACGCGGCGAAAGCCTTACTTTTAACTTTGCTGACGGGCGTCATCTTCGCGGGTTCACTTCTTAATTCTTCCTTCTTCCTTCAAGAGCAGGGCACACCGTTTTCAGGCGACCGGCACCACCGTAGCCGCCGCCATTTCCTCGGAAGGTATTTCCGCCTTGTCGGTGATCAGCCTGCGCAGGAACGGAATGAGCAGAACGAGCGCGACACCTACCACGAGACTACCCGCGCCGAGTTCGGCGAAAAGCTTCACATACTCGGGGTTGGTCGCGACCGCCGTTGTACCGTTCGGCTCGGGGATCATGCCCGAGAAGTCGCCCGCGAAGAGCGACGCGAGGCCCGTTACGAGCATCCAACTGCCCATCATGATCCCCTGATACTGCTTCGGCGCGATCTTGCCGATCATCGCGTATCCGATCGGCATGATGAGCAGCTCACCGATGCTCTGCAGCACGTAGCTCAGGAACAGCCAGCTGAACGCACTCTTACCGTCAGCCCCGGCCAGCTTGATCCCAAGCGGGAGAATGAGGAAGGCGAGCGCCATCAGGAGCAGCGAGGTCGCAAACTGCTTCGGGATGTCGATCCTCCCCCCCCGCGCGCGCATGCGGGTGAAGAACGACGCGAGCAGCGGCCCACCGAGCACGATGCAGACAGTGTTGATGTTTTGGATCCACTGCGGCTGAATCTTCACGGCACCTATCATGAGGTTGACGTTGTTGACCGCGAACAGCATCAGGCCGCTCGGTGCCATTTGATATAGCGACCAGAACATCAGCGAGCCGATGGTCAGAATCAGGTAAGCCGTCATGTTCCGCCGCTCGCGTCGATCCCGGTGGCGGAGCGTGAGGTAGATCAGCGTCAGCGCAACCGCGCCGCAGATCCCCTTGATAATCGTCTCGGTCCAGCCGGGACGCTGGAGCATCAACCACACGACGGGTATGAGACCGAAAAGAATGGCGAGACCGGCGAGCAGGCGCAACTGGAATTGCTTCGACGTTGCGTCGAGCAGCGGCGTGTTGCGGTCGGTCAGCGTCTTCCAGTTGAACAGGGCGAGGACGATGGCGCCGAAGTTGCCGAGCGTCGCGAAGATGAAAAGGCTTGCATAGCTTTCGGTCCCCTGGAAGTAACCGGCGACGCTGAACCCGACGAAGAACCCGACGTTCATGCCGGCGTAGTTCCAGAGAAAGGCTCCTTCGCGACGCGGGTCCTCCGAGGTGAAACGCTGCGTGAGCATCATGTTGATACAGGTGACGTTCAGGCCGCTGCCGGTGAGGAAGAAGGCGAGGCCGACGTAGAACAGCGCCAGCGTGCCAGTCGCAATGCAGGCGCAGCCGATCACCTGCAGCGCCATGCCCCCGACGAAGAGATTCCGGTTCGATAGGAAGCGGCCGCCCAGGTAACCGCCGAAGAGGTGCAGGCCGTAGTTGAACGCGCCGAACACGCCCATCAGCGTAGTGGCCACTTTCACCGGGAGCTGCAGATGCTTCGTCGCGTAGAGGACCAGCGTCGAGTAAAGAACGGCGAAGCCCAGCGTCGAGAAGATCTGAATGAAGAACAGCGCAGCCGTTCCCTCCGGAGCCGCCGAGAACCGGCGTTTGAGAAACTTCATCCCGCCGCCATTTGGACTGCGACGCTGAACAATGTCAAGACCTCAGACGGAACGTGTCGACTGGTGAGCTCACTCGACCCTCAATCCCGTAGAGGGCGTGGCTCCAACGGAGCTTTACGCTCTCAACTCTCAACCGCTTCCTAATTCTTCCTTTTTACTTCTGACTTTCTCTGCCTCCGCCGCCCCGGGCGATGTCAAGCCCGCCCATGATGCCAGGAGCAAAAAGACGTCGCGTCAGTTCGTCAGTGGAGACTTGTCGAGATTTGTTGCCTGACCCCAATTCTCCCTTGCAGGTTCACTTCATAATTCTTCCTTCCTTCTGACTTTGTTGTGGCGAGGGCTCCCTGGCATTTTGTGATTGCCAGGCGCGCAATGGTGGGAATGTTTTAGACTATGATTGGAGTTCTTACTTCTGACTTTCGGTTAGCTGCTTGAGGTATTTTCGTGCAGGGCCAAGTGTGTAACGCGCGACTGAAGCGGCTTTTATTAGCGATCGACCTTCCTCGGTTCTAAGAATCTCATCGAGTAATCCTGATTTTTGGATACTTGTCGGCCAACGGCTAGCGAGCATTGCTAATGCTTGTACCCGCGCTGTTCGAGCATGATGGCCTAAGGCAATTTTGAGCAGGATCTGCTGTATCTCTTCCTCCAACCATAGAGCGCCAAGAAGTGCGATCGCTTCGATTGTGGCAATACTGTCTTGGTCTTGCGATGCTAAGCGGACAAGTAGCTCTTTCGTAGCATCATCGCGCCAAAGTTGGGCGAGTGCTTGCAACGCTTGTCTCGCACTGTGAGTATTCAAATTATTTTCAACAATTTCGGTGAGCAGAAGACGAGTTCGATCGTCATGCCAGAATTTCGCTAGAGTCGGCACCGCCCGATTTGTTCCGTCGTGATCGTCCCGGGCAATTTCTTCAAGCACTTCCCTGATGTTGGCACGCTTATCCCGCGCGAGATGTTCCAATGCAAATGCTCGCGCGCGCGAATGGCCGGATCGTGTGGCAATCGTGATCAAGAATTTATCTATCGTTTTGGTGTCGCCAGCCCAAGCTCTTATCAATCCTCGCAGCGCAGCGAGCCCGATCTTGGATTCCGTTGAGGATAGTGAAAGCTCCTGTAAGAAGTTACGGGTGCGTTCGTCAGGCCATTTTTTCGCGAGACCTTCGATTGCGCGCGCTCGAGTCGATTTTGTAGCTTGCGAGGCAATATCCTCTAGCAGGACGCGCGTTCGCTCGTCGGACCAATGCTCAACCAGCGATCGCAGGCATCGATTTCGAAACTTTCCCTTTATTGCGCGCGTTCCCCTTTCGAAAAACTCCCAAGCGGCCTGCCGTGTTTCAACAAGAGCCTGCGGATCTCTCGCACGAAGCAGTGTAGAATAGACCAGGTCGGCTGGAGCTGGCCTACTCGGTGTTGCTACGGTAAGCAGTAGTTTCAAGATCCGATCAGCAACCTTTGGATCGAGCGTGTTTGCAGCGAGCACAAGGACCTCCTTCCACGCGTCCTCGTTACAATTTTTTTTAAAAATCTCGGCGAGCTCCTCTTCAGACAAGCTGCGTTCACTCTCAAATCGGTTGCGAATGTCCTCGGCGCAAAAGTATTCAAGAAAGCCGCGGTGGACGTACGCATAGTGCTCGCCTCCTAAGTGGCATAAAACAAAGTTCCGTTCTCGCAGCTGATCGATTAACAAACGCACCACCCGTCGCCGGCGTCCCCCGTCCTCGATTCGCACAAGTGCGCCATTCATCACATCTTCTACGACTCCGCGGGGCACCAAATTTCCACGTAGTCCCAGTTGACCCGTTTGCATCTGCCAAGCCTGCCGTCGCAGAATTATCTGTTTATCCTGAAGGTCCAAATAGGCGTCACGCAGATCCACGTGTTCAGCAAGAGCCTTCTGGGTATCCCACAGTTCAAGCAGCAACTCCGCGCATTTTGCGTACAGTCCAGCCTGATCTCTAGGAAGATCTCGCTGTCGTGCGAGCATCGCCATCATTGTCAGTAGGAGCGGGTTTCCAGCCATTTCTCGAACGGCCGGCACGGCAATTGCACCGTTGACACGCTGTTTTACTCGGTGTTTGTCAAGCTCGCTTCGGACAGCAACACTGCACCAACGCTCCAGAAAATCGGCGATTTGTGCCGGTGTGAAATCTTGAAGAAGCCAATGTTCAAAGCCCGCGTCGCGCAGTACGCGCGGGGGATACCCAACCAAACGAGACGTAACAAGGATGCGCGTCTTGGGAAATTCGCGAGCATAACGACATATTTGCTCAAGAACTCTTGCGCGCGCTTCGGGCTCAAAGACTTCGTCCAAGCCGTCAAATATTAGCGTGACTCCCGGGAGGCTAATTCTCGCTTTCAACTCAGCAACAGGAAATCGGTGAAACAAATCGACTCCGTCCTGGAGATATTCCAAGAAGTCTTTGCTTTCGCCGGCACGGTGATACTGACGTAATTCGATAAGTATGGGAAGACTGTCAGCATCGAATCCGCCAGTTGCCCAATTTAGCAACATCATCACAGACAATGACGATTTTCCGGCTCCAGGGTCACCCAAGAGAACAAGGAGCCGTTTATCGCTCGCTCTTACGACGTCCATCACCCTTCGCGGCTTCTGGCGGCGAAAATCCGCGATGTCTTTAATTTCGACAAGTGCCACCGCATCTTTCAGGTCAACCCTGCCAAGTTCCTTTGGGCCTTCCAGTGCGCGCGGTAACCACTGCTGGCAATTACGAACATGCTGAGGAATGAAGACTGCTTGCAACTCGATGTCTTGGTAGTAGAGCTGGTCCGCGCTTAGAGTCTCCAGTCGTAAATGTCGATATCGCGCTTTAATCGCCTCACGGTAACCAGCTATGTTCAGTTCGTCCGGCCGGTTACCTTCCATTAGCTCAAGCTGTCTTTCCGCCGTGTCCGCTGCACGATCAGTTGCCGCTCTTATGGCAATGAGCTGCGCGACCTGCTCAGCGTGCCGCGTGTTCTCAACAACTTTCTCAGAAACAAGTTGTTTAAATGTGGCTTCCGCCATTGCGACAAGTTTCCCAATATCCTCACTCACGGCCGGCATATCCCGTAACTGCTCCTCTCGTTTGCCGAGGGCAAGACGTAAAAAGTCGAAAATATCGTCCAGCTTCCGATCTTGCACGCCGAGCTGATCAGAAAGCGTCTCGTAAGTGAACTTTACATCCTTCGACAGCTCGGGAATCATGCTAAGCACGTCCATCTCGAATGCGTGTTGCGCGGCGGGATTTTTTATGAGCTGTCGCCGAAAAGAAACGCGCATGTAATCAAACCAGTGTAGTCGTAACCTGCGAAATAGCTGCACAGGTAACGGTATCTTGAATCGATCTTGTAAGAGAACGCGCAGCCCGGCCTCGAACTCTGCCGTTGCCCATTGCTTCAATTCATCAGTAGACGAAAACTTTGGAAGTTCAGATGCGGTTTTGACAAGCTCGTTTGCGTCCTTAACGGCAAGTGTAAGGTCGTGCTGCAATTCTGAGGCAGATAATTTTGTGACTTGACGGTACGCTGCGAGCAGTTCAGACCTGAGCAACAAGACAGCATCTACGTCCGGATTACTAAAGCTCTTCGAAATGGCACGCCATTTTGCAGGTGTCACGAGGGTACGGAGCAGCGAAGGATCAGTATCGTAGTCCTCAAGCAGGCATGTCTCGCATACAGCTAGCATTGCATCGATCTCGGCTAAACGTAGAGCGCGCAGCAGATCGGTGTTCGCCAGGTCCTCTGCATCGCGCCAGATCGAACGACGATCCTGAATTACGTTTTTGAAGCCAACCTTAACGATGTCGTAAACGCCACTTGCTGCGAGATTCCCCAAAAAACCTGCCAACCACGCACTTTGGAGAAGTTTGCCGTTTACCCACAGCTCATTAATCCAGTTGGGATTAGACACATCCATCGTGTTAATCAATAAGCAGTTCTTGTTGCTGGTTAAAAGATCGAGGTTGCCTCGCGTTATTTCGTGCTTCCAGGCTTACGTGCTGATGCAAGGATATTAAAGATACCTGAATACTGTTTGCGCACGCCATAGTTTATTCCGCCTTCTGCAGTGACGCTTTCTCCGGCGTCACCACGTCGTGGTAGCTGATGATGTCGTCGACTTCCATTTTGAAGCGGGCGTTGGCTACGCCCGTGCAGGGCCTTTGAACACTTCTTCGTGATGCCACTTCACGAAACCGGCGTCGGGTAACCACGCTGAATCCTGCGGTGGACGAATCGGTTTACGATGCAGGTTGATCAGCAACTGACGCGCGTAATCACCACCATTGACTTCGCGCGACACAAGTATCTGTGGCGGAGTATCTCCAAGCGAAAGTGTAAATGCCCCAAGGTCGAAAAGCTTGTGATGCAGGGAATTCAGCGCGATACCGTTGCTTTCTACAGAAGGTCCGCCGGCGCTGTGCCATTTTATGTGCGCGGCCTCCAATCCGACTTCTATATGTCCAACGCGAAGATCCCAACCGGTTACTGCACATCGATACTCATAGGCTCGAATTATTCGCGGCCGAAAATCTGCCTCGCGCACGAGGCGCTGCTCGCTTGCGAGATCGTCCGGCACGTCATCGAGTTCAAGACCTACAGCTGCGCAAATGTCGGCGTGCAAACTTTGAGGGAAATGTGCTGTTATCAGTTCGCGTGCAAGGCGTGGAATGTACGCACGTTGCTTCTGAAGCGTCGCTGCGATGTCCGGCGCGAAGTTTCCACGCGCGGTGCAATCTACCAAGGTGCTCGCTGTCGGTGGCGCTACCGTTTCGGCGACCCGAGCACCCGACGCATCTTCGACTCTCCAGATGCCATCGTTCTGAAGACGCCAAAAAGGATCGAGAACATTGATGGAACGTGACGGTGGCCCGAATTCAAACAATAACTCTTTTAACTGGACCTGCGCTTCCTCAAATAGAAGCGATCGAAAATCTCCGCGCTGATAACGGCCGAGCATCAGCAGAATTAGCAAGGGTTTGTGCGGTGCTCGATGATCCCCGAGCGGTGCTTGCCGCAAGCTCGAAAAGCGAGCGGACAATTCGGCAAAGGTCAAGCCATCGTAGCTCATCGCGGCTGATGTTGCACAAAAACCGAAACGTCATCAACGCGAACGTTAACGACGTTCATCCGTTAAACTCGCGGAAGACGCGTTGATTAGCGGAGGCAAGTCACTCCATATCCGGGTAAGGGCCTTTTGCCGCCTTCGGCGATGAAGCGGTCGATCCACGCCGTGACAATGGGCAGCGGTACCAAGCCGAGCTCGAGCGCCGCATCGCGACGCATGCATCATAAGCCGCTTACGATGCGACATTTTTAATTCCTCTTCAAAAGTCATCGCTCGATACGGTAGGCGAAGCTGAAGCAACTCCAAAAGGGTTCGCGGGCCAGGTGGCCAGTTGGATAAAATAGTAAACGCCTCGCTTAGCGTTTATCTGTCAAAGTCGGCGTGAACGTGTAGCCGCCCTCGAGCACTACTTGATAGGTCCATCCTCCCAAATCTCTCGGGAGAGTTATCAGCAGACGCGCCTGATCGCGGTTCAGCCGCCAGGAAACTGGCGAGCCGCTTTCGAACTTCGCACGGATTCCGGCCCCCGACCGGGGGCCCTCAGCGGGTAGTCAAAGCCCCGGCAGAATCTCGATTCGAAGATCCTGAGCAGAGAACATCTTGTGTGACTCGACCTTGCAACTGCCGCGGAGGCCGCCGTTGAAGCTATGATCCGGTAAGATCTTACCTTCCGTTTTCAGTACAGCGTGTATCGGCGCCATTAGCTCCGCATCTATTCCCAGCGCTTTAAGCTGCAATGCAAACCGACGAAAACGAACTAACACGTGGAACTCTGACGACACGGCCCCAAGTTCATAATTCATCACGCCGCAACTCATGCCGGTCAAGTCATCAAGACCGAAGTCCAGCGGTCCAGTGGAAATCTTATAGCCACGCCACATGATTGGAAGCCCGCTTGGTACATGGACATCCAAATCGGTAATTTGGAATTCGACCACGTCTCATCATAAGGCGATCTCCCGATGGCACCGCATGGGAATGGTAACGACGGCGTTACCATTCAAATGCGGCAAAGGCGATACTTTCAAATCCTGACGGGTTCAATTTTTAGAAAGGGAACAAAGTTATGAACTCGAACAAAATCATTCTCCTTGGTTGCGTAGCAACATGCGTTTTCGCAGCATCGACTGCGACGGCGCAGATGAGAGGGCACGGTGGTTCGATGCCTCGAATGGGAATGCGCGGCCCTCCGATGTCACATTCGATGGGACGGATGGGAATGCGCGGCGGTTTCATGCCACAATCGATGGGACGCATGCCAATGCACCGCGGTCCCATGATGAATTCACCATCGGGCTTCCGACGCTTTGGCAACCGAGACTTCAACCGAAATGATCGGTTCGGGCGTTTCAACCGATTCAATGACTTCGATCGGCATCATCGATTCGATCATTTCAACCGCTTCAACCACTTTAACAACGTCGTCTTTATCGGCGACTTCGGCTTTCCATGGTGGTGGGGTTGGGGCTGGGGTCCTTCGTGGGGTTGGGGCTCGGGCTACCCGTACGGATACTACGGCGGCTACGGTTCCGGTTATGGATACAGCGATAACAGTGGGTCTAGAGTGGCTGAACTACAGAGCCGGCTCGCTAGCGCGGGCTATTACCATGGCGCTGTCGACGGAATCATGGGACCTGCGACTCGGAGAGCAATTCGGGCCTACGAGCGCGACCATGGATATGCAGGCTGATCTGTTTCTCCGGCTGACTAGTGGAAGAACCGGCGTCAGCGCCGCCGGCTAGAGCTGCCTGCTCACTCCATATCCGGGTAAGGGCCTTTGCCGCCTTCGGCGATGAAACGGTCGATCCGCGCCGTGACAACGGGCAGCGGCACTGAGCCGAGCTCGAGCACAGCATCGTGGAAAGCGCGGATGTTAAATTTGAAACTCGCTCGTTGCCCAACTTGACTGCTTTCCAGTAGTCGGGATGGAGTCGGTAACCAATTACGTTGATCACTCGCACGGCCCCGTGCTTGCGCCAGCTACCTAGCTGCGTTGCCGTCTACCCGCGCGATTCCCGATCGCGACGTGTTCTATGTCGCTGATCCCGTCAGCTCGATTCGCGCACGTGCCTTTCAGCTTCTGTCAGCGACAACCAACACCGATGAGGTTCGTCCGCCAGGTCCCTATCCCAATTGCAAGCAGGCCACACTGCAAACATCTTTCAAGAATGACTCCCAGGTTTGGGGCGGGGTTGGTTATTCCCGATCTGTGGCAACAGGAGGCAGTGCGTGCGTTGCAACAGGGAAAAGACGTGGTGGTGCAGGCGCCGACAGGATCGGGCAAGACTTGCATCTTCGAACTGCTTTATCCGAATCTGAAAACTCAGGCGGTGTTCACCGTCCCGACCCGCGCACTCGCTAACGATAAATTATCGGAATGGCGCGCACGCGGCTGGGATGTCGGCATATCCACGGGTGACGTCGCGCTAAATCTCGACGCCAAGGTTGTGGTCGCGACGCTTGAGACACAGCGCGGGCGGTTTCTCCGCGGGGAAGGCCCGGGTCTCCTGGTCATGGATGAATTTCAAATGCTGGGCGATCCGATGCGGGGCGTGCATTACGAGCTCGCCGTCGCCCTCGCACCGAAAGCAACACAGTTGCTCTTTTTGAGCGGGAGCGTGGCCAACCCGCGCGACGTGGTCGCCTGGCTAGAACGCATCGGACGTCACGCCATCCTCATCGAACATAAGACGCGACCGGTGCCGCTGGAGGAAACTGATCTCGAAAATTTGTCCGATTCCCAATTTGTCCAGTCGCGCAATTTCTGGCCACGCATGATTGGCCGCGCCATGCGCGCGGACCTCGCTCCGGTGTTGGTGTTCGCGCCGCGTCGCGCCGCTGCCGAACAGATCGCGCAAGCCATCGCGTCGGCCCTACCGGTGCGCGACCCGCTGCGACTGAGCGCGGCCCAGGAAGCAATCGCGGGGAAAAGCCTGACGAAACTTTTGCGGAATCGTGTGGCGTATCATCACAGCGGACTCAGTTACGCCGCGCGCGCCGGCGTGGTGGAATCGCTCGCCAAAGCGGGACAACTCAACGTCGTCGTCGCGACGATGGGACTTGCCGCCGGGATCAATTTTTCGATGCGCTCGGTGATCGTGACCGATCGACGTTATTTCGCCGGCAATTTCGAGCGCCAGGTCGAAGCGGACGAGCTTCTCCAGATGTTTGGCCGCGCCGGCCGCCGTGGTCTCGATGAAGTCGGTCACGCGCTTTACACGAACGATCTGCCGCGGTTGACCGACACAAAAGCGCGACAGCTGAGACGCGCAGCCCAGGTAGATTGGCCCAGCCTGATAAGCGTGATGCATGCGGCTAAACAGCGCGGCGAACAACCGTTCGCGGCGGCGGTGGAACTGACCCACTCATTGTTCAGCGTGCAACGCGTGCCGCTCGGCGTCGAACACTCACTCGATAGCGGGCCGCGGCTGTGTGGACTTTGGGTGACCGATGAGCGCGCGCGGTTCGTCCGGCGCGGAATGATCGAGATGCTGAATTCGCGCGAAGAATGGGAAGCGAAACCGGCGGCAGAGTGTGTGATGCTCGGTCGCGCTTTTGTGCGCGAAAACGATCGGTGGCGGCGAGCGCTGACCGTGCCGCGTATGCTCGATGGACTCGGCACGGGAAATCTCTGCCGGCTGCGCGAGCAAAATTATTATGGGCGCGAGTTGCCGGTCGCGACGGTGCTCGCTTCCGGAGAAGCGGCATTGGTGAAATGGCTGAAGAAAGCCGTGAAGGAGAGAAAAGAAAACGCCGAACGCCGAACGTCCAACGCCGAACGCCCAATGGAAGATTTGGCTGCGCGGCGCAGAACCGTTACCCATGAACAATTTGAGACTGAGATCCGGCCGCAGCTCGACGAACTGCTGAAGCCGGGCACGATCGTCGACTGGATCATGCGGGGAAATCTGATCTCGGTCCGGCTCGATTACGCCGATGTGCCGGTGCAAGCGTTTATTGATTCGGTCGGCAACGCGTTGATCGATCCGCCGGAGCGGGAGAACCTGCCGGACGTTTGTCGAGGGTGCGATCAGTTGGAGCACGATAAAACCGTCGCGATCGTGAACTCGCCAACGTACGCGTGGCGGTACCTTGGACTGGTTGGCCCGGACGGCACACCGACGAGGCGGGGAATGATCTTCTCATTTTTCCACGGCGGTGAAGGTCTAGCGGTGGCGGTCGCGCTCGAAGACGAAACCTATCCGATCGATGAATTGGTTTTCGATCTAGCCAATATTCGCGCCGGTCCGCGCTTCGCCGGCGAGGACGCGCCGATGGGCGGGCGGCTCGGCATTTTGTGTCAGCGGATTTACGGCCGGGCCGATTATCCGGGTTATCTGAGTATGGGTGTGCCGGTGCAGTACGGTGCCGGTGCATCGGAAGTGGTGCGCGCGCTGGTGGCTGATCCGCGCTCCAAACACAAGCTCACCAACGAACTGTTGCGTCACGGCGATATCGAACGCGCGCTGGTGGAGTGGCGCAGCATACTTCGCCACATCGTCCTTGCGCCCGCCTATCCGTTGTCGCGCTGGACGGAACTGAAAGCGGCGGCCGAAGAGCTGGTGGATAAAACGGCTTCGCCGACATCTGCTGTCGATCTTGCGACATTAGTTCCATTGCAGCAGCGAGCTGTCGGGAAGTGACCCGCCTTCGTTCCGCAGTCGCGGGACTACGGCGTCCGGAATTGAAAATGAATCGCGTCTGTCATCTTGACGGCTTAAAGCCGTCGAGTTCTAAGGCTCCCGTTTATGTATCGTAAGCTGCTTAGGATAAAACACTCTCGAACGCGGACTCAGCTCGTGTTAAGGGATTTCTGTTCCCATTGGAGCCTGTCCGGAAGTAAGGAAGGTCTTCACCAATTCGCCTTCACCACAAACAGTCATTCCCGAAAAACGTTTGAACCATTTGCCGTCCGGAACCTCCGGTTCGGTGTCGAGCCAGTCGGCGAGCGCGCCAAGGTGATCCGAAGAAATCTCGCGCCTCTTGATTCGATCCAATAAATGATTGAACAACGCCGGCGGAAGATTTCGCCGCCGAATCTTAGGCATTTTCGCGCTGGCCGTAGAAGCCGCGGCCGATCGATTCGCGGATCCTCGCTTCTTCTGCCGGATCAGTGGCGTTGACCATGCGTTCTGCGAGGCTCGATAGTTCTTTCCCCGTCAATCTCCGCTCGGCGTCGAGCTGATAAGCAAAACGAATGACGTCCAATTGTTCCTTCGGATCGAGCCGCTTGATTTCTTCGATGATCTTGCTTGCTGTCATCTCGCGTCCGAATTCTAACACCGGGCTCGTCGAAAATCAGCGCCTATTTCCGCAGGCATCCCAGATCTTCGAGAGGCGATCGTCTAGGGAGACGGGACGCTCTGGAGCAGCTCGAGTTCCTGCCACCGCGCGTAGAGGTGCGCGACTTTGTCGCGTGCTGTTTTCAATTGCGTCTCCAACTCGAAAATCTCCGAGCGCGGTTTCGCATAAAAATCCGGCGCGGCAAACGTGGCCTCCAAATCCGACACCTGGTTTTCTGCAGAGAGAATATTCGCCTCAATCGACGCCCATTCACGCTCTTCTTTCCACTTAAGCTTCCGCGGTTTGTCTTTGCTTTTCGTTTGCTCGGCGGCGGCTCCGGCCGGCGCGGCGTTTGAATCGCGAGCCGGGCCGGGTGCGCCTCGTTTTTCCAGGTAGTAATCGTAGTTCCCGACGTGATAGGCCACGCGGCCTTCGCCTTCGAAAGCGAGAATCGAGGTACAAACGCGATTCAAAAAATAGCGATCATGACTCACCACGATGACGCAGCCGCCGAAGGCGACGAGCGCTTCCTCGAGCAAGCGCAACGTTCCGAGATCGAGATCGTTTGTCGGTTCGTCGAGCATCAGAACGTTGCCGCCGCGCTTCAGGATCTTTGCGAGGAGCACCCGGCTCCGTTCGCCGCCGCTGAGCTGCGAAATCTTGGTGTTGATGCGCTCTTCGCTGAAAAGAAATCGCCGCAGATAAGCGCGCAACGTGATGCTCTGCTCGCCGAGCGTGACGTTTTCTCCGCCACTCCCGACTTCTTCCCAAACCGTTTTCTCATCGTCGAGGAGGAGCCGATTTTGATCGACGTAATTGATGTGGGTCCGCGCGCCGATCTCCACTGCACCGCTCGCGGCGGGCAGTTCCTGCAGAATGACTTTGAGGAGCGAAGACTTGCCGAGTCCGTTGCGACCGACAACACCGAGACGTTCCCCGGCTGCGAGATTGAGATTCACGTGCTGAAAGAGTGTGCGGCCGCCCAACTCCACACTCACGTCGCGCAATTCAATGATGCGATTCGCGAGCTTCGGCGGCGTGGGGATAATCAACTCGACGTCGAGCTCCGCCTCCGGTGCTTCCTGGGCGGCCATCTCGAAATAACGTTCCACGCGGTCCACCGATTTCGTCCGGCGGGCGCGGGGGGCCCGGCGCACCCATTGCAGTTCCCGTTTCAAAAACTTCTGCCGTTTATGTTCCTGCATTTCCTCCACGGCTTGCCGCTGCACGCGCGCGAGCAGGTAATCGGTGTAGTTGCCGTCGTAGCTGACGAACTGGCCGCGAGACAGCTCGACGATCCGCGTCGCCACCCGGTCGAGAAAATAGCGATCGTGTGTGACGAACAAACAGGTGCCGGCATAACGCGCGAGAAAATCCTCTAGCCATTCGATCGAGCCGGTATCGAGATGGTTGGTCGGTTCGTCGAGAATCAGAAAATCGGGACGCGCGAGAAGCGCCCGGCAAAGCGCGACGCGGCGTTTTTCTCCGCCGGAAAGCGTGCCCACGACGCGATCGGATTCCGGAGCGTGCAGATTCGTGATGAGCGACTTGATTCGATGTTCCAGATTCCAACCGTCAGCCCTGATAATTTGATCCAGGAGGATGGCGCTGAGCGGGCTGTCGCCCGGGACGCGTTCGTATTCGGCGATGAGGTCGAGAATCCGCTGTGCGCCGCTGAGAATGTTTGCATGGACCGTGGCTGCATCGTTCAAGCCGGAAATTTGTGGCATGTAGCCGGTGACGAGATCACGCCGGCGTGTGAATTCACCTGAATCAGCTTGCGCCACGCCCGCCGCGATTTGGAGGAAGGTCGATTTGCCCGAGCCGTTGCGGCCGACAAGCCCAATATGTTCGCCCTCCCTGAAGGCAATCGTCGCGCCGTCGAGGACGACCTGGGGGCCGTACTTGACGGAAAGGTTGTTCGCGCTCGCGATGACTGCGGTTGACGCCTCTGCCATAGGAAGGTCGAACGTCGAACGCCCAACACCGGACGTCCAATCAAAGAGCGCGATCGGCGCTGATTAATTCAGCGCTTCTCCTACGATCTCGTATTTCTGTTTTAAGTGGTCGATGTACGAGCTGTACGCCTCGGCGAGCGGCGCGCTTTCGATGAACAGAATGTTCTCGGCGTTGAATTGAGCGCTCCGCGAAAAATTATAAGAGCCGGTGATCACCGTATCGTCGATCACGAGAACTTTGTTGTGCATGAAATTGTGGCGCCCGGCCGGGGTGTAAGGCGTTGAGTTTTTCCCGATCAGACCGGCACGCGCGATGATGTCTTTAAGCGCGCCGATCTTCCAACGGTTTTGCGGTACTTCCTGCCACTGCACGTAAACCTGCTTCATTTGGGTGCGATCGTAGATTCCATCCACGGCGACGAGCCCGCGACGCAATAGATTGCCGAGTTCGCCGATCAACGTGCCGGAGTTTATCAGCAAGCTGCAGATGCGAACGCGGCGCTGCGCTGCTCGCACGCGTCTTGCGATCTCTGAATCGATTTCCAAACCGCAGCCCGGCGAAAACATTACACGCGCGTTAGCTGATTGATTTGAAAACGTGAGCGGCACCGGCTCGGTATGAACGTCGCCGGTGTGCTCGAAGTTTTGCTTCTCCCAGAGCTGCTCGAAATTTTGGGCGTAATAACTGGCCAAAGGCTGCGAGTCGATTTCGACAATGTTGTTTTCCATTAAAGTGAAAGCGTCGTCCGTCATGTTGGCCGAGCCAGTCCAGACGGCTTGTCCGTCGCGCACGACGAATTTGCTGTGCATCAGTTTCATTCCCGCGATGCGCCGCCACGGGTAACCGAGTGATTGCACAAATGCGCCCGTGCCCGCAGGCGCTGGGTCCTGACCAGCGGCAAGATCCGGCTGGGGCGGTTTGTCAGCGTCATAGCAAAAACGAATTTCCAGCCCGGCCTCGGCCCGGTCGCGCAACGCCGCTGCTAATTGGGCCCGGAGCGGATCACTGAATCGCATGTCGTAAATGGCAAAAGCCAGCGTCTGTTTCGCCGCGCGTATGAACGTGACCAGCCGAGTCATGACGTCGTCGCCGGATTGTTCGCCCTCGGCGAGAAAGAACACTGAAAGATTATCCATTGATGAGATGGTCAAGTGGTTGGCGAAGGCTGACAACGCCATCGGCGCGACGCATACTAGGTGGAAATGCTTGATCCGTCTGCAGACGAAATACGCGATTGGGGGAATTCCGTCATCTAATTCATGTCCGATTATCTCCGCAGTCTCCGTGATCGCGGGGTGTATCGTCACATGTTTTCACGCAGGATTCGCAACCGGCTCGACGCCCGCACCACGTCCTGGCAACTGATGATGTCGTCGACCTCCATTCGATGATTAAGTGATTTCTATTCCAGTGGGAGCTTGGCCAGCGATCAGAAACGTCTTCACGAGCTCGCCCTGGCCACAAACGATTATCCCGGAGAGTCGTTTGAACCATTTGCCTTCCGGAACTTCAGGTTCGGTATCGAGCCAATCGACAAATTCTCCAAGTTGATCCGAGGAAATCTGGCGTTCCTCAATGCGATCGAGCAGATGATTAAGCAATGCCGGCGGTAGATTTTGCCGCCGAATTCTAGGCATGCGATCGCTGGCCGTAGAAACCGCGGACAATCTCTTCGCGAACCCTTGCTTCCTCCGCGGGGTCACTGGCGTTGATCATTCGTTCAGCCAGGCTCGAAAGTTCTTTTCCTGTTAGCCGTCGTTCGGCGTCGAGCTGATATGCAAAGCGGATCACGCCCAATTGCTCTTTCGGATCGAGCCGCTTGATCTCCTCGATGATTTCACTGGCGGTCATAATTACGCCGTAACAACTTCCGTCTGGCGAATTTCACAGCGCGTATCAGGTTCCCCGTAGAGGTCTATGTAACCGCGAATCGCGTCTTCGATGTTTGCAAGCGCCTCTTCGACATTCGCGCCTTGCGAATGACACCCAGGCAATTCAGGACAACTCACTGATACGCCTTCGTCGTGCTCAATCAGTGTTACATGAAATTTCCGCTTCACGACGGCTAGCGTACGCATCGCGCATATGACCGTCAATTATTTGGGCACGTGTACTTTTTGCGGCTGACACAGCCGCCGCTACACCAGAGGCGATAAGTTTCCCCGCGTCGCGACGAACCGATTCAGGAAGCTTGCGGAGGAATCCGATGTCAGAAGTTGGCGATCAGTTAGGCCGCGGCGGCAGCCTTGGCGCGAGCGCGCTCGTTGCAGGCGTCGCGTATAGCTTTCATCTCAGTCCGCAGCACGGCCATTCGTGTAGCAACGCCTTTGTATTTCTTCGTGGTCCCTGTGACTGTGCGGTTGACGGCGCCCTGGTTGACAAGGCCCTGAAGCTTTTCATACGCACGCAAACGCAGCATCTCTTCGCCGCCACTAGCTGCATTTCGCTCCCGCAGATTGAGGAGCATAATTTCGAACAACGGCTTGAATTCGAAAGAGGCCTTCGACGAAAGCACAGCGATCAACTCTTCGGTAATGTTGTCGGGCCCGCGACGCGTGAAAGAGATGGCAGATCGTTTAGACATCTAAGACTATAGCACCGATGCGCAAAATAGCGACCGAGGCCACACGGCCGTAGAGATCAGGCGACTCCACGAGTTGAACGCGATTTTTCGCCAGTTTTGCGCTGAATCGCTCATCCACAGATTACGCAGATTGACGCAGATTATTTTCCTGAATTCTCTCCGCGGCGAGCCGACGACCCCCGTGCCCGTGGTGAACCCATGCTGCGCGGCACGCTGCGACTCAACCACTCTCACCTCATTCCTCTCCCGAAAAGGGAGAGGCGAACGCTCAAGCCTGGTGAGCATTCAAACCAACAGCCGCGCCTCTGATGCATCATAAGCCGTTTATGATGCAAGGGACCATAGCGTTGCTTGTTACTCAGCCGCGCCGTACGTTCGCTACATGATGCGCATTTGCTGTGTGTCGTTGTCGATCTTCGCTTCAGCAATCATCCCCAGTGCGCGCGCGGATGATTTTCCGATCAAGAAACTCAGCGCCTTTACGTGGGTTGTCGATTATGAGCCGTTCTGGTCGCCGGATTCGCGACAAATTGTGCTTGTCTCGAGCCGGCCTGGGGGAATGAAAGTGCACGTGATGAATGCGGAGAGCGCGAGTCATGGCAGCGATATGCGCCAGCTCACGTTCGGCAGTGACGAAGATGACTCGCCGGCGTGGTTGCCGGACGGAAAGAAGATCGCATTCGTGTCGATCCGGGCGGGCGTCTCGCAGATTTTTGTGATGAACGCCGATGGCACGAATGTCCGCCAGCTCACCAACGGCAACGCCGAGAACATTCATCCAACATGGACGCCGGACAATCTGCGCATCTTGTTTAACACCACGAAATTTGCCGGCGCGACCGCGGCGGACGGTCGCGATGCGCCGAGCGACAACAAAGTGATCGGCGAACAGATCGACAAGAAGATGGACCTGGCGACGATCCGCATCGACGGGACGGAGCTGAAACGCCTGACGAATGCCGGTGGCCACACCTACGCGTCGTTCTCGCCGGATGGGTCGTTGATCTTGCACCGGCGCATCGACGGCGCGAAGTCGCAGATTTTTGTCATGAACGCCGACGCAACGAACGATCACAACATCTCCGGCGAGAACACACTCGACGGTTGGCCGGCCTGGTCTAACGACGGCAGGCGCGTGGTGTTCTCGCGTCGCGTGAATGATCGCTTCCAGCTTTTCGTGATGAATCGCGACGGCAGCGGCGTGACGCAACTCACAGATGCTGCGGGCGAGTTCGTCAATCCGCGCTGGTCACCGGATGGAACAAAGATTATGTGCGCACGTCGCCTTGGCGACATTAACCTGGTGATTTTTCCCGCGCCAAAATAGCGCTGCTATTTTGGCGACGTCGGATCATCCGCAATTCGAAGCACAACTTTGCCGCGCGTATGATGCGTCGCGGCTTGCTGTTGCGCCGCGATCGCTTCGCTCAGAGGCAAAACTTGTGTCACGATTGGCTTGATCTTTCCCGCGTCGATCAGGTGCGCAATCTCCGTGAGGTCTGCTGCATCGGGATGAACCGAGATCGCTGCTCCGTGAATACCCCGCTTCTGGAGCTCGGCCCGATCGGGGAGCGCCACTAAACACATGACAATGCCGCCTTTCTTAACTGCGCCATAAGAACGGGCGAGCGTTTCTTTTCCTACGGGATCGAGCACGACGTCCACATTTTTCGCAACGTCTTCGAATCTGGTCTTTGTATAATCGACTGCGACGACTGCGCCGAGTTGCTTGAGGAGGTCCTGGTTTGCGGTCGAGACGGTCGCGATGACGCGTGCGCCGCGCGCTTTGGCGATTTGAATTGCGAAGCCACCAACTCCGCCTGAGCCGCCGTGAATGAGAACGGTTTGTCCCGGTTGCAGCTTCGCCACGTCCACCAATGACTGCCATGCAGTCAAAGCGCCCATCGGCACCGCTGCGGCTTCGAGAAAGTTCAGAGACTTTGGTTTCGCCGCTACTTCCCATTCCTTGACTGTGACGTACTGCGCCCAGCCGCCGCCGAAAGTTGGATAACCGTACACTGCGTCGCCTGCTTTTAGTTTTGTGATGTTTGCGCCAGTTTTATCCACGATCCCGGCGATGTCGTAACCGGGGATGAGCGGCAAATGCGTGCCGAATTCCTTTGCGTATTTCCCGCTGAGCGTGAGTGGGTCAGCTGGATTAACATCGCTCGCGATCACGCGAACGAGTGCTTCATCGTCTCTTGGCTCCGGCCGCGGCACCTCTTCGAACTTCAGCACGTCGGGCGCGCCATACTCATGCGCCACGACCGCTTTCATCGTCGGCTTTTCGTCGGCGCGCGGGGTGTGACAAAGAGTGAAAATCGCGACGCCCAAAAACGCGAAGCACACATGACGCATTTGCATAAATTGTCGCCTATTGAACGCGAACAAACCACTGGATAATCCCGTCGTCGTCGCCTTCCCGCCGTTGATCTGGCTGGTGAACGCGGTGATCAGCGTTCTGGTGCACGTATTCATACGACTGCCGATCATGAGATATAGCATGTGTCTCGTCTGCGGAATTGTCTTTATCGTTGTGGCGCCGACGCTGGCGCTGTGGGCGTTGATCACAATGAAAATCGCTGGAACAAATGTTGACCCCGCCAAACCTGCGCTCACGATTGTGCGCGGCGGCCCGTTTCGGTTCGCTCGTAACCCGATGTATCTCGCGCTTTGTTTAGTTCAGGTCGCACTCGGTTTTTTTCTTAACGACTGGATCACATTGCTCTTCGTCGTACCCCTCGCTGTGATTTTCCATTACGGCGTGATCCTTCGCGAAGAGAGATATCTCACGGCGAAATTTGGTGAGCCTTATTTGCAGTATAAACGCGAAGTGCGCCGTTGGATCTGAACGGACAAGTAAGAAGGCAAGAATTAAGAATTAAGAATCTTGGGCGGTTCCTGCTTTCCTCATCAGAAGAATGTCTTCGCGATAATGCGGCAGGGGATGGGATCGAGTGGTGGGTTGGCGTGTCGGTTCGTGCCGGACCACGCGACGACAACGTCTTTGTCGCGATTGATGTAAACCAGCTGACCGGCCCATCCGCCTTTCGCGAATTCGCTTTTGTTACTGATCATGTCCCATTCGTAAGTCAGCGGCAGCATGCCGTGCTCGTCGGGCGTCCGTTGATCGCCGTAGCCGGCAAACATCCGTTTGGTGATCGCATCGGAGATCACGCGCGGCTCGCCAGCCGGCGGGTTTTTTGTAAACAACAATCCAAACCGCGCGACGTCGCGCAGTGTCGCGGCCATGCCTGCGCCGGACACGGGATAGCCGCGCTCGTTTTCGGTAATGATCGCGTCGTGTTCCGCCCCCATTTTGCTCCAGATGAGATCGCTGATCGTGTCGGCGAGACTTTTGCCGGACACGCGTGAAACGATTTCGCCAATGACGATCGTGTTGCTGCTGGTGTAAGCCCATTTTTCACCCGCGGGACGTCACGTTTAATCGTGCGGAGCATTCCGAAAAGATCACCGCGCCGCGCAGCCTCCGGCAACTCGGCCGCAGTGCGCGATTGCCAGCCGAGCGTGGCCTCGAGTTGAAACTGCTTATGCTTGGGGTTGCGATAAGCGTCGTTGCTTGTTTCGACGCCTTCCATTCCGGAACGCATATCGACGAGATCACGCAGCCGCGTGCCGGCCCAATCGCTTCCCTTTAGTTCCGGCAAAAAACTTTCGACCGGTTTTTCCCAATCAATTTTCCCCTGGTCCTCGAGGATCGCGAGCGCGGTCAGGACAACAGCTTTGGTCACCGACATGATGATATGAAGGTCGTCAGGCTGGATTGTCGGATATTTTTCGTAAACGATTTTGCCGGCATGTACTACCACACAACCGTCAACTGCGCCGTTATTCATGTACTGGTCGAACGTTTGTTCCGATCCGTCAGGCTTCTTCAGCTTGAGCGCACCGATCTCCGGCCGAATCTGCACCGGCAGATCGAGAATCGCGCCGCCTCTGCGAACCACCGCTGAAGGAAAAACTTCGGAGACGTGCGTATAGACCCAATGGGAAAGCGCGCCGCCCTTGTCCCAGTTCTCAACTGTGACTTGCGCGCGCGGGGACTCCGAAGATGGCGTGCTTGCGGACTTGGGTGCTTCAGTCGCCAGCATCGTCCAGACGGAGAAGGCCAAGAGGCAAGAGAAAAATATCAATTTCATCGCAGATGGATTATCCCCGAAACCCGGCCCGCAAACGAGAATCAAATCGACAGGCTGCTTACGGCTCCGGCAGGCGGAGCGCGCGCGTACAATTTTGGACAGGCGCTCGCCGCGGCGAGCGCCTCTACAACTTAGTTGAACAAGAACGACACGGAGGGAGACTAACGAGAACGACATGAAATCTGCTGCCGAGAACTCTGGCGCGCGGAGGATCGTGATCACTCTCGTCGTGTTGACGACGGTGTGTGTTTTATCATTGATCGTCGCCGGGGTGACGAATTTGATTTCGTTGGCTGACAGAATCCATCCGGTCGCGGGCACGATTGTGTTCTGGAGCTTTTTTCTCGCGGCGGGATTTTTTGCGCTCTACTGCGTGATCGCGTACGCGCGGTTGCCGGCGGCGCTCATTCCGCCAGCGGAAACGGCGGGGCCGAAACACGAGGCATATCTGCAAGCGTTGCGCGCACGGCTGGAAAGTAATCCGCGCACGCGCGATTTGCCGCTGGTCACGCCGGCGGAAATCGAGGCCGCGGTCGGGCAGTTGTCGAACGAAGCGGACAAGGTTGTGCGCCGAACGGCGAGCACGGTTTTTCTAAGCACGGCGCTGATGCAAAACGGCCGGCTCGACGGGCTCGTGGTCCTGTTCACTCAAATTCAAATGGTGAACCGAGTCGCGCGCATTTACGTGCAGCGCCCATCGCCCCGCGAATTGATGAGGCTATATACGAACGTGGCTGGCACGGCATTGATAGCCAGCGGGCTCGAATCGCTCGACCTCGGTGAAATGATCGCACCGCTCGCCACTTCCGTTGTGCCCGCCATCAAAGGCGGAATTCCGGGGCTCAGCGGCATTTCAGCGCTTCTTGTCAGGTGCATTTCAAATGGCGCTGCGAACGCGTTTCTAACGCTGAGAGTTGGTGAAGTTGCGCGGCGATACTGCGCGCTCACCTCGCGCTGCTCTCGGGACGCTATCCGCAAATCCGCTACGGCGGCAGCGGTCCATCATCTGGGCCGGATCGTGCGAGAAAATGGCGCGTTGGTTGTAAGGAAGATTTGGGAAGCTGCACGCGACAGCGGCGTATCGAAGGTCGAAGACATAGCAGGCGCGACCCGCGATCTTTTTGGAAGAATTTTGCCGTGGCGACATAAAGAAGAAGATCCTGCTCACGCGCAATTTGGTGAATAGCTCGCTTCGTAAGCGGCTTCCATTCTTGGCGTGAATCTCGATTTTCTCTGACGCGGTAGCGATCAGCGATGCGATGCGAAGGCTGACAACGCCATCCGCGCGACGCATACTACGTGGAAATGCTCGATCCGTCTGCCGACGAAATACGCGATTGGGGTAATTCCGTCATGCAACTCGTGGCCGATTATCTCGGCGATCTGCGCGATCGCACAGTGTATCGTCACATGTCTTCACGCGAGATTCGCGACCGGCTCGAGGCGACGCTTCCGACCAAGGGAAGTGATTTCGACGGTCTGCTGAAGGTTTTTCGCGAGGCGATCATCCCATTTAACCGGCAGAACGCGCATCCACGGATGTTTGGCTATGTGCAATCGCCTGGAACTCCTCTCGCGGCGTTCGCCGACCTGCTCGCCTCGACGTTGAACGCGAATCTCACAGTCTGGCGGTCCGCGCCGGCGCCCGTGGAACTCGAACGCCTAACGATCGATTGGATCCGGCAAATTCTTGGATTCAATGCTGAAGCCGGCGGACTCTTTGTCAGCGGTGGATCGATGGCCAATCTCGCGGCGATCGCCGCGGCACGGCAGGCAAAAGATTGCTCGTCCGGTCGCTTGCGGATGTATGCGTCGAGCGAGACGCATTTTTCCATCACCAAGGCGGCAGCCCTGTTGGGCATCGGTCGGGAGAATCTGCGCCTCGTCGTTGTGGACGAGCATTTTAAAATTCGGACGGACGATCTCGTTGCAAAAATCACAACTGATCTGGAGGCGGGCTACGTTCCGTTCTGCGTCGTAGCGAATGCCGGTACCGTGAACACTGGCGCGGTCGACCCGTTAGCGGAGATTCGAGAGATTGCCGACCGCTTCCAGCTCTGGATGCATGTCGATGGAAGTTATGGCGCCTTCGCTGTCCTCGCGAAATCGGCGAGAAAATTGTTTGCGGGCATGGAGCGCGCGGATTCAATCGCGCTTGATCCTCACAAATGGCTTTATCTTCCAGTCGACGTCGGCTGCGTGATTTACCGCGATCCCGAGATCGCGCGCGCGGCTTTTGCTCACGAGGCCGAGTATACTCGCATCATTGGGGAGGAGGCAGACGAGGCCTTCGCATTTTGGGACTACGGGCCGGAACTGTCGCGGCGTTTCCGGGCTCTTAAAGTATGGATGTTGTTAAAAGGAGTCGGGCTCGATTCCTTGGGCAAAGCGATTGAAAGCAATCTTGCCTGTGCGCGCTACTTCGAGTCGATGGTCCAAGACAGCGACGACTTCGAGATGGCTGCGCCGGTCGAGCTGTCGATCTTCTGCTGTCGTCATGCGCCGCGCCAGCTCGGAAGTGAGTCGCCCGACGCCATCGATGCCTTCAATGAACGCCTCTTAGTCGCTCTGCAACGGGATGGCAGTTCATATCTTTCGAATGCCACGCTCGGCGGTCGGTTCGCACTACGCGGTTGCGTGTTGAATTATCGAACCACTTTGCGCGATATGGAGATCCTGCTCGACGATTTGCGACGCGTGGCAAGATCGTTACTGAGTTCCGCCTAGGCGGCGTAGGTCAGGCTGGATTTGGCGTGCACGTTACTGGCGGTCACAGACCGCCGCTACAGCACTCTATTTCTTGCCGGCGCGCGTGTAGTTGATCTCCATCGTCTTCTTTTCCTGACCGCCGCGGTTTTCGTACCAGTCGAGCGCCATATGGTTGTTGTCGGCGATCTTAATCACTTCGCGCACTTGCGATTTCATTCCGGGCAAAGGCTCCATTTCCATCGTGTAAGTGAGACTCTTGGTAGCCGGATCGTAGGTGCCTTCGGAGAACTCGATTCCGGTGCCCATGTTGTCGACCCATGAGGCAACGAACTTTTTCTTCACATTGTCGTAGCCTTCGAGGCCCATTCCTTTGAATTGCATATCTTTCATTTTGCCGTTTTCACCCGGCGTCTGCATTCTGCCGGTCACATCCATCATCACGTAACGACCGCCCATGACGGTCTTGCGGGTAGCGGTGCCTTTGGATTCCTGCGGCGGCGCGTTTGGATCGGGATTCATCCACATTTTGATGGTGAAGGCCCAGTTACCGTCGAGGCTGGAGAGAAGCTTGTGGTTCTCATTGAGCTTCGACATCTCGACCATCTGTTTCATCATCTCCTGCGGATTCGGCTGTCCGGTTGGAGCCGCAGGTTGGGCCGCACCCGGACTCGATGCCGTCGCCGGCGATGTGGCAGGGCTTTGCGCAAATGAGGAAGTCGCGATCAAGGTCGCGAAAAGAATTGTGATTAATGACATGAATGTTTTCATGGCCAGATTCTGCCTGTGACGTGCGATGTGTGACAAGTGGCAATTAATTTCGGATACAAAAAATCTGACGACGCTCTGAGTGCTCGGCGTAAAGTTCGAAGATGAAACGAGAGAATCCGACAATTGAAATTTGTCCCGGCATCACACGCCGAACGGTCGCGCACGGCAAGACGATGTATCAGATGATGGCCACGCTGGCGGCCGGGAGTACCATGCCTCCGCACTCACATGCGCAGGAGCAGCTTGTTCACATTCTCGAAGGTCGAATGCGACTCATCGTTGACGGCGTGCCGCATGAACTTTCAACGGGCGATTCCTTTTATCTCGCGAGCAATGTTCCGCACGGGGTGGAAACGCTGTTACCGACACGTGTGCTCGATACCTTTAGTCCGCCGCGGAACGATTACCTGGCGATCGACGAAAAAGTTCGCCACGGAGCGTTGTAGCTGTCCGAGTTGGAATGCCCCACGTTTACGACATTCGGCGCTGTCGAAAGAAAAGAGTGGTCGGCTTAAAGTCCTCGCCTGCCTCGAAGCAGGTTAATAATCAGGACGATGACCGCAATTACAAGCAATAGATGAATCAAACTGCCTCCGATGTGGCCGATGAAGCCAAGGAGCCAGAGCACGACCAGAATGACAATTATAGTCCAAAGCATGGGTAATCCTTTCGGTTGAGTTAAATCTACGTCGCCTTATTTATCCAGAGGCTATCTACTTGCCAAGTTTTTTGGCAATTGCATTTCTTCGCTCGCGCGTACTTAAGCGGTGTTCACCACGAACTCACTTTTTTGAGCGTGTTCCCGAGTCCCGCCCTCATCAATAAAAACCGCTTTCGGGTTGCGCACCGCGGACCGATGTCGGCAAGGTCTTCTCGCACCTTGTTTTGATCTTCAGTCACTTCCTGACATCGATAAAGATTTCCCAGCGCTTCACGCTTTCCAGTTTCAGGATGCCGTGCTCTGCCCAAGGGTCGTTCTTCAATTTCTCTCTCACGTCATTTTCATCTTTGGCGTTGACGATTAGAAGCGAGCCGCCTTCATCAACCAAAGGGCCGCCCATCAAGATAAAACCGTCATCGACGAGTTGATCGATGAACCTCGCGTGCTCATCCCAGAAGGGTTGCTCCCGCGTGCCTTTGGATTGATCGCGGTTAGGACCGGCCGAAGAAATTGCGATGAACATATTTTTCAATTGGCTGCATTCTGTCGCCCCTTCCAGGGCTGATTTACTTGGGACGCCAATTCACCCCGGGGTTCACGCCCGGGGCTAATATCTGTCGCGCCTCTGGCGCTTCAAGCGCGTGATCGGTGTTGAACCTGCACCAAGGGAAAAAATTTGGATACTTATTTTTCAGCTGCGCGTTCCTGGCATTTTTTTAAATCGAGTTTGCCGGAGGCCAATACAGGGATCGCTTCGATGCGTTGGACGTGTTTTGGAATCCACAGGTTTGGGACTCCGGCTTCCTGTAGTTTTTTGCGCAGCTCCGTAAGATCGATACCTACTGCGCTCAGCAGCACTAGCGCTTCGCCTTTGGCTTCATCCTGCACACCCACAATCGCGAGGGGCCGTTCGTCTCTTCCGGATAGCTCCAGCAGATCGATAATTTTTTGTTCGATGGCTTCGTGCGGCACCATTTCACCGCCGATCTTTGAAAACCGCGACAAGCGGCCTTCGATGTAAAGGAAGCCGTCCTCGTCGAACCGGCCGATATCGCCCGTTTTCAGCCAGCCATCGTGCAGGACTTCCGCCGTTCGTTTCGGATCGTGCAGATAACCTTCGAAAATATTCGGTCCGCGCAGCCACAGCATTCCAGTTTCAAAAAGCGAAAGTTTTCGGTCGGTTTCCGCTTCACGGATTTCTGCGGCGATTCCAGGCGCAAGTCTGCCGACCGATCCCAAGCGACTCGATGGTTGCACTTGTGCCACAGCCTTCTTTGTGTCCGGTGCGGGCAAATTCACGCTGACCACCGGGGCGGTCTCCGTGAGCCCGTAGCCTTCGAACACTTTTTTGTCGAACCGTTCTTCAAAATGGCTGGCGAGATCCAGAGGCAATTTTTCCGCGCCCACGATGATGAAGCGCAAACTGCGGAGCTGCTCCGGCTCGGCTTTACGCAAATACAACCGCAGGAACGTGGGGGTCGCCACCAGGAACGTAAGCCCGTACTGTTCGATCAGCGCCGCGCACTTAGCGGCTTCCAACGGATTTGGATAGGTGACGATACGGACACTTTCAATGAGCGGATACCAAAGTGTTACAGTCGAGCCGAACGTGTGAAAGAACGGCAGCGAACCGAGGATGGCGTCGGTCTTTCTTGCGTCGAGCAGTTGCCGGAACTGGGAGACGTTTCCGACCACATTGCGGTGACTTACGACAACGCCTTTCGGTTCTCCGGTGGTTCCGCTTGTAAAGAGCAACACTGCTTCGGCGTGCCCGCCTTTTTTTGGAATTTGCAAAAGCCGCAAGAGCAACCGCGCCGGAGCCAGAATCGATATTAACCACCAGAAAATGATTTGGCGTTTCATAGGCGGTAGTAGTTCATCCAACTTCAAAATGCGTTCCGGCCACGGAAAATCCTTGAGTCGCTCCATGAACGGCGTCGCTGAAATCGCGACCCGCAGGTTGGCGCGCCGGCAGCAAGATTCGTTCGCCGCGCGTCCCATCGTGAAATTGAGATCGACAGGAACTTTGTTTGCCAATGTCACGGCCAAATTCGCCAGCATCGAGCCCTTGCTTGCAGGCAGAACGATGGCTATTCGTTCGTCGGAAAACTCCTTCCGAAGGTATCGACTCAATGCCGCCGCCGCGCCGAGCAATTTAGACCGACTCAGATCGCTGTGATCGGTTCCGTCAATCACTGCTGTTGCAAATGGTCTACGCTTCAAGCCGCGTACGCATTCTTCCGCAAGATGTCGATCCAATGATGGCCGACGGCTGAAGCAAGATTCGCCGAGCTTGAGTAATTCTTCACGCACAGCCGCAACGTCGGCGGCCTTGGCGTTGAGTGGTTTGCCGAAAGCGATGGTTACAGGGTAGGGGATTCGCTTCGGAAACTTTGTGAAAAACCTTCCGCCTTGGAACGAGAAGATCGAGCCCCAGAGTTGATCGAGCCAAACCGGAACGACCTGCGCATTGGCGTGCCGCGCGATCAATTCATAGCCGCGCTGCAATCGCAACAACGTTCCCGTGCGTTCCAGTTGGCCCTCCGGGAAAACACACACGATTTCGCCGGCGGCAATTTTTTCAGCAGCGGCCCGAACGGCAGCGTGCGAATGGCGGATATTGATTGGGATGCAGCCGAGCGCGCGCAAGATCGGGTGCAAAATCGGTCTGTGATAATAGTCCTGGTCAATGACGTAGCGAATTGGACGGGGGCAGGCGAGCTGCAGGACAAGGGCGTCCACCCAGGTGATATGATTGGGCACAAGAAGAAACCCGCCGCTGGGTGAATTTTCCAGACCGAGCGCAGTGACGCGATAAAAGGAACGAACCAGCAGCCGACCAAAAAAATAGAGGGCGCGCTCGGTGCGTGACATCGAACTCATCGTTTATGATTTACAATCGGCGTCGGGCAAACTGCAATCGGCAATTGCGATGGAACCGGTAGGGAAAAGACCGCTGAGTGGCGCGCAGAGCGCTCTCTTTCTGCTCCTGGCCATTAACCTTTTCAATTACATCGATCGCCAAATCCTGGCCGCGCTCGAGCCTGATATTCGCGCGAGCTTTTTCGCGGCCGGCGACGTAAACGCTATGACGAAGACCGGTCTGCTCGGCGACGCGTTTTTCGTAACTTACATGATCAGCGCACCGGTTCTCGGCTTGCTCGCCGATCGATTCTCGCGCTGGATCATCGTTGGTTCCGCTGTGATTTTGTGGAGCCTGGCCAGCGGCGCCTCCGGTTTGGCGGCGACATTCGCCATCCTCTTTGCGACCCGCATTTGCGTGGGAATTGGCGAAGGCGGCTACGGCCCGGCGGCACCGACCATCTTGGCGGATCTTTTCCCGATCGAAACACGGGGTCGCATGATGGCGATTTTTTACGCGGCTATTCCCGTTGGCAGCGCGCTCGGCTATGTAATCGGAGGGCTGGTCGGTGCTCATTTCGGCTGGCGTTGGGCATTTTATCTCGTTACCCCGCCAGGCTTGCTGCTGGGCCTTTTGTGCTTTTGGCAGCGCGATCCGCGCGTTGCTGCGCATCACCTCGAGCAGGAATCGCCGAGGCGCAGCCTGCGAGATTACGTGAGACTTTTCCGCACGCGCTCGTATCTCATCAACTGCGTCGCCCAAACATTGATGACATTCGTAACGGGCGGTCTGGGTTTTTGGGTGTCGGCTTATCTGCGTTATCGCAATCAAAGTCCCGATGTCGGCATGACGATCTTTGGCCTGATCACCGTCGTAGCGGGCTTGGTGTCGACGCTCTTGGGAGGTGTGATTGCCGACAGATTGCGCTCGCGTTTCGCCGGCTCCTACTTCTGGGTTTCAGGGATCGGGATGCTGATCGCGTGTCCGTTTTTCGTTGCGACGCTTTATACGCCGTTTCCCGCGGCGTGGGTACCAATGTTCTTCGCGATCTTTTTCTTGTTTGTGAACACGGGTCCCTCAAACACCGCTCTTGCCAATGTTTCGTTGCCAGCGGTGCGCGCGACGGCGTTTGCCGTCAACATTCTCGTGGTCCACGCGCTGGGCGATGTGCAGGCGTTTTGGCTCTTGGGCTACATTGGCGGTCACACCAATATGCACGTCGCATTTCTGTTTGTGTCCGGAATCATTTTCCTCTCCGGCCTGGCTTGGCTCGTCGGCGTGAAATATCTTCCGGCGGATACAGCCGCTGTAGAAACCGCTGGAATCACCTGAACGCCCCTCCAGCTTTGGAAGTGCTTATGTCGATAATGCGCATGTTCGCGATTTGTTTGTTGATGCTGATTGGCGTCAGCGCATATGCCGAGGGTGTTCCCGATGATTGCACGCAGCTCATCCTCGGTATCGCGCCGACCTGGAACTCAATGCGCGGTGAGGTGCGATTATTTGAACGATCGCGCGGCGAAGATTGGGTTTCTGTAGCTGGCCCTTTCGCAGTGCTATTCGGCAAGAACGGCATCGCCTGGGGCACGGGCCTTGCTGGGCAAAACGAGCCGGGTCTTCGAAAGAAAGAGCGAGACGGCCGCGCGCCTGCTGGAGTTTTCGAAATCGGACAGGTCTTCGGATACAATCCCCAGCTGCCTGCCGGAGGCGACTATCCGTATCATCAAGTCACTGAGGCAGACGTTTGGAGCGATGACCCGCGCTCGCCAAATTACAATCGCCATATCATGATCGATCCGAAGAATCCGCCTGACAATTACACGCACGAAAAAATGCGGTCAGGCGATTTCGCGTATGAGTGGCTCATTGAGATCCGGCACAATTCCGATCCGCCAGTACCCGGGTTAGGTAGCGCAATTTTTTTTCATATTCGGCGCGGCGTGAATCGGCCAACCACTGGCTGCACAACGATGGCGAAGGAAAACCTGGTCACGCTCATCGCCTGGCTGCGAGCGAAACGCCATCCGTGTTACGCACTGTTGCCAGCCGTCGAATACGATAAGAAATGGCGCTCCTGGAAACTACCTTCTCCAGAGACGGTTCACCATTCCCCTTCATCCGCTCATTGAATCGTCGCATTGCTTGGTTAACTTGTTGTTAGTTACCCATGCAAAGACGAAGACGGCCCAATCCTGATTCTGAAGAAAACATTCGCCGCATCGATACGAAAGCACGGGCGAAGAAGCAGACACATGGTTTTCAAGTTCACTTCCTTCGCGGCGATCGTGTCGTGACAAAAATGTTCAGCGACAGCCTCTACGGTGGAAAAGAAAGAGCGAGGCGTGCTGCGCGAAAGTTTAAGCGGACGACGCTACGTCGTTTGCCTCGGAGAAAATTTGTGGGTGTTGGATAAGCGGACCGCGGTCGGAACGCGTTTTCCGCCGGTACGCCTTCCAGCACTCCAAAAATCCCGGCGCGAAATCTTCCGGTCGGGCCGAAGTCCAGCCATGGACCACGGCCGGAGGTAAAAATGTGCCTCTCTCGATTTCACACTTGTTAGGGATCAGGTCGCCTGAAACCAGACCTCGGTATAGCCAGATAAACTCGTGATCGGTGCGTTGGGCGGCAGGAAGTTTTGAAATTTTCTGAAGCGGCACACTCACGCCTAATTCCTCTTTTAATTCGCGCTGGGCTGTTTCATCGTAGCTTTCCGCTGCGCCGACATGGCCGGCGGCGCTGGAGTCCCACTTCAAAGGGTGTCGATCTTTCCAACGCGAGCGTTGTTGCAAGTAAACTTCGCCTGCTTCATTAAAGATCAGAATGTGAACAGCGCGATGGAGCAAGTTATTCCCATGCACCTCAGAGCGGCTCGCGTGGCCTAGAATCCGATCTTTTTTATCGACGACTGGGAAGCGCTCAGTCTTCGTTAGGGGTGTGTCAGGGCGTGGAACCGGCGCAATGAAATTCGCGAGATCAATCCATTGCAGCAACGACAGCTCTTCGGCCCGAGCTTTAAGATTGATGTTAAGATCGGAGGCTACTTTGCCCCAGTCAGGGACATGTGTCCGAAGCAATTTTCGCAACTGTTTTCTTCTCTGAGAAAACCCAGCGCGAATCAATCTTCCAAGCAGCTCATCATCGCGCGCAGGCAACTCGAGCGGATCACGCGGCAAGATTCGCACCACCGCAGAATCGACATCGGGTTGCGGAAAAAAAACGGTCGCAGGTACAGTACGCAAATATTTTACGCGATGGTGCAACTGCACGCGTAAGGTCAACGCTCCGTAATCGTGTGTCGATGGGGACGCTGAAAGTCGCATTGCCATCTCCTTCTGTAACATAAACAACCACAGCGAAATAGGGCTTGGTTGCTCAAGAAATCTTAGGAGCAATGGGCTCGAAATATTGTAGGGAAGATTGCTGAGTAGCGTCACTTGGCGATGCGCAAAAAGAGAGCGCCAATCGAATTTCAGGGCATCGGTGTGGATTATTTCAAGCCGCTCATGACCGATGTGCGCGCGCAAAAAATTTGCGAGGCGCGCGTCTTTTTCAATCGCGAGAACGCGCGCGCCCTTCTCAAGAATGAACCTGGTCAGCGCGCCTAATCCGGGCCCAATTTCGACCACGTAATCGTCGGGAGTGATCTGCGCTTGATCGACAATCCAGCGAGCAAGATTTTGGTCGTGAAGAAAATTTTGACCAAGGGTTTTGGCTGGCGAAAGGGGTATGTCTCGAAGCGCGGTTCGTATGTCGGAGAGCTTCATATGAACTTTGCGTGCCGTGCGCTGTGCCGCTGAGAATTGGTATGTCTGTTCACAAAATTCTGTGAACAAAACGCCCGGGCGGCGGGAACTTATTCACAAGTTATTCAATGGATTTCGAAGCCCCCGGGGAGCCAAGCGACCAGTGTGACTTGTGCGAAGCTTTCTTGCGGTCGGACAGATATTTTCGACGTGCATCTCTTAGGGAGACGCCGCCGATAAAGAACGCCATAGCCGCGCGGCCGATCGCATATGTGCCTGCGCCAGCGACCATGCCGCAGACGACATTGCCCCAGCCAGGAAAAAACTTCAGGATCGCTCGGGCGCCTTCGCGCAGAATCATTCCCGCGCCGACGTTTGCTCCAAGCGCCGTAATAAACTCCGTCGCAGCGCGCAAACTTCGTTCGCGGCCGCTGATGTACATGATTCCCGAGACCATTACGGCTTGGAGCGAAGTAAGAATCGGCATGTCCGCCAACGGAATGGGTTGCGTTCCGATCGCCGTACAAATTGCGGTCGTCGATTTTACCAGCATTTGTGCGACGTGATGCTGCGCTTCGCGATCCCGTGAAATCCGGATCATCTCGATCTTCGCCTCATTCGGGAGTTCGCCTGCCAGAACCGACAACAAGCCGCGCGTTTCGGCGGAATCCATTTCTGTCAATCGGACGACCTTTAGCAAACGATCGCGGAACACAGGCTGCACTGTGACCGCTGATTCCAATTGCCCCGCGCGCATATCCGGTCCGAACGAGACAACGATGAGCTTGGCATCAGCCAACAGAGAGTCGGGGAGCGAGCTCTGAAAGTCCGATTGTCCGTCGTCGAAAAAGAACACAACGTCTGCAGGCTGACGCTCGAGGTCTTCTTCGACCTGAGCTGCCGCGGAATCGCCTGCGTCTCGCGCGTCCAGGATGGAGATCGTTCCATGACCGGCAATGCTCCAGTCGATCCAGCGATGCACGGGCATCACAGCAACATTCATCTGCTCTTGGACGCCAGGTGTAAAAAGCGTGTTGATGATTCGGTGCGTCGGCATTTTGCTCGATCCGATGAAGAGGAATCGCGGCGGCCGTTGCTGGAGGAATAATTCCTTGAGCGGTGTAAGCTCGCTGAGAACTGCCTTTCGAATTTTAGAAGGCAGCTTGCCCGCAAGACGTTCGAGCTTTTCAGCGATCCTAAGAAGAGCCGTCTGATTCATTGCTTCAACACGTTAAATCGTTAAACCGTTACACCGTTACATCGGATTTTGCGATTTAACGATTTAACGCCCCATCAATCTTGCAAAAAAGCACGCGCGCGAAATTTCGACATTTCCAATTCGACGCTGCCGCGCGTATAAACTTGCATGAGTTTGAACACTGAAATTCTTTCAAAAGCTGCGACTCAGGCGCGCGGTTTGTGCATGGACGCCGTCCAAGCGTCGCAATCGGGCCATCTTGGGCTTCCGCTCGGCTGCGCGGAGATCGGAGCGGTCCTTTTCGGCTACACGCTGAAATACAACCCGGATCAGCCGCGCTGGATCAATCGCGACATCTTCGTCCTGTCGGGCGGGCACGGCAGCATGTTCCTTTACGCGTGGCTGCACATGAGCGGTTACGACTTGCCGATGTCGGAGATCAAACGGTTCCGGCAATTACATTCCAAGACGCCGGGACATCCGGAATTCGGCGACACGCCAGGAGTGGAATGCACCACTGGGCCTCTCGGTCAGGGCGTTGGCAACGCGGTTGGCATTTCGGTGGCGACAAAGATGGCGGCCGCGCGCTTCAACACCGATGAGCACAAAATTTTCGATCAGCATGTAATCTGTTTGTGCAGCGACGGCGACATGCAGGAGGGAGTCGCCTCCGAGTCATGTGCGCTGGCCGGTCATTGGGGCCTCGATAATTTGATTTTCATCTACGATTCGAATGCCGTCACGCTCGATGCCGCGGCGAAAGAGACGCAAAGCGAAGACACCGGCAAACGCATGGAGGCATATGGATTTGATGTTCAGGAAATCGACGGCCACGACATGCAACAGGTTCTCGACGCGTTTGACGTGGCGAAGCGGCGCGACAACGGCAAACCGCAGTTCATCATCGCGCACACGCTCATCGGCAAAGGCATCCCGGAAGTTGAAGGCACATACAAGGCCCATGGCGAGGCCGGCGCAAAATTTGTCGATGCGGACCGCAAGGCGCTCGGGTTGCCAGAGGAACATTACTACGTGTCGCAGGACGTGTACAACTATTTTGGCGAGCACAAAAAGAAGCTGCTCGCCGATTACAGTCGTTGGGAAGAAACGTACAACGCGTGGCGCGCGAAAAATCCTGACAAGGCAAAACTTCTCGATGACGGACTTGAGCGAAAAGTTCCCGCCGATCTCTTAGCCAAAATTCCTGATTTCCCGAAGGATGCGAAGCTGGCTACGCGAAAGGCGGGCGGCGAAGCGTTGCAACCGATCGCACAGGCGATGCCGTTGCTGATGAGTGGCAGCGCCGATCTCTACGGATCGACAATGAATTACATCAAGGACGGCGGCGATTTTAACCGCAATAATCCCGGCGGGCGCAACATCCGATTTGGGATTCGGGAGCACGGCATGTGCGCGATTCTCAACGGCATCTCATATCACGGCCTGTTCCGCGCTTCGGGCGCGACATTCATGGTGTTTACAGATTACTGCCGCGCTTCCATTCGGCTGGCCGCGCTGGCGAAGCTTCCTAATACCTACATTTTCACCCACGACTCAATCGGCGTGGGCGAAGACGGCCCGACCCATGAACCGGTGGAGACGGTCAGTTCTGTTCGTTTGATGCCGAACATCGACGTGATTCGCCCGGCCGACCCTGAAGAAACCGCAGGCGCGTTTGTCGCGGCGATGCAGCGGATCGACGGTCCAACGTTCCTTGCGTTAACTCGGCAGACTGTTCCGATATTGAACGAGATCGACGTGAACCTGCGTCGCGAAGGAGTGCTGCGCGGCGGTTACATAGCAAAGAAGGAAAGCGGCAAACTCGATTTGATCATCCTATCGTGCGGGAGCGAACTGCAGCATGCCCTCGCGGCGGCAAAAGAACTCGGCGACGGCGTGCGCGTCGTCTCGATGCCGTGCTTTGAAAGGTTCAATCGCCAGCCTCAACAATATCGCGAAGAAATCTTGCCTGCCGAATGCCGTAAACGCGTCGCAATCGAAGCCGGCGTGACCGAGATTTGGTATCAATACGTCGGTCTCGACGGGAAAGTGGTCGGGCTGCACGAATTCGGCTTGAGCGCACCCGGCGCAGAAGTGATGAAGGAGCGCGGCATCGACGCGCAGCACGTGGTCGAAGCTGCAAAATCGTTGTGATAACTTTCAATTCAGCCGTCGCCAAGATACGGCGCGAACATGATAGATTAGGACATAATCTCGGCTGGCGCTTCCTGTACTCACCACGTCGAACCTTTGCGAGTAGCACACGAATTGTTTTTATTGGCCAGAACCCCGGCGGGTGTCGGTGCGAGTCGCCAGTGCCGAGTGTCGAGAACGGAAACGCGTATCGAGTGGAGCCTTGGAATAAGCCATATCTGAATGCTCTTCAGAAACAGGTATGTGCGTTTTACTGGCTGATCTCGCGCGTTCTGCCCGGAAACGACATGTGCAGGCTGATGGACGATACATTGGCTGCGAACTTTTGCCCGTTTCGATCACCGTCGTGGAACCAGCTGCGCAAAAAAGAGGAATCACTAAGGTTCTCGCGCAAGTTATGGCGCGATATTTTCAGACTTCTCGGTCCAGAAGTGATCGTGACCCTCAGCTATCAAGTCAGGGACGAAATCGATCAACTTTTCCGCGGTATCGAGCGGCCTCGGTCGCTATCGTGTCGGTGGCGATCTTCTGCCGGTGGCATTTTAAAATATCGACTCGCGTACGTCAGACACGGCGGAAAAAGAGTGCTGTTAATCGGGCTTCCGCACTTATCCAGGTTTAAGATCTTCGATCGGAAACGAGGTAACCTTTGCTTTGACCCCCTTGTTCGGGCTGTGAAACGTCAACTCGGGTAGCTCCGTTTAAGTTCAACCATGCGCTAAAATGCTTCTTCCGGTTCGCTCACGTTGCGCGCGCGAGTTTCGAAGCGCGTGAATTCTTTGAGGAAGGTGAGCGGAATCTCGCCTACCGGACCGTTGCGCTGCTTCGCAATGATCAATTCGGCCTCGCCAGCCTTTTCCACACGCGTCTCTTCGTCTTCCTCATAGAATTCTGGCCGGACGAGCAAGGCGACCAGATCAGCGTCCTGTTCAATCGAACCCGATTCGCGGAGATCGCTCAATCGCGGTTTGCCACCCGAGCGCTGCTCCGGTTGCCGATTCAATTGCGCCACCACAATGATCGGAATTTTCAATTCCTTGGCCAAGCCTTTGAGCCCCGCGGAAATCTCGGAGATCTCCAATTGCCGGTTGTCTTGGGCGCGGCGTGAGGTCGATCGCAACAGTTGCAAGTAATCAACGATCATCAGTTTCACATCCTGCTGCGCTTTGAGCCGGCGCGCTTTCGCTCTCAGTTCGAGAATGCTGAGACTGGCGCTGTCATCGATAAAGATTTTCGCTTCGGCCAGTTTCGATGCTGCGGCAGTCAGGTTTGGGAAATCGCGTTCGCCCAGAAATCCCTCGCGCACTTTTTTCAGGTTCACGCGCGCGCGCGAGCAGAGCAGACGTTGTACAAGCTGTTGGCTGCTCATCTCCAGGCTGAACACGCCGACAGGGAGTTTTTCGTTGATAGCCGCGTGCTCGGCAATATTCATGGCGAGTGCGGTTTTGCCCATGCTGGGCCGCGCCGCGATTACGATCATTTCCGAGGAATGCAGACCGCTCGTCATGCGGTCGAATTCAACAAATCCCGTGGAGATTCCGGTGATGCGGCCTTTACCCTCGTAAAGCTTCTCAATCGACTCGATGGCGTCCATCACCTGGTCTTTCATGGAAAGCATCTGGCCTTTGAAGCGGTCTTCGCCGACGGCGAAGATTCTCTGTTCCACTTCGTCGAGCAGATTGTTTACTTCGTCCTGTTCCTCGTAAGCGCGGCGCACGCTCTCGGTGGCGGCTGAAATGATCTCCCGCAGAATGTATTTGTCGCGAACGATGTCGAGGTAGTACCCGACATTTGCGGCGGTCGGGACAAAGGTGAAAAGACTGGTGACAAATGCGGCGCCGCCGACGCTGTCGAGTAAATTTCGGTCGCGCAGTACCTGTGTGAACGTAATCAGGTCGATCGCCTGCCCTGCGTTCCAAAGATCGACGAGAACATTATAGATCGTCCGGTGCGCGGGGACGTAAAAGTATTCTTCGTTAATTTTCTCGACGCATTCTGCGATGGTTTCTCGCGGTGAGATGAGCATCGACCCGAGAACGCCTTGCTCCGCGTCCACGCTGTGCGGCGGGCTGCGGTGAATATCCTGCGCAGAACCTGTGGGCGATATGGGGACAACTTTTTCGCCGCTTCGCGCCGCCGAACCTCGGCCAGCGCCATTTCCCGCTTTACGAGGCTTCTCTCCTGTCCAAGCGGACGATTGAGTCGCCATTTATTCCGTTTCTTTTTTCTCTTCCTTTTTTCTGCGGAAAAATCGATGTTTCTTTTTTGGTTCCTCGGTCGCAGCGGTTTCAGCCTCAGTCTTCGTTTCCTCTGCGGATTTCACCTGGAAAACAAGTTGTGCGGTCACATCATGATGCAATTTGATCGCCACTTCGTGCTCACCTGTGTCTTTGATGGGGCGTTCCAGAACAATTTTATGCCGGTCAATCTCCGCACCCAGCTCGCTTTTGAGCTGATTAACGATGTCTTGCGCGGTGACCGATCCAAATGCCTTGCCAGTCTCTCCGGTTTCCAATGTGAACAACAGTCGCGCCTTGCCGATCCGGCGCGCCAATTCTTCCGCCTCGCTCAACTCGCGTGCTTCGCGCTCGGCGCGCTTTTGTTTGAGAGCATCGAACTGGCGCAAGGCAGCTGGTGTGACTTCGTAAGCCTTGCCGCGTGGTAGGAGGTAATTGCGCGCATAGCCACGCCGCACTTTGACCACGTCCGCTTCTGCGCCGAGTCCGGGAACGTTTTCGGTCAAAATGAGTTCAGTCAAAGGCATATCGAAATTTCTAAAACGCGCTCAGAATTTTTCAAACTGAGGGGCTTCAGAGGATATCGAGTGTAAAATTCACACGCGTATTGTCAATGCGAGAATAAAAAAACTCACAAAAAAATTTTCGCAACGACGCAATCGAGCATGCCTTCGGCCTGCGACCACTGCAAAACGAGAGCGGAGCACGCTCGAGCTGCCTCAGATCATCCCGAGCTTCATCCGGCCCGCTTCGCTGATCATGTTTTGGTTCCAGGGCGGGTCCCAAACGAGCTGGACATCGGCTTCATCCACTCCGTCGATGGACAAGATTTTGCTCTGTGCATCGTGAGCGATGGCTGGTCCCATGCCGCAACCAGGCGCGGTTAAAGTCATTTTCACCTCCACCCGCGTGCCGCCGTCCTCTTTCTTGATCAAGCGACAATCATAAACGAGGCCGAGATCAACGATGTTGACCGGGATTTCCGGATCGTAACATTGCCGCAACTGGTTCCAAACATCTTCCTCTGAGACTTGACCATTTGTGCGCGCAGGTTTTTGCGTTTCTTGCGCCTGCGGTTTTTCCAAGCCGAGCGCGTCGAGGTCTTTCTCTGCCACGCGCGCCAACCCCTGGTAAGTTGCAACGGTATAGCTTCCTCCGAGGCTTTGCGTGATTACGCCCTCAGTTCCGGCCGGGATTGTTGTCTTTTGGCCGCTCGGAATCTGGATCGCTTCGCAATCACGGCTCAACGTGAATTCAGTGTTCTCGTACATGGCTTCCTTCTATGTCATTCCGAGCGAAGTCGAGGAACCTCTCGATCATCTGGAAGGAACGCGCTCCTCGTCGCTCGGAACGGTTCCAACCCTATTATGCCACAGGTGCGGAAAATGACGAAATCCGAATGACGAATGACGAAACAATGCCGAAGGACCGAATGACGAACACGATCGCTATGTGATTTCGTCAATTCTTTCGTGCTTCGACATTCGTGCTTGGTCATTTTCTAATACACATCCCGCTTGTAACGTTTGTCGCTCTTGAGTTTCTCAACGTATTCATTGGCTTGCTCGACGCTCTTGCCGCCGTTCTCTTGAACGATCTTGCGCAACGTAGCATCGACATCTTTGGCCATCCTGCGCGCATCGCCGCACACAAAAAAGTACGCGCCTTCGGTGTCGATCCATTTCCAAATTTCGGCGGCATTTTCCGCCATCTTGTGCTGCACGTAGATCTTTTGGGGCTGGTCGCGTGACCACGCGCAATCGAGCCGTCCGAGGAGTCCCTCCTTCATATACGCGTTGAACTCGTCCCCGTACGCAAAATCGCATTTCTCGTGCTGCGCGCCAAAGAAGAGCCAGTTTTTACCCTTTGCGCCGGTGACTTTTCGCTCCTGCAGATACGCGCGGAACGGTGCTACTCCCGTCCCCGGACCGATCATGATGATTGGAGTGTCAGGGTCCGCCGGCAGATGAAAGTGTTTTGCCACAGTGGGGAAAACGGGCACTGGCACGTCATCAGCGCGTTCCGCAAGAAAAGATGAGCAAACTCCTTTCCGGAGGCGGCCATTACTTTCGTACCGGACGACATCCACGATAAAGTGCACCTGGTCCGGGTACGCTCTTAAGCTGGAGGCGACCGAATAAAGTCGCGGCTGTAATTTCGTCAGTAAGCCGACAAACTCTTCCGGCGTAAACCGGGCGGAGGGATGTTCCGAGAGGAAATCGACTATTTCCATGCCCCAGAGGTAAGTCTCGAGGTCCTGTTTGCGGTTTGGAGCGAGAAGGTACGTCAACGTAGGCGCAGCGGAAGCTCGCTCGGCCATGGCTCTCAAGAACTTGGGCGTCGGCTGCGTGATGCTGTAATCGCGCAGTAAAGCTTCGCGCAATGTCGTTGGTTCGCCTTTCGGTCGTGGGACTTGTTCATCGCCGGTCGCACCGAGCGTATGGATGATTTCATCGACCAACTCTGGATCGTTCGTTGCGTAAACCGCTAAAGAATCGCCCACCTCAAAGGTCAAACCCCATCCAGACAGATCGAGCTCGAAATGGCGCGTGTCCTTCGCAGACTCCGGACCGCTGAGGCGGCGATTCACCACCATGCGAGCGGGAAACGGATTCGCCCGTGTGTAGCGTGGTGGAGCGGCAGCGGTAGCGATAGCAGTGGCTTCAGTCATGGCAACTGTTGTAGCGGCGATTCGTCAGCGTCGCAAATTTCATCCGTCATTTCCGATTGCGAGAGTAGGGCAAACGTCCATGGCGCGCTGTGCAGCGGCGGTTTCCTCAGGCGTTTCGGGTTGTTTAGAAAAATGAACCGCAGTTTCGCTGCGATTGTAAGTGATTCGGCGCATCCTCGAGGCACATCCGGCACAGGGCGCAACTTGTATCCACATACCATTGCCCCGGCGCGTTCTCGGGCTGTTTGCTCAGTTTGTCCGCCATAACTGAAAATGAATTCAGGGCGATGCTCAAGAAAACTGCTTCCGACCCCGGGCACGCGAATTTTTCTTCGCAGCTTGAGACGGCGCCGCAATTGCGAAATCCACCTGCCGTTTGAAACCGTCGACCCGGGCGACGAACACGGATATCTCCTCTCCGACGCTGAATCGTTTGCGTGAGCGTCTGCCAATGAGCTGCCGTCGAGCCGGTTCAAATAAATAAAAGTCGTCCGTGAGCGAAGAGACATGAATGAGCCCAGTGATCAGAGCGTCTGGCAACTCCACCATCAGTCCGTAGTTGCGGACATCGACAATAGCGGCGCGAAAAATCTGCGGATTGCGTTGGTCGAGTTGCCGTTGAAAAAACTCCAGCTTCTTGATTTGGGCGGCGTCGTTCTCCGCATCTGCGGCGTTCCGTTCGGTGGCTGAAATGTGTTCGGCGATGGAAGCGATTTCGCCCACGTCAGCGCGGTAGGGCGCGCGCACTGAGCGCGCCGAACGGCCTCCCGCACCTGCGGGATCCCTATCCAACGCGCGATGCACCACCAGATCGGCATAACGCCGGATCGGACTGGTGAAATGTAAATAATTCGCCTTCGCCAAGCCGTAATGACCGAGCGGCTGCGGCGAATAGCGTGCGCGTTTCAAACTCTTGAGCAAAGCGACCTTGAGAGCTTGCTCTTCGGGCTTGCCACGGATTGCGGCCAGCAAGCGCTGCAATTCAGCGCGGTGAGTCAGATCGCCAACTTTGTAATTAAAGCTGAGAACGAATTCTCGATACTCAGCGAGTTTCTCCGGGTCTGGATTTTCGTGAACGCGATAGATTGTGGGAATCGTGCGTTTCTTGAGCTCGCGGGCGACCGCTTCGTTCGCCGCCAGCATGAATTCTTCGATCAGCTGGTGCGACTCATCGTTTTCGACGCGCTCCAGTCGTATCGGTTTGCCTTGTTTATCCACCCAGACTTTTACTTCTGGGAAATCGAGATCGAGCGCGCCGTGCTCGAATCGTTTCCGCCGCAGTAACGCTGCGAGTTCCCAGGCAAGATTCAGCCGCTCGCCCAATTGATCGCGCGCCGGGGATTTCAGGATTGCGTAAGCTTGTTTATAGGTAAGGCGGTGGGCGCTGCGAATCACGCTCCGCTCGAAACGCGCGCTTTTCGCCACGCCATGTTTATCGAAATGAATAAATACTGACCGTGTGAGCCGATCGACTCCAGGGTTGAGACTGCAAACGCCGTTGCTTAATCGCTCCGGCAGCATCGGGATCACGCGGTCGGGCAAATAAACGCTGTTTCCGCGCCGGCGGGCTTCGCGATCCAGCGCGCTCCCGGGTTCTACGTAGGCTGCGACATCGGCGATGTGCACGCCAAGGCGCCAACCACTCTTGTTCTTCTCAACTTGAATCGCATCATCGAAATCGCGCGCGTCATCGGGATCGATTGTGACGATGAACTCTTTGCGCAAATCTTCGCGTCCTTCGACTTGTCGTGCATCGACTTGTTCCGAAATCCGCTCCACCTGATCCAAAACATCCTTCGGAAATTCCGCGGGCAGATGATATTTGCGGATGATCGAGAGCATGTCGATGCCCGGCGTGGACGCCGGCCCAAGCACTTCGATGATTTCGCCTTCCGGATTGACGTGGCGCGACTCCCAGGCATCGAGGCGAATCACGACTTTGTCGCCAACTGTAGCCACAGGCCTATGGCCAGTTGGAGGACGGCCGGGAGGGCCGTGGCTACAAACGTTTGAGCGCACATAAACATCGTGCAAAAACCGCGGATCATCGGGGACGACATAGTAAAAATTCGGGGACCGTTGCAGTGTGCCAACGATCGTATCGTGAGCGCGCTCCAGGATTCGAATCACCCGTCCTTCGCGCCGTCCTTTGATTAGGCCGTAAGGCGCATCGCGGGACATGCGCGCAATCACGCGGTCGCCGTGCATCGCTGTTCCGATATTTTCCGCCGCGATGAAAACGTCCGGCTGCCCCGGCGTTTCAGGAGTGAGAAACCCGTAGCCGGCTTGGTGAATCGACAATTTGCCAGTTATGAGGTCCGCCTCGGCCGGCAACACATACCGATTCTTGCGGATGCGCGCGATCGCGCCCGCGCGCTCGAGCTCACGTAACGTTTTCCGCAACGGATTTCGTTGCGTGCCGGTCAAGCCCAGTTCTCGAGCGATGTCAATCTTGTTAAGTGGCCGGTAATCTTTCCGCTCCAGGAGCGCCAGAACTTGTTCTCGAATCTTACGTCCGCTTGCAGCCATTTGGGCGAAACAATATGGTCAGGTTCGTCGACTTAGCGATTTCAATCGGAGGTCTAACCATGCGAAAAGCGATTATTGCCGGTGTATCGGCGGTTTTTCTGGCGGCGGTCGCTTCATTTGCTGCAGGAGGAGCTAAGATGAAGGTCACAAGTTCTACTTTCCAGGAAGGTGCGAACATTCCATCAAAATTTACATGCGACGGCGCCAACACCAGCCCGCCTTTGCAGATCGCAGACGTTCCTTCCGAAGCGAAAAGCCTTGTCTTGATCGTCGATGATCCGGACGCGCCGAGCGGACTGTTCACGCATTGGACGGCTTGGAACATCTCTCCGCAGACGAGCACCATTCCGGAAGGAAGTCTACCAAAGGGATTACAAGGGACAAACGACTTCGGCAAATCGGGTTACGGCGGACCATGTCCGCCTTCTGGCACGCATCGGTATTACTTCAGGATTTTCGCGCTGGATGGCGAGTTGGATTTGCCTTTTGGCGCCAAGCGAGGACAGCTCGATGCAGCGATGAAAGGGCATGTGATTGCGCAGGGCGAATTGATGGGCCGCTATTCGCGCAAGAAATAACTGTAGCGGTCTATGACCGCCGACTGCATGCGATCTGGGCCGCGCTTCGCATGGCGAAGCGACAACAGTTCGAATAATCGCGCATTTGAATTAGTCTCAGTTGTGATGCGCGAGAGGATCTGGAAAGTTGGGGACCGCGTTTTCAACGTTTCCCGGCAGGGTTTAATCATGGGCGTGTTGAACGTGACTCCAGATTCGTTTTCCGACGGCGGGAAATTTTTTGCTGCGGAGAAAGCATTAGAGCACGGCCTGCGAATGGCCGCAGAAGGCGCTGACATCATTGATGTCGGCGGTGAATCGACGCGACCCGGCGCTGAACCTATCGCTGCGGAGGAGGAACTGCGTCGCGTCATTCCGGTGATCGAAAAATTACGAGCGAAGATCGACGTTCCGATTTCAATCGACACTTGGAAAGCTGAGGTCGCGCGCGCGGCGATTCACGCAGGCGCCGCGATCGTGAACGACGTCACCGGCGGGCGCGGGGACGAAGGGATGCTGCCGCTAATCGCAGAAACGAAATCGGCTTTCGTGATCATGCATATGCAAGGAACTCCCCGGACGATGCAGAACCAGCCGCAATATGAAGACGTTGTTTCAGAAGTTGCTGATTTTTTTCGACAACAATATGCGCGCGCCATAGTTTGTAACATTGAGCCCATGGCGATTGCGTTTGATCCGGGAATTGGTTTCGGGAAAACGCTCGACCACAATCTGGAATTGCTCGCGCAGCTAGAGCGGCTTCGCGCGAACGATCGACCACTGGTGGTTGGCGTTTCGCGCAAGTCGTTCCTGGGAAAGCTGGCTAACTCGCCAGAAGTGAAGGACCGCCTGGCGCCTGCGGTAGCGTTGACTGCGCTTTTGCGCGCTCGCGGCGCGGATGTGTTTCGGGTTCATGATGTCAAAGAAAATGTGAGTGCCTTGGGCGTAACGGAAGCGATCCTTGGGAGGACAGAATGATTCATCAACTCATCGATCTCTGGTTCAGGGGCTGGCGCAGTCTGATTGAAATCCTTCTGCTGAGCGTGGCGATCTATTACGGTTACCTCTACTTTCGTGGAACGCGGGGCGCGAAAGTACTGACCGGCCTGGCGATCGTTTTCTTAACACTGACGTTAATTTCGACGCTGCTTAATTTAGTTGTGATCGGCTGGATCGTGCGAAGCTTCTCGGTTTTCCTTGCAGTCGCGTTGGTAGTGATTTTTCAGCCAGAGCTGCGGCGTGGCCTCGCTGCGCTCGGCGGGCACCCGATTTTCTCGCTGACGAGCGAGAAACGAGAAACCGTCCATGATCTGGCGGAGGCGGTGACGCAACTGGCAAATAAACAATTCGGCGCACTCATCGCCATCGAGCGGGACACCTCGATTCGCGTATACGAAGAAACAGGCGTGATCATCGATGGCGAGTTTTCTGTCGAGTTGATCCTGACCATCTTTCATCCAAAGGCTGCGCTGCACGATGGCGGAGTAATCATTCGCAACGGACGAGTTGCCGCTGCAGCCTGCATTTTTCCTGTGAGTCAGCGGGAAACACTGGAGCGGAGTTTGGGATTACGTCATCGCGCCGGGCTGGGCATAACCGAGGAATCGGATGCCGTGGCCGTGGTCGTTTCCGAAGAAACGGGCAGTATTTCCATTTGCCATCGGCGGCGAATCGAGCGCAATTTCACACCGGAGACGTTCCGGCAGCGGATCGCAGAAATTTTGTTACACAGCAAATATGAAGAGACTGATTCTGAGAAACTGGCGCGCGAAGTTGATCTCTCTCCTGCTCGCGACGACGCTTTGGTACCTGATCAAAAAGAACGTAGCGATGGCGCCGTCGCCGTCTGAAAGAGTCTCCCCGGCACCGGTCAGTCAAACGCACTAATGGCGCGATTCAGCGCAAAAAACGCGACAGATTCTCTTCTTCCCAGCGGCGCGCCCTGCGGTAATGTCGAAATTCGCGCTCGCGGCGGTTGAATTCTTCGGTGTGCACTCGCCGGCGGTTGCGCGATAGCGTTTCATCCGGCACAACCGAGTGCAGCATCTCGTGATAGAGCACATAGCGCAAAAACCAGAGCGGCACGAACGGCTGGTCCAGCGCAGGATTGATCCGAATGACCCGGTCTTCCTCCTGGATTGTGCCGAAGATAAAATTTTCTCTTGGCCGATGCTTTCGCCGGCGGCCCCACATCACTTTGTAATCACGAAGATGGCCCCGAAAATATCGTTTATTCAAATCGTCAAACATCGGGCGCAGATCGAAATGCGTTCCTTCATGACGCAAATTCAGGTGCCGCTGCATCGGCAACTTTGGATGCGCAAGCTTGCGTTTGGTTTTTTTCTTCTTCTTGGCCATTGGGATTCTCCAAAAAACAAGGGAGTGGAGGCTAATTTAGTGGTCTCTAAATCTGGAGACAAGTAGAGCGGCATCTTTGTGCGAAAATTGTTGTAAGCTACTTATCTGCAGTCAATTAACTGGAACCGCACACCAAGTTTTCAACCCGCGATCGCCGCAGGCAGAGGAAGTCTTGACAATTCAGAAGCTTACCATTACCGGCGCTCAAACGTCTGCTGGCAAAACTTTGGGCTCCAGCGTTGGAGTTGCAGGTTTTACCAGGATCGCAAATTGCGTATAATCACTCTAGTTTCCTGCTGAAACCAAAGACTCATGTCGCCTTTTCTGCGAAAGTTGCTTGGCCAAAACTGGCTTCTATTGCTGACGACGCTTGCGTTGGCCGTTTTTGGTGTCGTCGCAATCTACAGCGCGACTTCCTCGCGCACTGATCCGTACGCAGCTGATTTCTGGCGAAAACAGGCGAATTGGGTGGCCGTCGGTGTCTTTGCGTTCATGGTGACCAGTTTGATCCACTACCGTTGGATCCGCTGGGGTGCGTTGCCGATGTACCTGGCGGGCATCGTCTTTCTGATCCTGACGAAGTTTATCGGCACCAAAGTTTACGGGGCGCGCAGCTGGCTGCATTTGGGGCCGATCAATTTTCAACCCGCGCAGCTCGCAGTTGTCGCCGGGATCATGGTTTTGGCGATATTTTTAACTCAATTTCGCGAGATGCATCCGATGCTGCGGTTGCTGCTCTCGGGAGCGATTGCGGCGGCACCCTGCCTGCTCATTCTGATGCAGCCCGACCTGGGCGAGGTCATCATTTGGATTCCGGTGCTGCTCGCGTTGTGGTTCGTCGGCGGAATGCCGTTGCGCTATTTGATTTGCGTCATTCTCATCGCAATCGCTTTTATTCCGATAGCGATCAATTTCGGCCTTAAGCCATATCAGCAACAGCGGATCACCGCCTTTACTCACCCTGACATCGACAAACAGGGTTCTGCCTGGGCAATTAATCAATCTTTAATCGCCATCGGTTCGGGCGGTTGGTCAGGCAAGGGATTCAAAGCGCCAAACACACAGATCGAGCTTGGCTTTCTTCCCGCTACTGCTGTGCACAACGACTACATTTTCTCCGCTATCGGAGAGCAATGGGGATTCGTCGGTGGATTACTTCTCATTTGTGGATTCGCCCTCCTCCTGATGACGTGTCTTTTTGTTGCGTTTCTTGCCGGTGATCAATTGGGCCTGCTTCTCGTTGTGGGGATCACTGCTCTTATCTTCACGCACATTTTCCAAAACATGGGAATGACGATCGCGCTGCTGCCGATCACCGGTGTTCCGCTGCCACTGATCAGTTACAGCGGTTCTTTTGTGCTAATGATCATGTTTGGTCTCGGGCTCGTGAACAGCGTTTGGATCCATCGAAAAATTCCCGAGTAACCAGGCACTCTCGCACCAGGCCGGGCGGCGTGCCACGCAATAGCTACTCATTTTGGCCGCACGATTTACTTTAACGTGCGGCCGTCTAAAATCGGCCGCGACACATGGAAACCGGTTACAAGGTCAAGCTGGAGGTTTTCGAAGGGCCGCTCGACTTGCTCCTCTACCTGATCAAACAGGATGAGATCGATATCTACGACATTTCTCTTGAACGCATCACCAGCCAGTACCTCGAGTATCTTCAAGCGTTCAAAGAGCTGAATATCGACCTGGCCGGTGAATTTATCGTGATGGCGGCAAACCTCATTTACCTGAAAAGCCGCAGCCTGTTGCCGCTCGAGCAACAGCCGCCCGAAGAAGACGCCGGGGAAGAGGATCCCCGCTGGGAATTAATCCGGCAACTGATCGAGTATAAGAAGTTCAAGGAAGCGGCAGCCGAATTGCAGCTGCGCGCATTCGAACAAGAACGAATGTTCGCACGAGAAGGCGCATCATCCTCAGCGGTGCAGGAACCGCTGCGCCTGGGAGAAGTTGGGATTTTTCAACTCATCAACGCCTTCCAAACGGTGATCAAAAGGATCGAGGCCCGACAGGAGGTGCAGGAGATTTTTGGCGAACGTTTTAGCGTTTCGGAGAAGATCGACATGATTTTGCGGCGGGTCGGGACTGGCGCTCCACTTCGTTTTTCTGACTTGTTTGGAGCTGTCGTGTCACGCGTGGAAGTAGTGGTAACGTTTCTCGCGCTCCTGGAGCTGATTCGTCTCAAACAAGTCCGCGCCGTTCAAAAAAGCATCTTTGAAGAAATTGAAATCGCCGGTGCGGCAACGTGAACATTGGATTCCATGCCGCGAATCTTGATTGCTGGGTGTGGTTATGTTGGACAAGCGACGGCCGATTTGTTTCATACTGCCGGCTGGGTGGTGGAAGGCTGGACACGGTCTGCAAGATCCGCAGCGAGCCTATCAGCGAAACCTTACCCCGTACGCGACGTCGATATCTCAGAACCCGCTCAGGTTGCAAAGTGCGTCGGAACCTTTGATGCAGTGATCCACTGCGCCAGCTCGCGTGGCGGCGATGCCGAAATCTATCGTCAGCTTTATCTCGACGGCGCACGCAATTTCCTCGAAATCTTTCCCAAGTCGAAAGTCCTCTTTACGAGCAGTACGAGTGTGTACGCGCAACGCGATGGTTCGTGGGTTACGGAAGAGAGCGCGACAAAACCAATGCGCGAGACGAGCCGCATCCTCCTTGAAGCGGAAAGGGCGGTGCTCAACCGGGGCGGCATAGTCGCGCGGCTCGTTGGAATCTATGGACCTGGACGCTCTGCATTGTTGAGTAAATTCCTGGCGGGCACGGCGATCATCGATTCGGAAAACGATCGCTTCGTTAACCAGGTGCATCGGGATGATATCGCATCGGCACTTTTCTTGTTGTTGAGTCGAGAAACGGAGGGCACTCAGATTTACAACGTGGTTGATGATCAACCCATTCTGCAAAGCGAAGGTTACCGCTGGCTGGCGCGCAGGCTGAATCGTCCTCTGCCGCCTATCGGCACGTCGAAGCAACAGCGTAAACGCGGGGACAGCAACAAACGCGTAAGCAATGCAAAGCTGCGTCGCTTGCGCTGGACACCCCGGTATCCGACTTTTGCCGATGCTATGGAGGAGAGTGTGCTACCGAGTTTCGCCCTGTCATGTTGAGCGAAGCGAAAGATCTCTGATTTTTGGTTGGTGAGCGCGTTTCGGGAAATGATCTGAGATTCTTCGCTTCGCGCAGAATGACAAGCTGCCTAACTGACGTGTGCTACTTCGGTAGCCGCGGCTTCGGCGGAGGCGTGAATCTCGTGTCGTTCGCCGAACAACTGCCGGATCACCTCTTCTACAGGCACTTCCTGGACGTTGATGTCGCTAACGTCACACGCTTCGAGTAATTGCCGGCAGGTTTCTGTGACTTTTGCTCGTGGGACTTTTAGCTGCACCGAAACAGGTGTTTGTTCCGTCACTTCACCGAAGCGCGAAAGATCCCGTGTCGCCTCTTTTTCAAAGGTAAGACTCAGAATTTTATATCCGGAAAAGCGATCGACGATCTCTGACAGCGGGCCGTCGAAAAAGATTTTGCCGTGGTCGATCACCAGGACCCGATGGCACAACTCTTCGATATCCTGCATGTAATGACTGGTGAGCAATGTGACGATGTGGTGTTCCTCATTATAAATGCGCAGAAACTCGCGCACCCGTTTTTGACTGACTACATCCAGTCCGATTGTCGGTTCATCGAGAAAAAGCACACGCGGCTGATGAATGAGCGCCGCGATCAGTTCCATTTTCATGCGTTCGCCCAGGGAAAGTTCGCGCACCATTACGTTCATTTTGTCCTGCACCTCCAAAAGGTCGGATAATCCATTCACGACTTTTTCGAATCGATCACGGTCGATCCCGTAGATCGCGCGGTTGAGTTCCAGCGACTCTTGCGCGGGCAGGTCCCACCAGAGCGCATTCTTTTGTCCCATGAGCAAACTGAACTGGCGCTTCATCTCGTTGCGTTTTTCCCACGGAACAAAACCGAGCACGCGCGCCTCACCTGAAGTCGGGTTCAGCAAGCCCGAAAGCATTTTCAGCACGGTAGTTTTCCCGGCGCCGTTTGGGCCGAGAAACCCGACAAACTCGCCTTCCTCGATTTGAAACGAGACTTCATCCGCCGCTCGCGTCTCATCGTATCGCCGCCTCACGAGTCCTTTGATCGAACCCGACAGCCCGCGCTCTTTACGGTAAGTGCGATAGACCTTGGTCAGTTTGGAAACTTCAATCGCGGGCATAAACGAGCTTTGTAGGGGAAGCTGTCAGCTTCCCCTACAAAACGTCATCAAGACAGGCGATCAAATGCGAGACAGTCTCCTCGGTCTCATCGCCCATGTTGGAGAGGCGGAACGTTTGGCCTCGAATCTTTCCGTATCCGGGATCGATGACCAGATGATGTTTCTCACGAAGTTTCTTTGCGAACTCCAGCACGTCGATGTCCTTGTTGTTTTTGACGCAAGTCAACGTCTTTGCGCGGAATCCTTCCTGCGCGAAGAACTCAAAGCCCGCGCGGCGCACCCAGTCGCGCACCAGCGCGTTCGTGCGCGCGTGTCGAGCAAAACGCGCCTCCAGGCCTTCTTCGAAGATTTCGTCCAGCTTGAATTGCAGCGCGTGCATGTGACCGATGCTCGGCGTGCTTGGCGTCATCCATTGCTCCTGCTGTTTCTTGAACTCCAGGAAATCGAAATAAAATCCGCGGTTCGGAATCTTTTCGGCACGTGCGAAAGCTTTTTCCGAAACGGAAAACAGCGAGAAACCCGGCGGAAGCGCGAGCGCTTTCTGCGCGCCGGTGAGCATCACGTCGATACCCAGCGCGTCCATGTCGATCTTCACCGCGGAAAATGACGAGACGGTATCGACGATGAGCGCAACATCAGGATACTTGGCCAGAACACAGCAAATTTCTTCGAGCGGATTCATCACGCCGGTCGAGGTCTCACTGTGGGTCAATGTGACGGCGTCGAATTTGCCGGTGGCCAACTGCCGATCGACATCCTTCGGGTCGATGTGCTTTCCCCACTCGACCTGGAGCGGGTCGGCCTTTTTTCCGCAGCGCCTTGCAACGTCGAACCATTTGTCTGAGAACGCACCGCACATGCAGCAAAGCACGCCACGATCGACCAGGTTCCGGATTGAAGCTTCCATCACGCCCCACGCCGAGGAAGTGGAAAGGAACACCGGTTGTTTTGTTCCGAACAGTGTCTGAAGCCCCGGATGGATTGCGCGATATAGATTTTTAAAATCTTCGCCACGATGGCCGATCATCGGACGCGAAAACGCCGCCCACGTTTTTTCTGATACCTCAACCGGGCCCGGAATGAAGAGCTTGTCGTGCGAATGCATGCGGAAACGTCCAACGGTTGCCATGCGCGAGCAAGCTGTTGTAGCCGGGATCAGGTTGTAGCCGGGATCGGTGATCCTGGCTAGGCATGCTGCCTACAGCGATCCAGACGCGTTCAAGCCGACGCAAATGCTTATGCACTCGATTATCTGTATTTTGCATCGGTGATGCCGGCCAGCTTGAATTTACAATCGAAGCTGCCCCTGCCGGGATCACCGATCCCGGCTACAGCCTGTCGCGTCCGGCAGTTTGCCGGATGCATATGCGCGAGCGATGCAATCAAGGTTAAGGTTTCGCCAGCTCGCTTGCTCGATGCGGCATTGAGATGTACGCATCATCCATGCGTCGCCTGTTTGTCGTTTACCTCGTTGTCGCAGGTGCAATTTTGACTCGCGCCGAAACAGCAAACTACCTCGTGTTCGTCAGCAATGAACGCTCCGGCGACGTGACGGTGATCGATGGCACGACGGACGCCGTGGTTGCAAGTTTTCCCGTGGGCAAGAGACCGCGTGGGATTCACGCGACGCCCGATGGGAACCGGCTCTTTGTGACATTGAGCGGTTCGCCGCGAATGGCCCCCGGGGTGGATGAAAATCGCGCACCCGCCGATAAGCGCGCTGATGGTCTCGGTGTGATCGATCCAGTGGCGCGCAAGCTAATTGATCGCTGGCATGTCGGATCAGATCCTGAGCAGTTCGCGATTAGCAGAGATGGAAAATTCGCCTTTATCGCGAATGAAGACGATGCGAGCGCGTCGATTGTTGATCTTAACTCCGGGCAATCTCGCGGCAAAATAAAAGTGTCTGAAGAGCCGGAAGGAATGGGCGTTAACCCGGCGAATGGCGAAGTGTACGTGACCTGCGAAGAAAAAGGGGAAGTGTTTGCGATCGATCCAGACCAACAGCGTGTGATCGCAAAGATCGATACTGGTGGCCGACCCCGTTCAGTTGCATTTCTGTCTGATGGTTCGCGCGCTTACGTCGCTTGCGAGAACGGCGGATACGTCGCTGTAATTGACGCGAAGTCGCACAAATTGTTGTCAAAAATCCAATTGCCAACAGGTTCGCTGCCAATGGGCACCGCCATTTCCAACGACGGAAGGGAGCTTTACGTCTCAACAGGTCGCGGAAACGCAGTTGCAATCATCGACACGCAGAAGAACGACCTGGCGACAACAATTCCAGTTGGAAATCGCGTGTGGGGAATCGCGCTCGACCCGAGCGGATCGAAGCTTTACACGGCAAACGGCGCATCAAACGACATCTCCGTTGTCGATCTAAAATCGCGCAAAGAACTGCGCCGGATCAAAGTCGGCGACGGCCCCTGGGGAATAGCGGTCGTCCGCAATGAGTGACGGCTTGGGCCGGCGTCCGCGGCAAAATGCGACCGCTGGGAAGCAGCAACGTGTGAACGTCCGCTTGCTTGAGTAGCTCGCGGCAGACGGTCCCGCGAACGCGCGTTTACGGAGGCGTTGGCGTCGTTGGTTTCTTCGGCGCTGCGTGAGTCGCTGCGCGATTCACAATCACGCGTGCAGCGAAATAGCCGTTATAAAAATCGGGATTCGATTTCTTGTACGGCGTCATCATCTTGTCGATCTCGTTGCGAAAAATGCTTCGCACATTTGCGATGAGTTCCGAGAGCGACTGCGTCAGCGCCTTGCGGCCCGCCACCAGTTCGCGGGGCGAAGTTTGGATGCCCTGTAAAGTCGTTCGCGCAGTGTTGAGAGCGGTCACCTCCGCTGCCGTCACGCCGTAGGCAGCAAGCGCCGCGATGTTCGCGTTCGCGAGGTTCGCGACGCGTTCGGCCGTGGCTTCCAAGTCGTTGTCCTTCATTGAGTCGAGCGCGGATTTGCTGGTCTGCACTTTCGCCAGCAAATCGTGGTCGCCGTTCTTCACCGCCAGCGCTGCAAGCTGGTCGGCGATCTCAAGCGTCTGATCCTCGAGATCGCTTCTCGCCTGCGCTTTGTCGGCCGCCACGCCAGTGATCGGTGTCTGCTGCGAATCGGCGGCAGTATCAATTGCCGTTAGGCCATTTTTCGCGCGCGTCACCGCGTCCACAAACGCGGCTGTGCCGGTCCAAACGGCATTGTAATCGTCCAGAAGCTTGATCGTCGTCTGGAACATTGTTCTGATATTATCTTGGTCTTGGGTCATAGTGCCGCGCATTATGCGCGTGTAGGGTTTTGCCTGACAAGCCCAAATTTTGGCCGCGCCCGGCGCTCGTCCTGCCGCGCGGGCTTGCGATTCTGACGCCCCGAGGCCGGTTCCGGCGAGGCAGAGGCACGTTCCGGCCATGCCGAGCATCGATTCCGTCGCGCCGAGACTCAATTCCACGACGGCGAGACGCGTTCCGGCGACACCGAGACTCGATCCGGCCACCCGGAGACCCTTTCCCGCGACACCGAGGGGCAATCTGGTGACGCCGAGATGCAATTCCGCCGACCCGAGACTCAATCTTGCCCAGTCGAGAGGGCTTTTCACCAGGGAAAAGGCTGTTTTGCGAGCGGAGTGGATGCGCGGGGCACGGGTCGTCTCAAATCTTGCCGAATTAGTTTGCGAAAGACGAGTAGCGATCCGGGTAATTATTAATCTCCCCGTTATGTTCCTTGCAGAACTCTATTCCCAAATTTGTAAGAAACACAAAACCCCGCGAATCGATGTACACGAAATGGCGTTTAACTAGGTCAGATACGCCCACTATAAAGCTGCTATAATCGGGCGCCGCGGGGCCAACGCCGAATCCCCATCGTTTGTCGTAGTTGGTACCGAAATGGTCCGTTTGGAATTTCCAGAGAGTTCGCAACACCTTCTTCGCCTCAATGATCAGTTTTCCGAATTCACTTGCATCCCGTTGCCGGACATTCGCAAAATATTCCGGTTGCAAGCGATCGATTTCTGCGCTGTCGCGTACCATCTCGCGCGTTTTGCCGGACACACCCTTAGGTCCAATACTAAACTCAGACAAATGGCGCGTAAGTAAGGATAGCAGCCAGGGAGACAGTGCAGCTGAGACAACACAGAATTCCATCACCGTGATTGCCTGGTGAAGAAGCATCGAACGCCATGCCAGATAGCCATATGCCACCGGCAGGACGACCCAATAAGAACCTTCAACAAACAAGCGGCGAACCGCCGTCACTAGCTTTCCCAGCGTACGCGTGCTCGGATTCATAGCATCTCCGTTTGTTTCTCGCGCGTGTTGGTTTCTCGCGCTGCCATTGCAAATGGATTCAGTTGCGGCGGGGCGTCGATGCGTTCGGTGCCGTTGAGCAGGCCTTCGACAGTTAAAATCTGGATGCGCGGATAATCTTTATCGTGCCACAGCTTGGAACTGTAACGACCCGCCTCTGCCGCTTCTGTGCGCATCTGTTTGCTCGGTTTCTCCAGTGTGATCAACACTCCTCCAGCGGCCTTTTGGTTATTCACGTCGCCTACCAGCGTCGCAACATCATTTCTCCCAACCGCGCCACCCTTGACCTGAACAATTATTTTCTCGCGGTAAGGCGCGTCCTTACGCAGAACCGGCGCATCCTCCTTGACACGGTTTATCAGGTCCTTTCTTTCAGTTTCGTAGTAGTAGAGCAGCCCATCCACGCCGCGGTCTGCGCCCTTGCCTTCGCCTTCCTTCAATGGACGCGCGCCGATAAGTGAAAGCGCCCAGTGCTGGAATTGGAACTTGTCGAGTTCAGCTAATCGCTTTGCGCTTTCGAAGTCCGTTGGTTGGCCCTTCTCCTCAAAGCCGACAATCTCATCATTAAACCGCTCAGGATACCTATCTCGGATTCGCCGCTTGATTAAATTGATTGCTAGATACGTGATGTCGATGCCAATCCATCGCCGCCCAAGCTTCTCCGCAGCGTCTATTGTCGTGCCGCATCCGCAAAACGGATCGAGTACGACGTCGCCGGGATTGCTGGATGCACTGATGATGCGCTCGAGTAATGCTAACGGCTTCTGCGTTGGATAGCCGAGTCGCTCCTGCGCCTGCGAATTGATCTCGGCAATGTCTGTCCAAAGGTTCTGGATAGGCATGCCTTTCAATTCGTCCGCGTAGCTTTTTCGACGAAGCCGCTTCGATTTATCCTTTGGAAAGTAGAGCCGACCTTCACGATCCCATTGCTCCATTTTTTCCTTAGTGATCATCCAGTCGTTTGGCGGCGGCTTGTATCCTTTGTACTCGTAAATGAGGTTCGGGCGATACGCGGGATTCACTAGGCTTGTCGCCTGGAATCGTCGCCCATTCTCATCGACCATCGTAAATCGCTCGCGGATGTAATCCTGATATTCCGGCGAATCTTTGTTGTACTGGGGATTGAACTCGGCTTTCTCTGATCGCGCATAGAATAACAGAATGTCGGTGCAGACGCCAAAACGGTTTGAATCGTGCACGGCGCTACTCATGCCAACTCGTCGCTTCCAGACAATTTCGTCGCGAAAGTTCACGGCTCCGAAGGTTCCGTCTAACAACATGCGGAGGTAATGATCGGCCGTCGGGTCGCAATGCAGATAAAGGCTGCCTGTCGGTTTAAGGACGCGATGCAGTTCGACGAGGCGTGGCGCCATCATCGCGAGATAGGCCATCATTGGTGAATGTTTCAGGAAGCTGTGGAGCGCTTCCATCAGCTCGACCACGGCAACGTTCGGGCAGTTGTCGATGAAGTGGTGATACGTGTCGGCAGCATCGGCCCAGCTCCACGTGTCGGTGAAGGCGTGGAATTGCGCCTGGCTTACTTGGCCGCTCGGTTCGCGAAAGAGGACGTTGTAATCGGCGTTCGAGTTAAACGGTGGATCGAGATAAACGAGATCGACACTCGCGTCGGGAAATTCTTTCCGATCGGCGAGCCATTTCAGGTTGTCCCCAAAATAGAGGCGATTCATTCAGTCAAAATGTTTATCGCAAGATCGGCAGTCGCGCCACTCGCTTCACGAGGCACCGACTCGAGCAATTTCGGCTTGTTCCGAGTTGCCTGGACCGGTAAACTCAGCGCCATGTCCGGCATTTTTGCCAGCCTCATGCTCCGAGGCAAGCGGATTAGGCTCGAAAAACCCGTAATTAAAGGCGGGATTTCTCCGCCGAATTCTCGTTAGGCCTTAACACCATCGACCATAACTAAGCCAATGAAAATCACAGTTAGAGAGTTCATAGACCAACTACAGGGGTGTGATCCGAATGACACACTCGATTTTTCGCCGCTGACCTTTTACCGAGTAAAGCGTCGTGGCGAGCATCGCATCCACGTCGAGTTCAACGAAGCCGTGGAGAAGACCACCGACACACACATCATCTTTCAGAAGAGTCCGCTATGAGGAACAGCCACCGGAGAACGCTTTGCGTGAGCGAGATGCGCAAAACACCTAACCAGGATGCAACGAACCGCGAGCCAATCTGCGATCCACGCGTTGCGCGTTTGCCATCCACCTTTTCGCTGCGTCGCAAGCCACAGCGGGCTCGCGGTCGCTGATCTTGCGTCTCGTTAGCTCTTACAACACGCCATGAACATCTCCGATTGGATACTCTTGCTGACTGCTCTGGTCGCAATCTTTTACGCATACGAAACCCACAGGATGCGCCGAGCCGTTGCGTCTCAGCTCGACACACTTCGGAAGACCGCATTACTCTCGGCATACGCATCGCTATTCCAGATTCATATTCGCGTCGTCGAGAAAGACTCTACTGATCTGATCGCGAGCCAGATGGCGCACTACAAAACGGCCATTTTAAAGGCTGGTGAAAACGCTCAGAAAATTCAGCAGCTAGTTGCCGAACTCGAAAAGACCTAGCCAACCGGCTGGCCGCCGTATTGAAAGGCTGAAGGGTGAATTATGAAGGATGAAGTGAAAGGAAAGCTCGTCGCCGCCAGCGATGGCTCAGCTCCATCTCGTTAGGCGTAAGACGCGCGCGTGAAATCCGGACCGATTGAGACGTTTAGTGCATCGCTCGCCGGAGCATGCTTCGTTGCATTGACTCAGCTGCTTACGCGGGACGTTCTTGTCCCGGTATTGCGAGCGAGCGTGGGGCTGTTCAGTGTTGCTATTCCATTTCTCATCATCTTCGCTCTCCTGCCCGTGCCCGGAGAGCCCTTTCGCGAGTTGTCGCCGTTGAACAAGCTGACATGGCTGCTGTTCACGGGTTCTTCCATTGCCGGCTTGGTTGGCATCGCCTGCCTCTTCTGGTTCGTGCGGCCACTCTTCGGCTGCGTCTTCGCTGTTTCATCCCTCATCGCCTATTCGTTTCTCCTTTTTCGATGCCTCCAGCGCTGAACACAAGACACCTAACCAGACATCTGAGGTAGTCAGTCAACAATTTTGAGGTGAAGTTACTCACGCGGTTTTGGTGGTGGGTTGGGCAAGGTATTGGAGCAAGGGGGAGCGGCGTTTTTGGAGTGATTTGAGATAGCGAACTTCGTCGTACGGGGTACGCTCTTGCCAGCCCCGAAAGCTTTCGGGGCCACCAGCGAAAGAGGATACGGATCCATGAAAGCTAAAGCGATAAAAGAACATGACCGGGTCGTTTTAAAAAGCGATCTTCCCCCGAAGGCCTGAAAGCAGGCGATGTGGGAACGGTCGTGCACATTTATCGGGACGGTCGCGCTTATGAAGTCGAATTTACCGCGCTCAGTGGAGATACCGTGGCAGTAGCAACGGTAGAAACATCGCAGGTCCGTCCAGTTCACGAACGAGAGATCACACACGCGGACGAATTGCAGCCGGTGTGAGGCGGCGTTCCTTCGTGGGCGCGGCTTGCTTGGGGAAGGACTCTCGAGGTGATCGAGAGCGATGGCTTGAAGTCCTCGATTTATCCGCCAGCGTAATTGGGGTAGCGCTCGTGTAGCTCGCGCGAGAGGCGGTCTGCTTCTTCGGTTTTGCCGGCTTGGCGAAATGCAAGCGCGGCTTTGTCCAGTGCGCGCGGCGTGATGGCTGGGTCATCGTAAAGCAGAGCGACGCCCTTAAACGCTTTGCCGGCGTCATCGAAATTTCCGCGCTCCAACTGGACTTCGCCAGCGAGCAAACGCGCTTCCGCATTTACGCGGCCCTCCGGTTGCAGCGTCATGATTTGTTCGGCGATCTTCTGAGCCTCATCCGGTTTATGAGCGCTGATCTTGACTGCGCCGAGCGCGATCAAAACTTTCGCTTTCCCCGCCGGATCTTTCGCCGTCAGCAAGTATTTGCCAAATGCGTCCTCGGCTTCAGGAAAATTTTTCATCTTCGTAGCCGCGTCCCCCAGATAAAATAAGAAGTCGGGCTTAACGCTGCCCGGATTATCGGTCTTTCCAAGTGCACTCAGATATTTTTCCGCGGCTTGGAGATTCTTCTCGTTGTAATATTCAATTCCGAGCCACTCCAGAACTTCTGGTGGGACATTCGTGCTCGGACTGTTGGCCATAAAGTCGTTCACCTCTTTAGTGAGCGCAGGCCGATCTTTCAGATAGAACTGGCACAGAATGATCCGAAGCGACGCGAGATTATAGTACTGCTCCTTGTTGAGTTGGCGGGCGGCATTCAGCGCAGTCAACGCTGTCTTATAATCCTTTGCCTCAAACGCCGTCTTGCCGATGTAGTATTGCGCCTGGGCTGCAACAGAGCTCTTGGGAAACTCTTTCAGGAGCTGCCGGAAAGTTTCTACCATGCCCTTGGTATTTTCCTGTTGTCCGAGAATCAGGGCCTTTAATTGCAAGCTGGCTTCACGCTGTTGCGCTTTGGGATACTTTGCGAGGATGATGTTTAGATCGGTAAGCGCGGCACTGTAATTTTTGCTTTGTTCGTATGCCAAAGCGCGCTGAGCGAGCGCGGCGGGCCCTTGCGGACCATCCGGGAACGTTTGCAAGTAGTAAGTGAAAGCTTCGATCACGCCGGAAATGTCCTTCGTCTGGACATGGCACAAGCCAAGTTTGTAGGCCGCTTCTGCGCGCAATGTTGTAGAAAGCTGAGACGCGCGCAGTTCTCCGTAAATCGACGCTGCCTCGGTATAATTCTGTTGCTTGTAGAGCGCTTCGGCCTTCAAGAGCTTTGCCTGATCGGCGCGTTCGTTTGTAGGATTCGTTGCCAGGAATTCGTCCACTGCCGCGGAGAGCGCTGTTGGATCGGAGTTGTAAACGTTGATCAGGCGCTGGTAAGCAGCGTCCTTGGCTTCCTCTCGATCCGGATAGTTCGCGATAATTTGGCGATACAGCGCTTCGGCTTCCTTTGAGTGACCGAGCTGCCGTTCGCTGTTTGCGGCAAGCAGCAGCACTTCGGCCTGGGCCGCATCGGGAAGCTTATCGAGCTCTTTTTTATAATCGGCGAGCAACTGCGCGTATTGGCCAGTCTGGTATTGTAATTTGCGCAAGCCAACTTGCGCGATCGCCCGGAACTTACCAGCCTCGGGGAGAGTGCGACCCTTTTGCAATAACGCTGCGGCTCTATCGGTCATTGCCTTGTCGATTTTGCCTTTGTCACTCTGAACAAGTTCGAGCGCGATCATGCCACCACGCACGGCCGATTCCGCTTTCAAAGCCGGTTTTTGGGATTCATTGGCGAGCGCTTCGTATTGCTTCAGCGCATCTATTTTTCTTCCTTTGCTGGCGAAAATGGATGCTGCCGTCACACGCGCGTCTTCACGATACGGATTTGGAGTTCCGACATCGCCGACTTGCACATAAATATCGGCGGCTTCGTCCTTGCGACCGGTGGCCTCGAGGCAACGCGCTTCGAAATAGCGCGCAGAAAGGGCCACCGTCGGTTCCTTTGATTTCGCAGCGGAACGATGAAAGAGCGGAAGCGCCGTCGTGTAATCCTTGTCTGTAAACGCCATCTCGGCGAGAGCGTATGCTGCTGGCCCGGCGAACTCGCTGTCGCCGTAGTCGTTCAGCACTTTCTGGAAATTTGTGCGAGCGTTCGAAGCGCGGTTGAGATTTCGATAGCATTCGCCAAGCGAGAAGTAAGCGTTCGCACGGCCAGGACGTCCCGGATAATCGTCCAGATACTTTTGATATTCCGGAGCCGCCAGGTCGTAAAGTTTGCGAGTGAACAGACCGTTCGCGTAATCAAGCTGACGTTGATCGGACGCCTCGCCTTCGCGCGCCCGCGGCTCTGAAGACTCGTCCTTTAAAGAGCTGAGGGCTCTGTCGATTGATTCATCCGCGGGGAGAGCGCGCGGAGCTGGCGGTTCATCTACCGGGCGCGCCCGGCGCACTGCCGGCTGTGATTGCGCAAAGGCGACGCTCGCTGTCCAAAGCAGCATCGCCAGTCCGAGAAGACCGGCTGGGCTGCGTCCGATCTTCATTTCGCTGTGGCGAAAGCCACGTTGGTTATCCCTGCTTCAGTGCAAATGTTTAAAACGTTGATAATATTCTTGTACGCCCCGCCTTCGTCACCGCGGATTACTACAGCTTGCTCGGAGTTTAATTGAACAAGGCTTTTCAATAATTCAGTCAATTCCGGGCCGGTGAGCGTGCGGCGGTTAACAACCACATTGCCGTCGGCCTTGACGTTCACGACAACGTCTCCGATCGGCGCACTTTTTTCTCTCGCGGCCGAGGCTTTTGGCACCTTCACGTCGAGTTCGTTTTCGTTGCGGGCTGCGTTCCACGTCAGCAGAAAAAAAATCAACAGTAGCAGCAGCACATCAACCAGCGGCGCAAGTTGGATGCCGGGATGATGCAACGGCGCGTGACCACGCAGGTTCATTAGAGTCGAGTAGTCTTACAGTTCGTCCTCGATCAGCACAGGAGTTCGCTCCGCCCGTTTGCCATATTGCAACGAGAGCAAAGCTAAAACGTGCGTCGAAGCAGCTTCCAGCTCTGAGATCAGCTTTTGCGCTCTGCCGCGGAAGAAAGCGTAAAACATCATCGCTGGAATGCCGATTGCCAGGCCGGCGGCTGTGTTGACGAGCGCCTCACTGATCCCGCGCGATAGCGCCACGTACCGCGCCGATCCGATATCGGCTCCCAACGCGCCGAAGGAATGGATAATTCCGAAGACGGTGCCCAGCAGACCCAGCAGCGGCGCAATCATGCCGATGTCGGCGAGGTAAATGACGCGATTATTCAGACTCGCCGCGACTCGCGTGCCCTCCGTCTCCGCAATTTCGCGGACCAGCTGAAAATCCGCATGCGGATTCTTCGTCGTGAAATCGAGCATTTTTTGCACGACCCGCGCAATGGCTTCCCCGTGCCGATTAGAAACAGCGAGCAACCCCAGATAATCGCGCTTACGCAAAAGCGCGTCAGCTGTAGCCATGTAACCGGTCGAGACCACGGCGCCCCGTCGGATTGTTATAAGGTAAACGACCACGAGCATGACGAAAAAAATCGACAACAAAAAGAGCGGAATTATCACCGGCCCGGCGTTGATGAGCGTCTCCATGATGGTCTGCGAATGTTGGGGCACTAGAGCGGGAGTAGGTTCCTGTGCAATCACAGGCGACGCGCTCGCCAGCGCGGCAAATAGCACACCCCAAATCTTCATGCCGGAAATTTTGTAATGATATGCGGAGCGATCAGCCGATGCAAATGCTCGTCAGACAGTATTGAGCAATTAGAGTTCGATATTCAGGGATCGTTCATTAATACCTCTCCTCTTCTCTGAGGGGGAGAGGCGAAAACACTACCGTGCGCGTGAGACGCCATTCTGTCTGCGATGCCCTCGCAAGGAGCGCCGGTCTCTAATCCGCCGCCGGGCGATCTGGAGATCGCCCCTCCTTGACACCACGCGGACAGCATTGTCTGCGTCACTCAGCGGCGCACTAGAAAAATGTGCGCTGGTTGGATCTCCGGATCGAGCTCGACGTAATTTTCCCGGCCGCGCCAGGTGTAACGAGCGTCGTTTAACAGATCGTGCACCTGGTACGCGTCGCTCTCCATTTGTCCGAATTCCTCAATCGGCACATGCACAAACGAATTCTGCTTCCGATGCGGATCCAGATTCACCACCACGAGAACGATGTTATCGCGCGCAGGGGTCATCTTGCCGTAAAACAGAATGGCCTCGTTCTCGGCGTGGTAGAACCGCAAATTCGTATAAAGCTGGAGGGCGCGGTTTTGTTTCCGGATTTTGTTTATCCGCGCGATCCAGTCTTTGATATTTCCCGGCGCGTTCCAATCGCGCTCCTTGAACTGATATTTTTCGGAATCGAGATATTCCTCGCGACCAGGCAAAGCCTTGTTCTCGCACAACTCGTAGCCGCTGTAGATGCCGTAAAGCGGCGAAAGCGTCGCCGCCAGAAGCACACGAGTCATGAACGCCGGGCGTCCGCCCTCCTGAAGAATAGGCGACAGGATGTCGGGCGTGTTTGGCCAGAGATTGGGGCGAAAGTATTCGCTCATTTCGGTCTGGGTAAGTTCCGTGAAATATTCGACGAGTTCCTGCTTCGAGTTTCGCCACGTGAAATAAGTGTAGCTCTGATTAAAACCCGCTTTGGCCAGTGCCTTCATCATCTTTGGCTTGGTAAACGCCTCGGAGAGAAAAATCGTGTCGGGATATTTCTCGCGAACGCCTGTGATCAAATATTCCCAAAACGCGACCGGCTTTGTGTGCGGATTGTCCACGCGAAAGATGCGCACCCCGTGCTCGGCCCAAAACAACACGATGCTCTTCATCTCGGCCCAGAGCTCGCGCCAGTTCTCGCACCGAAAATTCAACGGATAAATGTCTTCGTACTTTTTCGGCGGATTCTCCGCGTACTTGATCGTGCCGTCTGGCCGTTTGTAGAACCAATCGGGATGTTCTTTGACGTACGGGTGATCGGGTGAGCAATTGATTGCGAAATCCAGGGCAATTTCCATTCCGCGTTTGCGCACCTCTTTTTGAAGCCAATCGAAATCAGCCAGCGCACCGAGTGAAAGCTCGACCGCTTTGTGTCCACCTGCTTCGCTGCCGATCGCCCACGGCACACCCGGGTCGCCCGGCTCACAGGTGATCGAGTTGTTTCTGCCTTTGCGGTTGGTGTGACCAATGGGATGAATCGGCGGAAAATAAATAACATCGAACCCCATTGCCTTTGCGTCGTCCACCCGCGGCAGACAATCGCGGAACGTCGATCCGCGGTCGCCGCGGCCTTCTGCCGAGCGCGGAAAAAATTCGTACCACGCTCCGAACAATGCCGCCGGCCGATCAACCACGACCTGAGGAGCAGGAACATATTGCGCCGCCGCGGAACGATCGGGATACGTCGCCATCAGCACCTCCAGCTCGTCGGATTGCGCGATGGCGTAGATTTCTGAATTGGCCGCCGTGGAGATTTGCTCGGAAAATTCGCGCAAACGCGCTGCGTCCGCTCGGTCGCGCGCCCGTCTGGCGGCAGCTTCCACCAAAGCCGCGCCTTCAAGGGCTTCGCTTCGCAGATCGGAAATGCCGCCGTCAAATTTTTTTGTGAACTCGCTTTGCCAACTGCAAAAAGTGTCTGTCCACGCTTCGGCGGTGTATTCGTGAACGGCCTCGTCATAGAGCGTGCAAACCCCGCGCCAGCGATCGTTATCGACAAAAATCATGGGCGTTTCCCGCCATGGACGTTTGCCGAGAACGCGCCACTTCAGAACGGCCGCCACCACGTCGTGTCCGTCCTTAAAAATGTCCGCTTCGACGGCGAGATCTTCGCCAACGATTCGCTTTATCGGGTAACGCCCGCCCTCGATTAGCGGCTGCAGGTTCTCGATGACAACGGATGGAAACGCCCCAGCCATGAACGATCAATCAACCGAGATTCACGTGGAGCGAAAGAACAAATGCTGTAGCGTGCGCTGTCTCAGCGCACTCGGCACGGGGCGAGCCGCGCACTGTCCGCTGAGACAGCGGACTCTACAGCCGTTTTCGAACGCGCGACTCTTTCAAATGCCCCTTACACCGCGAAATGAAACGCGCACTCGTATAGACCCGAGTTACGAATCATTTCGCGGCGCACGCGCGTGCCCAGGACGCCTTCGAACATGTCCTGCTCGAACCGCCCAATGATAGGATAACGCTCCAGCAGATTCAGGACCGGGGAATGACACTCAAGAATGCGGGTGCCGCCGTCTTTGTTGTTGATGAACTGGGCCATGTGGCCTTCTCCATCACGAACATGCGCGAGCCACTTCGCGCGTTCCGCTAGCGTGTCTCCCTTTGCCTTCGCTTTGAGCGCCGTGGTCTTCTTTTTGAAAATGCTGTAAAGGAGCTTCTCCGGCGCGTTTGGTCCGTAGATTTCCTGGACCGATTTCAAGAGATCCAGAGTCAATTGGTGACTGTCGGCCTGAAAAAGATCATGGCTCCGGCGCGTAAGTCGATAGACCATCTCCGGTCGCCCCATTTTTTGCGGGCGACGCCACGTGTCCAGGTAACCGTCGCGGTGAAGGGTGATGCAATGCTGCTTGATGCCCATGTAGCTCATGTTCATTCTTTCTACGAGCTCGTTGACGGACATTCCCCTGGTGCGCTTGAGTGAGTTGATAATTTCAAGCCGCTGAGTGCGGCCAATTTCCGAGATTAAACGTTGGTTCATAGGGTGAAAACTGGTTTGAGATGGCGAAACTGGGGACTTTACACGCCGCTCTCTTTAATACGCAAGCCTAAAATTTACACAAAATTTACACAACGGCCGAAAAGGAGGGAAATTACAAAGCAGTAACCTTCAAAATACGGCACCCTTGCAAGAGCAACGGTGACATATCCTCCTCGGTAGCACTCCCCATTCGCTCAACCTCTCTCGGTCTTCCCGTCTATGTCGCGGCTTCCCAAGCCGCTCCATTCTCGACGTAGCCTGTCATGAGCGAAGTCGAAGGGCCCCGAATGATAGAACCCGGTTATGAATAGAGATACTCGTCGTGGTACTCGCGCTGAGGAGCGAACTGGACGTTCGCGTTTCCGGTCTCTGGGTATTCGAAGATTTTGCCTTCATAATTGCGAACCACGATTTTTTCGTTGTCGTGATAAAGGATGTAGCCAGGATTAATCGGCACTTTTCCACCGCCGCCGGGGGCGTCGATTACGAACTGTGGCACAGCGTAACCGGTGGTGTGGCCGCGCAGCCCTTCAATGATCTCGATCCCTTTCGCAACCGACGTGCGCAAATGTGACGATCCATTGATCAGGTCGCATTGGTAAATGTAATAAGGGCGGACCCGGCACATGAGGAGCTTGTGCACGAGCGTCTTCATGGTTTCGAGATCGTCGTTCACACCGGCAAGTAACACGCTCTGATTTCCGAGCGGGATGCCTGCGTTGGCCAGACGCTCGAGCGCTTCTTTCACTTCGATCGTTAGCTCGCGCGGATGATTGACGTGAACACTCATCCAGAGTGGATGATGTTTCGCCAGGATCGCGCAAAGCTGCGGCGTGATCCGTTGCGGCAGGAAAATTGGCACCCGCGTACCGATGCGTAGGAACTCGATGTGTGGAATCGCCCGCAATCGTGAAAGCAGTTTGTCGAGCTTGTCGTCGCTAAAAATAAGAGCGTCGCCACCGCTCAAAAGCACGTCGCGCACTTCGGTGTGCGCTTCGAGATAACGGAATGCTTCGTCGAAATTCGTATGCAATTCCTGTTCGCCGACTCCGCTCACCACGCGGCTGCGCGTGCAGTAGCGGCAGTAACTCGCGCAACGATCCGTCACCAAAAACAGGACGCGATCCGGATACCGATGCACTAATCCGGGCACCGGCATATGTGAATCTTCGCCGCATGGATCGGCCATGTCGTACGGGGACGTCCAAGTCTCTTCGATCCGCGGAATAACCTGACGCCGGATCGGGTCCTCCTGGTTGTCGCGCGGTACAAGGTTGAAAAAATGCGGCGTGATCGCCAGCGCGAGTTTGTCGCCCGACAGCAAAACGCCGCTCCGCTCCTCATCGCTCAGCTCCAAGTGGTTTTCGAGGTGAGCAAGTGACGTGATTCTGTTCTTAAGCTGCCATTTCCAATCGTTCCAGAGTTCCGGCGTGGTGTCTGACCAATAGCCTGGCGCGTGCGAGACGAACTCTTTCCCGTTCCCTTTTTCTGATGCAGGAGTGATCATTTGTCGTTAAAAAAGCTAAGGCCCTCGAATATCGCGTCAACGGAGGCACTTTTGAGTGCGCAGCGCACAACGGAGTCCGGCTTCAATGGAAGCTCGCAGGAAACTGTAAACTATTTTCCGCCGAGCACGCTTAACTCCCAGCGGTAACCGTCGGGATCGTGGAACCATAGGCCCATGTTTTTCGATCCGGGCGCTTCCGGGCCGATTTCGTCGCCCGGATCTTCTATATCGGCGCCGATACTCTTCAAATGCGCGAGCGCTTTTCGCAGCGTCGTCATGTCTGGCAAATGAAACGACATATGATCAATCGTTTCCGGCGATAGTTTTCCTCTGAACAACGCGATCGTCACATAGTCGTTGCCAACGGCGATGCCATTTTCGAAATCGAATTCCTTGCGCAATCCCAGCGCGCGCTCGAACCACTTCGCGCTTTTCTTCGGATCGCGCACAGCTAAACCAAAATGACCAACCTCCCCGAGCGTGAAGGGAACTTTCATGTGAATCGTTGAATCGCTGAACCACTAAGTTGTTAAATCGGCAGCCTAATGTGGCTCTGAGCCGTTTGACGAAATAAGCGGTTCCATGAAGTGCCGGTCAAAATCTTTCAATGCGTCACGGGGCGTGTGTCCGAGTCCACTGGCGCCTGTTCGCAGCTTTGGCCCGACAAAGACGAGCCAGATATCGCCCACCAATCCCATTCTGGGGCGCAAGCGAGCGGCCGGGCTGCGCGGATGGTTCTCGAGGTAGTCCTCTACGTCGTCCTTTATCACAGCGGGCAGTTCTTCTATCGCAAGCGAGGTCACATCAATAGAAACGTGCGTGGCCTCGCATTTGGACGCAGAGACGTGAGGCAGGCAATCGCGCCTACCTCCGTGGCATCGGCCGACCAGATACCGCCTGGAACGCGATGCCACGCGGGCAGGATTGCCTACGCCACGTTAATCGCGGCCCCAAATCATCGCGACCGAAGTCGTCAGGCTGCCGCCCATGTTGAACGTGAGGAATTTTTTCGCGTTCTCGATCTGGCGAGCGCCGGCCTGTCCCGAGAGCTGCTGATACGCTTCGAACACCTGGCGAACACCGGTCGCGCCGACAGGGTGGCCGTCGCCAATCAGACCGCCACCGGCGTTCACCGGAATCTCGAATGGCGCCTTGGATTTTTCGGGACGCACCTGCGGCAACGTTGTCGCGCCGCTTTTTACAAGCTCCACGCCTTTGCCGGGCTCTGCGAGGCCAAGGATTTCGTAAGCGACAATTTCCGTAATGGAAAAGCAATCGTGGACCTCGGCGCCTTGCAGATCGCGCGGGGTCAGGTTCGCCATGCGGAAAGATTTCTCGGCTGCTTTCCGCGCCGTCGAAAACGTTGGCGCATCTTTTTTGTCGAGCGGCAAATAATCAGTGGTATGACCGTAGCCAAGCAGCCGGGCAGTCTTGCTCGGGTCTCGTCCAATTTTGTTCAGATACTTTCCTGAAACCAGGACAACCGATGCCGCGCCGTCTGTGATTTGGGAACAATCGGAAACCTTCAAGGGCGGTGCGACGCTCGGGTTCTTATCAGAAACTTGTGACGCGCAATCGAAGGTAAGGTCGGCGTCACGCATTTGCGCCAGCGGATTCAATTTGGCGTGCGCATAATTTTTCCACGCGACACGAGCGAGATCCGCCTCGGTCGCGCCATATTTCTCGATATAAATCTGTGCAATGCGTCCGAACAATTTAGGGAACATGAAATCGCCATACTCCGGTTTTTCGTTGTGATAATCGGCAGCCGCGCCAAGCACATCCGAGCCATCGAGCGACGACATTGTCTTCTGCTGTTCCGCGCCCACGACCAGCACGACGTCATAAAACCCGCCTATGATCCATTCCGCGCCGAGCAGCACCGACAGCGCGCCGGACGCGCACGCCGCTTCAGTGTGCATCGTGGGAATGCCGCGCAATTTCGGATCGATCTCTGGGATAAACGCGCCGAGCTGCAACTGTTTCGTGAATTGCCCCGCGTTGAAATTGCCAACTGCGCCCGCCTGAATTTCCGCGGGATCAATCTTCGCATCGTCGATCGCCTTTTTGCCGGCCTCGATGATGATGTGCCGGATTGTTTTCCCTTCCTTCTTCAAATTGCGCTTAAAATCCGTGCGCCCGCCGCCGAGAATGTAAACTGACTCGCTCATACTTTAATCTAACTAATCCCTCTCCTCTGTCATCCCGAGCGAAGCGAGGGACCTCGCCTGCTTCCTAAACCTGTCATGAGATCCTTCGCCCTCTTCGCGGCTCAGGATGACACCCTTCCAATTCACCCTCCAAAAGCATCGATCCAGGTAGGGCGGGCAGTCCTCTGCACGCCGAAACCCCACGCAGCCAGCTTATCCACCGAAAGCATCAATCCCGGTAATGTCTCGACCGACGATCAGTGTGTGAATGTCATGTGTGCCTTCATAGGTCGAGACGCTCTCAAGGTTCATGAGGTGGCGGATCACAGGGTAACGATCCGTGATTCCCGTGGCGCCGAGTATGTCGCGTGCCTTGCGCGCGCATTGGAGCGCCATCCATACGTTGTTGCGTTTCGCCAACGAAATCTGCGCAGGACGCGCCGCGCAACTTTCCATCAGCCGCGTGAGACGCAGCGCCAGTAATTGCGCCTTCGTGATTTCCTGCGCCATCCAGACAAGTTTTTGTTGCACCAATTGGAAACTGGCAATCGGCCGCCCAAATTGTTCGCGCGATTTCGCGTAAGCCAGTGCAGTTTCATAGCAATCAATCGCCGCACCAATCACACCCCACGCGATGCCCACGCGCGCATACGAGAGACACGATAACGGCGCCTTCAAACCCTCTGCCTTCGGCAAACGGTTCTCCGCAGGTATCCGACAGTTTTCGAACCAGCACTCCGATGTGCGCGACATGCGCAGACTGAATTTCCCTTCGACGTCGCGCGCGCGAAATCCGGGCACGTCCTTCTCCACCACAAATCCGCCCAGGCGGCCATCGTCATCTTTTGCCCAGACAACTTTGACGTCCGCGATCGACGCGTTGCCGATCCAGCATTTGCTGCCGTTTAGAACGTAATGGTCACCATCGCGTCTGGCGCGCGTTTCCATCCCGCCTGGATCTGAGCCGTGTCCGTGCTCCGTAAGCGCAAAACAACCGACGCGTTCGCCCGATACCAGTCCCGGCAACCATCGTGCGTGTTGCTCCGGTGAGCCGAACGAATGGATCGCTTGTATCGCGAGCGCGCCTTGCACCGACGCCAGCGAACGCACGCCTGAGTCAGCGCGCTCCAATTCTTGCATGATGAGGCCATATGCCGTGTAGCTCACGCCTGCGCAGCCGTGCTCTTTCAAATAGGGCGCGTAAAAGCGTAGCGCGCCCATGCGAGGGATGAGATGCTCCGGAAATTTCCCCGCGCGATGGCACGGAACAATCTCGGACAAGACCTCCTCCTGTACAAAACGCCTGGCCCGATCACGCGCTGCGCGTTCTTCATCCGTGAGAAGCTCTTCAATGCTGTAATAATCGAGCGAACTCATGTTGTGCAAGAATGCGCGCCAGTTTAATGGTCGCGCAACGCAAACACAACGTTGCTGCTCTCTGGTCGATGCAGCTGAGATCGGTCGATGTGCCCAGTTATTTCGTGGACGGTAGTCCCGCGGCTTTCCATGCTTTGAAGCCGCCAGCCATGGAGCGGACGTTTTTGTAGCCCATTTTCTGCAGGCTCTCGATGGCGAGCGCGGAGTGGCCGCCGCCGCCGCAATGACAAATGATCATCGCGTTCGGGTCCGGCACTTTTTCTTCGATGTCGAGCTCAATGGTTCCGCGACTCATGTGCATCGCGCCGGGAATGTGTCCTTCGTCCCATTCGTCTTTGTCGCGAACGTCAACGATCACTGCTTCGCCGCTTTCTAATTTCGCTGCGGCATTCTGCGGCGAGACCTTGATGATGTTCTTCTTTGCTTCGGCGACTAGTCTTTCGAAACGCGCGTGCTTTGCCATGGGCTAATATGTCGGCGGTCATAGACCGCCGCTACAGAAAGGATCGCCCACTAAACACGCAAAAATACGCGAAATTTCAGAAGAGAGAAAAGCGGTAACATCTGTTGCTCTTCGGAAATCAAAGACCTCCGTTTCGTATCATTCGTGTGTTTCGTGGGCCTAAACTCTATTGCGCGTTTTCTTACTCGTAGCGCAGCGCTTCGATTGGATCGAGGGCAGCGGCTTTGCGAGCGGGATAAAAGCCGAAGAAAACGCCGACTGCTGCACTGAACAAAAATGCGATGGCGATTGAACCGATGGAGATCAGCGTGGGCCAATGTGCGTAGCTCGACAAAATCTGTGATGCGCCGATTCCAAAAATAATTCCAATCACGCCCCCGACTGAACTGAGCGTGACCGCTTCAATCAAGAACTGCATCAGAATGTCACTCCCGTGCGCGCCCACGGCCATGCGCGTCCCGATCTCGCGCGTCCGCTCAGTCACGCTTACGAGCATGATATTCATGATTCCGATTCCGCCGACCACAAGAGAGACGCCGGCGATTGAACCGAGCAGCACTGTCATTACCGCGGTCGTTGCCGTCGCTGCGTCCGCGATTTCCTGCTGATTGCGCACCGTGAAATCGTCATCGCGGCCGGGGCGAATATTATGCCGCTGTCGCAGAAGCGAGATGATTTGCTGTTGCGCGGCTTGAATCTGTCGACCATCGCTGATTTGGACATTGATGTTACGCAAAGTAGTTCCACCGACGACCCGCTTCATCGCGCTCGTAAAAGGCATGATCGCGACATCATCCTGATCGACGCCCTGCGTGCTCAAACCTTTCGGAGTCAAAACTCCGGTGACAGTGAATGGAACATTTTTGATCCGCAAAATTTGTCCGACTGGGTCGTCGTTACCGTAAATCTCTGACGCGGTGGTTCGGCCGATGATACAAACCTTGTTGGCGCTGCGGACATCCTGGGCGGTGAACGGGGCGCCGTCGGTCAGCGCCCATTGCCGGATGTCGAGATAATCGGCCGACTCGCCATAAATTCGGGTGAACCAATTTTGATTTCCGGCCGCGACCTGCGTCGTCGAAACAACTTCCTCGCTCACGGCGGCGACACCGGGCACTTCGCGTCGAATCGCCTCTGCGTCTTCAATTTTCAACGTGCCGGCGCCGCCCCAGCCGGTGCGAATGCCGCTCGAAGTTGTGCTGCCGGAAAAAATCAGAATCACATTTTGACCGAGGCTCGCGATCTGCGCTTCGACTTGCGCCTTCGCCCCGTTGCCGATCCCGACCATCGCGATCACAGCCGCGACGCCGATGATGATGCCGAGCGCGGTCAACACCGAACGCATCTTGTTCCGGCGCAGAGCGCGCAACGCGATGTTTAATGTCGATCCAACCTTCATGATTGAATTTGCGAATCGATCGGCGCGACTTTCTCGAGCTCGGTCGCGGCATCCAGCCGCTTTGTCACATCGAAATCTTTCAGGATCAATCCGTCACGCATCACCACATTGCGACGCGCGTAAGCGGCAATGTCCTGCTCGTGCGTGACCATGATGATGGTGATGCCGCGCTGGTTGAGCTGTTGAAAAATTCCCATGATCTCGACGCTGGTCCGGCTGTCCAGGTTTCCGGTCGGCTCATCGGCGAGCACAACTTCGGGATCGTTCACGAGCGCGCGCGCAATCGCGACGCGCTGTTGTTGACCACCGGAAAGCTGGCTCGGATGATGATCTTCGCGTCCGGCCAATCCAACCGACGCCAGAACTGAGTCCGCCTTTTCGCGCAGTTGCGCTTTCGTCAAACGATGGATGCCGTAAAGGAGCGGCAATTCGACGTTCTCACGCGCGGACGTACGCGGGAGCAAATTAAAACTTTGAAAAACAAAACCGAGTTTGTGGTTCCGAATGTCCGCCAGCTGGTCGCGATCAAGCACTGAAACATCGGCGTCGTCCAGAAGGTAGCGACCTGAAGTCGGCCGATCGAGACAACCAAGAATGTTCATGAGCGTCGATTTTCCTGAACCGCTCGCACCCATCAACGCCACAAATTCGCCGCTTTGAATCTCGAGAGAAACGCCGCGAACCGCGTGCACCTCTACGTCGCCGGTGCGGTAGGTTTTGTGCACATCGGTCAGTTTGACGACTTCCCCGTTCTTCATGTCGATGTTGGTGGATCGGCCGCTCCGCGGGCGATGCTAAACATTTGCGGCTTCCCCGCGTGACTTGACATCGAGCAAGGGACTGCTCGATCCACCTTGCGCCGTTTCGTTTTCATCGATTACGGAAATCTGCGCGCGCCGCTGAAAGGATTCGCCGGCGGAGAGCTCGACGCCGATGGCGACGAAAGTTCCGCCGTAACAACGCGATCGCCTTCCTTCAAGCCTTCAGTCACTTCAGTCACAACCCCGTCGCTAATTCCGGTTTTGATTTGAACCGCCTTTGGCCGGCCATAGGACAAGACGTAAACGGTACGCTCGGGTTTGGGCTCGCGCGCCGCGGTCGGACGCTGACCACTGGGCGAAGATGTCGACCCGGGCGCCGTAACTTTCGCGGAGGAGGCTTTCGGCTGTTCGCTTATCGTCGCGTCCGGTGGACGATAGCGCAAGGCGGCATTCTTGATTTGGAGCACGTTATCTTTGTGCTCGATGATGATTGAAACATTCGCCGTCATGCCTGGCTTCAATTTCAAATCCGAATTATTGACTCCAATAACGGTGTCGTAGGTGACGACGTTCTGGACCGTGATCGGCGCGTTCCGCACTTGCACGACTTTTCCGTGAAACGTGCGCGTCGGAAAAGCGTCGACTGTAAAATCGACATCCTGATCCACGCTGACCGCACCGACGTCCGCCTCGGCGACGTTCGAATCGATCTGCATTTTGGTGAGATCGTTCGCAATCTGAAAAATCACCGGCGCCTGCAAACTGGCCGCCACCGTTTGGCCAACATCGACATTGCGCGAAATCACTACACCATCGATCGGCGATGTAATTGTGCAGTGGTCGAGATCGGCTTTCGCCTTGTCGAGCGCGCCTTGTTTAATTTTCACATTCCCTTCGGCCTGATGAAGCGCCGCATTTGCCGTATCGAGGTCCTGCTGGGATGAATTTTTCTTGGTGAAAAGCTCCTGCGTCCGCGCAGCATTTACTTTGGCAAGCTCAAGCGCGGCTTGGGCGGTGGCGAGATCGCCTTCGGCTTGCGTGACCGCGGCTTGAAACAGAGCTGGATCGATTTGGGCGACGACCTGCCCGGCTTTCACCTGAGAATTAAAGTCAGCAAAAAGTTTTTGAATGTTACCCGAGACCTGACTGCCCACTTGCACATTCACCACCGGATTGAGCGTGCCGGTCGCGGTGACAAGTTGCGTGATCGGGCCTCGCGTCACGGTAGCGGTCAGATAACCCGAGGCGCTACTTTGCGTGCATCGGCGAACGACGAACAAAATGATGAGGAGGGCGACGATGATGACGCCAAGAGGGAGAAAGCGCTTCATGAAGGTGAGATTTGACTTGGGTTCCAATTAAAATGAAAGGCAAACGTGCTCCGGCGTTACATCGAGATCTATTCCATCATGCTGCGCAACTCGCTCATTCGCGAGATGAGTTTCAAGGCGAATTTCCTCCTGTGGATGATCGTCGAGGTTCTGTGGTTCTGCGGACAAATCGTTTTTTTCAGCATCATCTTTGGGAACGTCGATCACATCGGGGATTGGACGAAATGGGAAGTGGTGCTGCTCATCGGCACACACCAAATCATCGCACAACTGTTCCAGGCCTTCTTTTTTGTGAACGTGGCAAATATCCCTGAACTGGTTCGCACAGGAAGACTCGATTCGCTGCTGGTTTTGCCGATCGACAGCCAGTTCGCCGTTTCCACGAAACAATTCGCTCTCGATAGCATCGTAAACGCGGCGCTTGGCGGCGGGGTGGTCTGCGTAGCGTTGTCCAAGCTGGGTGTCGTCCCGAACGTGCTCTCAGTCTTGCTCTACCTCGCGGCGCTTTGCTTTGGCGTAGCCGTGCATTACTCCATCATGCTCGGTTTGGCGGCGGTGAGTTTTTGGATCGTACGCGCGCAGGGACTCGTCTATGGCTATTTTAATTTTCTCAACATCGCGCGGTATCCGGACGTGATTTTCCCACGGATTTTCCGCATGATTTTTGGCTGGATCATTCCGGTGGTGATTATCGCGAATATCCCCGCACGCCTGCTCATCAAATCTCTTGGACAACCGTTCCCGCTGATGCTTCACCTCATCGTCGCTTCGACGATTGTGTTTTGGCTGTCCCGAGTCTTCTGGAGATTTGCATTGCGCCATTATTCGAGCGCGAGTTCCTGAATGGTAGGGACGGCGCGCCGCGGCGTCCGGTCGGCACGGAGTGCCGACCCTACCTGTAGCTCGGCCGCGAATTTTTGTTCGAATCCCCTTGCGCGGTTAGGGAAATGTTCTTAATTAAGCGTCCATTTTTCCCGCGCCAGTCGATTAGAAGGGCGCTTACAACGCTATGGCTAAACCAAAGAAAAAGAAGAGTTCTGCAAAGAAATCAGCTGCTCGGAAGCCGCGACCGGCGCGCAAGGTTCACGCCAAAAAGGCCCGCGTGGTCAAGGCTGCGCGCCGCACGAAGACGACAAGACGTTCGCCGAAATCCAGACGGCAGACTATGGAGTCGCCCGCGGTGCTGCTCGGCCTGAATCATCGTGAAAGGAAGCTCGATCCGTTTATTCGCAAGCAGAAAGAAAAACTTCTCCAGCTTCGCGACGCCATGGTGGATTCGATGGCGGGCGTAGCCCAGGGCACTCTTCGCTCCCGCGCGGAAGGCAGCGAAGCTTCGGCTTTCGGCATGCATCAGGCCGACGCCGGGTCTGACGCCTACGATCGCGATTTCGCGTTGAGTTTGCTTTCGCAGGAGCAGGACGCGCTTTACGAAATCGATGAAGCGCTCAAGCGCATCGAACTGGGGACATACGGAAAATGCGAGATGTCTGGGAAACCAATCCCGCGTGCGCGACTCGAAGCAATTCCGTTTGCGCGTTTCACCGTTGAATGCCAATCGCAGCTGGAAAAGCAAAGTAAGGCGTCCCGGGTCCGTCAATCGGTCACTTCTTTGTTCGGTCTGACTGAGGAGGAAACCCGCGAGGGCGAGGAGGAAGAAGTCACGCCAGCGGAAGTGAAGGAGTAACGGATGGCGCAGGAAATTGTCACTCTTGAATGCACCGAGGCCAAAGCGTTAGGCAAACCGCCTTCGCGCTACATGACCACGCGCAACAAAAAAAGTCCGCGCACGCCGAATCGGCTCGAGAAAAAGAAATACAATCCATTTTTGCGGCGACACACGTTGCACCGCGAGACCAAGTAGCCATCGATGCAGCCAAAAACGCCCAAACGCCGCTCCGCATTCCGTCGCGCCAATCGTCCCATGCCGCGGCGCCGGATCGATATCGCCATCGAAGCAATCGATTACAAGAACCCCGATCTCCTGAAAAAATTCGTCAGCGAAAGCGGCAAAATCCTTCCCCGCCGCGTGACCGGCATGCCGGCATATATGCACCGCAAAATCACGCGCGAGATCAAGCGCAGCCGCTCGGTGCTGTTGATGAAATAGCTGTAGAGACGCTTGTGCCAAGCGCCTGTTTCGATCCGTTCGGCGTTTGACACAAACGCTGCTACCCCGCTGCGCTGGACCTTGGATGTTGGACGTTGAACATTGGACGTTTTCTGATTTTACACCTTCCGTGTCTTCTCGCCTTCCTCGATGAGCTTCCAGAACTCGCGCGTCTGGCCCAGTTGGGCGTCTTCTGACACCGGCAGTTTGCTCCGAAAAAGAAAGTCGCGGAACGTGTTTTTGTGTAACACGCGGTGGACCTTGATGCCTTCGCCAGTCTTCGCGAAATAAATCCGGTAATCTTTCGCGCGATAGCGATACAATTTTTTCCCCTCACGCTCGATAACGCCGAACCGTTCCGGGTGGAGTTGATCCAGATCCTCGGGCAATATTTGAAACTGGGCCAGCAACTCGAGCTGCAATTTCTTCGGCAACGCTGAGATTTCGGCTGCGCTCAGTTCGTTGAAGATGATTTGGAACATGGGCGATCAAACATAAACTCGCCGCACCCGTGCGCCAATCCGGGTAATGATCTCCCATGTAATGGTGCCGGCTTTTTCAGCGAGTTCCACGCAGGAAATTTCCTCGCTGCCATCGCGCCCCACGAGAACAACTTCGTCGCCCACCTGCACATTATCGATGTTGCTTACGTCGATCATCATCAAATCCATCGTTACCCGGCCGATAAGAGGGCAACGCTGCCCGCGCACTAGGACGGCGGCACCACGATTGGAAAGATGCCATGGATAGCCATCGGCGTAACCAGCCGACAATGTTGCGATCTGCATTTTTCGCGGAGTGATAAACGTGCGTCCATAACTGATGGAACTCCCTTTCGGCATGTCGCGAATCAAGACAATTCGCGTTTTCCATGTCATCACTGGCTTGAGCAGTTTTTGAAATTCCGGCAGCGGGGAAATCCCGTAGAGCATGATGCCGGCGCGCACGATCTCGAACGTTGGCGGATTGAACGTGAGTGTGCCTGCGCTTTGCAAGACATGAGATCTGTAACTTCCCGGAATCTCAGCGCGAATTCGCTCGATGATTCTTCGAAATCGGACCAGCTGGCCGCGCGTGAATTTGGTGTCTTCGTTGGAGACTGGCATGTGGGTCGAGATGCTGTGAATGCCGATGTTCGGCAACGCCACCACGCGTTTGAAAACCTCGAGCGCTTCGTTTTCCACTACCCCAATTCGCCCCATTCCAGTGTCGATCTTGAAATTGATAGCCACTGGCCCAAGTCGAGCGAACGCTTGAGCTTCTTCGAAGCTGGAGATCGTCGGAATAAATCGGCGCTGGGCGATGATCGATCTTTCCTCAGGAGTTGCCGGCCCAAGAATAACGATGGGATGGGGAAGCGATTCGCGCAGCGCGAGTGCCTCTTCCAAATTGGCAACGCCAAATAGTTGCGCGTCATCTGCCAACGTTTGCGCCACGCCGAGTAACCCGTGACCGTAAGCATTCGCTTTCACCACGGCGAGCATCTCGGCGGAACCGATCCGTTGCCGCACAACTTTTGCATTGTGCCGCAACGCGTCGCGGCCGATTTCAGCCCAACAACGAAAAGTTTCCTTCATTTCGGCATGGTAATGTGCGGCTCGCGCAAATAAATCGGCTCCAGTGGCGGAGAATGAAAGCTGCGTTGGGGCTGTTGCGCAACTCTCGCCAGCACAAGAGCCGAAGGATAGCGAACCATGGCTCGGTCAAATTGCGGCAGCAACTCTGAAGAGAAGATCCGCATCGCGGGCTCAAGTGCGTCGAGTTTCGTTTTCATTTCTGACTCTGAGTAAAGTGTGGGCCCTTCCACCAGTTCTTGCCCTCGGATGCGCGCGAAGAAAAACGATTTCCTGCGGGCATCGCCAATCACGCAGTATTCGTGCGCGTCGCATTCCATGGCGCAGACAGAAGGGAAACCGATCAGCCGCGCGCCGGATGAGAATTCCAATCCGATTGCGGCCGAAATGACAATGCGCGTACCGGCGTAGGAGCCCGGGCCAAGCCCGACAATGATCGTCTCCGGAGCGCCAAATTCTTTCGTTACAGCGTCGAGATTCTCAAACAAGGCCCCGGAATTTTTGCGGTCGTTAGGCCAGTCACGCGCGAGCTCGAGATCATTGTTATCTAGCCAGGCCAGACTGCCGCGCGCGGTGGAAAGTTCGAGGGCGAGAATTTTCATTGCGGTGAAGTCAAGGAGCGGCGGTCTCTAGTCCGCCGCGGGCAAAGGGCGGATTGGAAACCGCCCTTCCTTGAACAGTAATCACCCGCTGGTTTTCCGATTTTATCTCGAATAAAATCCAGCGCGCTTGTTGGGGAATTAATTCGGAGAAGCGGTCGGCCCATTCGATTACTGAAACGCCGTCGCCGAAAAAATAATCATCGAGGCCAAGTCGCATGATGGATTGTCGTTCTTCCAGGCGAAAAAAATCGAAATGGTAAACAGGTAATCGGCCTCCTCGATATTCGTGCAGGATGGTAAACGTGGGGCTGGTCACATCGGCGCGGCTTCCCAACCCGGCGACAAGACCCTTGACGAACACAGTTTTACCGCTTCCTAGGTCGCCCTTGAGAGCCAAAATCGATCCGGTGCCGATCTCCTCTGCAAGTCGCTGCCCGATTGCCCCGGTTTCAGCTGGGCTGTTGGAAATGAACGTAGCCACGGGGCAAAAGTTGATAGTCCTTAGTTGAGAGTTGAGAGAGGGAGCCAATTCGAGTCAGTGGCAAATTGGGGAATTTTTTTGCCCAGCGTTGCTGCAATCGAGAACGATCACGCGGTGAAATAGCGAATAGCAATTCGTAATCTTCGCCCTCGGAAATTGCGTTATTGATGTTTGCGCCACGGGTGAGCGGCAATTTCTCCATCTCGATCTTGAATCCGAGTTTGCTGGCGCGCGCCAAACGGGGAAGATCGGCCCCAAGTCCATCGCTTAAATCCATCATCGCGTGGACCGAGAAATTCTTCGTAAGCCAGCGCGACTCCACAATCCGCGGGATGAATTGCAGATGCTTTTGCTTCAGAGCGCCCCCGAGTCTGCCGGTAACGAAAAGGTCATCGCCCGCCTTGCCACCTCGGCGCGATACCCAGCGGTCACTTTCAACGAATCCAACAACGCTCGTCGAGATGGCAATCGGCCCAAGTGTGCTGCTCGTTTCACCACCGACTATTGTGACTTCGAATCGCTTCGCCGCCCGGCCCAGGCCGCGATAAAGTTCTTTCACCCACGCGACCTGCGTTTGTTCCGGGGCCATAAGCGTGATCAGAGCAAATTGAGGTACGGCTGAAGTCGCGGCAAAATCGCTGAGCGGACGCATCATTGCTTTCCATCCAACATCGAATGCGTTTGTTCCCTGCAAAAAATGCACCCCCTCGACAACACAATCAGTCTTGATTACGAGAAGGTCGCGGCGATCCTGCGCTTCAACTACAGCGCAGTCGTCCCCGGGACCCATCGCGATTGCTTTTCCGGACAAAAGACGTGGCAACAGCTGGTCGAGCAAACGGTCTTCGCCCAGATCGCCGAGTTTCATGGAGAAAAAATCTCCGGGAATGCAAGTGCGGTAAGGGTGAGCGAATTGAAAAGCGAATGCATTGTCATCGCGACAAGAATCGAACCGCTCCACTCGTACGCGATCGCGAAACAACTTCCCAAAACGAACAACGGGACAAACGAAGGAAAGTGTGCGTGCGCTGCGGAGAACAGCAGCGCGCTGAACGTGACACCAACGAGGCGGCCAAGATAGCGTTTGATTACATTGTAGAGGAAAAATCGAAATAGAAATTCTTCAATCACCGGGGCGACTGCTATTGCGAAAACGATGATCATGATTCGCTGCTGGAGCGTGCGCGAGCCGCTGAAAAACTCGACGATGTTCTGCCTGCTCGAACCGCCTCCGAAAAGCCGCTGCGTAATGATGTCCGACCATAAAATCAATGGATAAGCAAAGAACAACAGGATCGCTCCAGTGCTTAGGGTGCGAAGAAAGCTGATTCTGTAAAACCCGCCTAACGAGCGAACGTCAAAACCACGAAGCCGGAGAAAAGTCACAATAAAAAGCACGAGGAGAAACATTAGGAGGAAATTCCCTAAAAGATTACGCGCGCTGAACTGACTCGATGGCTGCGAAACTGATGCGCCGATGCTCAGCGAAAGAAAAAGAATCAACAGTGCAGCGAGTATTGCTTCCGGCATCCCGAAGGTTCGTGCCGATGCGCCGGCCTCGACACCGCTCTGCCTTCGCGCGCTGATCTGATGAATCAGCGAAGTATAGACATAGAGGCTGGCAAGAACGTAGAGGAGGGAAAGGACCCCGAAAACAATGTTCGGAGCGACACCGAAGGCCGCAAAGAGGCTGGCGGATGGCATGGGTTCAACGCACTGTAGCGTGCGCTGTCCTCAGCGCATCCGCAGGATAAAGCTCACCGCGCGCTCGAATATCCGCTGAGGACAGCGGACACTACAGCCTTCGACTGTTTCACGAATCCTCACGGTGTGTAATAGCTTGGCAGGAAATACGCGCGTCCGCTTTCCAGTTGCGGAATGAGCTGCTTCGGAAGTTGCAGCTCGATTTTTGAATCTGAGCCTCCAAATATTCGCAAGAAACGGGCCAGACTAAATGGCGGACCGTACTTCACGACTTTGGCGTCCGGCGCGTTCCCCAATTCCTTTGCTTTGCTGAAAGCGTCGTCCAACTCACCGAGGCCGTCGATTAATTTGTATTCGAATGCTTCTTTGCCGGAGAGAATGCGGCCATCGGCGATCGTATTGCGCAGCAGATCGGCTGGCAGTTTTCTCTCTTTCGCCACGATGCCGAGGAACTTGTCGTAAATTTTCATGATGAAGTTCTGCACGAGCTCACGCTCCTCCGGAGTGATTGGTCGGGCCCCGTTTAGCATGTCCTTGAACTTGCCGCTTTTGAAAATCACGGAAGCAAGTCCTACCTTGTTAAACAGCTGTTCGTAATTCAGCGTTTGAATGATGACCCCGATGCTACCAGTAATGGTCGTTTCGTTTGCCATCAAAAATTTGCCGCCACAGGAGACGTAATAGCCGCCGGACGCCGCCAGCGAATCCATATACACGACCACAGGTTTTCGCGCACACGCCTTGACCACCGCGCTATAGATTGCATCCGACGCAGTCACTTCTCCGCCCGGAGAATCGATCTCCAGCACGATGGCTTTAACCCGGCTGTCGTCGCGCGCCTGTTGCAGCGCCGCGCGCATGTCGTCGACCATTGAATCGCTCACGCTGCCTGGGAGCGATGAGCTGATTAACCCGCGCATGGTGATGACAGCGATTTTGTCGAAGCTTCCGCGCATGCCTCGTTGTAGCAGGATTTCGCGAAAACGCGGGATTGGTTCTGCGTCGCGGATGCCCCCGCCCAGGCGCTGAAACGCTGCAACCATCAGTACGAAGTTGACGAAGAGACTGGCGCAAAGCGCGACAAACAAGAAGATGCTAAGACAACCGAGTTTGCGATTTCCCGCCATGACAAAACGAAGCTGGCGGAGAACCGCCTGGCACACAAGCGGTTTTCGCGGACGATAGCTGCATCGCAACGTGGCTTGGCGCGATTCGCTTCAATGCTTTAGCGAATCACGAGTTTGTTGCTAAAGCGTCTTCAAATACTCGAGCAAATTCTCTTTGTCCTCGTTCGACATCTGTGTGCCGTAGGTATGACCTGGGTTGCCATTCCCTTTTTCTATCGTGTCAAAACGGAAATATCGCTGCTGCAATATTTCTATGCATTTCCAACGACGGCGAAATAGCGTAGCGCCCGTAAACTTGGCAGAAAAAAATAAGCACCGCCGCGCACGGTGACGAATTGCGGCAGGCCCGAAACGCGGCGCGGCAAACGGCCGCCTCCAGGCATTGTGAAATTGCCAGTGACCGGGCAGCCCAGTAACGGCTGACGATTACCCAGCAGCGGGTCGCTCTCTGAAGTTAAACCGGAGAACTTCGTGCTGACGATCCACGCGTTCTGCAAGAACTCGAATTGGCGCAAGATGTTCGCATTGAGACAGACGAAGTGTAATCCGCGCGGAGCCTCGTTAGGCGGCGCTGGCTGGAGCGCCTGTTCGGGCGATAGCTCAGAACCGTACTCCCGACCACGCCGGAGAATTCGATGGAAACGAACCGACGAGGTCAGATCATCGTAGAAACCTTTCCGGCCGAAACCCAACATGATAATGAGTTTTCTCAGCGCGCTGAGGCCTCGCTCAGGAAAGTCGCTGTTGCGCGGGTTCGCGCGGCGAATATGTGCGCCGAAGGGGCAACGGGCGCCCGCCGGATCACTTTCGTAGGTAAATTGATTCTGCTGAACCGAGCCCGAATCCATCCCGGGAATTGTTTGATCTTGGATTGGCACCAAGGGATCGCCTGCTTGCGTGCGGCCGACCATTTTCGCCCCGAGTTGCTCAACCTCGGTGAGATTTCCACCAGCTTGCTGATAAAGGAACTGCCAAAACTTTCTAACATCCTGTTCCAACTGCCGCATGACGAGATAGGTCCCGTTGCGCCCTAAATCTTTCTTGCCAGGGGCGTCCTCCGCGGCGAGCAATTCCGAGCTCGCAGCATCGGGTTCCAGCAAAGGCCGATCGGTAATTTTTCCGTATTCGTTGCGATAGCCGAGCAGGAACTCACCCAGCGCGGCGATGTTCGTGTAGCCCAACTGCGTGCAGGGCGTTTGCCGATTTTGTTCCCAGTCGATCTGCGGCTGACTAATGCCGTCCCTGAAGCCGAATGGTTCGTGTTCGTCAAGGTTGCTGGTGCCGAGCGAAGTCAGCTCCTCGAATGCATCACTCCAAAGGTCACCTTTTGCACTTTGGACGAAAGAAGTGAGTTGTTCCGGTTCTGCAAAGAACATCACTAGAACATGCGGATCTTGTGCGTAGCTGCCCCACGCCCAGTTTGATGGCGCGTTACTTCCAACATCACCTAGTTGTCGTGAGCGGCTTTCTTCCGCCATTCCTCCACGAAACTCGTGCGAGAAACCGGCGATTACTGACTCCGATATACCAAGTGCCCTCAGGCCAGGCGCCGTGAACGCAATGTTCAAAGCGGCCGTCGGTGGTGACTCCAGCGCAACCGCGCTCGTCACCGGAGCAGAGCGGAGCCAGGTCTTCGCCGCGCCCGCGTCTTTCACTCGCACGAGCGCATAGGAGGCACTGGTCATGCGGCCATAGCCAAAGCGAACCAGGCCTTGGACGTCGGCGTAATCCACTTCGCTCATAGCAACGCGATCCATTCGGAGACTTCCTCGTCAGTCATCGACGATGACTCCAATCCCTGGCGAATGCGTGTGTTTCTCTCCAAGTCAACCGCAGTCAAGCCTGAATAAGCCTTGTACCAGACTTGCGTCGGCAACGTATGCCGGCGGAGGTATTCCTTGTACTTTCGCTCGTCGATGCAACCATCCAACACCAGCCAATTAGTTCTGGGATAACCGATGCCGTTGCTGAAAGAAGCGTTCAGGCCGAAACCAGTTTTGTTAATAAAGTCATCCATGTAACTCTCAACGCTGCCATCGTAGTTGCTACAAAAGATCATTCGCTCCCTGCCAGCTACAAATACCCAGCGCGCAAAGTGGATCGAGCGTATGCGGCCGAGGTGGCCGCGTCGCGTAATATGCCGCGCGCCGTAGTTGACCGTTTTAAGCACGCCGATTGTCGTCAAGAGTCGCACCAGACCGGGCTTGAGACTTCCCATCGCGCTGAATTGGTTTGAGACATCGTGGTCCTCGAAGTGCGACAGCTCCTTAGAGCGTTTTTGATCTGCTGTGGGGCAAACTTCCGGATCGGTCTTCTCCAAACGGCGAAGTGCAACGATATAGAACGGCGCAAGAACGATTAGCAGTGGCGACGCAAGCAAGACCAGCAGTGGCAGCCCGATCATATGTAGCAAGTTCCTAAGCTGCCATCCTATCGGCGTTGGACTTTCTCTGGACAAAGTTAACCGTCCCACTGATTTCTCTTCGTTGACAAAGCCTTGGAATTTTTCGTGAAGCTCGCGCGGCGCCAGCTTCTGCAAAGTAACGGCATTTTTCTCAATGTAGCTTTCGAGTGCTTCATAAAGCGCTGCCTCTTCGCGAATCTGGTGCACCGTTCGTCCCCGGCAATTAACATAAGCAGCGATAGCAGGGGCATGGTGTTGCTTCATCCACGCCAGAAGATCGGTATCGGACATAAACCCCTCGCAGCAGGAGAAAATCCTAACAAGGCCTTTGCCTGCGCGCTTGATCAACTTCCCCAAAAAGGCATTCGCATCGCCATCGACATCCCCCAAGAATGCCAGATAGAGCGGATAACTGCGCGGAGTTAATCCATAGACACGCACATCTTCAGTCGTTTTATCGTCGAGAATAATGAATCGTGCGAAATGGAGCGTATCGAATTCCGCGAAGGGTAGGAGAGCGTTATTCGGGTCCACTTGGCCCGGCCCGCAGTTCATCGAATCGAGCAACTGCCGAAGCTCCGTCTCGCGCTGGGGATTGATCGGCGCGAGAACCATGAAGTTCGACTGCGGCGTCATGGCCCCCTACTCAAATACCTCATCACCTGTCGGCTCGTAATGAGGCACGTTGTTCATGTTATGTCGTAGCGTCGATAACTCGAGATACATCCGCCGCCGGGCACGGCTTTGATTCCCCAAAGGCCGATGCTCGGCGATGGTGTGCCACGGGTTATAGGAGAGCTGTTTAGCGAATTCCATTTGCGCTGGAGAATCGAACTTCTGCTTTGGCAGCCGAAGCGTCGCCACTGAGACTCGCGGCGAAAGCCTCTCGGGCCAGAGCACTCCGTTGTTTTCAATCGGCATCAGGAACGGATCCGTTTGCAACTGCAAACGGAAGTCCAACTCCACGTCTCCTTCATTCAGTGCCTTGACCATTGCATCACGCAGATAGCCATCTGGCGGACGCAAAGGAAGCCGCAGAATCGGAGTTTTCTTTTTCGTCTTCGGCCAGACCGAATATTGCATGGCCTGGCCTTCTCCCAGGAGATACGGCACACAACTAAAGTAAGGAGCCTCAAACGGGCTGCTCTGCGTTTTGACCCACAGCCCCTGCATGATCATGTCCAGGATGTGGGGCTGCTCGAAATTAACGAAATGAAAAATTTGCGCGTTTTTCACGCTCCATTTCTGCAAGTGCGCGTTGGAGTTTGTATCCTGTGTGACAAAGGTCGGAGTGGAAACGCCGAACATGTCGAGCGTGAATTTCTCGTCATCCATCAACTTCGGGCCGGGCACGCCCATGAGTTTGATGCTGATGCTCATGAATCCCACGTCGTCGATGTCTGGCGTGATGTAAGGACCCGGCCCGGAAAAACGCACCCAGCAACGGAAGGTTTGCGGCTTGCCATAGATGCCATGACGGAACTGTGGCGGAAGATTGTCGTGAATAATAAACTCGCCCCGCACAATGCCCTGCGTTTTGGTGTTCCCGCCACGCTCGAAGCCTCCCGGTTTCCAGAGTAGTCGCATCTGCGTCGTAAAACTCGCGATGATCGAGTCGAGATATTCCTCCTCATTCGGCAGCGGCTTTTCCTCGGCGATTTTTAGGCCTTCGTCCTTGCGTTGCTTGTTGATCAACGCTGTGACCAGGCGCGCGATTGGATCGCGAAGAGTGGCGTCGAATGGCGGGCGGAGCCAGTGATCAACCCGGCGTTCCATCTGCAAAAGGAACATGATACTATCGCTCACCCAGTTTAGTAACCGCGAGCCAGTATCGGCGCGCGGCATTGGGTGGCTAACGTTCGAATTCACGGCGCGTGCCATGGCCGCAGAATGCGATTAACCTGACGCCGGAAATTCAAGAGCGAAATCAATCAATCGCTTTTTGCCCAAATAGACTTTGCCGAGATAAATGTGCGGCGCGACTTCGCGAATCTCATCACGGACCCAGTGTGCTACCAAGGAAGTCTCGGAATAATCGAGAACAATGCACTCCTTGTTGTCCATCCAGCTTGGGCCTTTGTAGACCTTTGCGATGATCGCGTTGAGCCCAAAGGGCAAAATCTTGTTTCGCAAAATTCCCTTTGCTGGATCGAAAATTTTTCCCTGCCATGCAAAATGATTTACGAAATTGGCCATGTCCTGTGTGTAAGTCGTTCCCGGTGCGATGATGGCGGTGCCTTTCGCCTCGCCACTGGGAATTTCGCCAGTTGGGCTTTGAGTGAACAGGTCGTCGAGCTGCGCCTGCGACATTTTCAACATTTCTGGAACTGTAACTGCCATATGCTTTTCTCTGGTTTGATGTTCGTTTAGAAGGTTTTCAGATATTCAATCAGCGCACGCTTGTCGTTGTCAGACAAATCAGTGCCGAAATAGTGGCCCTTGTCCTCAATAAAGTCCGGACATTTGTTCATCGCTATGAGGTCAGGAACCAGTTTACGCAATTCGGCGTCGGCTGCTTCAGGCGAAAGGTTCTCGGCGTCTATCTTGACCAATTTTCCCGCGACTTTGAGGAACGCGCCCTTGCGTTGAAAGTCTGGCTCCAGATTGGCCAGCAGGTTGATCGGTGTTCCTTTGGGAATTCGTCCAATCTTTACGTAACCGTCCGGGCCTGCCAGCTTGTCAAATGGTGGCGGCACAAATTCCTTGCGCAAATGGAATGAGCACTCGTTTTGGGTCCGCCAGATGGAATCTTTGTTCAGCCGTTTTTCCGGCCAGAGCAATTTTTCGACCGCATCGTTAAACGCGTCCATGCGACCGGCCACGGAAGGATCGCCGGTAAATTTTCCCAGCATGTTGTTGTGTAAAAACGGAGCAGAGCTCCAGAGGTTGACGACCGACGGCGTGCGATAATAGCCAGGCGCGACATCTTTGTCTTTCGGTCTGAATTTGATCGGATGTGTCTCGTCAAACGGGTTGAAAAATTCCAGCTCGTCCACCGGCGAGAGTTCCTTGTAAGTCTGCGAAGAAAAGTTGTCCCAGATGTGATGAGCCTTTGCGTTGGTCGCAAACGCGCGCGCCGAGTTGGTCTCGATTTTGGTCAATGGATAACGCTTATCGTCTGACAGGAAATTATTTTCCAAGAACTCGGCCTTCATTACCTCCGCGCGAAACCAGGCTTTCCCTTCGCCGGATCGCGGATCGATATTTGGCGGCGGCTGTTTGCTCGAGTGACACGCTGCGCAGCTTTCGGCGAAAACTTCTTTTCCACGGGTCATCACCGCTGAGTCCGCCGTGATATAAGCCTCTCCTCCGGGAGCCTCTGCGAGACGAAACGGCTTTAGTTTGCGGAAAAACGCGGCGATGTTTCCCAGACGCTCTTCGGTCGCACGCCAAAAGACCGAATGCTCCCGCGCATAAGGAATCTCGAACGGCTGTTGCGGCGTAAGCCCGATCAACCGGTTGTGCCGCGTCAACCAGTACTCGGAAAACATGCCGATATTGACGTAAACCCGAATCGTTGCGCCGGCGACACCGATGGAATCCGCACCGTCCTTCAGAATATGCGGCACGTTCATCTCCTCTTTCTCGCCCGGCAAAGCGAGCGTTCCTCCCGCCATTTTCTCGGAAGTCGCGATCCGTTCCCGCTCAGCCAGCAAAAAGATTGCGTTGATTGCATTTGGATTGTTGATGTGATCGGTGGCGATCCGTGAAGTGTCGGAAGTGCCGCGCGGCTGGGCGGCTAGCATTTCGTAAAAAAATCCGCCCTGCTCGACATTACAGGCAAAGACTTTTCCTTCGTTGATGTACTGATTGCCAATCGCCGACGCGAGATTTTCCCAATGCGGATTTTCCGGGTCAGCAGGCGGATTGCTTGGATTCGGCGCGATGTGGCAGGCACCGCAAGCGACGCCAACGCGATACGGTCGAACGAGCTTATTGTCATTGTAATACGCCTTGTCCTCGTAGAAACGTTTGCCGTCCCATTTCTTGCGCGCTTCGTCGTTGAACTCCGGGTTTGGAAAAAGCCGAAAACCAAGCACGCCGGAAGGTTTACCGTAAACAGTTTCATCGATGCCTTCCGGCTCTTGGTGTACCTGTTCATCAAGCCACAAGCCGAATTCGTCCGGCTTGCTGGGAGCCCCAAATCCCGGCTCGTTCACCAAGCCCAAGGTTTTGAAACGCTCACCGCGCGGAAACTTGCGGTTGTCGAGCATCTTCAAGAGATCCATCAGCCCGTAGCTGTCCTGCGCGGCATGATTCCAAAATTGCTGGTTGCCGGCGCTCCAGAGGTTCCAAGTATTGCGCCCCATGATTTCCTCGGGCGAAAGATCGATGCCGCCGTCCATTGGCTTGAAGATGTCGGCAGTAATCTGCGGAAAATCGGCGGTACTTTTGCCGGCTGCTTTCGCTTCATCGACAACCTCGTATTTCTTGCAAGCGCCAATTGCCGCGCTAATCGCGAGCGCGCAGCCAGCAACTGCGGCAACGTGGAGAATCTTCATCGGATCTCCTCGCGAGGACGCGAATGCCTTCACCAGACCCAAGTGTTACTGCCGAGGCCGATCGCGTGGCAAGAACTTTTAATGTTTTTCGCAGACCGGCGCGCTGCTTTTCTCCAGTTAGAAGATACCGAGCAAGCGCTGGGCGACCGCGAGGAGACCAAGACCGCCAGAAGGGTAAAGTATGGCGCGAATAAAAGGTTGTTCAGTCAGCGGAGCAAATGCGCCTTTCTTCAGTCCGCGAATCTCGGCGATGAGTTCATCGAACATCTCACGCCTTATTTTGTCACCGGCTGCGTAGCTCTTAATGCGCAGTGATTGCAGCTTACGGATCGCACTCTCGCGCAATTGTTCGGCGGCCCGACGCAAAAACATGGCGCTGCCAAGCGCCCACATTACATTGAGAGCGAAGATCAAGATCAGGCTAACAGGCCAGGTCCAGTTATTGAAAAAGGATGAACGTGCGACGAACATTACTGCTAGAACTATAATTGGATACCAGATTAAGGGAGCGACCGCCTCGGTCCTTAGCCCGACGAAAAAGATGTCGAGGTAGCGGGGAAGGTCTTCTTCCTTTAGCGGCGGAATCCGCTCCTGGCCCAGCGAGATGGCGGGCTCCCACTTCGCGACGCCATAAGTGAAAATACGAATAAAGTTGCTGTTCAAGCGAATCGCGTCCACGACGTAAAACGTTAGAATCATCATCGTGATGAGAGCCGAGATAAGGATCCAAAAATCGTAGGAGAATGCGGTCGCTCCTCGTGCTGGTACAACAGGTTGTGGGAAAAGTGTGAAAACGGCGACCGAGAAGCCAAAGTAGATCACGAAGAGCATGCCGATCCGAATAAAACGGGGCCAAAACTGGTTGCGAACCAGATAAGCGGACCACGCCTCTTTCGCGGAGAATGCGGTGTCGGACCCCACCCAGTCTGGGTGCTCTTTCGACCAACGCCTGAGGCCGAGACGGGGATTGCGCCAGTGCCATTGTTCGGACGGCGGCGACGAACCAGGAAAAAAACGCTCGGTTACCTCACGCTCGTTGGCACGAAGGTCGACGTGGGCCTTGATCATAAAATGGATGGCAAGCAGCAATGCAATCAGCCGCAGCATTTCGCTCGGCCAAATACTAATGCCCGAAAAGAATGCCAGCGGTTCCAGTCGGGCCCCCTCGGACTCCGAGAAATACGCTACTGAGAGAACGATAATTGGCACCCCGCAGATCAGCCAGAATGGGGTGCTCAAACAGGTGCGCTTTAGGCGCTCTTCTTTACCGCCGCCGCCCGGCAGCCTACGATCGACGCTACTCAGACCAATCCAGAAGATGACGAAAAGAATCGCGACGGCCCCAAGGATCAGATGCCACCAAACTCGGTCGGAGTGAAGCCAATCCCGGAACCAACGCATATTTTTAGTGCGGATGAATTCTCGAGGTCCGCAAGGTTCCTGATATAACTCCTGAGACCCACCTCGACCGATTTCTGACATGGTCGGCTCGCGCGAGTAATCCAGGACGGTAACAGGATCGAGGCGGCCCGTCGCGGCGAGCGTTCCGGCGAACATCGAGGTCTGATTATTGTCCCGGAAAGGCGCCACGCGTTGCTCGAACAACAACGTATGAGTATTGTCGTCCTGTTCGATACGAAGCGTGCTCCCAAAGGGAGATACCACAACCAGATTACGAACATCGCTCCAGTCGTCCCGCCGTTCAAAATGAGCGTCGTAATTATTAGTGAAGAAAACTGCGTCGCGAAATACTGGCCGCAGCGCGCGAAGGATCATAAGTTTGTCATAAATGTCCGAACCGAGCAGACCAATCGCGCGAATTCCCCCTTCGCCTTTGCGCCACCATTGCGTGTCTTCATCTTTGAGCTCACGCGCGAGGCGCCGGAGGAAATCCGATTGATCGAGTCCTTCCGTCGCCTCCGTTGCAGCCGGCCCCTGCGTCGGTTGAGCTTTTTGCGAATCATCACGTGCATTTGCTTTGGCCGGATCGCCGGGCAAACGCCCATCGATTCCATGCATGTAACTAAAAGAGCTGATCGTGTGTTTTCTCTTCGCCCATGCCGAAGCTTCCTCCTCGAAGGTTTTCGCCAGCGACCGACCATATTCCGTGTCCCATTCAGTCAGGATGACGACGTGATCGCCGTTAATCTCAGGTTCCTCGCGCAGTTCTAACTCCTCGATTAAGTTTCGCACAACCAAATCATCGGTAGCAATCGTGCGACGAAAATGAAGCCCGCCGCGCCTTGGAGGGTCGACGCAGCCTTCAATAGTCTGCTGTAACAGAGTCTCTGGATTCTCTGTTGCGGATTTTCCTACCAGAACGCTGGCCGGTGCGGTAGCGCGCGGCGAAATGATCTGCACGCCATCGAGCGCATCGAGCGCATCCTCACGGGCAAGAGTTTCCGGTGGGAGAGGCCAAAAGCTCGAGCTTCTCGCTTCCTGAATCATGTCTTGCAGTCCAGTGGAATTGGCTGGCCCGATCAGTCTCACATCCACCTGATCATGGATCTTTTCGACCAACGGCCAGATGAGGGCTGCGAAACGCTCTAATGGGTGCGCTGCAAAGCTGGTGGATGGCAGCCAAAGGACAAACGCGCCTTGCGTGCCGTGCGGATAGACACGGTCCGGATCATCCACTACCTTGCATTGCTCCCACGGAATCAGGGTTTCGTTATTCTGCCCTGTGTCTTGGACCCAATTTATGAAACCAATATGCTCACTGTCCTTTGGCACGAATCCGCTTTCATTGAGGCCATCCAGAACCGCCTGGCGGGTGCGAAGACGGGATTCCCCTTGTTCGATGTACGGCCCGGAATCGAGCATTACCGCAAGTAAAAGGATCCGCCCGTTCGGCACGCTCGCGGGCACGGATAAGTCAACAAGTGTCTTCAGCGCATCGATCGCGTGAACTTGGGTCCGGCCAAGCGGAACTTGTGTTTTTAGCGCTTCCGTAGCGAGCTCTGCTTTCTTCTTTTGTGCGACGACGAGCGGGTCTTGCCACAGACGCGCATCGACATCTTGCTCCGCAACTACCTCAGCTGCTTTCTCGCCTGGGACTGCTGGACGTGGTAACAAGCGGCCTGAACTGCACAACAATTCCCGCGAGCGCTGCGATGATGGGCAACAGGGTTGCCCAGGGAATGTCAAACTTCCGTTTGTCGTCTTCGGCCATGGTCGCTTCCCCCCGCTGCAATCTGCGGAAGATTGGTAGTCGTTAAGTCAGCTGCTTTCGCTTCGTCTACCAGCTCGTTTTTCTTGCAGCTGACAAATGCCAGAACCGAGCGTGCAAGAAACCAGCTTCCGACTCGCGCGAGAGGAAGAAAATCGCCCTAGGGTGGCAGCAACGCCTTCACCAAGACGTTATTGATACGTTCGCCGAAAACGTTCTGGCAAGAAAATTCTGGAAGCCAAGGAACGACCCCTTCCAGCCGTCGAGGAAGCATACGGCTGCGCAAGCCGTTGCTCGCTGAATCATTCGACAAATTCCACTTCGACTGGAACGTCGATGTAGCATTTCTCATACGCGGCGGTCAGAAATTTGCGGATAGCTGCGCGACCAGTCTCACCATAATCTCGGGTAAATTCATTCACGTACATGCCGATGAATTTACCGGTAAGTTTCGCGTCCATATCGCGCGCGTAGGCAAGCGAATGGCGCACCGCCTCGTCTCGATGCGCCAGGCCGTAATCGATGCTTTCACGAATAATTTCACTAAGATCGTGCCGGACCGCTGGCGGGATATCTTTGCGCACCACATTGCCACCCAGGGGCAATGGCAAGCCCGTTTCGCGCTTCCACCACTCTCCGAGATCGACAATCTTCTCAAAACCGGATTGCGCATAGGTAAGCTGCCCCTCGTGAATGATTAGACCGGCGTCAGCGCGGTCGCTTTTGACGGCCTCAAAAATTTCATCGAACCGCACCACAAGATAATCGAATTTTCCCAGGAAAAGCTGTAGCGTCAGAAACGCGCTCGTCATCTCGCCAGGCACGGCAATTCTGCGACCGCTCAACCAGTCGCGAGCGGCTTCGTCAACCGTTGAAGCGTTGAAGCCGATGGCGCCCGCGGAGTGACGCACCCTACCAGTGAACGCATGGGTTGGGCGGGCAGTCTTCTGCACGCCGCTCTTCGCTGATTCGACGTTTCGCCGCTTCCGAACAACAATTGGCCCGTATCCATCGCCCAGGCTCGCGCCAGACGGCAACAGCGCATATTTATCCGCGACATAGGCGTACGTGTGAATTGAGATCGCGGAGATATGCAACTCGCCGCGCCGCGCCCGCTCATTCAGCGTCTGAATATCTTCCAGTCGATGGTCGAACTGATAACCACGGAGATCGATTTTGTTTTCCGCGATCGCATAGAACATGAACGCGTCATCCGGATCCGGCGAATGACCAAGGGTAAAGGAATTGATGCGATCGGTAGTACTGCGGTCCATGACGGCTTCGCGGCGTAGCAAATTTGTATCCTCGGTGGAGAAGCGACGGAATCAAAATCGCTTTGAACGCCGCCTACGACGGCACGGGTTCGCAACGGTGTGCACCAAGGAGCGGCGATCTCTAGTCCGCCGTGGTTGCAAGGAACGGCGCTTCCCGACGTTGGCGAAACCGCCGGCTGCCCAAGCCGCCGCTCCGTGAGTATTGCGACGCTTGCCCTTTTCAACAAAAAAAAACAGCCGCCGCGATTTAGCGCGGCGGCTGCTTGTTAGAACTGTATCGCTGGAGGCGCTGACTTCTCTTAACAGCGCTCCCGGCAACAGTTTTAGCGATTCTCCACCACTTGGGGCGCTGGCTTGACCATTTCAAGCTGAGCGCTGACTTTTTGAATTTGCGTGGCCTGCTCTCTGAGGCTGGCAGTCAGCGACTTAATTTGCGCCTCCTGCAATGCGATCGTGGCCGCTTGTTTTTCAGTCGCGGCCTTCAATTGCTGCACGAGTTGCTGCTGTTTCAGCAAGTTGTTCATCGAGAGAGGCGAACCCGCAGGCACGGTGCCGAGTTTACCGGCTGCATTGACTACAACAGGCACGCCACCGGTAGCAGTCTGGCCGGAGATACCGGCGATCCAGCAACCCGTTACAAATCCAGGGTCGCCGATGCGGATGGAGCCGTTTTCGGCGCCAGTAGGGCCAGAGGTGGCACCGATATAAATGTTATCGTCGCCATCGACGCCGGTGACTGCTCCTGCGTGCCAGCCGATGACTGTGTTAAATGAGCCGGTTACACTATTCATAAATGCTGAGTCACCAGCGGCAGTGTTTGCAGCGCCGGTACTATTTACCAGCGCAAAAACGCCAATGGCGTTGTTCTGCGTACCAGCGGTATTGTTCTCAAGTGCTGAATAGCCGACGGCGTTGTTTGAATCGCCATCAACGTTGGCCAGAAGCGCCTGAGCACCCACGGCCGTGTTAATGTTGCCAAGGGCCATTCCGTCTGAGTCGTTATCCTGGAGCGCCAGATCACCTACGGCAGTGTTTCCCGCGCCGTGAATATCTTCGAAAAGCGCGTGGTTGCCAAGAGCGTTGTTGGTGAATCCGTCGGTGTTGTTAAACAGCGCAAAAGCGCCGAAACCGTCGTTGAAGTTGGCGCCCGCGACGCCGTGTCCGGTATAGACAAGCGCGTCGGTTCCATAGGCGCAGTTCTGTGTGCCGCTGCCGTTGAGCAAAAGCGCCGCAGCGCCAGTGGCCGTATTGGAATCCGCAGTGTTGAGGACCAGCGTTCCGCCGCCAAGAGCGGTGTTAAAGCTGCCGGTGGTATCGGCCCAGAGCGAATACCAACCAGCTGCTGTGTTTCCAGCGCCGGTAGTCAGGTGGAAAAGCGCATGGCACCCTTCCGCTACCGTGAACCCGGGATAGCACCCGTCCGGGCTTGGTGAGGGCAATGCTTGTGGTGCTGCCTGAGCTGCTAGCGGAAACGCAAAGCAGACCAGAATGAGCGGGATGAGAAGGAACCCGCGCCGTAAAGGCAGCGGGCGAGCCGGATCTCGTCCGCATGAGACTAACGTTTGAATCATTGAATACATGGGATCTGTTCTTTCTCTTTCCCGGTCGTGTTTATTTTGTTTTTTGGTCACTGGACTCCGAACAGGCAAACAACCCTACCGGGCAAAAGTCCCTTGCCTGTTTTAGAGCCATCCGCGTTCATACTGAATTTCGCCTATGAATGTCAATACTTTTTTTAGAAAATTTTTTTAAAGAGCACCTCGCCTCCCCAGTGGCTCAGAGCTCTGCCCTCCAAAACGTTGCATCGCCGGGCTGGTGGGCGCGGATTGCTGTTTGCGTTGCTCAGGCTGTTCCGGTAGCCTCAGGCCCATGGCACGGTCTGGTCTCGGTAAAGGTCTTGGCGCGCTGATTGGCACGTCTTCGGTCGTCGCGCGCACAGATCGAGACGAGTTGGCCGATAGAGTGCACCAGATTGATTTGGCAATCATTGTCCCGAGCACGCTACAGCCCCGCAAAGATTTTGCACGCGAGCCGTTGCAGGAATTGATCGATTCGATCCGGCAGCATGGCATTATTCAACCGCTCATCGTTCGGCAGGCAGGCCCGCGATTTGAACTGATCGCCGGTGAGCGGCGCTGGCGCGCCGCGCAGGAAATCGGCCTTGCCACGGTGCCCGCCATAATTCGAAGCGCCAATGACTTGGAAGTGCTCGAGTTGTCTTTGATCGAAAATCTGCAGCGCGCAGACCTCAACCCAATCGAAGAAGCCCAGGGCTACGCCAGGTTAGCGAACGAATTTGGAATGCGGCAGGAGGACATCGCACTCAAGGTGGGGCGTAGCCGGGCGGCGGTAGCGAATGCACTGCGACTTTTGGATCTGCATCCGCAGGTGCAAGTCTGGCTAGCTCAGAATTTGCTTTCAGTGGGTCACGCGAAAGTGCTGCTGGCATTAAAAGCCTCCGAGCAACAACTGCTCACTGCGGAAACAGTTCTGCGGCGTAATGCCACGGTACGTTCCACGGAGCGGTTGGTTGCCCGCCAGCTCGGTATCGGACGTCCTCGGCGGAAATCTCGGCGCCTCGGGATCGAACTCAGCGCGACGACAACGGCAGTAGGAGATTTACAGGACCGGTTGCAACAACATCTGGCCACCCACGTCAGCATCCATCACGGAGACAAACGCGGCCGCATCGAAATCGAGTACTACGGAACGGACGATCTCCAGCGGATCGTTACGGCCTTGGGGCTGCCGCCGGAGTAGCGAATTAATGGAAATTGTAGGGCGTCTGTGTCAGACGCCAAGCCAAGAGGATCGGTCGATCAGGGCGTTTCACCGAAAGGCCCTACAAATCGCGTCTATTTTGTTTCTCGTCTCGTTTGTTCAGCCCGGCTTGCTACGCGCGGCAGAGACAAAGATTTGGGAAGAATTCTCGGGTGAGAAAGCCTTTGTTCATGTCCGACGCCTCGTTGACTTCGGGCCGCGCCCGCCTGGATCCAGGGCTATCGAGAAATCCAGAGATTACATTGAGGATCAACTTCATCGGTCTGGATGGCAGGTAACCCGTCAAGCATTCAGTGACGACACTCCGCGTGGCAAGATGCAATTCGTAAATTTGATTGCCCAATTTTCCAGTCAGGGGAAGGCGGCGTCGCCCGCGTTTCTGTTGTGCTCGCATTACGACACAAAAAGGTTCGATACCATTCGGTTTGTCGGAGCAAACGACGGCGGTTCCAGCACCGGTCTGCTCTTGGAATTAGCCCGAGTAATTGGACACCATCCAGATCTGGCCAGAAAAATTGAGCTGGTGTTTTTTGATGGGGAAGAAGCCTACGAGCAGTTTTCTCAGAATGATGGTTTGTACGGAAGCCGCTATTTTGCCAGGCAGCTGCAAGGCGTCGGCGCGAAACAATTTCGCGGCGGACTCTTGTTCGATATGGTTGGCGACCGGTCGCTCGACATTACGCTTCCCTCAGATTCCCCTGCGGAAATGGCGCGCGATATTTTTGCCGCGGCGGAAGCGCTCAAATTGAGAAACTACTTCACCTACCTGGGCCGGGAACTGATCGACGATCACGCGCCGCTAAACGCGATCGGGGTTCCGACGCTCGACATCATTGATTTTGATTTTCCTTGGTGGCACACAGCCGGTGACACGTTGGATAAAATCAGCGTGCAGAGTCTTCAGACTGTCGGGTCCGTTGCCGTATATTACCTCTGTGAGTTCGCGCTAAGATGATATTATTCGTCATTCGCGTGCCGTGCCGTATCGCAGCGAAGGCAGGTGCTTCATCATTCTCTAAATTTCCGCATTGCCTGTTGCAACGTTTCCCGGCAATCTGATCATGAATTGCCGCATCAATGGAGCGTCTCGCATCTACGTCTCATCCAACGCATAAGAACCTTGGAGTGATCGGCCTTGGGATCATCGGTCGTGCAGTGGCCGCGCATCTTCGCCGCAAAGGGTTTTCGGTTTTCGTCTGGAACCGGTCGCCGCGGCCCGTGCCAAATTTTGTCGGCTCGCCAGCGGAACTAGCGAGCGTTTGCGATTACATTCAAATCTTTGTGTCCGACGATGAAGCTCTGCTGCAGACTGCCGAGCAGCTAAGCGCAGACCTTGCGCCGCGTCACATTGTCCTTGCGCATTCAACGGTCACTCCGGATTCCATGCGGGCGGCGGCGGAAATCGTTGAGCGTCGAGGGGCGCGGTTTGTCGAGGCGTCATTTACGGGGAGCAAGGCCGCAGCCGAAAAGGGCGAGCTGGTTTATTACGTTGGTGGAACGGACACGGCGTTGCGGGAAGCGCGTCCCATCCTAGAGGCCAGCAGCAAAGAGGTCGTTGAAATCGGAGCAGTTGGCCAGGCGAGCGCGATCAAGATCGCAACTAACATGATCACGGCCGCAAGCGTTCAGGCCGCGGCGGAGGCTCTGGCGCTGGTGCAAGCGCTAGGGGTGCCGTTGGAAAAATTCGTCGAAGCGATGCGCGCCAACGCCAGTCATTCGACTACTTTGGCGATGAAACTGCCGAAGATGCTCGAGCGTGATTTCGAGCCGCACTTTTCGGTTAAGCACATGCAGAAAGATATGCGGATCGCCAGTCAAATCGCTTTGTCGCATTATTTGGACCTGGGAGTGACCGCTGCGGCCCGCGACCAGTTGCTCGAGCAAATGCAGTGGGGTTACGGGGACGACGATTATTCATCGGTCGCGCGCAAATATTTGCATGAGCCTGCTGGGGCGTTCTACCAGCCGCCAACGGAGGAGAAAGTTGAGGAAGCCGCCAGCCGCCCTCCGATCACCGGCTCAGCAGAATCGGAGACACAAAGCCTTGAACCACAAGATGCGGTCGCCGCAGATTCGCAGGAACCTTTGGTCAGTTTCGGGGCAGCAGACGGCGGAGCCGCTAATGAAACGGCACCATTGCGCCGTGGCTTTCTCAAACAGCTGCTGAGCCGGTTTTCGCCCGGACAAGAATGACGCCGCCGTCTCAAACCGGCCAAGGTACCTTTCTCGACATTTCCGAACGCGCGAAATTTCAGATTACCGGGACGGACCGGTTTCGGTTCCTCAACGGTCAAATCACAAATGATTTGCGCAAGGCTAGCGAAACCGTCGCGATCGAGGCGTGTGTGCTCAATGCGAAAGGGAAGATCAACGCCCACATTTTCGTTAGCGCACTAGGCGAGTGCTTTTCGGTGGATGCGGAGCCGGAGCTTCGCGAAACACTCCGCACCCGGATGGAGCGCTACGTCATTGCCGATGATGTTCACATTAAGGACGTCAGCGATCAGTTCTCGCTGTTTCACGTCCTGTCAGAAAAATCGCCAACGACCAAGCATGGCCGGATCGCTGCCGTGCGCCGATTCGCCGAGCAAGGCTGGGACATCTGGAGCGATGCCGCGCGTCATGATGCTGTCCGACAACAATTGTCGTCGGCATTTAGATTTGTTGATTCTACTGCTGCAGAGATTATGCGAATCGAACAGGGTATTCCACGCTGGGGTTCCGAACTGACGGAGGAGATTATCCCGATCGAAGCCAATCTGGAACAACGGACGATCGATTACGAAAAAGGCTGCTACATCGGCCAGGAAGTCATCTCGCGAATAAAGATGTCAGGTCAGACGAACAAACGCTTATGTGGGTTGATTTCGCTGGATGGGGTCCCGCTCCAGCGGGGAATGAAACTTGGCGCTCCTTCGGCCGCGGGGAGAGAAGTGGGCTGGGTCACGACCGCAACGCATAGCGAACGATTGGGAAAAGAAATTGCCCTCGGCTATGTGAAACGCGGCTTCAACAATGCTGGCGCGACGTTGCATGCGCTGGTACTGGAAGATCCCGCGCAAAAGACCAAGGCAATTCCAGTCGAAGTGGTTCCGCTTCCGTTTCTCTCAAACTAGCACGACAAAAATCGTCATCCTCCATCCCATGGCTGTAGCTCATTGGCTGCGAAGCCACTCGTGCGCCAGTGAGATGTCGGCGCGCGTCAGCGCATGTCCTGCATTGAGAAATCGGACGGTGACATCCGCGCCAGCAGTTCTCAGAAGATCGACAAGACGGCGCGTTTCCGAGGGTGAAATGATTGGATCGTTGGTTCCCGCTCCGATCCAAACGCGAACGTTCGCGAGTTCCGGTGGTTTCTCGGGCGCGAGCGGCACCATGGCGCGAAATAGAATTGCAGCGCCGAAAGTTTCTCGGCGCAGCAACAAATGCTCGCGGCGATATTCGCGCCATTCGAGTAGCCGACTGCAATGATGTTCTTAGTGTCGATGTCGTAGCGATCCGCCGCTGCGGCAACAAAATCAGCCAGCTCGTGCGTGCGCTTTTGTAGATCTTCCAGATCGAATACGCCTTCGGCCAGCCGCCGAAAAAATCGCGGCATGCCGTTCTCTAAAACTTTTCCGCGTGGACTCAGCAACGTTGCATTCGGATCAAGCTCGCGTCCGAGCGGAATGAGATCGCGCTCATTCCCGCCAGTGCCATGCAGGAGAAGCAGCGTGCGATTTGAACTGCCGGGAACAAACTGGTGGATAAAGTCCGGCGTCATGGTTTTTTTGGCAGCTCGATTTTCGGCAAAACTTGTTCGATTTGCGCGTGAGCCGACTCCAGCCACGGCGGAAGTCGCAAACTTTCGCCGAGTTGCCCCAAGTCTTCATCGAAGGTGAAGCCCGGCGGGTCCGTTGCGATTTCGAAAAGAATGCCACCCGGTTCGCGGAAATAAATCGAGTGAAAATAAATGCGATCGATCACCGGCGTGACGTTGTATCCAAAGGCGACAAGATGCTCCCGCCATTGCTGCTGTTCTGCGTCGTCACGCGCGCGAAACGCGATGTGATGAACAGAGCCGGCAGCGACGCGGCCCGGGCGCGAGTCGGGCATACAAAGCAAGTCAATCACGCGGCCGGCGGCAGTTTCATTCTGCGAGGCAAATCGAAAGCGATTACTCGACTGATCAACCAACCGGTAACCAAAACTTTCCGTCAGCAATTTTGCAGTGCGTTCGTATCCCTCCAAAGCCGCGGAGACGCTGTGAAATCCGCGAATCGAGTATTCTGCTGGGACCGAACTACCGTGCCATTGCTCGACGTTTGGAGGCACAGCCGACTCGATCAATTCAATAAGCAGGCCGTCTGGATCGATAAAGCGAATCAGTTCTTCTTCAAATCGGGGGCTGGTTCTTTCCGCGGGCACATGTTGTCGCTTCAAGCGCTCCAGCCAGTAGCCGGTCGAGCTTTTTGGAATTGCGAATGCCACGCCATCGACTTGGCCTGTGCCGCGAATTCCGCGTCGCACGCCCGGCCACGGGAAAAACGTCAGGATTGTGCCGGGCGTCCCGCGCGCATCGCCGAAATAAAAATGATAGGTGCCGGGATCGTCGAAATTCACCGTGCGCTTGACGAAGCGCATTCCCAGCACACCCGCGTAAAAATCTAGATTGCGCTGCGGATCACTGGCAATCGCGGTGACGTGATGAAGTCCGGAAATTTTGATCTCCATAAAGCCAGAATCGGACTGCGACCTTACTTTTTATTTGGGTCCGCAGAAGCGATCATCTCGCGGGCATGAGTCATGCCCATCAATGCCGCACGACGCTGAGGAGTGATTGTTAGCGCACGCTCAAACTCTCGCAGGGCTTCCTGGGGATGATTTGAGTCGAGTAAAAGATCACCAACTTGTTCTCGCGCTGGAACGATTGCCCCGGGCGTAACGGGACGCTTTTCGATGGCATCTTCTTCATCGGCGGCCGCGCGCATTAGCTTGAGAGCTTCGTCGGCTTTTCCTTCAGCATGCGCGACCCATGCAAGCGCTTCGTTCATTTGCACGTGTACTTGCGTTGCCCAGTAATCGTCCCCGGCCGCGCGTAATTTTTCATAAGCGCTTCTTAATTTTTCGATCTCCTGTTGCGCGTCAGCCGGTTTTCCGTTGCGGGCGAGTCCGACGCTTCGCGCCCAAAGTGTGACTGCCGAGACCTGCGGCGGCGCTCCATCGATTGGAACCAGTTGCGCCGCGTCTGACCACTGGTGGCGTTCGATCGCGTAGCGCGCAGGCATCGAGGTCGCCGCGTAGCCGGTCTTGAAATCGCTGCCGTCGAGCCTGCTCATGGCGCGTAGTTCATCAAGCACGCGCGCGGCCTCGGCGTCATGGCCAAGTTGGAGATAGGCATAAACCAGATAATCCATCGCGTGCAGTTCCTCGCCTTTGTCGCCTTGTTCGCGCGCAGCCTTTTGCGCCGCCACATTTGAAGAGATCGCTTCCTCCCACATTCCCAGTCGTGTGGAGATGTGCGATGGCATGTGCAAAGCGTGTGGCGCTGAAGGCGCGATTTGCGAGTAGGCCCTTGCCGCCGCGACGCCCTGCTGCGCCATTTCTGCATTGTCGCAGGCGTAAATCAGGTAATGCGCAATGCCAGGATGCTGTGGATATTTCTTGAATAACGGCTCTAAGATGGCAGCGGCCTCTTTCTGCTTTGCGTGGCTCGCGTCGCTCGGAGACGCCGTGGCGATGAGAGCCAGCGCATAGAAAATCTGGCACTCGGCGTCGTCCCGATAACGTCCCGCCAGCTTGCGCATAGCCTGCGTGTAACGATTCAGCCGTTCCTGGTAAGACAGGGAATCGGCGTTAGCGTAAATGAAACTCAAGGCCTCGACGAATCCGCGCTCGCGATCGGAGCTGCTGAGCCTTTTAGCCTGTTCGATTTCGGCAAGCCCACGAGCAATGTTTTGCGGCGCAACTGGCGGCTCCCATAGCTGATGGAAATAAGTCATGGCCAAGCCCCAGTGCGGCGCAGTGCAGTTGGGATCTTTAGCTGCCACATCGCGAAATTCTTTTTCCGCTGCCGAGTATGCGAACGAATGTAAAAGCGCCACCGCTCGCTCGAAACCTTTTTGTGCTTTGCTCGAGCACGAAGTGGGAAACTGGACACTGCCAAGCTTCTCCGGGACAGGATGCTCATGTTCCGGGATGGCGGCCAGCGATTGCCAAACACCCCACGCCAGCCAGACAAAGCAAACAAGCACTGCGAGCATCGCGGGCATTATTAGATTTCGAGGCGTCACGACTTTCATCATCACGCGTCTTCTTCGGATGATCTAACTGTTAATCGCCAAAAACAATTTTGCCACCGAGTGATGTCATCACGATTTATTCGATCTTCCGAGCTTGACCCTTTGCGGGAGTTCTGCCGTGATCGGATGTCGCACGACAATTTTTGAATCAACATGAACGACGAAATTTATTTTGCCCTCTCGCGACGTATTTATAGAATCCTCATTACCCCTCGGACGAGCAATTAACCTTAACCCTTTTGCAGCGTCTGAACCAGACAGTTCCTGAGCACAGTTTTCTTTTGTTGGCAGTCTGGCGGGCCACCTTCGCCAGCGCGGCTGCCGATTCGTAATCATGGCAAATTTTTTTCCACGCTGGACGAATTGGCTGCCGCTCAAGCTCGTGGTTTGCGGCATTGTGATCGTCTGTGGATTGACCGCAGCGACGTGGTATTACGCGACGCCAAAATACACGAAGGTCGGCTACCAACCGATCCAGCCGGTGCCGTTTCCGCACGATATTCATGTCACGCAGCTCGGAATGGATTGCCGGTATTGTCACAGCTTTGTGGAAGTGGCGGCGCATTCGAATGTCCCCAACACCCAGACGTGCATGAACTGCCACACGCAGGTGCAAAAGGACAATCCAAAGCTGGAGCCGGTGCGGGAAAGCTGGAAGACCGGCAACCCGGTCGAATGGGTTTGGATCTATCGCACGGTCGATTACGTCTATTACAGTCACGCGGCGCATGTGAACCGGGGCATCAGTTGTTTCAGCTGCCACGGCTCAATCAATCACATGTCTACGGTGTATTTGGCCCAGCCACACAGCATGGCGTGGTGCTTGGAATGCCACCGACACCCGGAGAATTTTCTGCGGCCGGAAGAGCAAGTCTTCAATCTCGATTGGAAACCAGATGATGCGAAGCCGGCGGAGTTTGTCGCGAAATACGGTCAGCCAAGTGACGCGCGTGAAGATTTTTCGAAGAAGAAAAAGCTGACGCAAGCCGAGATCGGCCAGACGCTGAAAGAGCGCTGGAACATCAATCCGCCAACGAATTGTCAGGGGTGCCACCGATGAATGGACCAATGAGCAAACCAGCGCGTCGTTATAGCCGCTTCGCTGTGCGAAGCGCGGTGCCGAGGTCTTTAACAGGCGCGCGGTACAGGATAAACCGATGAAACGCGTATTCCAGCATCCACCAGAGCCATTAAACGGAAAGCACTACTGGCGCGGTCTGGGCGAGTTAAATGATACGCCTGAATTTCGTCAATGGCTGGAGCGCGAATTTCCTCTTGGCGCGGCAGAGCTGAACGGAGACGAATGGTCGCGGCGCGATTTTCTCAAATTAATGGGCGCATCGATGGCGCTAGCCGGGATTGGCCTAACGAGTTGTCGACGGCCGGAATTGCATCTGGTTCCTTTCACCAAGAGCGTGGAATGGACGATTCCGGGAAAATTTCTCTACTACGCGACCGCGATGCCACGACGCACCGGAGCAATTCCGCTGATTGCCACGACCGTGGACGGACGCCCGATCAAATTGGAAGGAAATCCGTTGCATCCGGCCAGCGGCGGAGCGACCGACACTTTTGTTCAGGCGTCGATTCTCGATCTGTACGATCCGTCGCGCTCCCAACGGTTTGTTCACAAGGGGAAAGGGAGCAAGCGCGAAGAGTTTGACGCCTACATAGGGGAACTTCGGAAAAAACTACTCAGCGAGCACGGCGACGGCCTTGCCTTCTTTGTTGAGGAAACGCATTCGCCAACACGCGAACGATTACGCACGGAACTGGAAAAGGTTTTCCCCGGCATGCGCTGGTGCGTTTACGAGCCGTTGCTCAGTCACGAACAGATAATTGCTGTGGAAAGCGCGTTCGGAGCAGGCGCGCGGCTGGTTCCCAGATTCGACCGCGCGGATGTGATCCTTGCCTTGGACAGCGATTTCCTCGATTGCGGTCACGGCGATCTCGAATCGGTGCGGGCATTCACTTCACGGCGAAGGGTGAACTCTTCGAAAGACAACATGAATCGGCTTTATGTGGTCGAGAACCGCTTCACTCTCACCGGTGCACTGGCTGACCACCGTCTTCGTTGTCCCGCGAGCCAAATTGCAGTGCTCGCGTACATGCTTGCGCAAAAAGTTCTCGCAGGCACAAACGATGCCGGCTTGGGCGGAGTCCTCGGAAATTTACAATCTCCGGCGGGCGGAGCGACGTTTGATGAGCAATGGCTTGGTGAGGCGGCGAATGATCTACTCGCAAAACCCGGCGCAAGTTTGGTGCTGGCCGGCACCAATCAACCAGTGGCAGTGCAGTTGCTCGTTTACGCGATCAACGCCGCACTGAAAAATCTCGGGCAGACACTTGTCGTGCGCCAAATCCCCCGCAATCCGCGAACGATCGGCGTTGCGCAGCTGGCGATGGACATGAACGAAGGCCGCGTCAAGCAATTGTTCATTCTCGGCGGTGATCCCGTTTATAATGTGCCGCGCGGGCTTGTAGAGGATCCACAGTCGAAGCTCCCGCTTGATTGGGGCGAACTGCAAAAGAAAGCGCCCGAAGTTGTCCGGCTCGGCTATCACGAGGACGCCACATCGGCGTTAAGCCATTGGCACGTTCCGATGTCGCATTATCTGGAATCGTGGGGCGACGCGCTCACATCCGGCGGCGATTACTTGTCGATCCAACCGATGATCCTCCCGCTTTTCGGCGGCCTTTCGGAAATTGACCTCCTCAATGCGCTGCTCGGTGGTCCAAAAATCGAAGGACCGGAACTCGTCCAAGAAACTTTTCGAGCTACGAATCCGCCGGGAGATTTTCAAACTGCGTGGTCTCGTTTTCTCCACGACGGCTTTGCTTCACACGTTCAGCCGCGTGATCAGACCGCCTCATTCAACGCAAACGCAGTTGGGCCGCTAGTTCAAAGTTCGTGGGCCCTTTCGCCACCGCCCACGGCAGATTCGCCGGAGATTGTACTTACAGCGAGTTACGCAATGGATGATGGACGGTACGCCAATAATGGCTGGCTTCAGGAATTGCCCGACCCAATCACGAAACTGACCTGGGACAATGCTGCGTTGATAGGTCCTTCCTATGCGAAAAAGCTCGGCGTTACGACCGGCGAGCTATTGCAAATTACAATCAACGAAAAGGGCGCGGGAGCGCAGCCAATCAAACGCCAGCTCGTCATTGCTGCGCTCGTCTCACCCGGGCATGCCGACAATTCTATTACCGTCCCGCTGGGTTACGGGCGAAAAATGCCTCAGTTCTATGAGCTGCCGTACGCAGGCGGAGATCTCAAGGAACGGCCCGGCATCGAGCAGCAGTCCGGCTTCAACGGGTACTTCTTGCGCTCAGCGGCAAATCCATATTTCGCCGTCGCAGGCGGGAAGGGGATTGAGAGTGTGCAGGTGACCAAAGTCGGTCGCACTTATCCATTGTCGATCACGCAAGAACATTTCAGCATAGAAGGCCGCGGGCTGGTCCGCGAAGCGACGCTAGAAAGCTATCGTGCCAACAATGAGTTCGCGAAAAAAATTCCAGGCGAAGAAGAATTGCCGCATCCACCGCCGAGCATCTATACGCATCCGCCGCTGAACGCGCCGCAGCAGTGGGGGATGAGTATCGATTTAAATGTTTGCACCGGATGCAGCGCTTGTGTGATCGCCTGCCAGAGCGAAAACAACATCCCGGTCGTAGGCAAATTACAAGTGGCGCACGGCCGGGCGATGCACTGGATCCGCATCGACCGCTATTACGCCAGCAGGAAACCGTACAACCAGGACCGCGGCGAATGGCCGGAGAATCCGGAAGTCGTGCATCAGCCGATGCCGTGTCAGCATTGCGAGAACGCGCCGTGCGAAACGGTTTGCCCCGTGAACGCGACGATTCACAGCGAGGACGGCCTCAACGTGATGGTTTACAATCGCTGCGTCGGCACGCGATATTGCGCGAACAATTGTCCGTTCAAGGTGCGCCGGTTCAATTTTTTCGATTACAATCAGCGACCGGTCGGCAAGAGGAAGATCGCCGGCGCATTAAGCATCTACGAAGAATATTTCGCGCCGCTGACGACCAAAGGCGCTCCGGACATTGTCAAGATGCAGAAGAATCCCAACGTCACTGTGCGGATGCGCGGGGTGATGGAGAAATGCACTTTCTGTGTCCAGCGTATTGAAGAAGCCAAAATTGCGGCACACGCGCGTGCCGGCGCGTCAGCCGATACGCTTATCCCCCGCGATTCGTTTACCACAGCGTGCGCGCAAGCCTGCCCCACCGGCGCGATTGTTTTTGGCGATATCAAGGATCCGGAAAGTCGCGTTTCAAAATTGAAACAGCAGGATCGCAATTATCGGCTGCTCGATTACTTGAACATCGGTGCGCGTACCAGCTATCTCGCGCGCATCCGCAATCCGAATCCGAAAATGCCGGACGCGGAGAATATCGGAGTCGCAAGTTTGGTAGAGAAATTACCGGAATGAGACGTTGACCATGGACGCAGCACCAGCAGCACCGGAGACGATTGAAGAAGCGGAGCGGCAGATCGCGCGCGGGCCGCTTGTTCTGAACCGGCGCAATTTCAGTTGGCTGACGGAACGCATTTCTGGTGTCGTGGAACAACCGGCGCCGCGCTGGTGGTGGGTGGCGTTTACGATTACTGCAAGCGCGGCGACGTTCGGTCTCTTTTGTCTTGGCTATCAAATTTCCACGGGTGTCGGCACCTGGGGAAACAACATCCCGGTTGGCTGGGCCTGGGACATCACGAACTTCGTTTTTTGGATCGGTATCGGACACGCGGGCACATTGATCTCCGCCATCTTGTTTTTACTCCGGCAGAAATGGCGTACTTCGATCAACCGCTCCGCGGAGGCGATGACGCTCTTTGCCGTCATTTGCGCCGCGATTTTCCCGGGAGTCCATGTGGGGCGCGTCTGGATGGCGTGGTATCTGGCGCCGGTCCCAAACAACTGGGCGATTTGGCCAAACTTCCGCAGCGCGCTGATGTGGGACGTTTTTGCGGTTTCCACGTATTTCACGGTCTCGGTCTTATTTTGGTATACCGGTTTAGTTCCGGACTTGGCGACCTTGCGCGACCGGGCAACCACAAAGATCAGGAAGTTCCTTTTTGGAATCTTCGCCCTTGGCTGGCGTGGCTCGAATCGGCACTGGCGTCATTACGAAATGGCGTATCTGCTTTTGGCCGGTCTTTCGACGCCGCTGGTTCTTTCGGTGCACAGCGTGGTATCGTTCGACTTCGCAACGTCGATTCTGCCGACGTGGCACAGCACAATCTTTCCGCCTTACTTTGTGGCAGGCGCGATCTTTGGCGGGTTCGCCATGGTGTTAACGCTGCTGTTGCCGTGCCGCGCCATGTTCAAGCTGCACGATGTCATCACGCCGCAGCACATCGACAAAATGGCGAAGATCATCTTGCTGACCGGCTCGTTCGTCGGCTACGCCTACATGATGGAATTTTTCATCGCGTGGTACAGCGGCAATTCCTACGAACGGTTCGCGTTTTGGAACCGCGTTTTTGGACCTTACTGGTGGTACTGGTGGGTCGGCATGTTGTTCTGCAACGTGCTTTCGCCGCAGCTCTTTTGGTTCCGCTGGTGCCGTTACAACGTTTACGTCGTCTATTTCGTCTGCATGTGCGTCAACGCCGGCATGTGGTTTGAACGCTTCATCATTATCGTCGGCGGATTGCATCGTGATTTTATCCCGTCGTCGTGGGGCCTGTTTATCCCGACGTGGGTGGACATCTGGACGTACATTGGCACGCTCGGAATCTTCACTTCGCTCTTTCTGCTCTTCGTTCGGTTTCTGCCGATGATCGCAATGTCGGAAGTGAAAACTGCCGTTCCGGAAGCGGACGTGCATCTTGCCACGTCTCCTGGAATTCAATCTGTATCGCCTGGCGGAAAGGAGCGCACACGATGATGCGGACACCTGCCGGTCACAAAGTTTACGCCATGGCTGCGGAATATCCCAGCGCCGCCGCCCTCTACGAAGCGGCCAAGCGCGTCCGCGACGCAGGATTCAGACGCTGGGATGTTTATTCGCCATTCGCCATCCACGGAATGGACGAAGCGATGGGACTGGGAAAATCATGGTTGAGCGGCTGGGTTTTGTTTGGCGGAGTTTCCGGTTTGCTTACCGCTGCCCTGGTCGAATTTGGCCCCTCATGGGGTCTCTACCGGCTCGATGTGCACGGTAAGCCGTGGAATTTTTGGACCGTTCCGGCGTTTTTCCCAATCATGTTCGAACTGACGGTGCTCTTAGGCGCGTTCGCCGCATTCTTTGCGTGGCAGGGAATGAACGGGTTGCCGCGCTGGTATCATCCCATGTTCAACTGGGAACGATTCAGTCGCGTAACCAACGACGGATTTTTCCTGGCAATTGAAGCGCGCGATCCACGATTTACCGAAAACGGCGTCCGCGAATTGCTGGAACAAACTGGCGGGCAACACATCACCATCGTTCACGAGGACTAAGTATGTTGCGTGGATTTCTTGTGATTTTTGTTTTGTGCACGATCGCAGTCATCGCGGTGTTTGGATTCCACGGGCAGAAGAGCACTCAGCCGCCGACGGAGGTTTTCCCAGACATGGTGCGCCAGATGAAAGTGCGCGCACAAGCGCCGCTCGATTTCTTTGCGGATGGACGCGGCCCGCGTTTACCGGTCGCCGGCACGGTTCCAATTGGCTACGAAATGCCGAAGTCGGAGACGCCCGAGACGGAAGCAGCCGAGGTCGGACCCTGGTCGCATCCACGTGCGAGTTTCAGCGTCGGCACTGATTACTACAACACTGGTAAAATGGGCGATCACTGGGGGACTGGTATTCCGCTGGAAGTGACCCGCGAGTTGATGGAGCGCGGGCAACAGCGTTTCAACATCACATGCGTGATGTGCCACGGCGCTGCCGCTGCGGGCAACGGGATCACCAAACAATACGGCTTGGCGACTGTGGTTTCGCTTCAGGATGAACGCATCCGCAAAATGTCGGACGGCGAAATTTTCAACACGATCACCAACGGGAAAAACACCATGATGGCTTACGGGCCGAACATCATCGTGCCGGATCGCTGGGCGATCATCGCTTACTTGCGCGCTTTGCAGCGCAGTCAAAACGCCGCAGTGGCCGATGTGCCGCCGGAACATCAGGGCGACTTGGAGAAGCCGAGTGAAAACAAAACGCCCGAGGCTAAACCCGCAGCAAAGCAGGAGCTGCCGAAAAAATGAGCGAACGTTCACATACAGTCCCGACGCCCGAAGGCGAATATTTCGACAGCGGCCGATTCGCTGGACTTTCGCTCCTGCTCGGACTGGTTGCAGTGGTCGCGCTCGTGCTGTGCGCTATCGGAGCAGTGGTGAATCCGCATCAGTTTAGTTATTCCTGGCTGTTTGCGTTTGCATTTTTCTTCACCCTGTGCGCGGGCTGCTTTTTCTGGACAATCGTCCATCACGCGACCGATGCGGATTGGTCCGTCGTGGTGCGTCGCCAATTGGAGAACATCGCCGCATTGTTGACCGTGCTGGCGGTGCTTTTTGTGCCGATTCTTCTGCTTCGCCATCATCTCTATGCCTGGATGGATATTCCGCCCGGGCACGAGGCTTCGCTCGATTCCAAACGCGCTTATCTCAACTGGCATTTCTTTCTCGTGCGTGCCGTTGTATTCCTCGGTTTTTTTACGTTTGCCGCACTCGCTTTGCGCCGGTTCTCCGCTCGACAGGACAAGGACGGCAGTCCGCGTTTCACCATCGGGATGCGAAAGGTGTCGTTTATCAGTCTGCCGATGTTTGCGCTTTGTCTGACCTTCGGCGCGTTCGATTGGTTGATGAGCCTGAACTACAGCTGGTTTTCAACGATGTTTGGCGTGTACATCTTCGCGGGCGCAGCCGGCAGCTCGATGTCGCTTCTTGTTCTGGTGATCACGGCTTTGCGCCAAGCCGGTTACCTGAAGGACGTCGTTACGGTGGAGCATTATCACATCATGGGGAAATGGATGCTGGCATTCTGCGTTTTCTGGGCCTACATCGGCTTCGGTCAGTACATGCTCATCTGGTATGCAAACATTCCGGAAGAGACCCAATTTTTTATTACCAGAAACACTGAGTCGTGGTGGGCGCTGAGCATGCTGTTGGTGATCGGGCGTTTCTTCATTGCTTTTCCAATTCTGCTTTTGCGCTCGATCAAAACACACCCGCATCAGCTCTGCATCATCGCGGGATGGATTGTTTGCATGCAGATGCTCGACATGTACCTCGTTGTGCTGCCTTCGTTACATGGCACCGGCGTACATATCAGCATCTGGGATTTGCTATCGGTCATCGCCATCGGCGCGACGCTCGGTTTTGTTTATTTGCGACTTGTTCCCAGGACTTCGCTGTTTCCTGTGCGCGATCCGCGCCTGATCGAATCCCTGAAAACAGTCAACTGAAATGGCCGACCCCGAATCTCTTCGCCAGATTACGCGCTCGCGCGCCCCGTTGTCCACATGGTTCGGAGTCGTGCTCCTTTTCGCATTGTTCGGCGTGATCGTACTCGCGGTGATTGGACCGTTGCGGCGCGGAAGTGATTACGAAGAGACGCGCGCTAAAAAGCGCATGGAAAATCTGAAAACGTCGCGCGAAGACGCAGATAAGGCGCTGAATACTTACGCTTGGATCGACAAGAATAAGGGCGTTGTTCGCATCCCGATCAGTCGCGCCATGGAACTAACGATTGCGCAGTTAGCACAACAAAAGCCCGCCGCGGCAGGTCCGATCGCCACGCCGGAATCTCAGGCTGCTTCACCTGCGCCTGCCGGTTCTCCGAAACCTGCTGCCGCACAGCCGGCTGCATCGCCTTCAGCACAGACAGCGTTCCCTTCACCCTCAGCTCGGCAATCGCCCGTCGCCTCCGCTTCACCCGCCGCAGCGACAACTCCATGAACGCCGCCGGAATTCCAATAAAAGAACCAGCGATCTCTGCTGCGGCAGGGGACACAGAACAGTTGGAGCGCGCGTACATCGACGCGTCAACGCGCGTGCCCGTGCTGATGTTTTATACGTCGGCAATGGCGTGGCTGATTCTCGGCACGCTGCTGGCCGGTTTCGTTTCATTCAAGCTGCACTCACCTGATTTGCTTTCGGACATCAGCTTTCTGACGTGGGGGCGTGTGCGCCCCGCCCATATGAATGTGATGGTTTACGGCTGGGCGTCCATGGCTGGAATGGGAACCGCGATTTGGCTGATGGCGCGATTGTGCCGGACGGTGCTGCGATATCCGCTGTTGCTCGTTGCGGGTGCTGGGTTTTGGAATTTGGGCGTGCTGTTGGGCGTCGGCGGCATCCTTCTCGGTGACAGCACCGGCTATCAATGGCTCGAGTTCCCGGGCTACGCAGCGATCATTCTGTTCGTTGCGTATACGCTCATTGCCTCGTGGGCGGTGCTCATGTTTCGCTATCGGCGCGGCGAACAAATTTACATTACGCAATGGTATTTGCTCGGCGCGTTTCTCTGGTTTCCATGGATATACGCTGCTGGGCAACTGATGCTCTTTGTCGTGCCAGTGCAGGGCGTGTTGCAATCGGCTGTTGGCTGGTGGTACGCAAATAATCTCCTTTTCCTTTGGTTCGGCGCCATCGCTCTGGGCACCGCGTATTACATGATTCCGAAAGTGATCGGGCGTCCCGTTTACAGTTACCATCTGGCCACAATCGGTTTTTGGAGTTACGCGTTGTTCTCAAGCTGGACCGGAATGCAGCGGCTCGTTGATGGACCGTTTCCGGCATGGATGATTACAGCGAGCATCGCGGCGACGATCCTCACAATGATTCCGGTCGCGACTGTTGGCCTGAATCATCACATGACCATGCAAGGTTACTTTCCGCTGATGCGCTACAGCCCCACGCTGCGGTTCACCGTGTTCGGCGCGATGTCTTACACAGTCTTTAGCGTAATTGGCGTGTTGATTTCGCTCCGCTCGGTCGCGCGGTATGTCAACTTCACACAGGCAAGCATCGCTTACTCGCATCTCGGTCTTTATGCATTTTTCACCATGGTGATTTTCGGTTCGATGTACTACATCGTCCCGCGTTTGATCGGCCGCGAATGGCGTTACGCGTCGTTGATCAAACTGCATTTCTGGGCCTCGGCTTATGGCATCGGCCTGATGACGCTCATGCTGCTAGCGGGCGGTTTTCTTCAAGGTTCTAGCATGGAAGATCCCTCGCTCGCGTTCAGCGAGAGCGTGGAAACAGTGCTGCCGTACTTGCGCGGGCGTAGCCTCGCCGGTCTCTTGCTCACGGCGTCGCATTTCATTTTCGCGTATCACTTTGGATTGATGCTTTTGGGATTGGGACGCACGTCGACTGTCCCTACATTTCTCAACCCGGTTGAAGCCGAGGCTTCCGGAGGGCACTGATGAAAGGCTTCATTCTATTTATTCTCGGCTCAAGGAGCGGCGGTCTCCAGTCCGCCGGAAATTAAGCGTCCATGAAAGGACTGGCCCCTCTCTTTCTCGGAATCTTCGGCACATTCGCCTTTTCGTGGATCGGATTGACCGTTGTTCCGAACTGGCAGATCGGACATCTCAATCCGCAGTCCGACGAAGAAGGCACCGACATTTATCCGCAGCCGCAATCGGGAATGTTCGAGCGCGGCGCGCACGTTTACGCTGCGAACGGCTGCATTTATTGTCACAGCCAGCAAGTGCGCGCCGATTACGCGGCGGCCGATATCGAACGAAAATGGGGAAATCGCCGCAGCGCGCCGCGCGATTACATTTTCGAACAGCCGGTATTTCTCGGGAAAATGCGGATGGGCCAGGATATCGCGAACATCGGCGCCCGCGCCCCTGCGGAACAGGCAAGTCCGGCTCCAGCCGGTGCGGCCGCTCCGCCAGCTTCACCGAGTGGAGGAACAAGTCCCGCCGCGTCAGTTGCGCCGCAAGGAGGAGCACCAGCCGCTGGTTCGCCTTCGCCCCCGAGCTCGCCAGCACCACAAGGAGCGGCGGTCTCCAGTCCGCCGTCCCCGGCTCCCAGCTCGTCCGCAAAAGTTTCCGCAGCGTCGGCCACTTCTCCGGCACCAAACATACGGGCGGCTCCAACGTCACCGGTTCCTGCCGCAGCCGCTGCGAGCGCAAGTCCGGCCGCATCACCAAGCCCAGCAGCAGGAGCGCCATGGCCGGTTCAAACCGCTGGCGAGCCACCGATGTACTCCGCCGCGTGGCATCACGTGCATCTTTATTCGCCGCGCAACATCGACGTCGATTCGAATATGCCGTCCTATCGTTTTCTCTATGAAAAACGCCGCATCCGTGACACACGCTCGGCGGACGCTCTGCAGCTCACCGGTTCCGACGCGCCGCCGGAAGGGTGGGAGATTGTTCCCAGCTACGATGCGAAATGTCTCGTCGCCTACTTGATGTCGCTCAATCAATCGCATCCGCTGAACGAAGTGAGATCAGTCGGAGGCGCACCGGCAGCGAGCGCGCCTGCGGGATCGCCGCCGGCATCACCGGCGCCGGGAAAATAGCAACGCAATGACCGAAGAACCAAAATCGCCAGCGCACATCGGCCAGGGAATGGATTATGGCGAACAGGCCGACGTCCAACAGGTGCACGCCGCAGTTCAACGCGAGAAACGCGAACCACGCGTCGGTGCCGAGCCACTCTCGATTTGGCTTATCGCGATTTACGGGCTGGCAGTCTTTTTTGGGGGCGCATATCTCGGGCGTTACTCCGGGAACTTCACCGGCGGCGGGCTTGACCCGATGGGCGCGCCGCCTCCGGCGAAAAAAACAGCGGCGGGTCCGGGTGGCGGCGAGCAAGCGGCCGAATTATCGCCGCACGATCGCGGCAAAAAGATTTTCGCAGCGAACTGTCAGACTTGTCATCAAGTCAACGGCTTCGGCGTGCCCGGTCAATATCCGCCACTGGCAGGTTCGGAATTTACGAACGGCGGCTCGCGGCGCATGGGTATGATTGTGCTCAAAGGCTTGCAAGGCCCTGTGAAAGTTAAAGGGCAACAGTATGGTACCGCCGTCATGCAACCGTGGGACAAAACCTTGACCGACCAAAAAATTGCCGACGTCATGACCTACGAGCGAAGTGACTGGGGCAACAGCGCCAGCCCAGTCACAGCTGAACAAATCGCAGCATTACGGAAAGAACTGGCCAGTCATCCCGAATCTTTCACTGAACACGACATTCTCGCCGCTCCTGACCAAGATCTTCCCGGCGGTGCGGCGCCAAAACCCGGCGAAGCCGCAAAACCGGCCGAGCCACCCAAGCCGCAAGGCTAGGGCACCCCGGTGCCCGATGACCTCGGCCTTTGTTATGAGATCCAAACTTGGCGTTTATTTTTTGGTGTTTATGAGCGTCGTGTGCGCGAACGCGCAGGCGAAACCCATGGCAACATTGGTCGTAACCAATGCCGCCGTTTACACCGTAGATAAACAGCATCCCATGGCCGAAGCAGTGGCTGTTATCGGTGATCGCATAGTAGCTGTCGGGTCCCGCGCAGAGATCGATTTGTGGCGCAGTCCGGAAACGAAAGTGATCGATGCCGGCCACAAGCTGGTGCTGCCTGGATTCAACGACGCGCACGTGCATTTCATCCAAGGCGGAGCGCAGCTCGATCAAGTTCAGCTTACTGATGCTGCGAGCCCGGAGGAGTTCGCGAAGCGCATCGCGGCGCAAGCGAAAAAGACGCCGAAAGGCGAATGGATTTTGGGCGGCCGCTGGGATGAAACCAAATGGCCCAAACCAGAGCTTCCGACTAAAGAGCTCGTTGACGCAGTGACGGGTGCCACTCCAATTTTTGTGGAGCGCTATGACGGTCACGAGGCGCTCGCTAATTCGGCGGCAATGAAACTGGCCGGCGTTGACGCCAAAACCGCGGACGTTCCTGGCGGAATCATCGTGCGCGACGCGAGCGGAAATCCCAGTGGCATTTTCAAGGACGCAGCGCAGGAACTGATCAATAAGGTGATTCCATCGATGTCACGCGAGCAGCGGATCCGCGTTGCTCGCCGGGCGCTGGAACATGCAGCATCGCTGGGCGTCACGAGTGTGCAGCACATGAATCCTGAGTTTGCCGACGTGGCTGCTTATTCCGAGCTCGCGGAAAACGATGAGCTTACCACGCGCATTTACGCCGCCCCGATGGAGACGGACTGGCGAGACCAGGCAAAAGTTGGCACTCGCCGCGCGTGGGGCTCGAGTTATCTGCGACTCGGCGCAGTCAAGGGCTACGCCGACGGCTCGTTAGGCTCTCGAACCGCGTACATGTTTGAGCCGTTTGCCGATGATCCTGGCAACAGCGGCCTGTTGAGTGACGAAATGCATCCGCCCAGCGCCATGCGCGAACGATTAATGGGGGCCGACGCTGCCGGACTACAAGTGCGCGTTCATGCTATCGGCGACCGCGCAATCTCCATGGTGCTAGATATTTTCGGCGATATCGAAAAGGAGCACGGCTATCATAGCCAGCGTTTTGCCATCGAGCACGCGCAGCACATGGCACAAAAAGATTTCGAGCGATTTGCAAAGCTCCATGTCATCGCTTCGATGCAACCCTATCACGCGATCGACGACGGCCGCTGGGCGGAAAAACGCCTCGGTCACGCTCGCGCACGATACAGTTATGCGTGGCGCAGCTTTCTCGATCACGGCGTGACGCTCGCCTTCGGAACCGATTGGCCTGTAGCTCCGCTCAATCCCATGTTGGGACTTTACGCTGCAGTAACTCGCGCCACGCTGGATGGCAAAAATCCGGATGGTTGGATTCCAGATGAAAAAATCACCCTGCCACAGGCGGTGGAAGCCTATACCATGGGATCGGCGTTCACCGAATTTCAGGAACGCGAGAAAGGTTCCATCACACCTGGCAAGGTTGCCGACATGGTCATCTTGAGTGAGAACATCTTCGACCTCAAACCGGAAGCCATTCGCAATGCGAAAATTGAAACCACGATCGTAGGCGGGAAGGTGGTTTACGGCGGGGCCGGCAACCGGTGAGGTCAGGATTACATCGAGAATTCTCGCCCCATCTACGATGCCGTCGCGCTTGCTGGAATAAAAGTTTCCGGTTCGTCGAATCGAAGTTTCTTTCCCAATTCGTGCCGAAGCAGCAAAAGATTCACGCACATCTGAAGAACGATCGACCCCACCGATAGATACCAGATTTCCCGAATCTCAAAGCCTGGAGTCCGCGAGATCAGCAACGCCGGTACAGCGAACAGGATCAGCCGCGTCATCGAGCTGAACAGCGGAGGCAGCGTGTTGCCGATTCCCTGAAAAATGCTGGACGTTACGAAAACAATTCCCGCCGAAATGAAATTCAGCGAAACGATCCGAAGGTATTCGCTGCCGAAGGCGATCACATTTGGGTCGCGTGAGAAAATGCGAATCAGCGTCGCCGGCGCCAGGAATGCGAGCAACGTGAGCATCAACATCATCAGCGACGCGATGCCAATTGCGGAATAGACGGAATGGCGGACTCGATCCGCCTGGCGCCCACCGAAGTTCTGCCCTACCACAGGCGACACGGCAAAGCTGAGTGCCACGACCGGCAGAAAAAGCGCCTGCATCACGCGTGCGCCGATTCCGAAACCCGCCTGAGCTGCTGGTCCAAAGCCGCGGATAATCGCGTAAACGATCATGATGTAAACGAAGAGCAGCAAAAACTCAGCGCCTGCCGGGACACCGATCCGCAGCATCCCTCCCCAAATTTTTGTTTGTGGACTGAAAAGCGGAAAACGAAATCGCAGGTAATGATATTTCTTTTCGAAATAAATTACGATCAGCACGTCCGCGACGAGAATTGAAATAAATGTGGCAAGCGCCGCGCCGGTCACTCCGAGTCTTGGCCACGGGCCAATTCCAAAAATCAGCAAAGGAGCCAGCACGATGTTGAGCAGGACGCTGAGCACCTGAAATCCCACGGCCGGTTTAATGATGCCGGTGGCCCGCAGCGCCGACCCCAGCGCGACCAAAGGAAACTGCAGTAAAAGCCCGGGTAGAAACCAGAGGAGATAAGCTTTTGCCAGGGTGGCCGTCTCTGTATCCGCGCTCAGCCAGTCACAATATGCCGGGCGCAAAATGAATCCGACAACGCCGAGAGCGAACGCAATTACGATCGACATGACGAAAGATTGATTGAACACCAGTTCGGCCTGCGTCTGGTCCTTTCTTCCGGCTGCCTGCGAGATGAATGTTGTTGTTCCCACGCCGAGCATTTGGGTGAGCGCCAGCACAATCATTGTGATGTTGCCCGCCACCCCGACAGCCGCGATCGCTTCTTTCCCGAGACGTCCCACCCAGTAGAGATCGGCCAACAAATACAGAGTCTGCACCACCATACTCGCGGCCAAGAACGCCGACATATGCAGCAGATGCCTCGTGACTGAACCCGTCGTCAGATCTTTCATCGGCCCGAATCTTCGCGTTTAGTGACGGCTGTGTCAGCCGCAAACTAGCGACGGTCTATGATCCCCGACGTCCCGCTGTCGGTGTCGATCGCGCCTAAGTAACCCCCGCAGCAAATCGTTTTTGCCAGTTTTGCCGATGCAGGATGAGAACGATCAACCAAATCACGAATGCGAAAACGCCGCCGGGAAGAGTAACAAGCATCAGCCAACCCAACACGCCGAGCGTATAAAGAAGGTGTCCATAATCCTGTCCGTTGATGACGCAGGGATGCACCGAGCCTTCATCTACTTTGCATCCGTTTGCGCTAGCGATTAAACCACAGGCCACGACCGATCCCATCGGCGCCAGCGCAATGAGAATAATCAACGCCAGAACGATCCAGTAAACAATCCATGGGAAGCGTTTTCGAATCGGTAGAGGCGGCGGGGTCATTGCTGGGGACGCGTTTTCTTGAATCCATCGGTGTACCCCTTTTCGAAAGCTAGGTGCCAAGCCTGCAGCTCGCCTTCTCGCGAAGGACTTCGAAGCTGTTCGCCGAATCCCTGCTGTTTGAAATACTTCTGAGCCATCATGTTGAGCTCAGCGTCTGTCGGCAACTTTGCGTCGCGCGGCGCTTGCTCTCCCGCTCTCTCCCCGATTTCGTAAGCCGCCCGTTCTTCCGCAGTTCCGACGTGAGCCGCGCGATGAGTGTAGAAGACCGCCACGCCACACACCACGAACGACGCCACTCCGATCAACACAAAAAAACGCACCGGTTTGAATTGTCTGGCCATGGCTGGGGGCTAGACAATCATGCGCGATTCCTGGTCGCAACATTTTACGCTTTAGCCCGTGACCAGACCTCGCGCACGCGGCCACCTGATAGGCTCGGTACACAAAACGCGCCGAGATTGCTCTCGGCGCGAAATGTTAGTCTAATTGCAGAGGCGCGATCAGGTCTGCGTCTTACCTTTCTCCTCTTTCTTGCATTGGGCTTTGAACTTCGCGTACTGCTCCGAAGTCAGGATTCCTTTCGCCGTTTCCATGTATTTCGTCTCGCTCGCCTCGGAGCAACCCGCCTTCTGATGTTCCGCCATGGCTGCGTCCATCTTCGTCTTCTGATCAGGTGTGAGGTTGAGGCTCGCCAATGAAACCGTACACGCCATCTTCGCTTCGTTTCCGACTTGCTTTGTGCAGTTGCCATGTTCGCCTGCGAACATCGTGCCTGCCGCAAAGAGTCCCGCCGTTACTAACGCAATGAGTTTGGTCATAGTGGGAACGTTAGACATCGCTACTTGGATTTTCATTCAAAATCTTGAATGCGATAGCTGTAGCGGCGGTTTGTGACCGGCGATCTTCCATGGCATAATCTACGGCCGCACATTACACCTGCTCCGAACTTTCTTTGCAGCGCGCGAGAGCACCAATTCAACGCAAGCACTATGAGCTATAAACCGCCGACAGTGAACTTGCCCATTCCCGCTGAGAAAATCGACGGACAGACCATGATGTTCAGGCCTGTGAGAGACGGAATAGATTCGGAAGTAGTGGGCGTAATCCAAGTGGTCGAACGGGCGAACGGATTTAACGTCAACGCCTCGTACGTCGTCGGACAAAATCCACCGCAGTCTCATGTTTATTGGTTCGATCAATCTGAGATCGATGCGATCGCCAGGTCGTTCATGAAAGAAAAGCGACGCATCCTGATCGTCGATGACGACCGGGAAAGCACGCATCTGGTCAAAATCCTTCTCGAAAAAGTCGGCCACTATCTCGTGCTCGAAGAGAACGACGGCGCCAAGGCTCATCAAAGTGCGCGGAATTTTCGGCCGGAGGTGATCTTGCTGGACATCATGATGCCAGAGACAGACGGGGCCGAAGTAGCGGCGCAAATCGACGCCGATCCCGAATTGCGCAGCACACCAATTATTTTTCTCACTGCGTTAGTCACAATGCCTGAGGCAAAGACTGGTCTTCGCATCGAGGGGCATCGATCTCTCGCCAAGCCGATCGATATTCCCGAGTTGATCAACCAGATTGAGGAAAGCCTGCCTCGCGCGACCTGAGCAGTTCTTTACGTTTGCGATACGCAAAAATCACTCGTCACTTAGCCTTTCAATCTCACTCACCACCCGATCGAGCTCGTCGATGAGATCGGCGTGATCACCATGGTAGCGAAACGCGCTGACAAGTGCGCGGTAGTACCAGAGCGTTCCATCCTTCTTCCCCGCAAACCGCTCGAACACTTCCAGACCATTTCGTCGAAGCTCAGCCAGGATCGCGCGCGTGTTATGCAATTTATCGGACTCTGATACCAATCGCGTCGAAGAATCGGAATCCTTGAGATGCTCGATGTAACTTCGTTTTCGTTCCAACCACGGCGGCTTTGGCGTTTCATAGGTGTCGGTGCAACCGTCAACGATCCGGGCCACGTCAGCCCCAAATCTTTCCCGGATATCGCGCAACCGTTCCGCGCCCCCGCAATCTTCCACCGTATCATGAAGGAGCGCGCCGATCGCTTCGGTTTCGTTTGCGCCGTACTCCAGCGCGATTGCAGTGACGCCAAGAACATGCGCGACGAACGGAATCCCCGTTTTCTTGCGCGTCTGATTCCCATGCGCCCGGGTCGCATAAATCAGGGCCTCCTCAAACTTTTCCGATAGTTTCATTCGATCGAACGTCCACAGATCACGCAGAAAACTGTAGGGCGTTTCTGTGAAACGCCAATCGGGCGGCTGATACAGGCGCCCTACAGACCCGTCTTGACGGACGCGGCCAATCTCTGATTCAATAGCGTTAATTGCGATCAGATGTACGGGGGACGAATCAGCAGCGAAGAAAAATCGATGATCAGCACGTACATCGGTGTCAGCATCGCGGTCGTGCTCGGCGTTGGGGCGGTTTACTTCTTCTTTCTTTCGGAGAAAGAGAAAAAGGAAACCACAGGCTTCGATCCGAACCGGCCGGTCCCGAGCGACGCCGTCTTAAAAAACCGATTAAAAGCCGAGGAATATTACGTCGTGCGGCAAGGTGGCACCGAGACGCCTTTCCAAAATGAGTTCTGGAACAAGGACCGCACCGGCATCTACGTCGATGTCATTACTGGCGAACCACTCTTCACTTCGCTCGACAAATTCGACGGCCAAATCGGCCTGCCCACATTCAGCAAACCGATCTCGAAAGATCTCCTCGTCGAGAGACCGGACAATTCGAACGGTATGCAGCGGACGGAGGTGCGCGCGAAGCGAAGTAACGCCCACCTTGGCCATCTCTTTCCCGACCCGAAATCGCCCACCGGACAAATGTACGCCGTTAACTCGGCCGCGTTCCATTTCGTTCCGAAGGAAGAAATGAAAGCCAGAGGTTACGAAGCGTACCTGTCACTCTTGGAAAAAAAACCGGCCTCGCCGTAGCGGAAATTGTAGGGCGTTTGACTCGTTCGCTCCCGCTCTCTCGCCCGTACGGGCTGCCCGTCTGTGTCGCTCGCATCCCTGCGGCTCCGCTCTGTGAAACGCCATTCGTCCGGCGTCTGATACAGACGCTCTACAGGCCAAGATTCAGACGAGCCTGAAACGGATCGGAAAAGCTAGGGCGCATAGAGGGTAGGGCTGCCAGTCCCTGCCAGCCGATCCGGGACCACGCCCGACGCGCACAGGAGTGCGCGCCCTACCTGCGCGCCGTTCTTCGTGAATTCCATTCGGCGTGTCCCGACGTGTCGGGGCCCGCCCTACCATTCACTGCCATCGATACAAAAAACGGCACCGGCTTTGAATTCTCTAACTTCAATGCGCCGCTATTGCGTCAGCTTCTGTAGCGCTTTCAAAAAGCTGGGTGGCCAGTTGGGTTCGCCTTTTTTGAAACGCTCCACAACACTTTCGTGAAGCGATTCGAACGTGTTTGCTCTATTAGCCTGGAATTCGCGATTGCCTTCCTTACGACGAAGTGTGTCCAGCCAGGAGAACGGAAAATCGAATGAATCATGCAATTTCCCCTCGACGTCGGGATGAAACCAATTCTGGTCGGCGAGAAAATCCTCCCGAAAAGCCAGTCCGCGCGCTTTAGCTTTTTCAATCATCCACATCAGCGCGACGTCCGATACCTGCTCTTGGAGATAACCGCCGCCAACATCTGAATGCACACCGCAAAACCAAACCTGCTCCAGTGTTTGCTGGTCGGCTTGAGGCCACTCTTGCTTTTGCCAAAGCGTAGGTTTGAAGTCGAAGCGCTTTTCGTGAATCGCGAGTGCGTGATAAGCATTTTGAACGGTGCGGCTCAACGTCGTGTCATGAAACTGCCATTCGATTCTCAGTAGCCGGGCGAGCCAAAGATGCAGGCCCGGAACTCCGAGAGATCCGACTGTATCCCAAACTCCAATGAACTTGATGTCTGGTTCGTGCGAGTAAGTATTGCGAAACACGCGCGCGCGAGGAGCATCCGGAGCTGTATCGTCATAACGATCCCGATAAAGTGCCATCGCGTCGCCGATTCGATCTATATTCGCGACCTTCAACAGACCGCTGTTCCGGATCATCCCGGCCAAACTTCGCGCCGTGAACGCTCCTCTGCTAAATCCAAAGATCCATATTTCGTCTTCAGGTTCGTAATACCGGACAAGAAATTCATAGGCGCGGCCAATATTGCGCGAGATCCCGAGACCAAACATGCCGCCTCTAATCCATTGCCCGCGATGCGTTCCAACCCCCTCCAAATAGCAAAGTAATTGGGCCGTCCCGAGCGCGTCGGTTGGGCACAATGCGGCTGCAAACTTGGCAACGTTAGTGGACAAATGTTTCCCGCTTTCGGCCTTTTCAACCTTGTTCCAGGTCCCGTCAGCGCAGACTATCAATTTCTTCGACATCGAATTGGCTCTTCGTCTTTTGTACGAGGCTAACCTAATTTGGCGGCTATTGTCACGTCAAAGTCGGACGCAGGCGGAAGCTCAGCCGAAGGCGGGGTAGCGTCCGAACTGGATCATCGAGCGAATGCTGTAGCTACACACCCAAATGGAATGCCCAAGCCTCCAGGAATTAAAACGCTTGTAGAATTCTGCGTCGAGGTGCTACAAGGATCTCGTTGGCCTCCCGATTACGGCTCGTTTCGATTTTGATTTGCGCCACGTCGCTGGTCGCTTGCACATCCCTTTCGCCACTGCGGCCCAATACGACCTCGAATCCAACCAATTCCGTCGTTACAGAAGACGGTTACAAAGTTGCATTCATTGAGTTTGGCGAGCAGGGATCTTACCAAGATCCAACGCAATTAAAGAATGCGCTCGATCTTATCCGCAGCACCGCGAAGCCGCTTATCATCACCTATGTCCACGGCTGGCAAAATAACGTTGAGTCGGGTGATGTTGAGAAATTTGAATCTTTACTCGCGCGATTAAACCAGGCTCCCGCTATCAGAAACGTCGGGTTTCACGTAGTTGGCGTTTACCTCGGCTGGCGCGGCAAGCTAACGCCGGTTCCGATCCTAAAGGAATTTAGTTTTTGGAATCGCAAGGCGACGGCGGAACGTCTCGCGAGCAATTACGATTGCTACGATGCCATTGCGTCAATTTCCGAGGAAGCACGGCGCAAAGGGCGGGGAAACCAATATACAGTTCTACTGGGACACTCGTTTGGCGGGTTGATTGTCGAAAGGTCCGTCGCTCACGGGATCAACGCCGAGATACACGGACATGCCGACGCCGATCGGAGTATGCCGGCGGATTTGGTCATCGCTGTTAACCCCGCGTCTGATTCAATTCTCGCCCGGCAAATGATTGCCGCTTTGTATAGTCGCAAGACCGAGGGGACACGGCCATTATTTGTCTCGATAACGTCAACAGGCGACTGGGCAACTGGAAGCTTTTTCCCAATTGGCACGGATCTGGCGTCAGTGAGCAAAGGGTTCAACGAAGTTCAAGCACCAGGTCCCGCGAACACACAAGTAAGCGAACGAAAATTTTATACGTCAACACCCGGTCACAATGAGATGCTCATCAACCATATTACGGTGAACAAACATGAGACAATCAATTCACCCAACGGTCTTCACGCGCTTGAAGAAAACTTGGAGCATAACCATGTTGGGAATGGGTTCACGTTGGACGGTGCGAACGGACAACTCGACGTTTGGCAGATAAAACGTGTGGGCGACGCGGACGTGCCTTATTGGGACGTGCAAGTCGATCCAAGCATTATCAAAGATCACGGTGACATCTGGAACGAAAGAGCCGAAGCGATGATGGCTGCAATTTTCCGTATGACTAACCCGATGCTGAATCGCAACGTCAAACCCCGAGCCACACTTCATCGCTCGCCCGATTTCAGGCGGCTTCAATACCGCCAGCACTAATTCCTGGCCGGCTTTCTTTGAGCGATGCCGGAAACCACGATTTCGCCGCCGCCTCAACGCATCCGCGGCGTATTCGCGCCTGTTGTGACTCCGTTCAAGGCAGATCTTTCGCCTGACTGCGAACGATTCATCAGGCATTGCCAATGGTTACTTTCGCAGGACTGCGGACTGGCCGTGTTCGGCACCAACAGCGAGGCGAACTCGATGAATGCCGAAGAGCGAATGGCGTTGGTCGATGCCTTGGTCGCGGCCGGCATCGATCCGTCGCGCATGATGCCGGGCAGCGGTTGCTGCTCGATCACCGAGACAGTCGCGCTCACGGCGCATGCGGTAAAACACGGTTGCGCTGGTGTGCTGATGCTGCCGCCTTTTTATTACAAGGAGGTCAGCGAAGAAGGTCTCTACCGGTACTTCAGCGAAGTTGTGCAACGCGTCGGCGATACGCGTCTGAAAATTTACCTCTACCATATTCCACCGGTGGCGATCGTCGGTGTCACACCAAAATTGGTCGAGCGTCTCCGGAGCGCTTATCCAAACACGATCGCCGGGATGAAAGACAGCTCGGGCGACTGGAACAACACCAAAACTTTTCTCGACGCGTTTGCCGTCCGAGCGCGCCACTCCGAAGACATTCGCGAACCGGCGGGCGAGTCTGCAACCGGTCCATCTCTACTCAGGGGAGAGATCAAAGAGGAGCCGACTGGCTCCTTCGACGTGTTTGTGGGCAGCGAATCGTTCCTGCTCGCCAATATGCGCAATGGCGGTGCGGGCACGATTTCCGCGACGGCCAACGTGAACCCGGCGGCGATTCACGAGCTTTACGCCAAATTGGCTGTAGCGTCCGCTGTCTCAGCGGAGGCGCGACGAGAAGTCGAAAATCTGCAGGCGCAATTAAATCTCGTTCGCGAGGTGTTCAGTAGCAGAAAATTTCCGTCCATGATCGCCGCGTTGAAACAGGCGATTGCGATCTACGCGAACGACCCTGAGTGGGCGAGAGTGCGCCCGCCACTCGTCGAACTCACGACAAAGCAGGCAAAGCTGCTCGCCGCGGAATTGAAAGCGATCGGCTTCGCAATGGAGCTGTAGCCGCGAGCGGTGACTGCGGTTTCCGCGTCAGTTGTTAGCGCGCGAGATACGGAGCATATTGGCAAAGTTTAATGAAAGATTCTGTCGTCAGAGGACGCCTGCTGCAGCTTCTCTATGAACGTCGAAGCGAAGGTTCTCTTCCGTTCGGCCAGGGTGAGCACGCGGTCCCGCCCCCGGGGGGTATAAGTCGCCGTGACTGGTTGCGCGCTGTGGCCCAGCTTTCAGAGTATCGCCTTATCAATTGGACCGCGCTTGAAGATCAGAGCGGGATGGGTTTGCTCTCCGGCTTTGCCAGGATAAACGACTTCGGCGTTAAAGTGCTCGAAGGCGGCGCGGAGCCCCCGGTCTCGATCTCTATCGAGAAGAGCCGACGAGCCCGCGTTTCTAAGCGGGAACAAGCGCCGATTGCAGGGCGCACTCCGCAGCAGCAGGCGATTACGGAGGCGCTGGAGAAAGTGATCACCGCAATCGATCAAGCCGATGTGTCGGAGCAGGAGAAAAATAAAGCGAAATCTTTGTTGCGAAAACTGCTTGGTAGCAAAGCAGCGGCCAAAGTGTTAGGCGCCGGCGCGCAATTCCTCGCTGCGAAGTATCTCGCAGAATAGAGCACGTACGCGACCGCGACTTTTCAATCTCAGGAGCTGAGGTCGCCGCGTATTATTTCGCTGCCGCTTTCTTCTTCGCGAGTGCCAGGCGCTCCGTCTTCTTCCGGCGTTTTGCGCGTTTCTTGGCGTTATCTCTGCCTTTGCTGTGTCCCATAATTCCCAACACTCTGCCGCTTACATCAAACCTCAAACATCAAAAATTCTTCGGAGCCTCACCCACTCGCGCCGTCTTGCTTGCCATGCCGTAGTCTGACGAAGGCAGGTCACGTCGTAGTTTCAACGAAGACCGAGATACAATTCGAAGTTTACGGACGTTGCATCGGACGAAACCGTGGCCGGCGTCTGCGTCCGCCTGGGGCGGGCTGCGTTCGATGCGATACCGACGCAGGCGCATCCTGAACTTTGGTCACTGGCTCATCCCGCGCTCGCGCCAGCGGCCTAGCTGCTTGGCCGCCTACCGGCGCGCGTCCCACGTCTCGCGTGTTGATGATCTCGAACGTGCGAAAGAGCCCCGCCAGATCGATCACGTTGTTCGCGGCTGATCTCAATATGTTTCCGAGATTTGCGGCGACTGACGCCACTTCCACGCGGATCCCGTGTCGGCGCAGCTTGATGGCCAGATAAGCGAAATCGGCGTCGCCAGTCACGAGAATCACAACATCGGGCCGCATCTCGATGGAAAGCTCGAGCGCGTCGATCGCCATCATCACGTCAACGTTCGCCTTGTAGCGGCCTTCTTCGGCCGGCGACCCGTCTTTAGTTACGACCATGAATCCGTTGGAACGCAGCCACTGGACGAACTTGTTTTTCTTGTCACGCTCCTCCTGCCAGGCCGGGATGGCAGGCGGCAATCCGGCATAAACCACCATCTCGATCAAATCACGCCCAGTGTTTGGACCGGCCAGAAAATCCCGGAGCTTTAACCAATCGAGGCCGCGTCCCACGGTCCGCACAGAACTGCTGACGTTCGATTCGTCCACAAGCACCAGCACTCGGGAACGAGCCTGAAAATCTGAATCTTTCTTTCGCATTCGGACACGAATCAACTACATCCACGCAGTTCTAGCGAGCATTACTTCTTCAAGGTAGATTCGATTTCATTGTTGTCAGGCGCCGCCCAAGTGCGCGAAGGGACGATCGATGGATACCAAGGCGACGAGTAGAAAAGTTCAGCTGATTCTCAACGGCAAAGTCGCCGACAACGACGCGTTCCGGACCGCAATTGCGCAGCAACAAGCACTCGGGCATCGCATCGAAGTTCGCGTGACTCGGAGAAAGGGAGACGCCAGGCGGTTTGTGGCGGAAGCAGGTGAAACGGATTTGCTGATTGCCGCGGGCGGGGACGGCACGCTGAACGAGGTGGTTCACGGTTTGATGGATCTCTCCAAGGGCGCCCGGCCTGCTTTGGGAGTAGTCCCGTTGGGCACCGCGAATGACTTCACTGCTGGCTGCGGGATTCCGCGCGACCCGGAGGAAGCGCTGGCGCTCTGTATAGAAGGTGAGGCGGCGCCAATCGACATCGGTAAAGCCAATGAGCACTGGTTTCTAAACGCAGCCAGCGTTGGCTTCGGCGCCGAAGTGACAGCGACCACTCCCCCGGAGCTCAAACGCCTGCTTGGCCCTGCCGCGTACGCCGTGATGGGCGCAATTCTGGCGATGAACGTTCATCATTATCGCGGAGGGCTCACCCTACCAGATCGCGAAATCACTGGCAGCGGCCCGGTAGCGATTGTCGGTAACGGGTGTCAGACGGGCGGCGGCATCCAAGTCGCTCCGCGCGCGCGCATCGATGACGGCTTGCTGGATGTGCTTGTCGTTCGTCAGATCCCGGCGATGGCGTTACTCACCGCCGCGCGAGAGTTGCAGGAGCTTTCACCGGATGGGGAGTATATCTCCTACTGGCAAACCCCGTGGGCCGAGGTCTATCCTGAAGAAGCGATTCCGGTCAACCTGGATGGCGAGCCGGTACAGTTTTCAAGCGTTCGATATGAAGCGGTGCCGAGAGCGATTCGGCTGATTGTTCCGCCGAATTGTCCATTACTATCGGCAACGATGATGTAAGCGGCTAAGGCGTTACCACACTCACCACTCACTTCGGTTCAACTGTCCTATTAACCGCCACTCGAAGTACTCGCCCGCCAAATTCAGGAATCAATCTTCGGAGTGCGAAGTTGAGCGTTTGCTTCTGATTTGGCGGCTGATCTTTGGCCTTTGACCTCCGCCTCGGCGTATTCGAGTCTCAGCTCTCTGCATCGGAAGCGCTATCTCTTTGTCTGCATCAATCGTCGGGCCGAGGAGAACCCGAAAGGATGCTGCGCGGCCAAGGACTCGGAAGAAGTGTACAGAGCGTTGAAAGGGGAGGTTGCCGCGCGCGGACTCGCAAAACTCGAGGCGCGCGTGTGCACATCGAGCTGTCTCGATCAATGCGCAACCGGTGTGACGATCTTAGTCGAACCCGATCACTTTATTTACGGACGCGTCACGGTCGCGGACGTCCCGGAAATTGTGGATGGGCTCGTCACGGGCCAACCGGTTAAACGTCTCGTGATCACCGCAGATCAACACAATGGAGCTAGATGGGATGAGCGACATAGAAGGTAAAACTGCGAGGGAAGCAGCGAGCGAGTGCGGGCAGCGAGCGAGTTTCAAAGCATAGATAAATCCTTCGTTACCCATCTCTCTTCTTGCTAATCACGCGAACAAGTTCTTTCATGCTCTAATCTGGAGAACCCAATCCTATGAAACACATCCAAACCTTTTTACTGCTAACGGCACTCCCGTTAGCCACTGTCGTCTACGCGCAGGACACCAAGAGCTCCCCTGCTGCTAACGCTTCGGGTGCGCACGACTCGTCGCAAGCCTCGAGCTCACCTGCACCTACGATCGCGTCTGCCATCGATCGCGAGATCAGCATCGTAGAGAAAGAACTGATCGACGCCGCCGAAGCGATGCCGGAGGGCAAGTTCGATTTTTCTCCGGAAAAGCTGAACCTAGCCGGCAGCGACTACAAAGGCGTGCGCACCTTCGCCCAGCAACTAAAACACGTTGCTGCCTCGAACTACTTGATCTGGTCACCGATCACCGGCGAAAAAGCCCCCGACACGGTTAACGACGGCAAAGGTCCGGACAATATGACAGCCAAGGTGGACATCATTAAGTACCTGAAGGACTCCTTCGCGTTTGGCCATAAAGCGGTAGCAACTCTAAACGCGTCGAACCTTGTGCAACCTATTAGCTCGAGCAGTGGCAGACCGACCACGCGCCTTTTCCTGGCAACGTTTGCCCCGGCTCATTGCTTCGATCACTACGGCCAGATCGTCGAATATCTCCGGATGAACGGCATCGTGCCACCAGCAAGCCGCGGACACTAGTCCATGCAGGTTAATAATTGTCTTTGGCGGAGCTGACGCTTGCAGCATCCCAGTTTTCGGGGGCACAACGCGCTAATCACAACGTGCGTGGTAACGCCACTCTGCTAGCGTACACCAATATGCTACAACTGATTTTTGGGTTGGTTCTTGGGTTGGGTGGTGGCTCTGCCTTTGCGCAAATGGCTCCGGTCGCGGATCGGGTGGCGAAGCAGAACGCGCTTTTTGAGGAATATTATCAAGCCGGGCTAAAGAATTTTCCGGAGCGGGCCACTTCGTACGGCGATTACCGTTACAACTCGCAGCTTGGACAGGTTTCGCCCGCGGAGATCGCCCGGCAAAATGCGGAAGCCGATGACTTTCTCGCTCGATTAAAGACGATCCCCACCGATGGCATGAGCGACAACGACCTATTAAGTCATCGAATACTCGAGAAGCAGCTCGAGCGCGAAGACGTGAACTACGCCCTGAAAAATTACGAGATGCCGGTGAACCAGCAGAACGGCGTGCATACTCGGCTGGCCGATTTGCCGAACGCGATGCCATTCGATTCTGTGCCGCGTTATCAGGATTACATCTCCCGGTTACACCAGATCCCGCGTGTCCTGGAACAGACGACCGAGGTGATGCGACAGGGAGAAAAGGATCAACTGATGCCTCCAAAGCTCGTTCTCGAAAAGTTGCCCGGCCAATGCGACGGCATCATCGCGGCGAACCCGTTCCTCGAACCCACCAGGAAACTTCCGCCGGAATTTTCCGACGCAGATAAAAAACGTCTGACCGACGAGATCACAAAAGCGGTTAATAACGATGTCTTTCCGGCGTATAAGAAATTCGCGGAGTTCCTGCGCACCGAATACGATCCAAAGGGACGGCCCGAGCTCGCGATCGAAAGCCTCGCTGACGGGAAACGACGCTACGTCGAAGCGGTGAAAACGATGACCACCGTCAACACTCCGCCCGCTGACATCCATGAGATAGGGCTGAAGGAAGTCGAGCGCATCGCGGCCGAGATGACCAAGCTGGCCCACAGCCAGGGCTACAAGGATCTGGCAAGCTTTCGCGAAGCGGTGAACAACGATCCGAAATGGCGGCCGACAAGCGAGCAACAGATTCTGGATGACTACAAAAAATACATCCATCAGATGGAGCCGAAGCTGCCGGAACTATTCGGACTGCTGCCAAAATCGCCGGTGACGGTGGAACCGATTCCCGATTTCGCCAAAGCCGCCGCGACCCATTACGTCCAAGGCACGCCGGATGGAAAACGTCCGGGCCGCGTGGTTGTTGCGGTTTCTAATCCGACCAAGCGCAGCCTGATTGACGACGAAGCCGTCGCCTATCACGAGGGCGTTCCGGGTCATCACCTGCAAATCAGCATTGCCCAGACGTTGCAAGGTCTGCCGAAGTTCCGGCTGCACAGTTTTTATCCTGCGTATGCCGAAGGTTGGGCCCTGTATTCCGAGGAGCTAGGCAAAGAGATCGGTTTTTATAAAGACCCTGTGTCTGACTACGGCCGATTGAATTCGGAGATGCTTCGCGCTGTCAGGCTGGTGGTCGATACCGGAATTCACGACAAAAACTGGAGCCGCCAACAGGTGATCGATTATATGCACGCCAACGACATCAATGACGCGCTGGCGCAGACTGAAGCGGACCGCTACATCGCCTGGCCCGGGCAAGCGCTGGCTTACAAAATGGGTCAGTTGACCATTCTCAAGCTGCGCGACGAAGCGAAGACGCAACTCGGAGAAAAATTCGATCTCAAAGCATTCCACGATGAAATATTGAACGGCGGCGCGATGCCGTTAGATCTCCTGCAAGAAAGAGTGGAAGCCTGGATCAAGAATCAAGCCGCTCGAAACCGACAAGCGAAAAACTGAAAGCGAATGTTAAATGTTTAGGGCGTGTTGCCCAAAGCTATTTGAGTTTGGTTCACAGTTGATTCCTTAGGCGGATTCGAATGGCGAAGATCGCGCTGACTAAAAGCGAGTGATCAGTAAGCAAAGCCGTGCTGCAGTCTTGTTAT
>Ga0193751_1000008_pt1 | contig 192082 bp, 160 predicted proteins | sample L1c2metaG_FD_143050 | JGI IMG/M metagenome (GOLD analysis project Ga0193751, IMG submission 143050) | Soil microbial communities from a riparian zone of the East river system, Colorado, United States - L1c2 | ecosystem: Environmental > Terrestrial > Soil > Riparian zone | place: USA: East... | reverse complement strand
CTCCGTTTCGAACCGTGCGAGTCTTCCAAATTGCGCGGCAATATTGGATGCGTAGGATTTTAAATGGATATTCAAAATATCCCAGAGGCTAACCAAGTCCTCCAATGCGTCAAGTATATAGTTACCCATGGCAAGCGAGAACGGATCGTTATTTGAATCGTAGGCTTTTTGAAATTCAGCGATCGCGTCAGCGAGATTTCCCTTAAATTGGAGAGCTTCCCCGAGGTAGTAATGCGCCACATAAAAGCGCGGGTCCATTTCCAAAGTCTTGCGCGCCTGCGCTTCTGCCTCGTCGAAGTGGCGTCCATTGAAATAAACCCAGCAGAGATCGGCATTGATGATCAAGGAGAGGGGATCAAGTTCGATCGCGCGTTTTCCTTCCAGGATTCCGCGATCAGACTGGCCGACGGCCGTCAGGGGAAGTGCAATCCAGTGATGCGCGGTCGCATAGTTCGGATTTAACCGAATCGCCCGCTCCAATTCACTAATCCCGCGGTTGAGGTCGAGTTCGACGGTCGCGAGTAACCCCGATGATGCGTGGGCCTGCGCCAGCGAATCATCCAGCTCGAGCGCTTTCTTTAGAGCGGCCCTGGCGGGCGAAGCTGCCTCTTTCGGAGAAAGAGTGCCGTAGGCGGTAAGAAGCAGATGAGAATCAGCCAGGCCGACATAAGCGAGCGGGTAGTTAGGGTCCTTCGCGATCGCTTGATCGTAATACTCGATCGATTTGCGCAAGTCAGCGCCGGTCCGCTTCTCGGCAAAGAATCTCCCTTTGAGATAAAGCTCGTAAGCCGCCGGGTTCACCGTCGGTGTTTTTGCGATTGAGCTTTTCTCCGAGCCGGTGAGTCTTGCCTGCAATGTCTCAGCGATCGTTTTCGCAATCTCGCTTTCGACCGCGAATATGTCGGTCAGTTTGCGATCGTAGGTGTCGGCCCAAAGATGTGCGTCGGTGAGTGCATTAATTAACTGCACATTCACGCGGACCTGATCGCCGGCTTTCTGGACACTGCCTTCGAGAATGTTCATCACGCCAAGTTTCTTTGCGATGTCACCCAAATCGTCGGGTGCGCTTTTAAAATGTTGCGTGGAAGTGCGCGAAATGACTTTGAGGTCGGCGACCTTGGCTAACCGCGTGAGGATTTCATCTTGTACACCCTCGGCGAAATAGGCGTTGCCTTTCTCTTCACTCAGACTCTCAAATGGCAAGACGGCAATCGATTTCTCCGGAAGTCCGCTACTGGCGGCATTTCCAGCGCTGTAGCGACCAAGAAAAAATAGTCCGATCGAAACTGCGGCGCCGATCACGACGACATAAATCCAGACGTATTTCTTCTTTCGCGTCGCCTCCGGCATCGCGTCGGCTGTTTCGGTACGCTTAATTCCCTGCGGCGTCAGCTCGAACATCCACGCCAGAACAAGAGCGATCGGCAAACCGATGACGATAAACAGAACGATCAAACGAATCGCCCAGTTCGGAATGTCGAAGACCGGAAACACCTGCGCGATTCCTTGAGAAAGTGCCCAACCGGCAACGATGTACGCGACCGCAACCTTGTAAACGTTGCGCCGCTTCAGTTCGGCGAAGAAGTTATCGACCTTCATAAGTTCGAGCCAAAAACTTTTTGGACCAGCGCCTGGAAGCGCGGCTCGTTGCGCATACTGTCGTAAATCGGATCCACCTTTAGCAACCAGCAGGCGCTTTCCTGATTCTCGTAAGCTTTTTCCAGCCAATCCAAAGCTTTCTCCTTTTCTCCGAGTCCGAGATAAATCGCAGCGAACGCTGACGAATTGACGTATTGCCGTTTTGCCTGCGCTTCGAGTTCGCGCAAGATCTGTTCGGCTTTCGGTCGATCTCCAGAAATGGCATACGCGTAGCCGAGGAGTCCTTGATACCATGCGCCGGTAATATTGATTTTACTTTGTTGAAACTCCGCGATTGCGCCGGCCGTGTCGCCTTTCCCAAGAAGGCAGCGGCCTAACAAATTATGGGCAAGCGTTGAAGTCGGATCCAGTTCCAGCGTCTTTCTGATTTGGACCATCGCATCGTCATATCGACGTGCGTGATACAGGTAGTAGGCCAAAGAAGCTTGAAAGAACGAATTCAGTGGATCAAGTTCGATCGCTTTTTTGTCTTTCGCGATCGCCTCGTCCAATCGACCAACGCCGCCCAGAAACCATGCATATATTTCATACGCCCATGCCAAATTAGGATTTAGTTCGATGGCGCGATCGAATTCAATCTGGGCATTCCGCCAATCAAAAGCACCGCCAAGAGCGCAAGCAAGGGAAAGGTGCGCTTCCGGCAGTTCCGGGTCGAGCTCCAGCGCTTTTTGCGCGAACTCCTTCTCTTTAACTACCGCTTCTTTGCTCGGCATCACGACTCCTCCCATATAGGCGTAAGTGTCCGCCAGCCCGCAATAGGCCAAGGCATAGTTGGGATCGAGCTTCAGCGCCTGCTCGTAATAGCGGATCGAGCTGGTCCAGCCGGCTTCGCTGTATTTGCCAAACTCATACCGGCCTAACAAGTAGAGCCGGTGCGCTTCCGGATTCTCAGTCGGCTTCTTCGCCAAAGCGCGCGTTTCTTCGACACCCAACTTCACTTGCAGCGCCTCGACCACGCGCTTGGCAACGTTGCTTTGAAACGCAAGTATGTCCTTTAGGTCGCCGTCATAGTCTTCGGACCAAAGATGATAACCGTCGGCTACGTTAACCAGTTGGGCGGTAACGCGCAGCTTATCGCCAGCCTTGCGCACGCTACCTTCTAACACCGTCCCGACGTGCAACCGCTCGCCGACTTCGTGGAAAATTCCCTCGTCGTTCTTGCCCTTAAAGGCGAAGCAAGACGTTCGTCCGGGCACACGCAATCCCGGCACCTTGGCCAAGACGTTAATCAGTTCCTCAGTCATGCCGTCGCTCAGGTATTCGTCGTCCTTATTGCCGCTCATGTTCACGAACGGCAGCACCGCGATGCTTTTCTCCGGCACCGCCGAACCTGTAGTAGCTGGCTCGACCGGGGCGTTTTTCTTACGAGAAAATTCGTCCCGCAATTCATCGGTGATTTTCTTGGCAACCGCGCTCTTGATGGTATCGGCCAACGATAATGATGCAGTGGCGCTCGGTTGAGGCAGTGTCGCTAACCTGCGTTTGTCCAGCGTGCGCATGATCGCAGGCGCGAAAATCACCGAGACGATGGAAAGCACGAAGATGAGTGCGATGACTACCCCGACGATAATGAAGATCGCGCGCGCGATCGGAGAGAGTCCTTTGCGCGTGCCAACTTTGGAGCGGGAGATGCTGCCGCGCACTTTCCCGATTCGCGTCGGCGGGTTGGGATTGCCAATTGTCTCGGCATAAAGATTAACTAACGAGACAACAACTCCGTGTTTCACTTCCACGTCGCCCAGTTCGTGAAGATACGGCTGCCAACGACGCTGTTGTGCGAGATCGTCCGCCACGCGTTTACTAATGAGAATGTGGCCAGCATCCCCGCAATCCATCACCCGCTGCGCGATATTGATGCCTACGCCGGCAATGTTTTCGCGCTCGTTTGCATCCTTCACGTGATGGACCGGGCCGCTGTGGATTCCCATTCTCACCGGCAGACTTGGCTGCGCGCGCAAAGCGTGGCTGATCTCCAGGGCGCATTCGACCGGCTCTTCCACTGACCCGGTGAAAACCAGCGCCATGCCATCGCCAGTCGGCAAAATGGTAAGCTGCCCTGCAGCCTCGGCCTCGCGCGCCGCCTCGGTGTTGCGGACAATCTGATTCAACTCCTGAAGCGCTTCGGATTGTTCGTCGGTCAGTCGCTTGGAATAGTCGACGATGTCCATGAAGAGCACGTGCGCGATCTCCAGGCGCCGCTTCGTTTTTTGTTCGTGGGCCATATGCGATTACGAAACGTTGCGTCGCTTCAGCTCGGCGAAGAAATTGCGTTGAGTCATTGTGTTATGTCGTGCGACTTCGCATCAGCGGCCTAAGAATGCGTCAAATCTTCGAAGTTTGCATCCTTGTAGTTGGGCACTCGCCCTCCCGGGCTCGCGCCAGCTACCCTAGCTGCGTTACCGCCTATCCGCGCAGCTCCCGCTCGCGCGTGTTCACTTTGGTTTCTCTTCGCAGAGTTTCTGGAAGCGCGGATCACTGCGGAGCAAATCGAAATCGCGACCAAGCGGTGTCATGATCGGTGACCGCTTTGTTTTCATTCTTCTCCGTGAGAGAAAGCTTTTGCGAGCAGGGCCTGGAAACGTGGATCGCCGCCCAAGGGATCAAAGAGCGGGCTGACTTTGATGAAAGTGATAAAGGGATCGCTGCGTTCGCGAAAAGCGCGCTCGAGCTCGTCGATCGCTTTTCCTTTTTCGCCGAGGGCAAGGTGCACGATCGCAAAACTCCATGCTCCGACGTATCGTTTGGTGGCAAGCTCCTCCATTTGAGCAAGCAGCTTGAGCGCCTCGTCCCGTTGCCCGGCTTTCGCATATCCTTGCGCAAGCAACGCCAGCACCAACGGATCGTCAGTCAAGTCCGCCGCCTTCTTATATTCCGCGATCGCCTCGGGCAGCTGTCCATTGAATTGCAGCGCCATGCCGAAAGCCCAACGCGCATAGTAAAAGCGCTGATCCATTGCCAGGATCTTATTGAACTGCTCGATAGCTTCGGGATAGCGCCGCGCCATTGTGTAATCCACGGCAAGGTCAGTATTGACGACCAGCGACAGCGGATCGAGCTCGACCGCGCGTTTGCCCTCGGCGATGGCTCGATCGAACTCGCCCGTAACGATAAGGGGCCCATTCCCGAACCACTGATGAGCCGTGGCGTCGTTCGGGTCGAGTGCAATCGCGCGTTCGAATTCCTTCTTCGATTGGGAAAAATCGAAAGCGGAATAAAGTATTAGACCGAGCGTCGAGTGCGGTTCGGCCAGCGTGGGATCCAATTCGAGTGCCTTTTGTGCCGCCGCGTTCGCTGGTGGGATGGATTGCTGCAGCGTCCCCACCCCGTAGTAGGACAAAAGGACGTAGGAATCAGCCAGCCCGGCATACGCCAACGCGTAATTCGAGTCCTGCTCGATCGCTTGTTTGAAGTAGTCGATCGCCGTTTGCAAATCGGGACCGGTGCGCTTGTTCCAAAAATATCGACCCTTCAGATAAAACTGATGCGCTTTGGTGTTCTCCGTCGGTCGCGCGGAAATGGCGTGCTCCTCAGAATCGGTGAGCTTCGCTTTCAGGGTGTCGGCGATGGATTTAGCGATTTCGCTTTCGATGGCAAAAACGTCGGTAAGCTTGCGATCAAAGGTATCGGCCCAAAGATGGGAATCATTGGCTGCTTTGATCAGCTGCACGTTCACGCGCACGGCGTCGCCGCTCTTCTGCACACTGCCTTCCAGGATGTGAGCGACGCCAAGTTGCATGGCGATTTCGGGCAGATTTTCCGGTGCGCTTTTGTAATGCTGTGTGGATGTGCGCGAGATCACCTTCAGGTCGGCGATTTTCGATAACCGCGTCAAAATCTCATCCTGGATACCGTCGGCAAAGTAGGCGTTCGCTTTGTCTTCGCTGCGGTTCTCGAACGGCAGCACCGCGATACTTCTTTCCGGCGCAGCCAGCTTCGATCCCACGCGATACCGCGAAAACGTTGCAACGCCAGCGACAATTGCCAGGAGCGCGAGCACCGCCGTCGCCATCACTACCCACCGCACACGCGCACGAAGCTTCTTCAGAGCTTGGAATTTTTCGGGCGGTTCCGGATTGCCGACTTCGCCACCGTAGAGATTCACGACACCGCCGCGGCCGCCGTGTTTTACTTCGCATTCACCGAGCTCGTGCAAGTAAGGCTTCCAACGTGGATAGTGTTCAAGGTCTTCAGCGACGTGTTTAGAGAGAAGAATATGTCCGGCATCACCGCAATCCATGATTCGCTGCGCAATGTTGATTCCGGCCCCGGCGATATTGGCTCGTTGATTGAGATCGACGACCTCGCTTACCGGCCCGCTGTGGACTCCCATGCGCACCAAAAGCTCCGGATGAGCTTTGAGTGCCTGAGCGATCTCAAGTGCGCAGCCCGCCGGTTCCTCAGGGCTGTTGCGGAAGACCAGCGCCATTCCATCGCCGGTCGGGAGACGCACGAGTTGCTCGTTCGTCGCCTCGCGGACGTTCGTTGTCGCGAGCACGATGTCCGTAAGCCGGCGCAAGCATTCCTTCTGTTCGTCTATCCGAAGTTTCGAGTAACCGACGATGTCGATGAATAGCACATGCCCGATTTCAAATTTCAGCTTTGAAGACTCAGCGGCCATAACTACTCGTTAGGCCCAATTAGTTCTTTTCCCGCAAGAAGCTGTTGGAAGCCCGGATCATTCCGAATCGGGTCCCAGACGGGATCGATCCTCAGTTGGTGAAGGGAAATCAAAAGGCCGGCAGGGATTGAGAGCAATCGACGGAGTGTCTTGACTGCTTCCGCCGGTTCGCCGGCGCGCGCTTGAATTTCCGCCAACAAAGCGAGGGAGGCGGGACCGGCCAGGCTGTCTTTTTCCACTGGCATCAGTTCACTCGCCTGGTGTGCGAGACGAAGGGCTTCGGCGTTGCGTTTAAGCGCGAGATTCACCCAGCTGAGCTGCATCATGGCGGGCTGATCGCTCGACCGCTCCCGCAGTCTCACCTCAAGCAGGGCGCGCGCTTTCTCTATATCGTCGTGCGCGCTGGCGACATCGCCGGCCAGCACGTGAACTGCGACGCGTGCCGCAAGTCGCGCTCGGTCTTCGTCGGGATTGCCGGTCTCTGTTTCGCAGGTCTTCAAAGCGGCGGCAAAGTCACGCTCGATCACATGAAGATAAAACTCCATCCCGCTGTTCCCGATCGCGCCGAAATAGACCAACCTCCGATCCTGCCCAAAGGTGGCCAAAACGTGCTTCGCCGCGTTGATATCACCTGCTCCAAAAAGGTAACTGAGAACTACGCTATGCATCGCGAGGAAATTGTGCGGGTCTAGGACAAGGGCGCGCGAACCGTCGCGTCTTGCTTCCTTCCACATGCGCAGATAGCAGTAGGAACCTCCGATGTTGGCTGGCAACGCTGCATCGCGCGGGTTGCGTTCTTCGCACTTGGCTAACTCAGATAGAGCACGCTCCCATTGGCCCTGACGACGGTAAATGTAGGCGCAGGCTTGCCGCGCGTTTGCGTTGTTTGGTTGCAGTTCGAGGGCCCGCCTGAACTCCTTCAGAGCATCGTCATACTGCCCTTTGCCGTATTGGTAGAATTGCCCCATGGCGATGTGTGCTTCGGTGAGATTTGGCGCGAGAGCCAAGGCGTGGTCCACGATGCTCTTCACTTCGGCTAATTCAGGCTCGCTCAGTCTCGTGACGAACCAGTGCCGAAACAGCCGGCTTTCGGCGAGACGCGCAGCGGCCAGAGCAAACTTCGGATCGCGGTCCAGCGCCTGTTGATAAAAAACAGCGGCGCGATCGAATGGTTCAGCTTTGAGCGAGCTCTCCGCCTCGCGTTCCTCGTACTCGCCTTTCAAGAATGAGTCGTATGCTTCTGGATCTTTGGTCGGGGCGCTGGCTAGCGTATTAGCCTCGTTAGGCGAAAGCTTCGCCTGCAGCGCGTCGGCTATCTCTTGTGAAACTTCGCTTTCGACCGCAAAGACATCTTTAACGTCGCGGTCATAGGTCTTCGCCCAGAGATGCGCATCGGCGCGGGCATCAATGAGCTGCACGTTTACCCGCACTTTGTCCCCAGCCCTTTGCACCGTTCCTTCAACTACCGTCGCAACTCCTAACTGTTGGGAAACGGTTTTTAGGTCTTCGGGCCGGCTCTTATACTTTGCTGTTGATGTTCGCGAGATGACTTTAAGGTCCGCAATGCTGGCCAGCTTGGTTAAGATTTCGTCCTGGATTCCGTCGGCAAAATAAGCGTTGGCCTTGTCTTCGCTCAGATTTTCGAAGGGAAGAACGGCGACGCTTTTGTCGGTAATAGTTACGGTGGATCTCCCTGATCTCTCCGAAAGGATAACAAAAGCCGCCACGATTCCGCCCAGCAATAGCAGCGCAGTTGCGGCCGCAGTCCAGCGCGTCCGCGCGCGTTGTTGCTGAACAGTTTTTAACTTCTTTGGAGCCGCTGGATTGCCGACTTCGCTGTTGTAAAGATTAACGACGCCGATGTGAACGCCGTGTTTCACCTCGAGGTCGCCTAACGGATGCAAATACAGTTGCCAACGTGGATAATGCTCGAGGTCCTCCGCGACGTGCCGACTCAGCAAAATGTGTTCGGCATCGCCGCAATCCATGACGCGTTGTGCCAGGTTGATACCCGCACCGGCGATGTTAGCCTGCTCGTTCAGGTCGCTGATTTCATTGACCGGGCCGCTATGAATTCCCATGCGGACGCGAAGCTCGGGATGATTATGTAGCGCCTTAGCAATCTCCAAGGCGCATAGCACTGGCGCTTCCGGAGTTGTGCGAAAAACAAGCGCGACACCATCGCCTGTTGGGAGCCGCAACAGTTTGCCTTCCGTTTCAGCGAGACGGAATTGTTCTGTCGCACGAACGATTTTCTTTAGCGTCTCAATCTGGTCGCTTTGCTCGTTGATGAGCAACTTCGAGTAACCGACGATGTCGATGAATAAGACGTGTCCTATTTCGAATTTCACATCCGGTGATTGAGATGGAGCAGAACTCACGGCAGCTTCGCGTACTCCTCCTTGGCTTGGTTCAGGACGGGAACATCGGGATCGGCATTTTTCCAGAGAGCGAAAAAATCCTGATACGCAGTCTTGGCTTTCGCGGAATCGCCGGACAACGCGTAGGCCCGACCGAGATCCAGATGTGCCAGAGCGCCGATCGGTTCGTTCCCGATGACTCCCGAATGATCGAGAATTTTTTGGAACTCAGTGATCGCTGCCGATCCGTCTTTCGCCGCCAGATAGCTTTCACCGCGGAGATAAACCGGATAAAGCGCAAACGTGAAGTCGTTGTTCGTGTGTCCCAACTCATAAGGGGAAGCAACCGTCAGCGCTGCAACTGCATTCGCGGCATTGCCGGTCGTCAGCGCAAGGCCAGCTCGCGCCATGGGGAGATACTCGAACTGCACAATGGTATCTTGCGAGAACCGCTTTCCCAGGTCATCGATCAAACGATTGGCGTTTGCCGCATCTCCTGTGAGTGCGAATGCGATCGCTGAAAATCCCTCCGCATTCTTTCCGTTTATTTCGGCAACAGCAGACTGGGCGTCTTCCTTTGCGACAGCGGAACTGCCAACGATCGCTTCCCGCACGGCATTGTGTCCCAGATATTCCGCGGCCGTTTCCTTTTCCTGCGCTCGTCGGGCAGAATCCACTGCACGTCGAGTCAGCGCGCGAGCCTTGGTGAATTCCCCGCCGCAAGAGGCAGTTTCGGATTCGAGAAACAGCATTTGATCCTCGACACCGGGTATTCCCATTGCCGCCGCGGCCTGTTGTTCCATGCCGGCAGCATCGTGTTGCAAGAAATCCAGCATATAAACGACGAGAGCGACCCACGGGGAGTCGACATTATGGGCACGCGCGTCTTGGAGAGTGGACTTGGCCTCAGCGACGCGGTTGAGCCACTGGTCGGCGTACATCAGATTCACAAGATTATTGCCACTTGCAGGGTTGATGCTGAACGCATCCTGCGCCGCCCGATGAGCTTTCTCGTAATCTCCCAAACCGGTGTAGACAAGCCACAGATACAGTCGAGCGTCTTCATCGCGAGAATAAGTCTGCGCAAACAAGTCGCAGGCGCTGCGAGTAGCCTCCAGATTTCCAGTCACCACATATTCGTAAAACGCACAAATGTGTAGCTTCTCCCGGTCACTCGTTCGATCACGCAACTGGTACGCTTTGCGTGCGTTTTCAGCTGCGACGGTGAGTTCGCCTTGGGGTTGGTAACATTCAGCCAGGCGCAGGTAAGCCATGGCAAAGTTTGGATCCAGGGTGGAAGCCCTTTGAAAAAACGGTAAGGCGGCGACGAAATCGCTAGTTACGTCATAAGCCTTCATACCAAGTGAATACGCTTGTAGTGCCTCCAGCGACGGAGTGGTCACATCTTCGGGTAACGCGTCGTATTTCTGGATTGACGCCAATGATTCGCCCAATTTTCGACGCAAGCTGCTTGCCGCCTGACCGAGCGCTTTCAGCACTTGCTCTTTCCCGTTGGCGGTGACTTGTTCTTGCGCCAGCAGATCGCCAGTGCGGCAGTTTACCGCCTTCAAACCGACGACATACTCGCTACCCAACATCGAAATCAAACCTTCGATACTGGCGGCGCCTCCAATGCGTTGACCAACTTGGCGCGCGAGCTCCGGTGTGAGCCGTGCGTCTTTAGGTTGTGACATCAGCGCGAGCGTTTGGGCAATGCGTGAGTCCGAAATCAGACTGAGAAACGGCGACTGCTCCAGCTGTGAGGCGAGCCCTTGGCGCAATGTGCCATCGAAGACGGGGTCACCCGTGGTGTTAGCAAAATCGGCCAGGACGATGGTGTCCTTGTCGGTGAGTGGCTTGCTTTGACGCGAATAGTAATAAAGTCCGGCCGCTACTATTAGAATCAGGATTAGAGCGGTAACCGCGACCTTCCACTGCTTCGTTGCCCGAGCCGATCGGGCCTGGCGGAATTTCTGCGGAGTCTGTCGATTACCAAGTTCATCATCGTAGAGGTTAACAAGAGATACTTTGTGGCCGTGTTTTACTTCGCATTCACCAAGCTCATGCAAGTAAGGCTTCCAACGTGGATAATGTTCGAGGTCTTCTGCGACATGCCTGGAGACAAGAATGTGACCAGCGTCGCCGCAATCCATCACTCGCTGCGCGATATTGATCCCCGCTCCGGCAATGTTTGCTTGTGCGTTTAGGTCCGTGATTTCGTTCACTGGTCCGCTGTGAATGCCCATGCGTACCTTCAGTTCCGGAAATTTCTTGAGCTCTTTAGTGATTTCGATTGCGCACAGGACCGCTGCTTCCACACTGTTACGAAAGACGAGCGCGCCTCCATCACCTGTCGGCAACTGCAGCAGTTTTCCTTCGGCCTCCGCGATACGAACCTGCTCCGCGCCGCGCACGATTTCTTTTAATTTTTGAATCTGATCACTTTGCTCGTTGATGAGCAGTTTCGAGTAACCGACGATGTCGATGAACAAAACGTGCCCGATCTCGAACTTAACTTCTGACGCGGTATCGGGCGACATATCTGGTCTAAAACCCCACCTGGTCCGTCATCGAGAGCAGTTGTTCAGCAACATTGCAAAGGTTTCAGCGTTTGAGTCGGCCGAAGTAAGTGTTCGGATTCATGGGGGTTGCGCTGGCATAAGGGCTGAATTCGCAACAAGATCAAGCACTATTTGACGGTCAATCCTTACAGCAAACCGGCTTGAAAATCTAAAACGAGCCGACCAAGGTCATGAATCCAAAACATTCATAATTTCATGGCACATCAATCTACTCAAACAACACGACTTCTTTCATACGAGGTCGCCGACTGGGCTTGCGCGTTGAAATACGAGCATCTTTCACTAGAGGCGATTCAGGCTGCTAAATTATTTTGGTTTGATTCCATCGGCTGCGCGTTGGGCGGAAGTCAGCAGGATGACGCCAAGATTTTGCTCAAGCATTATCGCTCGATGAGCGGCGGCAACGGAACGGCGACGGCATTTGTCTCCGGCTTCAAGACTAATCCTATCGATGCGTCATTTCTCAATGGCCACATGATCCGCGCGATGGATTACAACGACATCTATTGGAAAGCGGACCCGTGTCATCCGAGCGATCTCATCGCTGCGCCGCTGGCTCTCTGTGAAAGCGAAGGCTTGAGCGGCAAGGATCTGATTCTTGCCACGACCATCGCGTACGAAATCGAAATGCGCCTTTGTGAAATCGGGCGACCAGGCGTGCGCGAGTACGGCTGGCATCATGCGACGTTGAGCGCGTTCGCTGCGCCGGTTGCGGCGGGTCGTGTGCTGAATCTCACGGCGGAACAAATGGTGTCGGCCATCGGAATCAGCGCGTCGCGCACATTTTGTCCGGGCGCGGTGACAGCAGGGAAGCTGACCAATATGAAAAATACGGTCGATCCGTGGGCGGGACGCATGGGCGCCGAGAGCGCGCTGCTCGCGCGCCAAGGATTTTCCGGTCCCGAGCACATCATCGACGGCAAAGAAGGTTTGTTCACCGTGTTCAGTCACGTGCAATACAAAGGACAACCGGCGAGCTTCGACAGAGAAGGATTAGTCAAAGACCTGCCAACCTCGCCGAAGTCGCATTATCGAATTCTCGATTGCGGAATGAAGAGTTTTCCGATCGAAGCCCTGAGTCACTCGCCGCTCACGGCGATGATGAAGGCGGTTAAGGAAAACAACATCAACGCCGGCGACGTGAAGGAAATCAAAGTGGAAGTGATCGCGCGCGCTGCCGATATTCTGGGCGATCCGCACAAGTACCGGCCAACCTCGAAGGAGACTGCCGATCATTCGCTGCCCTATTGCATGGCGGTCGGACTCGTGGACGGCATGGTCACGCCGCTTCAATTCCGTGAAGAGCGCGTGCGCGATCAGTCGCTGATTCCAATCATGGACAAGATCAAAGTGGTCGCGAACGATGAATTCGAAGCGCTGTTTCCGAAGTTTCAGCCCAGTCGCGTGACCATCACGACTAACGACGGCAAATCATATTCAACGCGAGTCGATGTACCCAAGGGCGATCCGCGCGATCCGATGACCGCAGACGAAATCGCGGTGAAATTCAACGCGCTAGGCAGCGATGTCATCGGCGCGGCTCAATGTAAAAAATTACAGAGGTTCATCATGAATCTCGAAAACTCCGAGAAGCTTGATCAACTTCTTAATCTGACGATCACGCGCTAAATTCTTTGGCTGTAGGGGAAGCTGACAGCTTCCCGACCAAAGACTTCGGACGCTAGCAGCGTCCCCTACAATCATGCGGTTCCGCTGCCCTCGCCTGCGCCAAACTGAATTCCCTGTGCGAGAGGCAGCTCGCTCGAAAAATTGATCGTGTTGGTCTGACGGCGCATGTAATACTTCCAGCAATCGCTGCCGCTCTCGCGGCCGCCGCCGGTGTTTTTCTCGCCACCAAACGCGCCGCCGATCTCCGCGCCGCTGGTGCCGGTGTTCACGTTCGCGATGCCGCAATCGCTTCCGACGCCACTCACAAACTTCTCAGCTTCGCGCACGTCATTTGTGAAAATCGACGACGTCAATCCTTGCGGCACACCATTTTGGATCGCGATTGCTTCATTGAAATCGCGATACGTCATCAGGTAAAGCAGTGGGCCGAACGTTTCGTGTTTCACGATTTCGAAACCTGGTTTTGCAACTGCCAGGCAGGGCTTCATGTAACAGCCGCCAGGAACAGTGAGTCGTTCACCGCCGCAGAGGATTTCACCACCTTCGTCCTTCAATCGCTGGATCGAGTGCTGGACCATGTCGACAGCGTTCTTATCGACAAGCGGCCCCATCACTGTTTTTCGATCCAGCGGATTTCCAATTGGTAGACTCTTGTAGGCAGCCAAAAGTTTATTCCGAACTTTTGATGCGACCGATTCGTGCATGATCACGCGACGGGTGGACGTGCAGCGTTGTCCCGCGGTGCCAATCGCGCCGAAAAAGATGGATTGCGTCGCCATATCGAGGTCGGCACTCGGGGCAACAATGAGCGCGTTATTGCCACCGAGTTCCATGATCGTTCGACCGAGGCGGCCATGAACGGTTTTCGCAACGTTGAGACCCATCGCCACAGAGCCGGTCGCCGAGACCAAAGAAATCCGCGTATCATCGGCCAATTTTTGGCCGACTGTCTTACGATCGCCAACCAGCAGCGTGAAGATCGCCGGGTCAGCACCCGTTTCGCGACACACGCGCTCGCAAATCTTTGTGACGGCGATTGCGGTGAGCGGCGTTTTTTCTGACGGCTTCCAAACCGTGGCATCACCGCAGACTGCGGCGAGCGCAGCGTTCCATGACCAAACCGCGACGGGAAAATTAAAGGCGGTGATCACCGCGACCACGCCGAGCGGGTGCCATTGTTCCATCAGACGATGGCTCGGCCGTTCCGATTGGATTGTTAGGCCGTAGAGCATACGGGACTGGCCCACGGCGAAGTCGCAAATATCGATCATCTCCTGCACTTCGCCTTCGCCTTCCGCGTTGATTTTTCCGGTCTCAAGCGTCACGAGCTGACCAAGCTGATGTTTCAATTTGCGCAGAGCATTGCCCAAGCGCCGAACAGTCTCGCCGCGCACCGGTCCGGGTGTGACACGCCATTTTAGAAACGCTTCGTGCGCGCGGGCGATCGCCTTGTTGTAATCATCATCGGATGCGGTGCGCACGCTGGCGAGTCGCCGCCCATCGATCGGTGAAATTTTGTCGATCTTTGCGCCGCCGCGCCATTCGCCGTCGAACACGCCGGGGTTTACATCGCTGAGATCAAGCTTTTCCAGAACTGTTTTCATCCTAAACAACGGTCGTTGTCATTCTGAGCGGAACGAAAAATCTCTGATCGGTTCTCTCCTCAGGGCAAAAGAAATCAGAGATGTTTCGCTTCGCTCAACATGACAGGATTGCACGCTTCAACCACTCATCTGCTTCGACTTCGGCAGAATTTGCGCATCAGCTCCACCGCTTCATCAATCACTTCCGCCCTGATATCGAGCGCGGGACGGAAACGGATCGAGTTTTCGCCGGAACGAAGAGTCAAGACGCCGAGATCGAAGAAGCCATGCCAAAACCTCTCTCTCGTCTTTGCATCGGGAAGATCAAACGCCAAAAAAAGTCCTCGGCCCCGCGCAGCGGAAATCAGCGGTTCTTCGCGTTGTAGATCGCGCAGTTGATCCAGGAAGTATGCGCCCACATTCGCAGCATTCTGCACCAGATGCTCCTGCTCGACGATGCGCAGATAATGCGTCGAGCGCACCATGTCGGTAAAATTACCGCCCCACGTGGAATTCAAGCGACTGGGCAGGCGAAACGCGTTGTCTTTGACTTCGTCCAGACGCGGGCCAGCCATCACGCCGCAGACCTGCGCTTTTTTTCCGAACGCCAACACATCAGGCACAACGTCGAAGTGTTCGCAGCACCAATTGCGTCCGGTGGCGCCCATGCCGCACTGCACCTCGTCAAAAATCAGCAGGACATCGTTTTCATCGCAAATTTTCCGCAGCTTTCGCAGCCATTCGCCGCGGAAATGGTTGTCTCCGCCTTCACCCTGGATTGGCTCGATAATGATGGCGCAAATGTCGACGTTGCGCTGATCGATGAACTGGTGAATCTCGCGCTCAGCTTTCCGTTCGCGCTCGATCACATCCGCTTCGCGCTTCGATTCCGGCAATGAAAAGTCGATGCATGGACACGAAACCCGCGGCCAATCGAATTTGGCAAACAAATCCGTCTTGCGCGGATCGGTATTCGTTAGGCTCATCGTGTAGCCGCTGCGGCCGTGAAATGCGTGACGAAAATGCAAGATCTGGGTGCCGCGCTCGCCGTGACCTGCGGCCATGTTCTTGCGCACCTTCCAATCCATCGCCGCCTTCAAGCAATTCTCGACCGCCAGGGCGCCGCCTTCGATAAACAGGTATCGTTCCAAAGGTGGCAGACCGACCATGCGCTCGAACGTCGCTACGAACTCAGCGTAGCCATCCGAATAAACATCCGAGTTTGCAATCTTAACTTTCGCCGCGCGCAAAAGATCGCGTCGGACGTCGGGTTCATCGAAGTGCGGATGGTTAAATCCGACCGGCATCGAGCCGAAAAAACCGTAAAGATCAATCAATCGGCGACCATCGACTGCGTTGTGCAAATAAGAGCCCCGGCTTTTCTCGAGATCGACGACGATCTTGAAACCATCCAGCAAGACATGTTGCTCGATGGTGTCGAGCACGATCGACGGCGTGATTGGTCTTTGTCTTTCGCTCTTTGCGGCTCGGTTTCGAGGTGAAACCGCTTCGGCGAGCACGGGCGGAATACTCATTGTTGATCGTAATCTGTGGCGCGAATGCGGTCAATGGCTCTCCGGTAGCCCAGACATTTCTCGGCGCGTGCCCACCCCAAGGCTGCTATCGCACAATTACTCCGTCGCTACTCCGCCTTGACCAACTCCGCCAGAATTGCCTTCTGCACGTGCAGCCTGTTTTCCGCTTGGTCGAAAATAGTTTGCGCGTGAGCTTCGAACGTTTTTTCGTCAATCTCCTGGCCGCGATGCGCCGGCAAACAATGCATTACCAATGCGTCCGGCTTGGCCAGCTTGACCAGCGACTCGTTGATCCAAAATGGCCCCAGCTCGGCCTCGCGCCGCGCTTCCTCCGCTTCGCGCCCCATGGAGACCCAAATATCCGTGTACAACACATCGGCATCCCGCGCTCCTTCCTGCACATTTTCGGTGCAAAATACGTGGCCGCCCGCGCGCTTGAGCAATTCACCTGTCGGTTGATACCGCTTCGGCGACGCGATCCGCAATTCAAAGTTGAGCTTGCCCGCAGCGAAGAGCCAGGATCGCGCGGTATTCGCCGCGCCATCGCCGACAAACGTCACGACCTTGTTCTCGATGTCGCCACGTTTTTCCTGAATTGTGAAAACATCACCCAAAATCTGGCACGGATGCTCATCATCGGTTAGAGCATTCACGGTTGGGACACCGGAAAACTCGGCGAACTCTTCAATATCGCGTTGCGCGTAAGTTCGGATAATCGCGCCGTGAATCATGCGCGCGAGCACGCGCGCGGTGTCCTTGATCAACTCGCCGCGCCCCAGTTGCGCGTCCGCCGCATTCATGTAAATCGACTCCCCGCCAAGCTCGCGAATTCCTACTTCAAAGGAAACGCGCGTGCGCGTGGATGGCTTGGAAAAGATCAGAGCCCATGTCTGTCCCGCCAGAGGCTTGGCCGAAATCTTGCCGCGCTTGGTCTTAAAGTCGGCTGTGCGGCGCAGGATTTTTTCGATCTCCTCGCGCGAAGTCTGTTCGATGCTAAGCAGATGTTTCATTTTTTTGCCACGGATTTACACGGATGAAACACAGATGCCCAAACAAATAGTTTTTCGATCTGTGAAAATCTGTGTCCATCTGTGGCTAACCCTGCTTTGCAAGATCGACAACCACACTTTGAATCGCCCGCGAGCCTTCCTGGTCTTCACTCTGGCTCACGTTTAACGGCGGCAGCAGCCGGATGACCGAAGTCGCGGCTGGAATCGTCAACAGATTTTTCTCGTGCAGTCGTTTCGCGATTTCGATTGCGCCAAATTTTGGATCAAACTCAATCCCGATCATTAGCCCCAAACCTCGAACGTCTCGCAGAACCTTTGGATATTTCGTTTGCAAGTCGCGCAATCGATCCAACAAAAATTTTCCGGCAGATCGCGCGTTTGCCGCGAGATGATCGCGCTCGATCACATCGAGGACTCGCAAGGCGACGGCGCAGGCCAGCGGCGTTCCCCCGAATGTCGATGCGTGCGTGCCCGCGGATAGTAGCTCCACAAATTTCTCCCGCACCCAAAACGCGCCAATCGGAAACCCACCACCGAGCCCTTTTGCCATCGACACGCTGTCAGGCAAAAAATCGGAATCCTGCTCTTCCAAAATCCGCTGCCAGCTGTGAAATTTGCCCGTGCGAAATTGCCCGGCCTGCACTTCGTCGAGCAGAAGGAGCAGGTTGTGTTCATCGCAAAGTTTTCGCAGACCGAGCAAATATTCGTGAGTTGCTATTGTGATTCCGCTCTCGCCCTGAATGGCTTCGATCAAAATCGCAGCGGTTGATTTCGTGATCGCGGCTTGCATCGCTTCTAGATCATTGAACGGAACTTGCTTGAATCCCGCAACCATCGGCTCGAAACCTCTCTTCACTTTTTCCTGACCGGTCGCCGCGATCCCTGCCAACGTGCGCCCGTGGAATGAATCCGACGCGGTGATGATCTCGTAACGCCCCTCGTCGCGGCCGAATTTTCGCGCGAGCTTAAAAAGTCCTTCGTTCGCCTCGGCGCCACTGTTACTGAAGAAGACGCGTCCCGGCGCGATCAGATCGACAATTCGTTTGGCCAATCGCGCCTGCGGTTCGGTGTAATAAAGATTCGAAACGTGAACCAGCTTCCTCGATTGCTCCGCAAGCGCCTCGCTTATTTCCGGATTCGCGTGTCCGAGCGCGCACACGGCAATGCCACCGCCGAAATCGAGATAACGCCGCCCGTTGACATCCCAAACGTAACTTCCTTCGCCGCGCTCGAGCACAAGGTCGAACCGCGAATATGACGGAACAACATACTCGTCGAACAACTCGCGAATTTCAGTCTGAGTTGAGCGTTGAAAGTTGGATGTTGAGCGTTGGACGTTTTCTTCAGTTTTCACCGAACCACCTCCGTTCCCACTCCTGCATCTGTGAAAATCTCCAGCAAAACCGAATGCGGAATGCGGCCATCGACAAATTGCACTTTTTCCACGCCGCTGTGGATTGCCGCAATTGCGCTGTCCACCTTCGGCAACATGCCTGTGCTGATCACGCCGGCTCGCTTTAGCTCAGGTACTTCTTCGACGCGTAAATTCCTCATCAATGTTGAATCATCCTTGGGATCGCGCAGCAACCCCGGCACGTCGCTCATAAAAACAAGTCGGCGCGCCGTGAGCGCGGCGGCGGTCTTCGCTGCGGCAATGTCCGCGTTGCAATTGTAGATTTTCCCATCGTCCCCGCGCGCTGTCGGACTGATCACCGGCGTCACGCTCCGCCGGATGCATTCCCGCAGCGGCTCAATATTCACATCAAAAACCTGGCCGACGAATCCCAGATCCCGGTCATCACACACTAATTTTTGACACCGGAAAATTTCAGAGCCGGCAAAGCCGCGCGCTCGTCCGCCAAAATCCTCAATCGCTTTGACTATCTCAACATTAATCTCGCGCGATAAAACCCGCTCGACAATTTCCATCGTCGCTGCATCCGTCACCCGTTGACCATGCACAAAGTGCGCTTTCAAACCGGCGGTTTCCAGTGCGCGCGTGATCGCTTTTCCGCCGCCATGCACCACCACCGGATTTATGCCGACTGCCTCCAGGAAAACGATGTCTCGCGCCACGCGATGGCGCACGTCCGGATCGTCCGAATCCATGAAACTGCCACCATATTTGACCACAAAAATCTGCGAGCGAAACCGCTGAATGTAAGGCAACGCTTCGAGCAATGTCGCGGCTTTGGAAATGAGTTCTTCCATATCAGCCGCCGAGCGACGCGGGATCGCTCACGTAGCGTCTGTTAAACGCCACGTAATTTTCCGTCAGATCGCCTGCATACATGGTGAAATCGGCGCGCCCAAGGTTGAGGTGTACATGCAGATCGAATTCTGGCGCGGTGGAAATCTCGCCGAGCGTTTTCAAAGCGACGTTCGTCGGCCGGCCGCGGCGAAATGCGAAGAGTATGTTGCGGCTGCCGGGCTTCGCGTAGCCGACATCAACGCGAGATTCGTTCACTTTCGCGTCCGAATAACCGAGCGCGCATAGAATCCGTCCCCAGTTGGGGTCGCCTCCGCACCAACTCGTCTTTACGAGCGCGCTGTTTGCGATTGCGCGTGCGGCGGCTGCCGCCTCGCCAGCGCTGCGCGCGCCATGGACATGCAGGGTCACGAAACGCGAAACCCCTTCGCCGTCGCGCACGATCATTTTCGCCAGCTCCAGTGCGACAAAATTCAGCGCCGATTGAAAAGCGATCAGTGATGAGTCACGAGTGCCGAGTTTGGGATTTCCGGCCAACCCATTGGCCAACATGATCACTGAATCGTTGGTACTCATGTCGCCATCTACGGTGATGCGGTTGAAACTTTGGGCGACTGCAACGCGCAGCGCGCTTTTTAGCAGGTCAGGTTCAATTGCAACATCTGTCGTGATGAAGGCCAGCATCGTCGCGTTCAATGTCGCCATCCTTGGCTGAATCATTCCCGCGCCTTTACAAATTCCGCCAACGCGCACGGTCGATTTTCCGATTGTAAACTCCACGGCGATTTCTTTTCTCCGCGTGTCGCTGGTAAGAATGGCTTCGGCGGCGCGCCGCGCACTGGTTACCGACCTTGTGAGGGACGACGCGCATGCGCGAATCCCGTGCTCGACATTTTTCATTGGCATTGGGACGCCAATTCGCCCCGTCGAAGAGACCAGGAGATCGCCCGCTTGTAATTTCAAAGCAGCCGCTGCCGTTTCAGCCATTCGTTTCGCATCTCTGATTCCCTGACGGCCCGTGCACGCATTCGCGTTGCCAGAATTCACGACGATTGCCTGCGCAAAACCGTTCGCCGCGCGCTGCGCGCTTAGCCTCACCGGCGCGGCACAAACTTGATTTGTGGTAAACATGCCCGCAACCGCTGCAGGCACATCGGAAGCGATCAACGCGAGATCGAGTTTTCGTCGTTTAATGCCGCAAAACACGGCGGCGGCCTTGAAACCACGCGGCGCACAAATGGAACCTGGGATTTGCTTAAGTTTCAATTTGTCAGGCATCGAACGCCAATCTTGGTGCAGCGCACATTTTCCAGGTTCACAACAACCCCTTTGTCTCGGGATAGCCGCGCATGACATTGAAACATTGAATCGCCTGGCCGCTGGCGCCTTTCACCAGGTTGTCGATTGCACTCATAAGGATGAGGCGGCTTGTGCGCGGATCGAGGCGCCACGCGATATCAATAAAGTTTGTTCCAGCGACGTTTTTTGTGTCCGGAAAGAGTTCGGCGCCAAGTAAGCGAACAAACGGTTCGTCCCGATACGCCTTCTTGTAAATGGAGTCGATAGAGTCGGCGTCGATCCTTTCGGTTAGGTCGACATAGATCGTGGTGATAATGCCCCGATTCAGAGGCACCAGGTGCGGCGTGAATTGAATTGTGACCTTTTCGCCGGCGAAGAGCGACAATTGCTCTTCGATCTCGGATAGATGCCGATGTTTCGGAATCCCATAGGGACGCATGCTCTCATTGCATTCCGCAAAAAGGTACTCCGCCTCCATTTTGCGACCGGCCCCTGTGATGCCGCTTAGACTTGTCACTACAATGCTGGCAAGATTCAGAACGTTTTCGCGAATGAGCGGCAGTAGCGGAAGCAAAATGCTCGTGGGATAACAACCCGGACAAGCCACCAGCTTCGCACTTGCGATTTTCTTGCGATAAATTTCCGGCAATCCGTAAACCGCTCTTCCGAGTAGCTCGGGCACGGGATGATCGTGGCCGTAAAATTCCTTGTATGTTTTCGCGTTCTCGATTCGAAAGTCGGCACTGAGATCCACAATGCGCGCTCCGGCCCGCAGTAACGGGCTAGCAAATTTCGCGGCGCGTCCGTGTGGCAGCGCAAGAAAAATAATGTCCGCATGCTGGGCGAGTTGCACCGGCTCAGGCTCGCTGAAGCGAAGCCGACTCGTTCTTTCAAGATCCGAAAAGCGAGGAAAAATCTCGGCCAGCGTTTTTCCGGCAAATTGTCGCGAGGTGACCGCCACTAGGTCCGCACATGGATGCTGCAAAAGCAGGCGCACCAGCTCCTCGCCGACGTAGCCCGAAGCGCCGATCACCGCGACGTTTGTTAAACTGTCGCTCTCGACTCCGAAAGATTTCGCGCAGCCAGCGGGGTTCGCAGCTTTTTTCACAGCGCGCAATGCGTATTCTTTTTGGATTCGATTGCAAGAAACATTCTAAGAAACAGACAACTTTCAGTAGAGCGCCGCGCTCCAGCTTACAAATCTCCAGCGCATCGGCGCTCCGAATTCCGAATCGTTAGGGCCAACGCGGCCGGTCACAAAACCAACATGGCTGGGCCACGGCCTTACACAATCCCCTGACGCAACAATTCGTGTTTTCCGGCTAGCAGACCCTGCACAAGAGAGTAGCCGCGTTTATCCGCGTTGCTGGATGCGCCGGCAAAATAATTATCGATTCTCATTCGTGCAGAGCGGCAGAAATAATCTGCGACAGCGAGAATTTCATCGGCCGGTTTGCCGTGTCCGACCAACCACTGCGCGTAAGAACATGTCGCGCTAATCGCGAATAATTCCGTCGCGATTCCGACAAATCTCGAAAGGAGTAGCTGCTCCCGATCCAGTTTCGGACCGAAGCGCGCCATAGCGTGAAACAAACCGCGGGCCAGCCGTTTGCTTGTGCGCGCCGCGTAGTTGACATGGCCGCGCAGCGATTCGTGCAAATTGTCGATTTTGGCTGCGCCGTTCGGCAGCCACTGGCGGGGATACCAACCGGCATAAAATTTCCCGGAACTGACAACGGCCTTTGCGCGCTCGGACATCGGCAGTTGCGTGTTGAAAATCGCGCCGCCCACTTTCAAATGCGGGTCGAGCGCTTCGCGCGCGATGAAGAGCCGCATGATTTCGCTCGAGCCTTCGAAAATCATGTTGATGCGGCAATCGCGCAGGAAACGTTCCACTGGCACCGGCTCCTCGCCGCGCCCGGCGAGTGATTGCGCTGTTTCATAGCCGCGCCCGCCACGTACCTGCATGGCCTCATCGGCAATGCGCCAGGTTGTTTCAGTGGCCCACATTTTGCACATCGCGGTTTCGATGCGCAGGTCGCCTGCTTTCCGATCGACCAGCGCCGACGCGAGAAACGTCATCGCTTCCATGGCAAACACGTTGCCCGCCATCTCAGCGATTTTTCCGGCGATGGCAGCGTGTTTACCAATGGGTACGCCCCATTGAATGCGTTCGCCCGCCCATTTCCGGCAAATCTCTAGCAAGCGCTTCGATAAGCCCGTGCACGCAGCTGGAAGCGTAAGGCGTCCCGTATTGAGAGTCGTGAGCGCGACCTTCAATCCCTGACCTTCCTTTGCGATCATGTTTTCGCGCGGCACGCGGACATTGGTGAATCTCACGATGCCGTTGTAAAGCGCGCGCAAACCCATGAAATGACAGCGGTATGTAATCTCGAGTCCTGGCGAATCGACATCGACAATGAACGCGGTGATCTGTTTGCGCTCGCGGCCACCCACCATTTTCGACGGCGTGCGGGCCATCACCACAAGCACGCCGGCCTTGATCAGGTTCGTGCACCAGAGTTTTTCGCCGTTGAGGATGAATGCTGACCCGTCTTCGGTCGGCTCGGCGCGGAGACTCATGTTCGCCGGATCCGAGCCGGCATTCCATTCCGTCAGCGCGAATGCAGAAATCTCGTGGCGCGCGACGCGCGGCAGATACTTTTTCTTTTGTTCCTCAGTCCCAAAAAGGAGCAACGGTTGCGGCACGCCGATCGATTGATGCGCAGAAACAAGCGCGGTGACATTTGCGTCCCAACTTCCGAGCAACATCGCCGCGCGTCCGTAATTGACCTGGGATAACCCCAGGCCGCCGTACTGTTTTGGGATTTTCACTCCGAATGCACCCATCGCGAAAAGATCATCAATGTTCTTTTGCGGTATTTCGCCCGTCCGATCGATTTCGTCGGCATCGATGTTTTCGCGCAGATATTTTTGCAGACTGGCAAGAAATTCCTCGCCCGCCGCGCGGTCCTCCGCGGTTTGCGCCGGATAAGGATGGATCCGCGAGAAATCGTAGCGGCCGATAAAAAGATTGCTGGCGAAACTGCCGCGGTCCTCAAGTGGATCGCGCGCGGCCTCGGCCAGCTCGAGCGCTTCGCGCTGACCTTTCGCCATCTTCGACGTGTCGATGACCGGCGCCGGCGTTTGCGGCTTCGCGCTCGTTTCCTCGGCGATTTGTTTTTCGGGCGCTTCGAGCGGCGATTTCATTTGAGTGTGTCATTCCGAGCGGAGCCGATGAATCTCTCGATATTCAAAGAACAGGATAAGAGATGTCTCGGCTTCGCTCGACATGACAGGAGTGGAATTCGAGCCGTCATTTCAGTCAGCATAAAATTTCGTCCCGTCGCGGGCATGCTTCTTCAAAATCTCACATGGCGAAAATTTCTCTTCGCTTTGCGCCAGCGTTTCGAGTTCATCGACGACTTTCTTCAATCCAAAATGCTCCGCGAAGCGCAACGGCCCGCCGCGGAATGGGGCGAAACCGGTCCCCAGAATCATTCCGTAGTCCGCGTCCTCCGGGGAATCGACGACTTTCTCCTCCACGCACCGCGCGGCCTCATTCACCATCAGGAAGACAAGCCGGTGTGCGAGCGCCTCTTCGTTCAACCGCAAACGGGGATCGGGGTGCCGGTCCGGTCCTGCAGTCGCGGCATTCGGCCCGTCAGCGCTTTCGGGCTCCCCGTGCAATCCGCGTCGCCACTGCGCGAGCGATTCGTTCGGCGTCTGCGTTTTGCCTTCGTATTTGTAGAAACCTGCGCCAGTCTTCCGGCCGAGCATCTGACCATCGCGCAACAAGAGCAGAACGGCCGAAACGTGATCGCGTCGGCCATAGGTTTTCTCAAGTGTATTTCCGATATCAATCGTGATATCGACGCCGATTTCGTCGATCAACCGCAGCGGTCCCATCGGCATTCCCCAATTCACAAGCGCATTGTCGATTTTGTCCGCTTCCAAGCCGCTCTCGAAAAGTTCGGCGGCATCGAGCAAATAGGGAAATAAAACGCGGTTGACCAGAAAACCGGGGCTGTCGCGCACAATCACCGGAAGCTTTCCGATTTGTCGCACAAATGCCAGACTTCGCTCGCGCGTGTCCTCGGATGTCTCCTTTGCAATAACAACTTCCACCAACTTCATCCGGCTCACCGGGTTGAAAAAATGCAATCCGATAACGTGTTCGGGCGAAACGGTCACGTCGGCAAGCTCACCGACCGGAAGCGCCGAAGTGTTGGTGGCAATGATGGTTCTCGGGCCGGCTTCCATCGCCAGCTCGCGGAAAACCTCTTTTTTGATGTTCATCTTTTCCGACGCGGCTTCCATGACGAATTGCACATCGCGCAACTCCATGGGCGCGGTCGAGCCACAAATTCGAGCGCGACCCTCTTTCGCTTTTGCTTCGGTCGTCAATCCGCGTTTTACCGCGTCGGCATAAATGTTTTCGATGTTCGCCAAACCGCGATTGATCTGTTCGCGTGCGATGTCGCGCAAAATGACCGTGACGCCGCGAGAGCTGAGCCATTGCGCGATTCCTGAGCCCATCACGCCTGCGCCTATCACAGCGGCGTGCACGATTCTTTGCGGCGGCGTCTTCGAACTTCCTTTGCGGTATTTCTCCGCCAAAAAGAAATTGCGGATCAGGTTCTGCGTCGATTCCGTTTTCCCAAGATCGACAATTTTGTCCAGCTCCATCCGTAACGATTCATCAAGCGAAATTGAAAGGGTCTTGTTGATGATTTGACTGGCACGTTCTGGCGCGGCATTTCCGTGTTGTTTTGCAGCGCGGAGCTCTTGCGACGCCGGGCTCGCGGGAGCCCTCCCCTCCATTTTGCGTTTTCCGGCGCGCAACTTTTCCCGGGCGCGATCGATCAGCTGATCGCGCTGGGTAACATCATCGACCAGGCCGAGTTTTAAAGCTTCTTGCGCAGGATAAAGTTTCCCTTTCAAAATCACTTCAGCGGCTCTTTCGGCGCCAATCAAACGCGGCAGGTGCGTGCAACCTCCCCACGCAGGAATGAGACCGAGCGTCGTCTCCGGAAGACCAATCCGCGTCGCTGGATCATCACTGGCAATGCGGTAATCGCACGCGAGAGTCACTTCGTATCCGCCGCCGGCGCACGCGCCGTGTATTGCGGCGACTGTCGGGATGTTTAGCTCGGCAAGCCGGTTAAAAACTCGCTGGCCTTTCGCAATGAATTCGCGCATTTCGCCGGACTGCGTCTGTTGCAATAGCGTCTTCAAATCCGCGCCGGTGATGAAGATCGATTTTTTTGCCGACGCGATAATCAAGCCACGCAATGAAGCTTCATGCTCAACGAAATCGAGATGTTCATTTAATTCGTCGAGCGTAACAGCGTCGAAAATATTCGCGCCCGAATCGGGGCGATCGAAGGTGAGCATGCAAATATGATCGCCACCAATCTCGCGCCGGATCATTGAGGCTATAGCAACTGCGGGCATTACCTTCAATTTCGGAGCGTTTCGGGCAAATGCCAAGCAGAGAAGAGGAGTCAAAAAGTTACAAAAGTTAAAAGAGTTACAACGTTAAGCCCCGGCAAGTTGTAACTTCGTAACTTTTTTGAAAACTATTTCCGCCAGTCGTTGCTTCTTGTGAAGCCGGGTGCTAAGAACCCAACGGCGTCTGCGCGCGCGCAACTACTCCGCTTATGCTCGGTAAAACTTTGTTGCCCGAAATCAAAAAGCCGATCGTGCCTCGCAATCGCCCTGCACAACCGCCGTCAAAGTTGGACGAAGCGGCACACAAGAGCGCGGATGAGGTTTTTCAAATGCTCGGCGGGTCTGCCGCGGGTTTGAGCGAGGAGGAGGCAGCCACGCGCTTGGAGGAACACGGGCCTAACGACGTCGCGTACGAAAGAAAAGAAAACTGGCTGCAACGACTTTGGGTTGCTGCGCGCAATCCGCTGGTGATTTTACTGACGGTCCTGGCAATTTTGTCGTACTCGACCGGAGATGTCGCGGCCGGCACGATCATGATGTTGATGGTGGCCCTCGGAATGTCGCTGCGTTTTGTTCAGGAAACGCGCGCCGATAACGCAGCCGCAAAATTGAAGGCCATGATTACCGTCACGGCCACAGTCGTTCGCGATGGTCAGACGAGAGAAATTCCGCTCCGGGAACTCGTGCCCGGCGACGTGGTGAAATTGTGCGCTGGCGACATGGTTCCTGGCGATGTGCGCCTGATCTCGGCAAAAGACCTGTTCGTCACTCAAGCCACGCTTACGGGCGAATCGTTGCCAGTCGAGAAAACGGACGTGCTGGATCAGCGCGAAAATATTTCGTCAATCGAGCGCACCAATCTTTGCTTCCTCGGGACCAGCGTCGAGAGCGGCTCGGCGACAGCGGTCATCGTTGCGACCGGCGGGCACACCTATTTTGGCAAAGTCGCGCGCAGCGTTGCCGGGCGACAAATCGAAACCGCCTTCGACAAGGGCGTCAAAAGATTCACCTGGCTGATGATTCGGTTCATGATCGTGATGGTGCCGCTGGTTTTTCTGATCAATGGCCTGACGAAGCATGACTGGAAAGAGGCGTTTTTCTTCGCGCTGGCGGTAGCGGTCGGTCTCACTCCGGAAATGCTGCCGATGATCGTCTCGGTTTGCCTGTCAAAGGGAGCGATTGCCATGTCGCGCAAGGAAGTGATCGTGAAGCGCCTCAACTCGATCCAGAACTTCGGCGCGATGGACGTGCTCTGCACGGACAAGACCGGCACGCTCACCATTGATCGCGTGATCCTGGAAATTTATTGCGACGTTTTTAAGAACGAAAACGAAGAGGTGCTACGCGACGCATATCTGATTAGCCATTTTCAAACCGGCCTGAAAAATGTGCTCGACCGCGCCGTGCTCAAGCATGCGGAACTGCATGGAGAGCTTGGTATTCACAAATACACGAAGCTGGATGAGATTCCGTTCGACTTTTCGCGGCGGATGATGTCCGTGGTCGTCGAGGGTCCCGACAGCCAGTGCCAATTGCTGACCAAAGGCGCGCCGGAAGCGGTCTTCGGCAAGTGCACGCATTTCGAGAGCGAGGGCGAAATATTTGAGATGGAGCCCATTCTCGTGGGCGACCTTCTCGAACAGGTAAACAGTCTAAACGAAGACGGGCTGCGCGTACTGGCGATCGCCACGAAAAAGATCGACAAACGGCCTGCCTATTCCAAAGCAGACGAATGCGACTTGGTTTTGACCGGCTACATCGCTTTTCTCGATCCGCCGAAAGAGACTGCCGTGGAAGCGATCGCCGCTTTGCGACAGCATGGTGTGAATGTCAAAGTGCTTACCGGCGATAATGACTTGGTGACGCGAAAGGTTTGTAGCGAAGTTGGCATCAACGCGGAAAAAATTTTAGTCGGGAAGCAAGTGGAACTGATGTCCGAAGCAGAGCTCGCGGACGCGGTCGCAGCCATCGATGTCTTTGCGCGCCTTTCGCCCTCGCACAAACAGCGCGTCGTTAAAGCGCTACAGCAAAAAGGCCACGTCGTCGGTTTCATGGGCGACGGCATCAACGACGCGCCAGCACTTCGCGCCGCCGACGTCGGCATCTCTGTCGATAACGCCGTCGATATCGCAAAGGAATCTGCGGACATTATTCTACTGGAGAAAAGCCTGCTGATTCTTGAGGAAGGCGTGCTCGAAGGCCGCAAGGTATTCGTCAACATCCTGAAATACATTCGCATGGGCGCGAGTTCGAATTTCGGAAACATGTTTAGCGTGATCGGCGCAAGCGCATGGTTTCCATTCGTCCCGATGGCCCCTATTCAGGTACTCACCAACAATCTGCTCTATGATTTCTCCCAGGTGCCGATCCCGACCGACAACGTGGGCCCAACGCAAACCGCCCGACCAAAGCCGTGGAACGTGGGCGAAATCGCGAAGTTCATCATCTGCATTGGTCCCATCAGCTCCATTTTCGATTACACCACTTACTGTCTGATGTGGTTTTACTTTAAGTGCAGCGACGCAGCTTTGTTGCCGCCGGCCGATCTAGCCGCGCGCTTCGGCTCCTCCACTGAACCGGATGCCACCTACGCCGCGGCGTTGTTTCATACGGGCTGGTTTGTGGAATCGCTGATGACTCAAACGCTCATCGTCCATGTCATACGGACAAATCTAATTCCCTTCATTCAATCCCGCGCCAGTTGGCAATTGACTATGACGACGATCTTAATCATGGGAATCGGTGCGGTCTTGCCATTCTCGCCGCTCGCACAGCCTTTAGGCTTTGTTCCGCTGCCGTGGCAGTTCTGGCCATTTCTGCTGGCAACGCTCGTTTGTTACGTAGCGCTAACCCAAATCGTAAAGGTCTGGCTGCTGAAGAAATCGTGGATTTAGCCATGCGGCTCTGAAAATTCATCGCCGATCGGTTTCAGCTGCAACGCCACGCGCGATTTCCAGTTCAATTCGAGTTCTCGCCGGACGAGGCGAAACAGGTGATGCAAGAGCTCGTGCAGATCCGAATGCGTTTGTTGCGAGAGAGCTCGTTGAAACACTCAAAAAGCTGACGAGTAATTCTACAGAACAAACATCGCGACGGCCGCGCCGAACATCACGAGAATTGTGATTCCGACCACGATTCGCGACAACCACGAACTCGGCTGCCCCTGCATCAGCTTGCGATCGGACGCGGCGATCAGAATGCCGACGAGCAGAAATGGCGCGAGCAAACCGTTGATGATCGCGGTCCAGAAAAGTGCCTTAACCGGGTTGATCCCTACAAAATCCATCGCGATTCCCAGTGCAGTTGAGAGAATGAGCACGCCGTAAAAATAGCGGGCGCCCTTGAATTTTTTGTCCAATCCCTGTTTCCATTTGAACGTTTCAGCAAAGGCGTAGGCGGCCGAACCGGAAAGTGTCGGAATGGCTAGCAAGCCCACGCCGATCAACCCGACCGTGTAAAGCATGTAGGCCAGTGAACCGGCAAGCGGCTTGAGCGCTTCAGCAGCTTGCTTCGAGGTCTCAATGTCTTTCAGGCCGTGGGCGTGCAGTGTGAGCGCACAGGTGAGGATGATGAAATACATCACGATGTTTGAAAAAAAAGTGCCCGTGCCGACATCGAGTTTGCGCTCAACGATTTCCCGCTTCGTTGCGCCCTGTCTTTGCGTGAGCATTCGCCGGCCCATCGCTTTTTCTTCTTCGACCTCTTGCGACGCCTGCCAGAAAAATAGATAGGGGCTGATCGTGGTGCCGAGGATCGCGACGAGATTTTGCCAGGCGTTGTGATTCTTCGGCCAGGTAGGAATAAATGTGTCGCGCAGAACGGCACGCCAATCAGGACCGACGACGAATGCCGTGATTACGTAGGCGAAGAGAAACAGGGCAAGCCATTTCAAAACCATCGCGATCTGATAATAGCGGAAACGAATCGTTGCCAACAGGATCCCGATGCCGAAAGGCGCCACGAACCAGTATGAATTCAAACCAATGAGCATCTCGGCTGCGTCTGACATACCGGCAAGGTCTGCCCCGACATTGATCGCGTTCGCGGCGAGCAGTGCGAGCGATGCAATGACAAGAACCCAGCGAGGAAATATTTGCCTGAACGCAGCCCCCAATCCCTGGCCCGTAACCATGCCAATTCGCGCGCACATGAATTGCACGCACCCCATGAGCGGCCATGTGATGAATGCAGTCCAGAGAAGCGCCGTGCCCATCTGTGCGCCGGCAATCGAATACGTGGCAACGCCCGATGGATCGTCGTCCGCTGCGCCAGTGATCAGGCCCGGACCGAGCAACGAAAAGAAACGGCGAATGAAACTTTTCTTCGCGGGTGACGCTGCTTTATTCGGCATCGCGGGGACGTAACAAAAATAACTCGGGATCGGCAACGGAGATTCGCCATTGGAGAAGGTTGCGGATGTAACGAAACGCCTTATCTCTTCACGATGTCTGATTCGCAAGGGTCTATGCTTGTTATCCGCGCGAATCGGTCGACCCAAACCTCCTTAACGAAGATTAGACAGAATTATTTGGGTCTACTTAATTTATCCAGATCTTCGATCACTCTCTCCATGCCGCTGACCACGAGAGTGAACCGATCGTAGTCGAGCTTGTCAGGTGTGTCGCTGGACGAGTGGTAGTGCGGATAACGAAACGGCGCAGTGTCGGTCACCATGATACCAGGGTAACCCTGCCGCCAGAATGACCATTGATCCGACCAACTGACGCCGGGAATGAACGCAGGGAGCGCTGCGCCTTCAGATGGAATCTTTGCATGTTTCCGAAAAAGCCCAACTACGCGACGGAGCAGCGCTCGCGAATGAACGTTGCTGACGAATCCGATGAAGTTGCCAACGTTCGGATAGAAAAAACCCAGTCCCGGCGAGGGATAGGTCTGCGAATGCGGCGCATCGGAAAAATAGCCAATCGTTTCCAGACTGATCATGGCGGAGATTTTGTCGCCGCGCGCCTTACATCTGCCGGCGTAAATAAAGCTGCCCATCTCATCCGACAAAAAATAGGGCGGCTCTTCGTTCACAAACGCGACAAAGCGCAACGTGTGTTCTGGCTTTCGACCGGCAAAGCGATGCGCCAAGGCGAGCGTTGCGGCCACGCCGGTGCCGTTATCGTTAGCGCCCGGCGAGCCAAACACCGAGTCGTAATGCGCGCCGGTCACAATGATCGAAGGCGGCTGACTGGAGACCGCCGCTCCTTGAGGGCGGCCGGGAATTTCAGCTTCGATATTGTGGCAGGCCTGCCCGCGCACCTCGTAGCTGTCGCGACGGGTTCGAAGACCAGCGCGTGAAAAAGAATTTTCGATAAAATCAGCGGCGGCATTGAGCTGTGGGTAATGCCACATGTTGCGTTCGCCGATTTCTCCAGCCAGCTTTTGCACACTGGCGCCAAGCTCTTCGCGCAGCGCAACTTCGTCAGGCGATAGCGGCGCCGCTTTTGGAATACTTTTGCCCGGCATTCTCATTCCAAACCACCACAGTAACGCGAAAACTGCGGCGACGGCGATCGTAATGCGCAGAACGCTGAAGAGAATCCACCGCAACACAGCAGGGAATGTGCCTCCGCGTTTACGCGATTTTTCTCCGAAATCGCAACGCGCAGAAACTGAACAGCAAGATCGACATTACCATCAGGACAACAAGGTTCTGCCAGTATTCTGGGAGAGTTGCGCCGCGCAAAATGATCGCGCGCATGAGCGCGATAAAATACGTCGTGGGGAAGAGCGCGCCGAGCGCATAAAAAATCCACGGCATGGTTTCCCGCGGGAAAATGAATCCTGAAAAGAAGACGCTTGGTAACAGGAACACCATCGACATTTGAAGTGCCTGCATTTGATTTTCGGCCCTGGTCCCGACGAGCAGACCCAGGCTCAGCAGCGCAAACACATACACCAGCGTGGAAAACATCATCGCGAAGACATTACCCACGATGGGAACGAAAAATACAAACCGCATAATCGTGAACAAGACCAGCGCCATTGCCATGCCGATGCACAAATACGGAATTAGCTTGCCGAGCATGAGGCCCGCGCGGCTCAATGGGCTTACCAGTAATTGTTCGAGCGTGCCGCGCTCCCGTTCGCGCACCAGAGCCATGGCGGCAGCAACTGTTGTCCCGATTTGTAACACGACGCCAATCACGCCCGGCACAAAAAAATTCGGTGCCCGCATGGCCGGGTTATAAAGCATCTGGGGACGAACATCGACCGGCATTCCCTGCCGGCCGGTTTCACGCAAAAGCGATTCCAGCGATTGCGTCAACGCCACGCCGAGCCCGGTCTGAAGAGCCTGTAATGCCGTCGTGGAATTCGACCCATCAACAAGCAGTTGCACCTGCGCAGAGTGGCCTGCCAACAGTTCGCGAGTAAAGTTCGGCGGTATGTCGAGCGCGGCGTACGCGCGCCCTTTGCGCATTTCGCTCTTGAGCTCTTCCAAGTTCTGCACTTCGCCCACTACGCGAAACGACTCCGTGTTCACAAAACGGTCGATCAACTGACGGCTCTCGACGGTGCGATCTTCATTAAGAACAAGCATCGCCATGTGTTTAACGTCGTTATCGAGCGCGTAGCCGAATGCAATCATCTCGATCAGTGGCGGGAAAAAAAAGAAGAAGAGCGTCAATGGATCGCGCCAGACGACGATAAACTCCTTGAAGAGTATTGCGCCGAGCCCGCGAAACAATTTGTGTTTCATGTCGCTTTACAAGGAGCGGCGGTCTCTAGTCCGTCTCCGGGCGATCCGAAGATCGCCCTTCCTTGGAGGTTCGCTCCGCTCAGCATGACCGTTGGCATCACGCAGCCTTTTGTTGTTCAGCGGCGTGTTTCGCCGAGAGCTCGACAAACACGTCTTCGAGCGAAGGACCCATTTCGTGAATTTCGGCGTGACCAACGCCGACTTTGCGCAGTTGTTCATCGATCTGTGCGCGCTTGACGCTTTCATCGACCAACAAATGCATCGATTGACCGAACACTGTGGCACTGCGCACTCCACGCATCTCGTGCATGGCATGCAGTGCCGTGGTCACGTGATCGCAGGTCACGTCGAGTCGACGCGTACCGGGTGGATTTACCTCCGGCATTTTTTTTAACTCGTCCGGCTCACCGCACACGATCAACTTCGACATATAAATGTAGCCCACATGGTCGCAGCGCTCCGCTTCGTCCATGTAATGAGTCGTGACGAAAAGGGTCATGCCCTTACCAGCGAACGCGAACAGCAGATCCCAGAGTTCGCGTCGCGCGACTGGATCGATGCCAGCTGTCGGTTCATCCAGAAAGAGTACGGTCGGCCTGTGCATGAGCGAGCAAGCCATGGCCAGACGTTGTCGCCAGCCGCCGGATAGTTGGCCAGCACGCCTGTTGATGTACGGATCGAGATGCGTCGTGGCGATCATTTCGTCGCGCCGCTGGTTCAATTCGCGGCCACTCAGGCCATAAAGTTTTCCCGCAAAAATGAGGTTCTCATTCACCGTCAACTCGTCATAGAGCGAAAATTTCTGGGACATGTAGCCGATCATTTCTTTGATCGGCTCGGCATCTCGCACGATATCGTGCCCGCCGATTCGCCCCGAGCCGTCGCTGGGCTCCAGAATCCCGCATAGCATCCGGATCACTGTCGTTTTACCAGAACCGTTGGGACCGAGAAAGCCGAAGATTGATCCCTTTCCGACCGAAAACGAAACGTGATCGACGGCCGTGAATGTGCCGAAGCGCTTCGTCAGCCTTTCAACTTCGATCATCGGCTCAGCCATAAAAAAGAATCAGGAACGCAGGAAGGTGGATCGGCTTGTCCCCAAGCCGATGGCTCGGACCCGTGACAACGCGTTCCACCTTTTTCCTGCTTTCGTAATTGGTTTTCTTCACTTCGTCACTTCACGTTTGGAAAATAGACATCGGCGGCCATGCCCGCGCGCAAACGGTCGTCATCGCTGGGCAAACGAACCTTCACCCCAAACACCTGTTTGATCCGATCCGCGACGGTTTGCACATTGCGCGGGGTAAACTCTGCCTGACGATTTATTTGTTCGACGACACCATCGAAATCTTTGCCCGGAAACGAATCGACACGGACGCGAACGTGCTCGCCGAGTTTAATCAAACCCAGCCACGATTCAGGGACATAAACGCGCACCCAGAGATGTCCGGTCAGCAGCAGCGTGGCCACTTCCTGGTTGAATGGCGGCATCAAAATGTCGCCCGGCTTTACGCTCAGTACTTCCATCACCGAATCCGCCGGGGCGACCACCTGCATTTCTGCTAACTGCGCATCGATATCGGCCAGTTGCGCGCGTGCCTGCGCGACACGCATTTTCGCGGCCGCTACGTTTTTCTCTTGCGACTTCGACGCGCTGTCGGCACGCTCAGCATCACTTGGAGATACGACTTTACGTTTCAGCAGATCTTGCTGGCGTCGGGCATCGTCACGCAGGAATTCCAACTGCGCTTCCTGCGCGTCTGCGTCGTGGATTGCCGTGTCGATCTGCGCGGCGGCAAGATCGCGACGCGCGCGCAGCTCTGACGCATCCAGTTGCACGATTAGCTGGCCTTCGCGTAAACGGTCGCCTTCCCGCGCGAAAATTTTCTCGACACGCCCGCTGAAGCGCGGGCCGACGTGAGCTTCGTCTACTTCGATCGTTCCCGAAACCGCGTTTCCACGGCGATTGCAGGCTGCTGGCATAAGCAATAGCGCCGCCAACGCTGCGCCGCGAAGATACCTGCCGACCTCAGTTTTACTGAACAATCTGCCCGCTAGTCGCATCGCCGCGCCAATGTTGCAAATACCGGCCGCCTCGCTAGGACATTCAGAATGACTGGCTATTCGGCCACACCACTGGCACAGAAGCTTGGAATCACGCCGGAGATGGCTGTTGTCGTTATCAGCGCGCCGGCAAACTATCGAAAGCTACTTGGGCGAATCGCGTGCAGCGTGGAATTTTCTGACGAGATCAAGAATGCTTCAAACTTTGTTCATATTTTCACGAAGAGCCGTGGCGAATTGGAAAAGAGATTGTCGATCTTGCGTCAGAAAATTACGGACAGCGGAATAGTTTGGGTTTCCTGGCCGAAGAAATCCGCGGGCGTGCCGACTGATGTCACTGAAGATGTGGTTCGGTCCATTGCACTGCCGCTTGGATTTGTCGATGTAAAGGTGTGCGCGATTGATGAAACCTGGTCCGGATTGAAATTGATGGTGCGGCGCACAAATCGAAAGGTGCCAGCAAAAACATGAACGCGTGTCGAGACGTGCTGCCCACGTTTGCTCAGCAGCGGATCAATCTGACCAATCCGGATCTCAGCCAGTTGCCGCTCGCTTCTTGATTGCCTGCAAGCGCACGACTTCGATGGACAACCCAATAAAAAGCAGGAGCGTGGCGAAAAACGTGTTTCCGTAGAGCTGCGCGCCGCGCGGGCATATCAGGCCGAGGGCGAGCAAGGCGAGCGCGGGGAAACTCCACCATACAATCGCAGAGCCTTTTCCTATGAGCACTCGTTGGGTGACTACCGCAAACGGTAGCATGAGCCAGGAATAGAAGTAGCCAAACGAAAGGGGAGTGATCATCAGGATCAGCAAGAGAACCAGGGCGAACTCAATCGCGTCGCTCTCCGCCGTCCGCATGCCGTGCTCAGGCATAACTGCGATGAACGTTGTGCCCAGTGCCAGCGCGAAGGCGATGACGATCGCGTTGACAACGGGAAATTTCAGGTCCGCGAAGTTCACGTAAACCGGTGTGTCCGGAGCGGCAGCAGCATCCGCGTCCACGCGGCGAAGCAAGCGATTGCTGACGCCAACGAGAGATTGATTTTTCCATGTATAACTGCGCTTCGGGCGCTGCGCCACACCGACTTCACTGTATTTCAACATCCCGGCGCTCCACTTCTCGAGATCGCGCCACGCTCGTTCAAATCCTCGGAACGGTGCGGGTAGGATGAGCAGCAAGAATACCAATGCCAGCACGAGGCTGGCTGTTGCTGTCCAGTAACGCCGGTAAAGCAGATAAATGATCGCAAGTACCGGGAAAGCCTTGATGGCCGCAGCAATTGCAATCAGGGCGCCTGCGAAAATCTCGCGTTCTGCGCGCAGCGCAACGAAAGCGCCAAGCATCAGCGCAAGCAAAACAAGGTTCGGCTGCCCCAGGTGGTAAGTGGACCAAATATAAACGATCACCAGAAGGCTCGGAACGGCATATACCCACAGATTTGTTGTGCGCTGGTGACCCGTAGCAAGAATGGCGCTCAGCTTCGCGCTGTAAAACCAGGCGACCGAGTTGATCGCAACCAGAAGAAAAATCAATCCTCCCTGGCCAAGCAGGCTCGCGCCTCCAAGAAAAAGCGCGCAGGGCAGCGGATACATGAAATCGTACTTCCCGGAACGAAAGAAAAAAATTTCCTGGCCAGCGAGCATCTGTCTGCCGGTGTCGTACCAGAGCTTGTAATCAAAGAGGTGGCCGCCGCGAAAGTAATGTAACAGCGGCAACGCGGAAAACACCGTCGCCACCACGATAAGGATGAGCAGCAAGGGACGAAGCCCATGCGCTCTGTTGAGGCGCTTGTTAAGCGCCCCGAGAGTATTCGGTGCTGGGATTGACTGCTTCACGCCTTGCGCAGTGCAGCAGCGATCGGCGGACGCGCCTTGTGCCAGTCGGTGCTCTGTTCGTACGCGTGCGCGATGTGCAAAATACGCGCTTCATCGAGCGCTTTGCTTAACAACTGCAATCCGATCGGCAGGCGTTGCCCGTCCACTTCAACGAAACCGCATGGCACGCTGATTCCGCAAATCCCGGCCAGGTTAGCCGCAATGGTGAAAATGTCGGCAAGATACATTTGCAACGGATCAGCCACGCGTTCGCCTAATTTAAATGCGGGTACCGGTGAGGTCGGCGAAATCAGTGCATCGACTTTCTCGAAAGCACTGGCGAAGTCCCGGCGGATCAGCTCGCGCACTTTTTGTGCACGCAAATAATAGGCGTCGTAATAGCCGGAACTCAAAACGTAGGTGCCGAGAATAATGCGCCGTTTGACTTCCGACCCAAAACCTTCCTCGCGAGTCCGGCCATAAAGGTCGAGCATGTCTTTGGGATTCTCCGCTCGATATCCATAACGAACCCCATCGAAGCGAGCGAGGTTTGCAGAGGCTTCCGCCGTGGCCAGAATGTAATAGACCGCGATCGCGTATTCAGTAGTAGGCAATGAGACCTCAACAATTTCGGCGCCTAACGAATTCATCTGTTTCACCGCGGCATTGATTGCAGCTTTGACCTGTGGATGAATACCTTCGATCAGATATTCCTTCGGCAAACCCAAACGGACGCCGCGCAAATCGTTTTCAAGCCTCGCGGCATAGTTGGGCACCGGTTCGTTGAGAGCCGTCGTGTCTTGCGGATCATGACCCGCGATCGCGTTCATGATCAGCGCAGCGTCGCGGACGGTTTTCGTCAACGGCCCGATTTGATCGAGCGATGATGCAAACGCGACCAGACCGAATCGCGAAACTCGTCCATACGTCGGTTTCAAACCGACGATTCCCGAAAGCGCAGCCGGTTGCCGAATCGAGCCACCGGTATCTGTGCCGAGCGCGCCGAACGCTGCATCCGCGGCAACTGCTGCTGCCGAACCGCCACTGGAGCCACCCGGCACGCGCGATAAATCCCACGGATTGCGCGTCACTTTCATCGCAGAATTTTCGGTGGACGAACCCATGGCAAACTCGTCCAGGTTTGTTTTGCCAAATGGAATGGCGCCTGCTGCGCGCAATTTCCGAATGACGGTCGCGTCATACATTGCGCGATAACCCTGCAAAATCTTCGACGCACAGGTGCACGGCTGACCCATCACGTTGATGATGTCTTTGATCGCAAGCGGGACGCCGCCCAGCGGGAGATCGACATTTGCTTCGTCCGCCTCCTTCGCGGCGGCTTCCATGTCGAGCGAGAGATAAGCGCCGATTTCTCCATCAACCACTTCAATGCGAGCTCGCAAAGCCTCGATTACTTCGCGCGGGGAGACTTCGCGGCGACGCAAGATTGATTGCAGATCGGCGATGGTGAGCGCCGGCAGATCCTGCTCTGTCATTCCAACACTTTCGGGACGACAAAAAGGCCGTTTGCCTTTCGAGGCGCGTTGCTCAGCGCTTGTTCCGCTGTGAACCAGGCGCGCGGCGTGTCTTCGCGGAAGGCGTTAAAAATTGGGAGGGCATGTGCAGCCAGCTCCACATCGGATATGTCTGCCTGACGAAGTTTTTCAACGTACTGCAGCACATCATCCAACTGTTTTTGAAAAACTTTCGCCTGGGCTTCAGTCAGATTGATGCGCGCCAGCCTGGCAACGTATGCGACATCGAGGTCCGAAGTTTTAGCCATGGTTACGAATTCAAGAATGCAGATGGCTGATGAGCCACATGACCGCAGCCGCGAGCGCGGTCAAAAGAAGAAGAAAAATGACCCGGCCTTCTCGCCGTTCTTTGCGCAGCGAACGAGGCCGCCGTGCAGGTCGGCTTGCCTCAATGGAGTGTCCGCCGTCTAGTGCGAGCGAGACCTGAAATTGTTTTTCGGTCTTTTGGCCTCTTCTTCCTTGTTCCGCTGCCTGTGCCGGAGATCTGTTCTGAGGAATCGGTCGACCTTTTGTAACCATGCGCTCGAGCCGGTCGAGCTTGTCATGTAACTCCGCCTCCTGTCGTGCTATCTCTTGTTGCTTGCGGCGAAGCGGCGGGCTCGATTTGCGCGGACGCCGAAACATCGCCATCACTTGCTCGCCATCCAAAAGAAAAAGAGAAGGGCGATCGCGCCGAAAATAATCAGTGGCAGAGTGAATGCGAGACCGATCTGCAACCACTGGGAAAATGAGCGCCCATCGCGGCTTTGATATGCGTCAGCCGTGGCGTCCGGCAACGACGCCTCGCCAGGGGCCCCCTCGGCTGCTTGCAACCGGCTGCGTTGGTCGCTGTAATCGGTGCGCGCGTCGTCCACTGTGCTCAACGCCCGGCTCAGTTCCTTGTGCAAATCTGACGGATTCCAGCTTCTGGGATCGATCGCTTCGATCAACTCCAAATGTTGCGCAAAACTCTCCCGAGCGGCGCGGACTTGCTCCAGCCGATTTTGCGCATTGTACGCTTCGCGTTCCAGTACAACCAGCGCGCGCGTCAGTTTATCGCTCATTTCCGCCCGGCCATGTTCCAATTCCTCCTGGCGACGGCTTAATTCTTCCAGTTCGCGTTTTTGCTTTTCAATCTGCTCCTGCTGGCGCTTGAGCTGCAGCAATTGATCCTGCGCCTTTTGCACTTGCGAGTCCAGATGCTCGGCAGAGAGTGCTTCGTCGTCGTTCAACTCGAGCATTTGTTCAAACGGTCGATCTTTTTCTGGCATGACAAATCGCGACGCCGTCCCGGCTCGCCGTAGCGGATATTGGCTTCGCCGCGTTAAATCGTCAAACCGTTAAATCGTTGAATCGTCGAAGTGTCAATTCAGCCGTCTCGCTGTGTCGCGCCTCTGCTAGCGTCCCGGCATCATCTCCAGAAGAAAACCCCTGAGGTATTCCGTTTCGGGAATCGTAGGCAAAACCGGATGATCAGGTGCCTGCTCGAGCCGGCGCAGTCGTCGTGCGGAACGCCGCGCGTTCACGAGCGCCTCGGTGATTGTTTCCGCAAATGCCGCGTCGCTCACGTGATGCGAACATGAAAAAGTCGCCAGCAACCCGTCTTTCGATAAGAGCTTGAACGCGCGCATGTGTAATTCCCGATAACCGCGCAACGCGTCACGCAGTCCGCTTTTCGCCCTCGTGAACGACGGTGGATCGAGAACGATCAGATCGTACTGTGCCTCCGCTTTTTCAGCCGCGCGGAGGAATTGAAAGGCATCCTGCTCGATCCATCGCGCTCTCAGTTCATTGCCGGCGCCGTTTCGTTTCGCGGCGGCGATGTTCTGGGCACTTTCTTCAACGCCGGTCACTTCCGCTGCGCCGGCACGCGCACACGCCAGCGCAAACGCTCCCTGGTTTGTGAAGCAATCGAGCACGCGCCGGTCGCGGGCGTATCCCGCGACGATTCCATAATTATGTCGTTGGTCGAGATAGAAACCGGTCTTTTGACCATGTAAAAGATCGAGTTCAAGCTTTGCGCCTTCGATTTCAATCGCGATTTGGGAAGCAGTTCCTCGCAAAACGCCTTTACTTAATTCCAATCCCTCTGCTTTGCGAACCGGCGCATCGTTTCGTTCGATGATTGTCAATGCTTGTAGGGCGGGCGCCCCGCCTGCCAGTCGTTCAGCTCCGGCAAGCGAAGCGCTTGCCCTACAAAAAACGTCTTCGATCGCCTCCACAATTAGATGCTTTCGCGTGTCCATCGCTAGCGTGAGCGTTTGCAAAACGAAATGATCGCCGTAGCGGTCGATGATCACGCCAGGAAGACCATCGCTTTCACTCCAAACAACACGGCGCAGTTTTGGATCGACATTTCGTCGGTCGCGATACTCGGAAGCTTGCGCGATGCGGCGCCGGAAGAAATCAAGATCCAGATCCTGCCGCCGCCGTGAAAAACGGCGGGCGACGATTTGTGATTTCGAATTATAAATGGCGCTGCCAATCAAACGGTCGTTGCCGTCCTTCAACGATATGACATCGCCGTCCGCGGGATCTCCAAAAATCTTCAAGACTTCACTGGAAAACACCCAATCGTGTCCGTGCAAAATTCGCGCACGCGGTTTGACAACGATTCCTGCCATAGAAGCAACTCAACGTCCAACGTCCAACGCTCAACGTCCAACGCTCAACAAATGCGATTCTGAATTGGACGTTGAAAGTTGAGCGTTGAGCGTTGAGCGTTTGCCCATGCAAGTCGCTACACAAGCCTCCATCGGTCTGCCAGGGATAAAAAAACTGCGCAGCGGAAAGGTGCGCGAGGTCTTCGATCTCGGCGAGACGCTGCTCTTTGTCGCCACGGATCGCATCTCGGCTTTTGACGTGATCCTGCCCGACCCCATTCCACACAAGGGCGCGGTGCTGAACCAAATTTCCGCGTTTTGGTTCAAGCGATTCGACGAGATCGAGAATCACTTTGTCACTGCGGATGTCGAGCAGTTTCCAAAGGAATTGGAGCCGTTCCGCGAACAGCTGGCCGGACGTTCGATGATTGTAAAGAAAACGAAACCGTTGCCGGTGGAATGCGTCGTCCGCGGCTATCTCGCTGGTTCTGGTTGGAAAGAATACCAGGAGTCGCAGAGCATCTGTGGAATCAAACTTCCACCCGGACTAAAGCAGGCGTCACAATTGCCGGAGCCAATTTTCACGCCGGCGACAAAGGCAGAAGAAGGTCATGATGAGAACATCGACATGAAACGATGCGCTCAGATTCTCGGTGAAAAACTCGCCGATCGCGTGAAAGCGCTCAGTCTGGAGATTTATTCGCGCGGTCGCGATCACGCTGCGCGCTGCGGCATTATCGTCGCAGATACAAAATTTGAGTTCGGCACGGTCGATGGAGATTTGCTCTTGATCGACGAATGCCTCACGCCGGATTCTTCACGCTTCTGGCCGAAAGACCAATACGCCGTCGGGCAGAGCCCACCCAGTTTCGACAAACAATTCGTGCGCGACTATCTGGAGACGCTCGACTGGGACAAGACTCCGCCAGCCCCACGCCTGCCAAAGGACGTTATCGAAAGAACTTCCGCCAAATATCTCGAAGCGTTCCGGCGCCTGACGGGCAAGGAAATCGCGAACGCCCAAAGATAATTCCATTGCCAATCCAATTGCTGCGTGGGGACGTCCCCTTGAAACGAAAATGTCACTGACCCGGCCCGACATATTGTTTATCATGACCGACCAGCAGCGATTCGATACCATCGCTGCGCTCGGCAACTCGCATATTTATACTCCAAACCTCGACCGTCTGGTGCGACGAGGAATCAGCTTTTCAAGTGCATACGCCACATGCCCGGTTTGCGTCGCGGCACGCTACACGATTCGGACTGGTTGTGAACCGCCGACAACGCGCGTGTTCACTAATACAAAGGCTGATCCAGCGGCCGGACAGCCGTCGGAAATGGAAGCGCGTTGCGGACCGTATCTCGCTCGCGCAATGTCGCACCTCGGGTACCGCACGTTTGGGATCGGAAAATTCCATACTTACCCATGGGATGAAGACGTTGGTTACGAAACGTTGTGGCGCAGTGAAGAGACGTACCATCCGCCTGCACGCGAAGGTGATGACTACGGCTCATGGCTCGCTCGCGAGCATCCGGAATTCGATTTCCTTGAGCAACCAATGGGAGAACGCAGCGAAATGTATTACATTCCACAGCGCAGTCCTCTCCCGGCTGAGCTGGGCGCGGAATGGTGGGCGGCCGATCGCGCTGTGGAGGAGATTGCGAAGTCAGTAGATTCGCGCCCGTTTTTCGGATTCGTATCGTTTATGGGGCCGCATCCTCCGCTCGCTCCGCCAATTCCTTTCAATCGGATGTACAACCCTGATCGAATGCCAGAACTGGTCCTCGGAAGCGTCGAGGAAGATCACCTGGATGAAGAAATTCCCTACATGCGATACGCCGTCTGGGCTGACGCCATCAACCCAGAGCTGGCGAAAATCGTCAAGGCTCGATACTACGGCGAGATTACTTATCTGGATCATTGCCTTGGCCGAATCCTTGATGCGGTCGAAGCGCGGCCGAAATCAGAGAACGTCCTTATCTGTTTTTTTTCAGACCACGGCGATCTTTTAGGTGATCATCATGGCTGGCAGAAACAAAACTTTTTCGAGGCGGCCTGCCGTTTCCCTTTGCTTCTCAGTTGGCCGGCAACGCTTCCGACCGGAACGGTCCGAACTGAATTGATCAGCCTCGCAGATCTTTTCGGAATTGCGACGCAGGCTGCCGGCAGATGCGACCTGCGTGGGGGAATGGATGTTCTTAAGATGCTAAGAGGCGAATGTGCGCAACGCGAATATTTAATCGGCATGGTTGAAGTTCCTGGATCACAGGATTTCAAACTCATGGTGGTTGCCGACGAGTGGAAATACATTTTCATGGCCAACGGCGGCCGGGAGCAACTCTTCAATCTCAAACGCGATCCCAATGAGTTGTCGAACTGCATCAGTTCCTCGCCCGCAATCAGAGATGACCTTAATGCTGTCGCTGTGAAAGCGTGTCGGGTTCCGGGTGCAATGGACGCGCTCGAAAGCGATAAACTTCGCGCATTTCCTTTCCGTGAACGAAAGCCGACACGCATCTATCAATTCGACCGGTCGCGCGGCGTGCTTGGATTCCCCGAAAAACCGGAAGACGCGCTGAACGGTTTCGACTGCGCCACTCCGAAACGAGTGAAGTGACATGAAAGCGCCTTCAAGTGATCGGGAGAATCTTGGCTTAGGACTGAAGCCGGGCGATTCGCACTATCGCGCGTTCGTCGGTCCTCCCGAAGATTATGATTTGATCGCGGCGATGACGTTCAATCTTCTCACCACGCTCGGTCTGCGCCAGCATCATTCACTGCTCGATATCGGCTGCGGTTCGCTTCGGATCGGACGACTCCTGATTCCGTATCTGAATCGGGGAAAATACTTCGGCATTGAGCCTGCCGAATGGCTCGTTGCCGAGGGAATCAGGCAGGAACTCGGCGAAACAGTCGTTCAAACTAAACGGCCGACGTTTTTCTTCACCGATTCACCCGATATCGTTGTGCGGGCAAAAGTCTCATTCGATTTCGCGCTGGCTCAATCGATCTTCAGTCATTGCGGACTCGATCTGGTCAGGGGTTGGTTGTCCACGGTTTCGCGTGCGTTGGCTGAAGATGGAGTTTTGATTGCGACGTTTCTACCGGGCGATGAAGACTCACAATGTGCCGGATGGGCCTATCCCGAATGCGTAAATTACCGGCCAACAACACTGGAACGCGCGGCTGCAGAGGTGAATTTGCGATTTGAAATTTTGGACTGGAAACATCCCCGGCAGACGTGGGCGCTTTTTGCCGCGCCAAAGTTCGATTCGAGTTGGTTCAAGAACCAGCCTCTCTCTTGGAATGCAGCACTCGAAAGAGCGCTCAGGCACAAGCATTACCCGATAAATCATCCGTGAGCGACGAGAACATTTTTGGCGTCCCACTGAAGGTGGACAATGTCGCCGACTGCTACTTCTACCACACGATGGAAATCCCGGGTCAAGGAGTCATAGAGGGGCGGGACTGGGACCTACGTGGCGGAGTGGATGATTACCTCGGCAAAGTCGGTTTCGCCGGTCAACGCGTTTTGGAAATTGGTCCTGCCAGCGGCTTTCTCACCTTTGAGATGGAAAAGCGCGGTGCCCAAGTGGTCTCGGTCGAAGTAACAGCCGAGCACGGCTGGGATTTTGTTCCGTATCCCGCGAAAAGATTGGAAGAAGTGTTCGGCCCGCGTCGAACCGTGATGCAACAGTTGAAGAACTCCTATTGGTTCAGTCACGCGGCTCTGCATTCCAAAGCCAAAGTGTACTACGGCGATGTTTACAATTTGCCTGCCGCCCTCGGACAATTCGACATCGCAGTGATGGGGTCAGTGTTACTACACTGCCGCGATCCGCTCCGCATCGTCGAGCAATGCGGAAAAATGGCCGGGACCCTCATCATCACCGATATGTTCCATCCTGATTTGGAAGGAGCGCCCGTTTGCCGTCTGGCGCCCACTCCACAGAATTTTCTCTGGCACACCTGGTGGAATTTCAGCACTCAATTTTTCGCCCAACTCCTAGCCGTAATGGGATTTACCATTTCAGAAATTTTGCGACACCAACAGCATCACCGTGGCAGGCCGTACACGCTTTTCACTGTCGTCGGCCGAGGATGACCAACCCAGGCTGGTGGCAGATACTAGTGAGCGATACTGCTGCGTTGGTACAATGACAGGCGCTACGCCGTTTGCTTTGCCCGCCTTCCACGCCATCTGAAAGCGTTCCGCCGAAATGATTGCCCAGATTCGTTACGAGACGGCGAGTAGAAACGGCCTCATTCTTGCACAAATTCTAGCACACGGACGCGACGGATCTCGCTAGGACTGAGGGGCTCTAGAACTGACAGGAATCTGTCACCGAAGATGTTTGCAGGCTCGAGATTCTACAGACGATCGATGGCCTTTTGGGCCAGGGCCTTCGATTTGTCGAGCTTGCCCTCTTCGTTGTCGTGTCCGCCGATGCTGAGACGAATAAAAACATCCTTCTTTAAGACATAGATTGCGCCGCCTACGGGGTTCGGGCTCCAGAAGGCATCATCTCCGATCCCATCAATTTTTTCTGGTGGAATAAATGCTTTTTCTTCGCCCTCGCGGCGGGCCTGCTCGCGGGGCTTTTTCCTCTCCTCTTTATCGCTATTGCTCTTTTTTTCCTCGTCAGTAAAGCGCCCAAAGGTTTCCTTCCAAAAATCGTTCACGCTGAGCTTACCAAAGGAAGCTGGATCACGCTGTGTCACAGCTAGGCTAACGGACTTGCTAAAATCCTCGGCAGTGTAGAGACATTGTGAGACGCGAAATCCTGCATCTGAACGCACGCTGCTCTTCGTTTCTTTGATGTGCGATCTTTGGATCGTTTCGATTTCTTGTTTTGTAATCAACGCGCAAACGTCGAATTCGGCCTGATTTGATTCCTGCTTAGCACTCGAGACCCGCTGAGTTGCTTCATTTTTCTTGCACCCTGCGGAAACCGCGATCAACGAACAGGACAGAAAAACTGAGACATACCAGCGCATAACAATACGTCCTCAGATACGGTTGTTATTCCGCCAAGCTCGACGCTTGGACAGCATCGTACCCATATAGCAAAAGCGACCGTGTAATCAACACGCGAGCAGGAAGTTTCATCGCGGTATCAGTAAATGCGAACCCTTGTTTTTTCGATGAGGCTAACAATTACCCGATTAATTGGGATGACGGGTTTTTCGTGGTCGTCGAGCGCCATATTTCCACCATCGCAGATCGAAAGCCTGTCAGGCCCTACCTTACATAAAAAGGTATTCGTGTGGCGCTTACGTCCACTTATCGGTTAACTACCGAATGACAAGTTAAACGAAAACCCACCATGAAAAAAACCTGCTCACATCTCAGCTCTGGACGCGCCGCAATCGGCGCGCTTTTTTTAATCTGCGGCCTCGGTCTGCTTTGCACGATCGCGTTCGTCGACATTTTCGCTACACCAACGCCTTCTACGGGTACGGTTGGTCCGAGCCCGGGCGGAGCATCTGTGACTTGGCAGCAAGGTTCGCCACCAATCGCCGGAGGCAACGTCAACACAGAAGCGTCATGTGTTGAAAACGTCAGCTGCGAAACGTTCACCGTTACCGTTTCGGGTACCCAATCTAATTGGGTCGGACAGCGGGTGCAGGTCCAACTGAACTGGCAAAGCAGTGCAAATGAGTACGACATTTACATTCACCAAGGCGCGAACACAAACAACAGCGGCACGGGCGCTAACAGCGGTCCCTTGGTAACCTCCGCAATGAACGGCCCCGGCCTAACCAATCAAACGGCCTTCATTGACGTTTCACAATGGGGCACGGGCGTTTTCACAGTTCACGTTGTTTATGACACTACCCCAGTACTGACCGATGCATATCAGGGAATAGCAACCGCGGTTCCAGAAACGCCAGCCGCTCCGCCGCCAGCTCCCCAGGACACAGGCCCCAAAATCGGTTATGAAAACTTTGAAGCCCCAGGACTCCTCACACCGGGGACGGCAACAAGCTCGGGCGTGTTCACGGTTGAATACATGGGCCGCGGCGCGGGTGAACCCTCGATCGGAGTAAACTGGAACTCCACGTCCAATTCGGTCGGCGGCATGACTAACTTCCAGTCGGATCTCGAAACGGAATTTGTGTCGTGGAATGAGTCCTGCTCACCCACCATTCCAAAAGCGACGTGGATAAATCGTCGTGCCCCGACATCGTTATTCATTGATTCCGATCCGATTGGCTTTACAGATCGACAAAGAGGTCGGGTGTTTGCGGCGGAGCTGACGCTCTTGTCACCGGATACTTGCAAGACTTCGTACACTGACGATGACGGGATCACGTGGATACCCAGCCAGGGAAGTGGCCTCGCGTCGGCTGTGGACCATGAGACTATCGGCGGCGGACCCTATCATTCACCGCTCAACCTTAACCCGCCCTCGCCAGCCTATCCGCACGCGGTTTACTACTGCTCGCAAGATATCGCGGCTGCCCTGTGCTCCAGAAGCGATGACGGTGGTTTAACGTTTGGTCCTTCGGTTCCGATCTACAACCTAACGGCATGCGGCGGACTACATGGACACGTCAAGGTTGGCCCTGATGGGACGGTCTACGTACCGAACCGGGGATGCGGTGCCGACGCCGCTGTTGTCGTATCGGAAGATAATGGCGTAACTTGGGCAGTTCGCCAGGTTCAAAGCAGTTCGGTGACAAACACCGCTACCACGGATGACCCGGCTGTAGCAATTGATAACAACGGAACTGTTTATTATTTGGGCGCCATCAATGGCACAGCCGCGATGGTGGCCACGTCCACTGACCACGGGCAGACCTGGTCAAACATCTATGATGTTGGGGCTGCCTATGGTGTAAACAACGTCGCGTTCCCAGCTGCTGTTGCGGGAGATGCCGGACGCGCCGCGGTGGCGTTTTACGGTGCAAGAGGCGGAGTCGGAGATTCCAATGCAGACGCGTTTACAGGCGTCTGGCATCTTTACGTCGCGCATACGTTCGACGGCGGTGCGCATTGGACGACCAGCGATGTCACGCCCCAATTGCCAATGCAACGAATGGGTCTCTTGCGAGGAGGCGGTGGCCCCATGGATCGTAACCTTCTCGACTTTTTCGACATTACGATTGATCGCGACGGCCGAGTTCAAGTTGGCTACGTAAACGGGTGTTCGGGTGGCCCGTGCGCACAAGCGCCGATCAATCCTGACGGCTCAACCGGTGTGAGTGGAAATGCCTATACCGCAACTGCTACAATCGCACGTCAATCGAGTGGCCGGCGGATGATTGCGGCTCACGATCCAGCCGGCTCGGTCTCCGTCCCCGGTATGCCATTTGTCACGGAAACTCGCATTGGCAATGTGGTCCGCCTCGCGTGGAATGAGGCCGATACCGGTAATTCTTCTATTTCGCATTACAGAATTTTGCGCGGAACGGACAGCAACAGCGAGGTGTTACTCACAACCGTTCCAGGAAGTCAAACAAGCTACACCGACACTACCGCCACCGATGCCACACGGACTTACTATTATAAAGTAGTAGCGACGAACGCGGTAGGTTTATCATGTGCCAATAACGAGATCGCTGCGCCTTTTGTTGGCGATACCTGCGCGGGAGTGGTTATTCACCGGAATCTTCCCACACACCCCGAAAGCACAGGTGGAACAGTCGAGCAGCCGCCACTTCCGGAGTATTTGATCGATTACATCGCTGTGGGTGAACCACCTTCGACCAATGAGCTCATGTTCAAGATGAAGGTCGGCGACCTGACTACCGTGCCCCCAAATAGCCGGTGGAGGATGGTCTGGAATTCGGTCGCATCACCTGATGAGCAGTTTTACGTCGGAATGACTACCGATGCGAACAGCAACGTCAGTTTCGAGTACGGCACCGTTTTCACTGATTCGCTCGTTGTTCTCGGCGTTCCAACCGAGAATCCGCTGGGAGCAGCTGACGCCGGCAGCAATTTCAATGCCGACGGCACTATTACCATTTATATTGACAAGTCGAACGTCGGAAACCCGCAACCCGGCGACCTTCTTGGAGCCGTTAACGGGCGGACTTTTAATACAGGTGACACGCCGCCAGAGACGCTGCAACGATCGAACCTTTTAATCGACCACACCTTTGTCAAAGGAAACACTGACAATAGCTATCCGCCGGCAACTTACACGGTCGTTGGAAATACCGTTTGTTCGTCCGGAAATATTGAACCAGTGGGCGCAGTTTCTCGGAAGAGGCACGGATCAGCCGGCAATTTCGACGTCGATCTTGCTTTAACCGGTAAACCGGGAATTGAAGATCGCTCCGGTGGTACGTCTCGTAATTACGAGGTAATTGCAACCTTTACCCTGGGCGTGAACGTACAGCAGGTGACGGTAACTCCAGGTGCCGGCGGAACGGCTTCTGTAAGCCAGTTCGCTGTTCACCATAGTCAGGTGATCGTGGATCTAACTAATGTGAGCAATGCGCAAACGCTTACTGTAAACCTGATAGGTGTGACTGGCGGCGCCAGAAGTGGCAACGTGGCGATTCCGATGAGCGTCCTGATCGGCGATACAAACGCCGATGGCGTTGTTAACTCAACAGACGTCAGTCAGACACAGGCTCAATCCGGCAACAGAGTGACGCAGTCAAACTTCCGGGAAGATGTCAACGCGGATGGTACAATAGATAGTAATGACGTTGCTCTCGTGCAGAGCAATTTGGGCACGGCCCTGCACTGAAATCAGCTTAGCATTCGCCTCAATGCGACCGGCGACGTCGACTCCCAGCCGTTCAGCGGGCTGGACGCGGCCTTTGTGGTGTCACTCGATTGATTTTTGGGAGCCGCAGTTGGCTTTTCATTACGCCGGGAGCGAAAACGAAATTGTCTCATTCGCTGCGCGATGGTTCGACCAAAAATGTTTGCCATCAAATGTGAGCGAGCGCGATGCGAACGGAATCTTGGCGAGGTCTTCCATGTTCGGGTTATCCTCGAGCGGGTCCAGTCGCGCGATGCGCCACTCTTCCGATTTGCCGGGCACATCTTTGTTTTCGCGTCCGCGGATGACGTAAAGCGTGCCATCGACAAACGTGTGTCCGCAAATTTCCGCGCCCACGTTGGTCGTGCGCTGAATTTTTCCGGAATCTTCGACCTGATGCACATCTCCTTTGTACCATTGACTGAAATAAAGATGCTCGCCGTCGAAGCTCAGGTACGAGCCGGTGAAGTCCGGGCAGGCGAAGAGCTTCATGAAGCCATCCGGCGCATAGCGATAAACGTAACGATCGTCATTTAATCCTTTGCCGATCGTGAAACGCATCTCACCGTCGCCTAACGAGACGCCAGCCCAGACAATTCCCGGCGGATCGATTTCGTCGACAATCTTCCACGTGTCGATGTCCACCTTGTAGAGAGTTCCTAGATCGCGTGAGCTCATCCAGAGGTTCGCCTCGTCCCAGGCCAACGCCTGCGGCGTGACAGTAGGCGACGCAATGCGTTTACGTTCGATGATGTTCGACATGTTCATAGTTCACAGTAACCGAAGAGCCGCTCGCCGCCATTTCCACTTTGTCATGAGATTATGATGAGAGCGCCCGTCTCCGATTCCTTCATATGTCGGTCGCTGAGACGTGCTAACTTGTCCAACGGACTCTCAATCCGTGACTGCGCTTCATACCTAAGTCATCACAGAAAAACCGCTTCTTCCTGAGGCCAGGAGCGACTCTTTACTTTTCGGCGCTTGGCGTGCGCTCGTTTTCGGAACTGTTGCTTTGGTAAGCACCTATTGGCTCATAACATTTCGACCGATTTGTAAAGAAAACAGAGTGACAGTGGAAGGCGGTCTTGGTTTACGACGAATGGCCAGCCCTAACATCTGAGTATGAAATCAATTCGCTAACGAGCGACTTTTCCTCTTTCAGCTCTGCGACCGATGCATCGATTTTCGCGCGGCTGAAATCATTTATCGGAACCCCTTGCACGATTTCCCACTTGCTGCCCCGCACGCGGACTGGAAATGATGAGATCAATCCCTGCTCGACATCATAACTTCCGTCGGAACAAACGGCCACGCTGTGCCAGTCGTTGTTCGGCGTGTCGTTCGTGAGCGAGTTAACCGTATCGACGATCGCGTTGGCTGCCGAGCCGGCCGAGGAAAGTCCGCGCGCCTTAATCACGGCTGCGCCGCGCTGTTGCACCGTGGTAATAAACTCTTCTTTCAGCCATTTCTCATCTCGGATCACTTCGTTTGCGGGACGACCCGCGATCCTGGCATTGTAGAAATCCGGATACTGCGTCGAAGAATGATTTCCCCAGATGGTCATGTTGGTGACCGAACCAATTCCTACGCCGGCCTTATGCGCGAGCTGCGCGCGGGCGCGGTTTTCGTCCAGTCGCGTCATGGCAAACCAGCGGTCGCGCGGAATTTCTTTCGCGTTGTTCATCGCAATCAAACAATTCGTGTTGCATGGATTTCCGACCACGAGCACGCGCACATCGGCCGCGGCGTTTTTTTGAATCGCCTGACCTTGCCCGACAAAAATCTTGCCGTTGACCCCGAGTAATTCTTTCCGCTCCATTCCAGCCTTACGGGGAATACTTCCGACCAACAAAGCCCAGTTGATGTCGCGAAAGCCTTCATTCAGATCTGCGGTCGGTACGACGGATTCCAACAACGGGAAGGCGCAATCGTCCAATTCCATGACCACTCCCTCGAGCGCACCCAGGATAGCGGGAATCTCAATCAAATGTAGCTTGAGCGGCTGATCGGGTCCGAACATTTGCCCGGAAGCAATACGAAACAGAAGCGCGTAACCAATCTGCCCGGCCGCACCCGTCACAGCGACTTTAATCGGAGTTTTCATGATGCAATTAGCCATAAACAACTTTCTGAGCAAAGCCGAAGCATGAGGCTTCAGCTTGTGATAAAATTACGATTGTCAATGTACCCGACCAAACTAAACAAGATCATCAACCTCTTTGAATCGCTGCCGGAAGATGAGCGCCGCGAAACGCTCGTTTCCTACGCGGACAGCGCGAAGAAACAGGAGCCGCGTGCGGGCGAAAATTTTGATCTTGTCGATGTGCGCAAAGACGAGGAATGCACGGACACCGTGGGTGTGTATCTCCATGTCGATGAAACCGGCAGGGCGCACATCCGAATGACGCTCGGCCCGGAAGTGCAAACGCTTACCCGTTCGATGACCGCGATTCTTTGCAAAGGCCTCGAAGGCTCGACGCCACAGGAGATCCTCGATCTTCCGAGCGATTTCGTGACGCGCATTGTGGGCAGCGAACTGGTTCGGATCCGTAGCCAGACGGTTTATTACATCCTCACCCGCATTAAAAGTATCTGCAAGGTGTGGCTGGATCGGCAGCGGGTGGCGCAGGTGGCGTAGCGATTCGCGCGTGACGTTCGCGTGATTTCGTTTACCGTCCGCGCTGGCGCAGATGCCGCGAAATAACGAGATCAACAAAATCCTGCTGATCGGCTCCGGTCCAATCGTGATCGGGCAGGGCTGCGAATTTGATTATTCCGGAGTGCAAGCGTGCAAAGCGCTGCGCGAAGAAGGTTATGAAGTCGTGTTGGTGAACTCCAACCCGGCCACGATCATGACCGATCCTGAATTCGCCGATCGCACTTATGTCGAACCGATCACTCCCGAAGTGATCGAGGCCATCATGGAACGCGAAAAGCCGGATGCGATTTTGCCAACTCTGGGTGGACAGACTGCGCTGAATGCAGCCATGGAGTTGAATCGCAACGGCGCGCTGACGCGGCACGGCGTGAAATTGATCGGCGCAAACGCGCAGGCCATTGCAAAAGGCGAAGATCGCCAATTGTTCAAGGAAGCGATGTTGCGCATCGAGCTTGAGGTGCCGCGCTCCGGCGTGGCGCGTTCTCTCGGGGATCTCGACCGCATCGTCGCTGAAATCGGAACGTTCCCGCTCATCATTCGCCCGGCGTTTACTCTGGGCGGGACCGGCGGTGGCATTGCTTACAATCGCGAGGAGCTCGATACGATCGCTGCACGCGGTCTGGATCTCTCGCCGGTCCACGAAGTGTTAATCGAAGAATCGCTGGTCGGCTGGAAGGAATTCGAGATAGAAGTGATGCGCGACCGGATGGACAACTGCGTGGTCGTCTGTTCCATCGAGAATTTTGATCCGATGGGCGTGCATACCGGCGACTCCATCACCGTTGCGCCGGTGCAAACGCTGACCGACAAGGAATACCAGATGATGCGCGACGCCGCGTTCGCGGTAATTCGCGAGATCGGTGTCGAGACAGGCGGATCGAATATTCAGTTTGCTGTTCATCCTGACACGGGCCGCATGGTCGTGATCGAAATGAATCCGCGCGTCTCGCGTTCCAGCGCGCTCGCATCGAAGGCCACGGGTTTTCCGATTGCGAAAATCGCGGCAAAACTGGCCGTCGGGTACGCGCTCGATGAAATCAAAAACGATATCACACGCGAAACGCCGGCGTGCTTCGAGCCGACGATCGATTATTGCGTGGTGAAAGTGCCGCGCTTTACGTTCGAAAAATTTCCGCAGGCAGACGCGACGCTCACGACGCGGATGAAAAGCGTCGGCGAAGCGATGGCCATCGGGCGTACATTCAAGGAAGCGTTGCAAAAAGCGCTGCGGAGTCTTGAGATCAAGCGCTTTGGGCTGTGCGGCGACGGCGTGGACAAAGACATCGATCTTGAGACGCTACGTTTGAGATTGGCGATCCCAAATGCCGAGCGAATCTTTTACATCGCTCAAGCATTCCAAAAACGGACATCGATTGATGAGGTTTACGAGTTAACGAAAATCGACAAGTGGTTTTTAAGGAATGTCGCGCAAATTGTGGAGGAAACACGATGTTTGAAAACCAAAGGGTTGCTCCACGCTAAAAAGCTCGGGTTTTCCGATCAGCAACTGGCGGTGGCAAATGGCGGGACCGAGAGTGAAATCCGCGCGAAACGGAAGTCGTTAAACACCTTGCCCACATACCGGCTGGTCGATACATGCGCGGCGGAGTTTGAAGCTTATACACCGTATTACTATTCAACCTACGGCGACGAGAACGAGCGCCGCGAGAGCGCCAAGCGCAAAATCATGATTCTGGGCGGCGGGCCGAACCGGATCGGGCAGGGAATTGAATTCGATTACTGTTGTGTGCATGCCGCGTTCGCGCTGCGCGAGCTCGGATTTGAAACCATCATGGTCAACTCGAACCCAGAAACGGTTTCCACCGATTACGACACGAGCGATAAACTTTATTTTGAGCCGCTCACTTTAGAGGACGTGCTCAACATTTATGATCAAGAGAAACCCGAGGGCGTGTTCGTCCAGTTTGGTGGACAAACACCGCTGAATCTGGCCAGCGGATTGAAGGCAGCAGGCGTTCCGATTCTTGGGACCCAGCCCGAAAGCATCGAGGTCGCGGAAGATCGGCAGTTATTCGCTGCCATGCTGGACAAACTTCGGCTGCGGCAAACTCCGAACGGATCGGCGACGAGCACCGACGAGGCCATCGCGATCGCGAAGAAAATTGGCTACCCAGTTTTGGTGCGACCTTCATTCGTTCTCGGTGGGCGTGCCATGGAACTTGTCTATAACGAGGGAGATCTTCGGCGCTATATGGCGAGCGCCATCGAAGTGACGCCGGATCGTCCGGTGCTCATCGATCGCTTTCTCGAAGATGCAATCGAAGTCGATGTCGATTGCATCTCCGACGGCGAAACGACGGTCATCGGCGCTATTATGGAGCACATCGAGGAAGCGGGCATTCACAGCGGCGACAGCGCCTGCGTGATTCCGACGTTCTCACTGTCGCAAAAAGTTCTCGATGAGATTTCCACCGCGACAAGATCGATGGCACGCGAGCTGAACGTGCGCGGGCTGATGAATGTGCAATTCGCCGTGAAAGGCGATTTTGTTTATGTTTTGGAAGTGAATCCGCGCGCGTCACGCACCATTCCCTTTGTTAGCAAAGCAATCGGCGTTCCGATCGCGAAACTCGCCGCCAAAGTGATGACCGGAAAATCACTGCGCGAGCTCGGATTCACAAAAGAGATCGTGCCGAAACATTTTTCGGTAAAGGAAGCTGTGTTCCCCTTTTTGCGCTATGAAGGCTTGGATATTTCACTGGGTCCGGAGATGAAATCGACCGGCGAAGTGATGGGCATGGATATCGATCTCGGCCTTGCCTACGCAAAATCGCAGATGGCCGCGCCGCCGCCGCTGCCGAAAACTGGAAAAGTCTTTGTCAGCGTCAAGGACGCCGATAAGGAAGCGGTCATCCCGGTCGCGCGCGAGTTCGTGAAGCTCGGTTTTGAAATTATTTCCACGGGCGGAACCGCCGAAGCGCTGGCGAAAGCAAAAATCAAAGTGACGAAGGTTTTCAAGATTCATGAGGGGCGCCCGAACGTTCTCGACCGCATCAAAAACGGCGATATCAATTTCATCATCAACACGCCCAGCGGTAAAATTCCGCGCGAGCATGAAGTGGTCATTCGCAACGCCGCGCTGGCCGCGAAAATTCCGATCATGACGACCGTGCGCGCCGCGCTGGCGAGCGCCAACGGGATCCGGTCGCTGCAAAAACGAAAAGTGCAGGTGCGCAGTTTGCAGGAGTACAATTCAGATGGCATCCCGAGCAGAGCGAGGGACCGCGCAGACACTCATTGATTACACTCGGTAGTTCAGATGATGATCACCTGATTTGGGATCCTTCACTTCGTTCAGGATGACCGCGTGTTTTGTGTCGTGTTGAACATTCATGATTGAGCGTTACGATTGGCCGAGATGAAATATTTATTTTGTTGCCTGATCGCATTGGTGTTGGGTGCAACAGCAGTCGCAGAAGAAAAGAAAGGGGAGAAGAACTCAATGAATTCATCAAACGAAGTCGCAGTTATTAAGACTAGCGAAGGCGACATGGTGGTGCAGTTCTGGACTGACGCGGCGCCAAAGACGATCGAAAATTTCAAGAAGTTGGCGCGCTCGGGTTTCTATAACGGGACCATTTTCCACCGGATCGTCAAAGGGTTCATGATCCAAGGCGGCGACCCGAATTCGAAAGATCCGGCAAAAGAGAACAGCTACGGAGCAGGTGGTCCGGGTTACAAGATCAAAGCCGAGTTTAACGATCATCCGCATGAGCGCGGCGTGATATCGATGGCGCGCGAACCCGATCCGGATTCGGCCGGCTCGCAATTCTTCATCTGTCTCGCACCGGTGCACCGGCTCGATCACCAATACACGACGTTCGGGAAGGTGATTAAAGGCGACGATGTGCTGGAGAAAATCGGTGACACGCCCGTGACCAAAAACAGCATGGGCGAAATGAGCAAGCCGACCAAACGCATCGTGATCAACAAGATCGACATCGTGCCGGGAGGTTCGGTCAAATAGTCACCACGAAGAGCACGAAGAACACGAAGCATTCAAACGTCTTCCTTTTCGTGACCTTCGTGTCCTTCGTGGTTTATTTCTGAATGGCAGAGACAACGAAGATTGCGCTCATTCAGATGCGCTGCGGCCCCGAGCCGGAGAACAATTTCGCGCGCGCGATTGGCTTTATTCGCGAAGCAGCGAGAAAAGGCGCGCGGATTGTTTGCCTGCCCGAGCTTTTTCGGTCGCAATATTTTTGTCAGACAGAAGATCACAAGAATTTTGATTTGGCGGAGGAGGTGCCGGGAACATCAACCGCGGCATTAGGAAAGCTGGCGCGCGAAACCGGCACAGTGATCATTGCGTCACTTTTCGAAAGGCGTGGCGCGGGCGTTTATCACAACACTGCCGCAATCATTGAAACGGACGGCAAGGTGATCGGCAAATATCGCAAGATGCACGTTCCAGACGATCCGCTGTATCACGAGAAATTTTACTTCACCCCCGGCGACCTTGGGTTTCAATCATGGAACACGCACCACGGAAAAATCGGGGTCTGCGTTTGCTGGGACCAATGGTACCCTGAAGCGGCGCGGCTAACGGCGTTGCGCGGCGCAGAAATCATTTTTTATCCGACGGCAATTGGCTGGCATCCGAGCGAGAAAAAAGAGTTCGGATCTGCCCAACATTCCGCTTGGGAAACCATTCAGCGCAGTCACGCGATCGCGAATGGTTGCTATGTCGCGGTTGCAAATCGCGTTGGCCATGAAGCGCCCGCGGGCGGCGACGGAATCGAATTTTGGGGGCAAAGTTTTGTTTGCGGGCCAGACGGCGAAATCGTGGCCAAAGGTTCCGTCGATCAGGAAGAAATTGTGATGGCCGATATCGATTGGAACCGCGTCAACGAGCATCGGACGCACTGGCCGTTTCTGCGTGATCGACGCGTTGACGCTTACGCCGGCCTCGACCGCCGGCTGCTCGACTGATTTTTCGCGCGGCCTGCTCGCGCGCTTTGTGCTAATACGAGCACGATGACCGTGAGGGTTTCTCAACAGACGCGCCGGCCGTGGTATCGGCCTTCTTTGACGACACAGATCATGATGGGGCTGGTTGTCGGCGCTCTGATCGGATGGCTGCGACCCGATTGGGGGAACGCAGTTTATTTTCTGCGCGATATTTTCATCAACCTCATCAAATCCATCATCGCGCCGCTCGTGTTCTCGACCATTGTAGTGGGAATCGCCGGCGGCGGTGCGCTTCGAAAAGTGGGGCGCATGGGAATCAAAGCATTGGTCTACTTCGAGATCGTCACCACGGCAGCGCTGTTCATTGGGTTGGCTGTAGTCAATTTCACGAAGCCCGGAGCTGGCGTGACTCTCGCCGCCACGAACACGGAGATCTTAAACACCATCGGCCAGAGTCACCCGAAAACTTTCGTCGAAACCGTCGTGCACGTTTTTCCCTCCAGCGTCATGGAAGCGATGGTGCACGCCGATGTTTTGCAGATCGTCGCGTTCAGCGTGCTTTTCGCAGTTGCTGTCTCAGCGGTTGGAGAAAAAGGAAAACCAATCATCCGCGCGATGGAGAGCCTCGCGCAAATCATGTTCAAGTTTACGAACTACGTCATGATGTTTGCGCCGATTGGTGTCGGCGCGGCCATGGCGCATACGATCGGCACGCAAGGGCCGGGCGTGCTAATGAATCTCGGCAAATTGATCGGCTCGCTTTATCTGGCTCTGGTGATTTTCATCTTGTCGATCTTTGGACTGGTGATTTGGATCGTGCGGATTCCCTTGCGGCAGTTCATCAGGGCGGTGCGCGAGCCCGCGGCGCTGGCGTTCGCGACTACGAGTAGCGAATCGGCGTTGCCGAAAGCGATGGAATCGATGGAGCGTTTCGGCGTGCCGCCGCACATCGTGGGCTTCGTGATGCCGACCGGCTATTCGTTCAACCTCACAGGATCGACGTTATATCTGGCAATGGCCTCGGTGTTCGTGGCGCAAGCGGCCGAGACGACAATAGGATGGCACATGTCGTTAGGCCAACAGATCACAATGATGTTAACGTTGATGCTGACTTCCAAGGGTGTGGCCGGCGTCCCGCGCGCATCCCTTGTCATTTTGCTAGGGGCACTGAATTCGTTTGTCCCGTCAGGACTGGGGCCGATCGGTGTGGCGATTATTTTCGGCGTAGATGAATTGATGGACATGGGTCGCACCTGCGTAAATGTCATTGGCAATTGCCTCGCAACAGTGGTCGTTGCGCGCTCGGAAAAAGAATTCGATGAAAGCCGCGCGCGCGCTTTTGGCACGCCAGCCGAAGCCGAACTGGATTTAAAAGCCGGCGATGTCGCCTTCGCCGATGCAGTTGCCCAAGGCGATTGAGAATCCTATACAAGTTGGCGCGGCGGCCGCCTTCGAGCCGCATCCAAGCTGCCCGCCAACAATTTTCCGCTGACTTTTTGCGGCCGGCACGCATGGCACGCGCGAATCGGAAATGAATTGACAGGCAATTCACGTCACAGAAAGTCGAAAACTTTAACCCATCAAAAACCATGAAAAAAATCCTCGCAGTATCTTTAGCACTCGTTTCTGGTGCTCTAACCATTGTGGCGCTCGCGGCGCCAGCGCCCCGATCGACGCTTCACGGGAGCAAACCAAGTTGGGCTACGCCTCAAAATTATGTCCAAGCGGCTAATGCAAGTGACCAGCTAGGATTCCGCGTCTATCTGGGCTGGAGCAATCCCACCGGCGCGGAGGCGCTGGCGCGCTCTGTGTCCGATCCGAGCAGCCACTCATATCGTCATTACCTGACACCCCAGCAGTTCCGGCAGCAGTTCGCGCCAACTGCCAGTCAAGTCGCGCAAGTTCAGGACTGGCTGACAAGCCAGGGATTTACGCTCGTCTATACGCCTGCAAACAATCATTACGTGTCAGCTAAGGGCACGATTGGACAGGCGCAAACGACCTTCGGTGCCAACTTTGGCATCTATAACGCCAACGGACTGACGCTACGTTCCCCGTCCACGGATGTATCCATCCCCAGTTCGCTCGCTGGCGTCGTTAGCGGCGTCATCGGGCTCGATCAAAGCGCGATATTTGTTCGTCCGAATAATGTCGTGGACATTAACGCGCCGCCGTCAGGCGGTTTCAGAAACGCGCCTCCGCTATCGCTCTACTGGGCGCAATATCTCACGGGCGTGGCTGTACCGCCGTACACACCGCCGCCAGCAGCACCAGGGTATTCTTTCCCACCGGGTTTTACGGATGTCGATCTCCCGTCCGTGCCGTGGTCAATCAAGGGACATACGCCGCAGCAGGTCAAAGGCGCATACGGAATCTCGGGTTACATCGGCACCGGCCAAACCGTCGCGATCATCGATGCCTATGCGTCGCCCACGATCCTCCAAGATGTTAACCAGTGGTCGAGCAACCGGGGGATTCCGCAATTTGGAACACCCGGCGGCGGAACATTCTCTCAGGTTGTAGCGCCGGGCGTGTATAACATCCCGGAGAATCCAAGACAGGATCCACAGGGATGGTACGGAGAAGAGACGCTCGATGTGGAAGCTGTCCACGGCATGGCGCCCAATGCCAACGTCATTTACGTCGGCTCGCCTAACAACTATCAAGACCTGGACGCGGCAATGAATCTCGTGGTGGACAACCACCTCGCGCAGATCGTCTCGAATTCCTACGGCTTCCTCGGCGAAAATCTGCCGGCGGGCTTTATCAAGCCGCTGAATGACACCTTCATCCAGGCAGTAATCGAAGGCATCGGCATCTACTTCTCCTCGGGTGATAGCGGCGACGAGACCATAAACTTGGGCTTTGCGTCAACAGATTGGCCCGCCTCGAGCCCATGGGTGACAGCAGTTGGCGGTACCAGCCTGGGCGTTAGCATGACAAATACCCGCGTGGTAGAGACTGGCTGGGGCACCAGCACTTATAACTGTAACAAGAACACCCTGGTCTGCACCCGCACCGGATGGCTCTACGGCGCTGGAGGTGGTGTGAGCGCAATCTTTGCGCAACCCGACTATCAGGCGAATTATGGGGGAAACCTCACAGGCGTACCAGGCCGTGCGGTGCCGGACATAGCTGCACTTGCCGACCCGAACGCTGGCTACCTCATCGGTCAGACGCAGACCTTCCCTCAGACGTGTAACCCCGCTAGCGTGACGTATGACGAATATCGCATTGGCGGGACGAGTCTCTCGTGCCCAATCGTCGCCGGGATCATGGCGCTGTCGGACCAGAAAGCCGGATCTGCGCATGGCTTTGCCAATCCATTCTTCTACCAGAACCCGGGTAAGTTTACGGATATCCTATCTACAAAGACCGCAGTCGCACGTCGGAACTTTGTCAATGGCGTTGACGATTGCAATGGCACCGTGGACCGACTACGAACATTCGATGATTATTCCGGCTCACCGACGCAGCACACCGCCGCCGGCTGGGATAACGTGACGGGTCTGGGCGTGTTCAACGGCGTACCTTAATCGCGAAGATAGTTTATGAGCAGCGACGCGGATAAAACCACGTCCCTGTCTTTTCCTCCAGAACACACCGATCGGAGATCGACAAAGATGGGTTGTTGCGATTAGGATCTGGTCGCATGCCAAATCCACATACATTTGCAGGAGCAATGTGTCTTTTGCAGATATTGGCTTCCGCGTTTCTCGCGATTCTTTTTCTCCAATCAGGCATCGACAAGATTATCGATCGCGGCGGCAATCTGGAATGGTTGAAAGAACATTTTGCCAAAAGCCCGTTAGCCGGCGTTGTGCCCGCTCTGGTGACCGTAATCACCATTTTCGAACTGGCGGCGGGAGTATTGAGCGGCGTTGGCTGCCTCGCGCTCATCGTTTTGCGCGATTCAACCGTCGCATTCTACGGCGCGGTGATTTCCGCGGTTGCGATCATTGCGCTATTCTTTGGCCAGCGGATGGTCAAAGATTACGCTGGAGCCGCGGTGCTTGTTCCATATTTTTTGCTCACCCTCGTTGCAATTTATCTGCTCGCGCAGCGGTAAATCAGTGAGCCGCGCGAGGCGATATCCCCTCCGGTGGCGGGAGCTTGCAAAGAGGAAATTCCTCTGCAAGTAAGATGACTGCGCCGTGAAATTCTGGGTAAAAGTTGCGTTGTTTTCTGGTTCTAATCGTTGCTAAGGGTGCAGCGTCATCAAAAAAATGAACCGCACGATCGCAACTCAAACGATGTGGCTGACAAAATTTGCGAACGCGCAATTTCTAGTCGGTGTATTGCTTCTACTCTGCGCGTTGACGTTTTATTACTTTGCTGTCCTTAGAATTGATTACAGGAAGACAACGCTGCTTGATCTTGGTCCGTACCCAGATGCGACAGAATATTTCGCACAGGCCAAAGCGCTGCGGAGAGATGCCTGGCCGTACATACAGATTGGATACGAGAAGCTGCCGTCAAGGTACCCCTTTGGTTACCCAATGTTGATGCTTCCTTGGCTGAAGGTTTTGCGAGGAGCAGATGGTGTGCTGGCGCCGTTTAGAACCAATCAAACGATGGGGCTTCTGTTGCTTTTGATCGTTTTTGCTTTTTACCTGTACCTGGCGATGCCATTGACGGGCGGGTTTGCGGCGCTTTTACTCGCGACACTACCTGGGTTTTTCACTTTCTGTCGTTCATCACTCAGTGAAGTAAGTGCCTCCCTGCTGATTGTCCTGGCCTTTATGTTCGCCTACCTGGGAGTTCAGGAAGAACGGCGCTGGAAAATCTATCTGTCCGCAATTCTTCTTGGTCTTTCATTAAACGTTCGGCTCCAGTCGCTTTTCTTTGCACCATTGTTGCTGGCGATGGCGGTCCTCCCAATGAGAGGCGCGCGTCTGCGCTGGTTTTTCCATTGCACTGTCGTTCCGCTTGTCTTCGTGGTCGCTGCTAGCCCTATGCTGATATTGAACACGATCCAGTTCCATTCGCCTCTCAAAACAGGCTACGATCTGTGGGCCTCATATTTTAGCCGGCACCACCTTCTTTTTTGTCTTCGCTATATTCCGAAAAACGCTCTCATGCTTTGGCGAGAAGCCACTTTGCAGCCACTCGGATTTGATTCTGCCAATATTTTTGGGACTGGCACCTCCTTTGTTCCGGCCTTCCTTCTTCTAATTTGCGCGGGAGTGTTCTTCATCCGCTTCGACAGATTCACTACTTGCGCTTTCTTAGCCGGGTTCACCTCTTTTTCCGCGGCCTTGTGCTATTTATTTATTTTTGCCAGAGATGGGCGCTTTTATCTGCCTCTTTTGATGCTGCTAGTTGCGGTGGCTGTCCTGCCTGTCACGTGGGCTGCGAAGAACCTTGTTGCTGGAACACGAATTATGACCGCACTGCTTGCTTTCATCTTGTTTGCCGGCGCCTGTCTCGGATATCCTTCTCGTTCCGGGTACAACACACCTGGTATCGATCGGTCCCAAGCGTGGGACGCTCTTCACTTCACTGCTTCACCTGACCAATCGACCCAGTTTGCCGCCCAAATGGATTTCGCCAGACGGTTGCGACGCCAATCTGGAATCGTTCTCTCCGATATTGATCCTGTTTACTTAAATGCCCTTTTGCCACGCTCCTTCGTCGCCGCTCCAATCGATGGAGACCACCATTATAAGTGGAGCTACACTTGGAGGTACGATCGGCCGGAGGCTTTGGCCTTCGTCCAACATGGCTTGGAGCAGTCGCTTCCGGTTTACGCGCTATTCGTTTCGAGTGATGAAGCGACCACCAAACAGTCGCGCCTACCGGTTGTTCCTGGATACGACTGGCGCCTTCTCGACCATTCCGGCAGCAAGGCGGCAATTCTAAAGCTTGCTCCCGTTGCGTCGAACGAACCATTGCCACCGGACTAATGCAGCCCACAGTGCTTTTGCGAAGTGTCGTTTCCGGAAGTTGAGTCGTGCAGAAAGTTCTTCGACCCGCCCTATTCTCAGGACTGCTATTGTTAGCAGCCTATCTTCGGATAACCGGCTTGAGCTGGGGCCTCAGCAGTGGCTATGGCCATGATCTGAACTTTCAGCCGGATGAGTTTGTAAGTCTTAGAGGAGTCTTCGAGCTAGACCCATTGAGGGGCCGTATCGTGGCTCCTGGCGCCTACTTTGAAGGCACCTTTAATTACTACCTTTGGGCATTACCGCAATCAGTGCTCAGGGTCACCCCTACCGAAGATGTGCCCTTTAGCGACTCAATCAGCACTACTAAGTATTCTAGCCTTCTATATATCTGTCGATGGATGTCCGTCCTATTCGATCTGTGCACCATTGTTATCGTATTTCTTGCCATTAGAGAAGCGAGTCGGAATTTCTATGCGTCGCTTGTTGGCGCGCTTTGCTATTCTGTTGTCCCGATGCAGGTGATCTATGCGCATTTTATGAGGACTCATATTTTGAGCAATTTACTGTGCGCGTTGGTCATTTGGATGTCTCTAAAGCTCCGGCAATCGCAGGGATGGCAGATGCTTCTCAGTGTAGGCGTAATTTCAGGTTTGGGAGCAGCGACGCGGTACCCAGTCGGCATTATCGTGCTAATTCCCTGTTTGTATTTGCTGTTCAACGACAGAGCTAACTTGGCAAACTCGAAGAACGGGCTTCTGGAGCGCACCCGAGTTTTCGTTACCGCTCAACTGTGGCTGATTGTTTTTGGATTCGTCATTGGATTGTTCCTAGGGCATCCAATGCTGCTTTTAGAGCCATCGAGCGTTACAAAAGCAATCACTGGCGAGACGTTAAAATACGCGTCGCTGCACGAGTTCAGGGGAGTCCAGTTGCTTAATCTAACCGTTATCTGGAGGTATCTCACATACGTGATTCCATTCGCAATGTATCCCTTGCTCTGGGTAGTCCCTTACTGCGCAATCTTATATCTTGTTTTCAGGCGTAGCCTTTACAGCCTGTCAATTCCAATTCTGATTTTCTGTCTATTATATCTGTATTTGATGGGAAAAGGATACCTTGGACCCTATTTCGCGCGCATAACAATGGTTTTGTTTCCTGGATTTTGTATTCTGATCGGCCTAGCCTGTGCCGATCTACAACTGAAAATGAAAAACAACCGGATAGCCGCCAGCCTTTTAGTCGGTGCACTCTTTGCAGTTGTTGGGCTATCAGTGGTTTTTGACGTGGCATACAGTCATGCCATGCTGGAAAAAGATGCTCGCGAGGTCCTTCGAGGCGATCTCCAAAAGTTAATTGGAGACGGGCGGGCGACCGTTGGCATCCTACACTTCGGGCCTTACTTTTACACTGCGATGCCGGCAGCCAAGCCACTAACCAGTGAGAAGGTGGCTGTCCAGTTACAGAACCCAGGGCAGGACGCTGACTTCTTTCTGGTAGGGTTACCAACTCAAATTGAGCCAGCGCGAATGAACGCAATTGTCAGACAGGTTGAGGCGCAGGGAAAGTTTACTTACGAAAAAAGCTACAGGGTTCCTGTAAAGATTTTTGGATACGAGTTTAGGCTGGTGCGCTTTCCGCAAGATATGACCTACCCTTTCCCGACGATTTTGCTTTTTCGGGCTAGAACACCAACGTAAGGGTGCTCGTTGGCTGATTAGACAGCGCTCGGCCACGCCAAGCCTCCAAAGGCGCTGCAAGCAGTTCGATTCCCAAAGAATTTCACGATGAAGGTCACGCAGATCTCCGAGAGGTCCGCCGAATCCCGCGCGGGCGATGTTTTGCTAGTGCCGATAGCCGCAGCCGCATTTTGGACGCTTGCTTATCAGGTGGTTCTTGTCCTCCGATGGCCGGCGAAAACGATCGCGTGGTGCTTCGTAGCTATTGCTATTGCCGGTTTCTTTTTGTTCGGACGCCTGTGGAAAAAAACGAACGCAATTCCTGGTAAAGCATATCGCTTTCACCTGGCGCACATCCTCCTGCTGGTTTTGGGTGCGGCTTACGCCACGACGGTTCTGTTCGTACGCAGGCCAAATCAAGATGACGTCGTGTATATCCACAGAGTTCTCACACAACTGTTGGATCTTAACCAGCCCATCTACCTGCGTCAGACGAGTGTCGACATGGACGCTGCTGCGTTCTCACCAGTTCACCTGGCCACTAGCTATGAGATGCTCATGGGCTTTCTGGGTCACTATTTTGGAATCAATCCTCTGTACTTTTACCAGGTAGTTGGTCACGCGTTTGCAGCATTTTCGCTTCCATTCGTTTTTTATTGGTGCGCCAGAATATTCGGATTGGACCGCTGGCCCGCAGCCATTGGGGCTTTCATTGGCATGTGTTTTCTGCTTATCGCTGACGAGTCGCCTTTCGGTGCGCTGCTTGGAGCGGGATTTCGGTTTGTCGCCGGGCAGTCGCTGAGCTCAATCAATACTGCCGGCATGCTCGGGTTTGCAACCGTTTCAGGTTACCTGTGGCAGGGCAAACCGATCGTTTGGATTTTGTTCCTGCCGATAGGTTTGACGCTCAGCTACCGGTTTCTCGACAGAGGTAACAGGAGCGATGTGGCGTGGCTCATGGTATTGGGAGTCGCCGGAGTGGGTCTGAGCAACCCTGCGCTTTACTTGATTCCCGCTGTTATTGGCTGCTCCTGCGTTGCGTTTGTCGCACTTGTACTATTCGAGCGCAGGCCTCGAGATGATCTACTCACGTCACTGCGCCGTGGACTTTTATTGGCAATTCCGCTTGTCTATCCAATCGCAATATTAGGTATGCTGGCGCTTAATATCATTCCAAAACCCATCGATCCCCGTATGTATGGGCCGACTTCCATGCCCTGGTGTGAAGCTGTGGACTATGTCATCGGCGGACCAGTTGAGCATCTTCGCGACGTCGTCCTCATGATTGTCGTGCCGTTGTTGATTGTTAGAGGGCGCAATGGTGTTTTCATTTTCTTCTATCTATGCGCTGTGTGGCTGCTCTGTTTGAATCCGTTACTCGCGCCGTGGTGGATGAAAAATATTCTCGCCTATTGTTATTTTCGACTTGTTTACCTTCTGCAACTCCCGCTGTTATGCACTTTGATAGCGGCTGCAGGTCCTCGCCTGGCCCGCCCAGGCAGTCTTATCAGAGACAGATTGACAACTGCGCTGGCCGTTTCAGCAATCACTGTGAGTTTCGCTTACAGCTATCGCGGACTCTCGATCCTTCCGAGAGATCCAGGACTTGGCATCGGGTGGAAATCGCCAACGGAGTGCCAACTGCTTCCCGCGAATATCGCTTTTGCCAGAGCCGCCGGGAAATATATTGCACATGCAAAGCTGCTTGCACCAAACTGGACCGCCAGCTGTGAGTTACCGCTTCTTTTACCCGAAATGAAAGTCGTAGCTCCGCGGCTCGTCACACATTACTTTGCCAATGCGGGGAATCCGGAGGAAGGGATTCTCCGCCGCCAAGCGCAGAGTTTTATCGAGGACTACTATTCGGGAAACGCCAAACAGCTTGAACTGCTAGAACCGAAATTTCGACAGGTGATCGAGACCGGTCGCGCAAACGCGGTGGCTGTTCCTGAATCCGAAAGCCAAAGAGTATTGGCAACGCTTCAATCGATCGATCCCAGCTGGCACCGCGTTTTGGAAGCGGGCGGGCTGGTCTTGTTACTTCCGTGATGCGAACAGATTCGTGTACCACTCTGGTGTCTCGCGAACTGACTCGGAGCAGAAGGGTACGAGGCCACGCGTCGTTACTTGATGCACAGCCATGTCTTTACTCTTCAGAGTGTGGATAAGTTCAATCCAGGTCGCTCCGGCCTGTTTCAGACCGTATGGCCAAAATTCCAGGAGCAACTTTGCGGCGGGATTATCGGCGAGGACACGATTGGCGCCTAGCAGAGCATGAAGCTCATATCCTTGAATATCGATCTTGATCAGGTCCACGCGTCCACCCGGTTTGAAGTAATCGTCCAGCGCTATAACATCGATCGGCACGGCACGGCGCGAATCTCCTTGGGTCGTATATGTCCGGTGATCGACGTTGAGTTGATCTGAAAGATAAAGTGTAGACCTCCCGCTGCACTCTCCTACCGCGGCTTGGGATAAGCGCACGTTTGCGAGCTTGCGCGTAGCAGATTGCAAGCGCTTAAAATTTTCCAGCGAAGGCTCGAATGAATGAACAACGCCAGTCGCACCAACACAACGGGCGAGAAACTGTGAATAGATACCGATATTCGCACCGGCGTCTACGACGACATCCCCCGCAGACAAAATTCTTTTCAAGAGCTGCCGCTCTGCACGATCAGCATAGGCTTTAAAAGTGCGATAGCACAGGCGGTAGAAGGGAAAGGCGTGTTCGTAAACCCTATTTCCACTTCCGCGAAGGAGCGAGATCGGGGGCATCAGCGTCGCGTCAGCGTTACAGTACAGAAAGCTGCACAGAAGGTCGGAAAACGGCGACTAAGAGCGAGATCGACTGGGAACAACATGCGATAAACCAAAGGTGGAACGGGCAGCCTATGCGATATTCCGCCAGTAATCATGTACGACAGTGCGGTAAAAGGTCGAATCGAGAGATTCCCGACATCGTAATTATCGCTCAAGCGTTGCAACCATTCGGGTTTTCGAAAAACAATCAGCCAAGGCAACGCGATGTTGGCCGACGCCAGCGGTCCCCGGAGATCGCCAAGCTCCGGCTCGGAGATTCGGAAATCGACCGGTTCGTGATGCAGATACTTGAAGATGACGGTTGATAACACCGAGAAAAAAGGCTCAGTCGCAATGACCTTGCCGCCCGCTTTCAACTTGCTGGCCGCGCGGTTAAGAAACGCAATTGGGCTCGTCAAGTGATGTAACACATTGGTAAGCGTGATAACATCAAGGCTTTTATCCTTAATTGCGCCTAACTTGTCGATTTCGTGGCAGTCAAAGACAAGGTCGAGGTAGTCCAAGTCAAGTACGTCGCTTGTGACAACGTTTGAGAGAAATTGCTTCAGAGGCGACGTGCCGCTCCCTATCTCTAGTATCGAGAGCGTCGCCGGGTTGGCAAAGTCCCTGAATTGATCACGGTAGAGTTCGCGGTACCAGAAAAGAAGATTTTTATTAGCGCCTAGGCGCGCGCGGTTACACAATGTTGCGGCACGGTCTTTCGCCTGTTCGCTCTCCAAAACCGTGGTTGCGTTGCTCATTTAATTGCCCGGATATACAGCGAGCCGGCAAACTCTGAGAGAACCGGCACGTTCTCGAGAAACCGGCCGAGCACGTTCAATCGATCAACCAGAGGAACTGGCGTTTTTGGATGGAGGAAATCAAACGGATCGATTCGAACGTCACGATAACCTGTTTGTTCGAGCAGCCGCCGGAACGGCCACCGAAAGAATGCGGTCTCGTCTGGCGAGTCACCCAGTTTTCGTTTAATCCAGGGCACATTCTTTTGTATCGCGATCTGAGGGTTCAGCATGTTTGGCTCTGTAAAGTAAATCGTACCGCCAGGTTTCAACACCCGATAAATCTTGCGTAGTGCCTCTTCGACTTCGAGGTGATGTAAAACCGAGCTGCCTACAACGGAATCAAACACAGCGTCGGGATAGCTTAATTCATAGGCGTTCTGGATTTCATAACGAACATTTGGCGCAGAACAATTCGCCCTCGCGATTTCCAGAAGCTCAGGCGAGACGTCAATGGCAACAATATCTGCTCCAGAGCGGGCCAGTTCTCGAGTGAAGTAGCCAGTACCGCATCCCAACTCAAGCACGCGCATTCCTGGCCCGAGATGCCCGCTGAGCATCTTTACACGGCGTGCCCAGCGCAGTTTACCAGCTGGACTCTCCCAATTCCAAATCTCGCCCGCCCCATGCTCGGCCAGGAAGCGGCCATGTTGAATTTCTTTAGCAATGCGCTCTTGCATTGGAAGATTCTCAGATGACCGCGAAACTGCCATGCGCTGGTCGCCAGCCAGAAAATTTGGGATACCGAATTAGTGGCCGAGTTTTAATTTCAGAAATCCATGCCAGCACATCCTCAGCATCACAAGCCCGTTCCGAAAGACCTTGGTCATCTTCGTGGAACCGTAAATGCGTTCCTGGTAGTGGACCGGCAAGTCCAGAATCTTAAGGTTCAACTTTGCGGCGCCAAATAACAATTCATAGTCTCCCCAGCGGTCTTCGGTTCCCCATGTACCGAGCATTGGCTTTATCCGCTCCCAGTCGCTTCTCCAAAGGACTTTTGTGCCGCATAAAGTGTCCTTTACTCGTTGACCAAGCAGATAGGTAAAAGCAAGGCTGAAAAATTTGTTGCCCAGCATGTTTGCTCCGTTCATTGCTCCTTTTGGCACGGGATAAACCAGGCGCGATCCGTTAACGAACTCAGCTTGCCCCGAAACGATAACATCGATAAAATAAGGCAACTCCTCGGGAATCGTCGTCAGATCGGCATCGAGGATCATCAAAATATCGCCTGTGGCAGCGTTGAAACCTGTCCAGACGTTTCGCGACTTACAAACTCCCGGCCCATGCTCGAGACGAACATTTTTCTCCGGATAAAGCGCCTGCACCCGCAACACTTCTTCAGCCGTGCCATCGGTCGATTGATCGTCACAGAAGATTATCTCTGTCCGGCCCGCTAAAGGCGGAATGCGGCGAACGGCGTCCTCCACATTTCCTTTCTCATTTTTACATGGAATGATGACTGACACCGAAAGCTTCTCCGGCAAAAGGGGCGATGGCATCATTCGTGCGACCACCACCTGCGTCATGCAAAGCTTGCTCAGAAACGGCAGGCGCGCGCAAAAACGATTTAGAAAACTCGATAGCAACGGCAAATATTTTGGCACGAGGACCACTCGATGCGTCTCGAGAGCTTCGAAGCCGGCAAGCTTCAAGAGATTTCGGATATCCGCGGTGGAAAGCCAGTTCTGCTCGGTGCGCGGCACCTTCATCCCGACCCACTCGGCAAAGGTGACGAGCGGTTCCCAAAGATGGTTATAAGTTATTACCAACACGCGAGTATGCCTTTGGCAAAGCGGCGTTAGATTTCGCATAGCTTGAAGCACATCCACCGTGTCGCCGATGTCGTTAAAGAGGATGTAATCGAATTTTTCATCTGGCTTGAAAGCCTGCTGAAACTCCTCCTTGTCCGGGAAAGCTACGGCGAATTCGAAGGATGGACTTCGTTGCTGTGCCATTTCTATAATCTCAGAGCAGATGTCAATGCCTTTACCCTTACTGGGCTGGAGAACAGCCAAAAGATTGCCTGTGCCGCAGCGAACCGAGAGGACTCTTTTCTGCGGCTCCACCAAAAAACGAAGAAGCCGCTCCAGCAGCTCGTAATAGTATCTGTTGCGGTTGATCCAGTTCTCGCGCCGAGGAGCAATTTTTGCCAGATGATCTCGGGTGCGTTCGCGTCTTTGCTCAAGGGCGGCTGGTCCCCACGTCGCTGCGTTCTGATCGCACTCGCCCGCAAGAGCGGCCATGCTGCCAGTATCGTTTAATGACGGATTAGCTGTCGCCGAACCCGCAGCGGAGCTTCGCACAGCAGCTTCCTTCATATTCTGCGCCGCTCCAGGTTGTATTTGAAGATCGCAAAAATCGCTCTAATGCCGTCCTTCCAGTTGATCTTCTTGCCCTCTGCATAGGTGCGTCCGTTGTATGAGATCCCCACTTCGTAAATCCTACAGCCCGTGCGGGCGAGCTTGGCGATAATTTCCGGCTCAACGCCAAACCGATCTTCTTCTATTTGAATTGATTTGATAAGCGGGGCCTTGAAGGCTTTGTATCCTGTTTCCACGTCAGTCAGATTCATATTGGTGAACATGTTGGAGAGCAGCGTCAAAAACTTGTTGCCCACCATGTGCCAAAAGAAAAGAACGCGATGTGGCCGCCCGCCCATGAACCGGGATCCTATTACCGCGTCAGCTTTCCCTGACATTAGTGGCTCAAGAAGCACGGGATAATCTTCCGGGTTGTATTCGAGATCTGCATCCTGCACCACAATAAAATCGCCGGTCGCGGCTGCGAATCCGCTGCGCAGGGCTGCTCCCTTGCCCCGATTCAGCGGATGATAAATCACGCAATCAACCACCTGGGAAACATTCTCCCTGAGCAGAGTTTGCGTCCCGTCCTGGGAACAATCGTCCACCACAATGATTTCTCTGCTTTGCAACGGTGCGTTGCGAACGGCCTCAACGATCTTCTCGATCGTGTCCCTTTCATTGTAACAGGGAATGACGATTGAAACTTTCACTTCTTTCAATTGATCCGGGATTTTCCTACGGTAAAGCGATTATGCGCTTAGCAGCTTTGAGAGCTATGCTCGTTGCGCATGTCGCGTTTCTGCTATGATCGGCCGACGCTTGACATGAGCAGCTCAAGTAACCGACAGGACCAGCCAACCGAATTTTATCGATCCGGCGCGATTGACGTCCTGTGCGTGGCGGTACTTGTCCTCTATTTCCTTCACTTTGCCCTTCCATCATTAGCCGGAGGTTTTAATGAAGACGAAATGATGAATATCTATGTTTACTGGTTTTCTGGAGCATTCAAATCTCTGTGGGCAAATATATGCTTCTGGACAGGATCCGGCCGTCCCGCTGGCGCGCTCTACTATCTGCCGCTTTATCATTTTTTCTCCTTAAACCCTCAACCGTATCGGATTGTGCAGATCAGCATCCTAACTGCATCAATCCCGATGTTGTACTATTTGGCGCGGCTGCTTGCCTCTTCCCGCTCGGTCGCATTTCTTGCCGTTCTTGCCCTCTCTTACCACGCCCAACTGGCCTACTTGGTGTTCATTGGTTCGTTCATCTACGACGTTTTATGCGGCTTCTTCTATTTTGCGGCATTAACCTATTATATCCACATCCGCGAGAAAGGACGTTCGTTGCGTCCGCCGCAATTAGTAGCGTTTTTGGCGCTATATATCTGTGCGTTAAACTCCAAAGAGATGGCGGTCACACTCCCGGTAATCGTTTTAATTTATGAGGCCCTGAGATGCCCCCGCTTGCGTGACTGGAATCAGTTCATTCGTAGCAACTGGCGTTCTGCAGCTCCGTCCTTGATCGCAGGCCTGCTTACACTTCCCTACATCTATAGCAAAACGCAAGGCAGTAACGCTGTGGCAAGAGTAACTGGATATCGCCCGAGTTATTCCTGGCACACATTTACGACGTCGAATGCGCGCTTTATTAGCGAGCTTTTTTATCTAGTTCCAAATCATATGATGACCCAAGGGATGCTTCTGGTCTTGTGGGCGGCTATTTTTCTTTATGCCTTTTTGCGGCGAGACCGCATGCTCCAACTGATGGCATTTTGGGTCGTAATAACACCTCTTCCTCTCGCCTTTATTCCGCTCCGCGGCGGCGCGTGCCTTTACATTTTGCTGTTTGGGTGGGCAATGATCTTTGCCAAGTTCGTATCGGACTTAATCGGGCTGATCTCGAAGTCCTCCACATTTCTGGGCCAAGGTATTGAAGGTGACCCGACAACAGAGACCGTTATTGGGGCCGCGGCCACCAATCGTGTCCGCGGAGCAGCCCTTGGCCCAACCGTGAGTAAGATGCCCCTGCCGATATTCCGTGTCTTCGCAACGATTCTGGTAGCATCTGCGCTTGCAATCTTCACCCAGTGGCAAAATCAACGCTTTGGCAGTGTTCCCGCTTCTTTGCTCAGTATAGGGCAGAAGGCAGCACAGGTCATTCAAGCCTTGCGTTCGCTGCATCTCCGTCCAGCGCCCGGTAGCATGATTTTGCTAAGGCCAGAAAACCGCTTCTACCAAAACGAACACTATCCGCGTCCGCTGTTCGTTGCTTCTCTTGTGTGGAACGATCATTCCTTGCGAATTTACGTTGCCGGGGAAAACCAAGTCACTGAGCAACAGATTGCAAAAATGGATTACATCATTTCGTTGAATGAATTTCAAGCGAAGCTCCTTCGTGCCCCGGGCTCAGATCATCCCTGACTCCGACGTTCTTCTCGATTGTCTCCCTTTCATCGTAGCAGGGGATTACGATTGAAACTTTCATCTTTCAGCCATTGGGGAACTTCGCACCACCTCGTAAAGCTCGTAAATCTTCTCGCCTCCGAACCAAAATTCCTTTGCCAAACGAGATTTTAACTCTGGATGGGCAGCTAACGAAGCGAGAAAATTTTGCCGTGTTTCCGGGAATGTTTCCTTCGAAGCGGCAAATGTAAGCACAAAATTCATACCTTCGGGGAAAATGCTGCGCAGTGTTGCGGTTTGCTCCTCTTTGGTCTTCTGCCCAAGTTGTCTGAATGTGGGCCATAAATCCCGCATCCGCCGCCGGAGTTTCTTGGGCGCAAGCGCATGAAGCTGGCCGTGCAGCCCCCAGTCGGTGCTGATGATACGGTTCACGTCGAAGCCATGCTCGTTAATATACTCCGACAGAGAGTAGATTTCTGGCGACCATCGTGGATTGTAATGCAGATTCGTTCGAAAATACGACAGATATATCGCAGTATATGGCTGTTTACGAAAAAAATACACATCGCCGCGGAGCCGAAAATGACAGCGGCAAATGGCCGAAAGTATTTGCTCGCGACCTGGGTATAAAGCGATTTCGCGAAGAAGGCGAAGGCTAGCAGAGGGAAAGGGAAAATCATTGAATAATGGTGCGGACCTCCCGCCTGCGGTGTCATCGTGATCTGTATGAAGATCAAAAACCCGACGAGGAGACAAAAGAAACCGTTTCTTCGGTTCTCGCGCGCTACAGGGTCCGACATCGGCAAAAATAAGCACCCGAGCCCGAGAAAACCGTCGGTAATAATTAGCCAAAAGGAAACATAGGGAATTATCCCGCTGGCATTTCCAAAGATAAATCCAGCCACTGCTCGGCCTGATAAGGTGCTTAGGAGCGCACCCCACTTAACTTCGAGGCCCGCGCTATGAACCTTGGTTGGCGGAAAGTGCAGAAGAGGCAGAGTTACGTCCACTATCACGCCGAATCCAACCAGAATTAGAATTATTGCCAGCCAACGGCCGAATCTCGAGAAGGAACTCCACAAAGTCAGAGCGCTCTCCGGATAGCATAGGACGATCCCAACAATGAAAGCCAATAAGAACCAAACGAAGTTGAACTTATCGAAAAAGCCCAGCGCGAAACACCCCAAAATCATAACCGGCTTCCACAGTTGGGGCTCCTTGCGATAGCTAAGCCAAAGAGCAAGAATCAGAGCTTGGAAGAAGTGCATCAGCACAGTCGGACCCCAATCCAAGCGGCTGGGAAACAAATTTGCCGGGTCAACCGCCATTATCCAAACGACGATGGCAGCCCAGACAGACCCAATGCTGTCTCGCACGGCGCGGTAAAAGAGGAGCAGTGTTACCGCCGCCAGCAGAATTGTCGGCAACCGGATAGTTAAAGGGGACACTCCAAAGACGTGGGAAATAGGGCTATAGAACCATGCTTTCAAAGCCCCCAGATAGGGCATGATAAGGACCGGCACCGATCCCAGTCTCATGCAAATGAACGTGTTGTCAGGCGCGCCTTGGGCCGCGTTGACAAAAGCCACCTCATCGTAATAAAGGCCTGGCAACTGAATTCGATAGCTCGCCAGGAAAACGAAAACGCATGCGGCGGCGACTGCCAAGCCGTCCGACAAGTGGCGCGTTGAAGCTTCGCTTTGGCGTTGAAACGTCATGGCGATTGCGCGAGTTTATTTAAACTGCTCTTGGAGTGGAGTTAAATGGCAGAGAACGCGCTCTTTGTCGATCAACGGGCTGGTTTTACGCTCGGACGCCAATTCGCTCGAGAAAAGGAATGGCTGTGCTTGACCGATAGGTTCGACATTCCTCGTCAGAATGCCTGCACAAATTATCAAAATTGCCCGTCAGTGGGTCGTGTTCTGGCTTTGCGGGAGCACAACTCCCACGCCTGGCTCACTAACGTTTTGAGAACTGGAAACGTTTCCGCGCACCGGGTTGTCCGGATTTTTTTCGCTCTTTCATGCGCGGATCGCGGCGAAGCAGACCTTCGGCTTTGAGCGGTCCTCGCAAATTGGCATCGACTTGGAGAAGCGCGCGTGCAATGGCGAGCTGCGCCGCACCGGCCTGTCCCATGATGCCACCGCCGCTGGTGTTAATCCACAAATCGTAATCGTTCACAGCCTTGGCGGATTGAAGCGGTTGCAGCACCACGTTTTGTAAAGGCGCGGTCGGAAAATAGTCTTCGAAGCTGCGCCCATTGATATCGATCTTTCCGCTACCCGGCGTCATGCGAATGCGCGCGACTGATGTCTTACGGCGACCTGTGGCGACGAATTCTTCGCTTTGCGGCATGGGATCAGGATTTCTGGAGTTTGACAGCTTGCGGCTGCTGCGCTGCGTGCGGATGCGAATCGCCGCGATAAACTTTCAACTTCCGATAGACACGGCGACCAAGTCGATTATGCGAAATCATTCCGCGCACGGCCCGCTCGACTAGCAGTTCGGGATGGCGAACGCGGCGCGCCCGGACATTCTCAGATTTATGGCCACCTACGTAGCCTGAAAAGCTCATGTAAGTCTTCCGTTCTTCCTTCTTTCCGGTAAGTCGCACTTTTTCCGCGTTGATGACGATCACAAAATCGCCGGTATCCACATGCGGCGTGAAAACGGTTTTCCCTTTGCCGCGCAACAGATTCGCTGCTTTGACTGCGACCTTTCCCAACACCTGGTCCTGGGCGTCGATTACCCACCACTTGCGCGGGATTTCGCTGGCTTTGGCAGAAAACGTCTTCATTGGGAAAAAGAGCACGGAAATTACGAGCGACGCAGCAGCATGTCAACCCATTGGCAGGCTGATCGGAATTATGAGTCAGATGGGACAGATGAATCCATCGCAGAAATGCTCGCTGGTCAACTTGCTTTTGCGCGTTTAATTCTCTGACCATGTCAAATTTGGCTGCCACAAAGACCGCAATCACACCGCGGCGCGGCGAAGATTTTCCGGAATGGTATCAGCAGGTCATCCGCGCAGCGGAATTGGCCGAGCCATCGGACGTGCGCGGTTGCATGGTGATTCGCCCGTGGGGTTACGGGATTTGGGAAAATATGCAGCGTCAACTAGACGCCATGTTTCGAGCCACTGGCCATCGCAATGCTTACTTTCCGCTTTTCATTCCGTTGAGTTACTTCGCGAAGGAAGCCGAACACGTCGAAGGCTTCGCCAAGGAATGCGCCGTCGTAACGCATACGCGTCTGGAGGTCGATGCCGAGGGAAAAATGAAGCCGGCCAGCCCATTGACAGAACCACTCGTAGTGCGGCCGACGTCAGAGACAATTATCGGCGCGAGCTATGCCAAGTGGGTGCAATCGTATCGCGACCTGCCAATTCTGATCAATCAGTGGGCGAACGTCGTTCGCTGGGAAATGCGGCCGCGCTTGTTTTTGCGCACGACCGAGTTTCTCTGGCAGGAAGGTCACACCGTTCACGAAAACGAAAGCGAGGCGCGCGCTGAAACGAGGTTGATTTTGGATTTGTATGAAAGATTTGTCCGAGATCACCTTGCGATTCCGGTTTTCACCGGCGCGAAATCTGAGAGCGAAAAGTTTCCTGGCGCCGTGGAAACACTGACGCTTGAAGCGATGGTGCAGGACCGAAAGGCGATTCAAGCCGGAACCTCGCATTTTCTCGGGCAAAACTTCGCGCGCGCCAGCGGCATCCAATTTCAAAACCGCGAGGGCAAACAGGAATTTGGCTGGACGACAAGCTGGGGAATGACCACTCGGCTGGTTGGCACTCTGGTCATGATGCATGGCGACGATGACGGACTCGTTTTGCCGCCGCGCATCGCGCCGACGCAGATCGTCATCCTGCCGATCGCACCCAAGGAGCAAACGCGCGCCCCGGTTCTGGAGGCTTGCGATAAGATTGCAGCGCGTTTGGGCGAGACTCGCTATGCGGATCTTCCAATCGAAGTGTTAGTCGATCGGCGCGATCTCGGCGGCGGCGTTAAGAATTGGGAATGGATCAAGAAAGGCGTGCCGTTGCGTATCGAGATTGGACCGCGCGATCTGGAAAAAAATTCGGTCGAACTCAGCCGGCGTGATCAGGCGGCGAAAGCGAAGGAATCGATGCCGATCGAAGAATTCGTCGCGCGTGCGCCGGAAATTCTCACGTCGATTCAGGATGCTCTATATACGCGAGCGAAAAAGTTTCGCGACGCTAACACGCGGGTAATCAATTCAAAAAAAGACTTCTATGATTTCTTTACGCCGAAAAATCCTGCAAAACCGGAAATCCACGGCGGTTTCGCTCTCGCGCACTGGAATGGCTCCCGCGAAATCGAAGAACAAATCAAGAATGACCTCAAAGTCACCATCCGCGCCATTCCGCTCGATAATTCCTCCGAGCCGGGCCAATGCATTTTCACCGATGAACCGAGCGCGCGTCGCGTCATTTGGGCCAAATCGTATTGACGTTCAAGGACGGATGCGACGTATGGGGCTTATGCGACGGATTAAGTTGACGTCGCAATCGGCTCTTGTTTATTTCCGCGCCGCCGATGGAATTAAAGCTTTACAGTCGCGAGTGGTGCTCGTGGTGTATTGATGCAAAGGATTATCTCAGCGAAAAAGGGTATCGCTTCGAGGAGATTGACGTCGGTAAAGATCGCGAAGCTTACGAGGATATGAAACAACTTTCTGCGCAAACGTACGTGCCCACGTTCGTGGCAGGCGACAAAGTCCTGGCCAATTTTGATACCGATCAGCTCGAAGAATTTCTCAACGAGCACCAGATCAATCCGTAATGCTTTTTGGCGTCTTCCTTACACTCGGCGTGGCCGTGCTCAGCGTCGGCCTGCGCAGCTTTCAAAATTCGTATCTACAAAAGGCGGGCGCCCTTGGCATTTTGGTCGCTACTTATCTCGCGGTTTATTTCATTACTGACAGTTGGATGTGGGGTTTGGTCGCCGCAGTGGGCTGGCTCTTTCTTCCCTGGCTGGAAATTCTCACACGGATTCGCGCGCTCCGGCTTCCAAAGGAAAAACAGCTTCGGCCGAAAAGTCCACCGTCTGCGGACACTTTCCCAGCGCTCAGTGAGATTACGCGTGAGATCGAAGACGAAGGCTTCGTGCACGTAGGCGACGCCGGGTGGGACTGGGAAGATTTTCGGCAATTTTTTCGGTTGTTTTACAGAGAAGAGGATCGCGCCCAAGCCGCGATCTGCCTGAACGAACAGCGTGATTTTTCATTCTATTATCTGCGGATTTCGTCGCGCGCCAAAAACGGCACAGTTTGGACGACGTGGAATTACCCGCTTTCCTATGGCTTGAAGCTCACTCCTCTATTCCGGATCAATCGACAGCGGCCGGATCGATCGTTCTGGCAGCTTTACCAGAGTCATCGCGAGTTTCTCCGCAAAAACGGCGTTGATCCCGCTTCGATCGATGCGCTCGATGAAGAGCAAATTGAGAACGAGATGGAGAAGGATCTCCGCGATCAGATCGAGCACAACATTCATAAAGGCGTCCTCAAACAGACCGCGGCAGGGGAAGTCAAATACTCCTGGCGCGGGATGATTTATCTCTGGTGCCAGTTTTTGGTCGATCTGGTGCGTTTGTAATCCTCTCTGTCGTCCCCGAGGAGAGGGACCGAATCTTCCGATCTGTTCATTTGAACTTGCTTCTTTGTGCGCGTTGAGCGACCATTCCAACATGCTGACGCAGCGGCAGAGAAGCGTTCTTGATTTTATTCAGCGCGAGCAACGCGAGAAGGGGATCACGCCCAGCACGCGCGAAATCCAAAATCATTTCGGGTTCGCCAGTCAGACATCGGTGATGCAATATATCGCCGCGCTAGAGCGAAAAGGGTTTCTCGATCGCCACGCGCGTAAAGCCCGAGCGTTAATTACTCCGGCCATGAAAGTCAGAATCACCGATATCCCAATCTACGGGCAGATCCCGGCGGGCATGTCGGCGTTGACTGAGCAGACGATCGAAGGCCATGTCTCGCTCGATGTGCGTTCGGCAAATGTGTTGAAGAATCGAGGCACATTTGCCTTGCGGGTGCGCGGCGACTCAATGATCGATGCGCACATTTTGGATGGCGATATTGTGATTTTGGAAGACGCCAAAGAAGTGCACAACGGCGATATCGTTGCGGCGTTGATCGATGGCGAGACGTCATTAAAGCGTTACGTGGTCGAGTACGGGCGGCCATATCTCAAAGCGGAAAACCCGCGCTACCCGGATCTGGTTCCGGCCCGCGAACTCAAGATTCAGGGCGTGATGGTATCGCTGATTCGCAAACAAGAGCGGCGGAGACGGCACTGAGATAGAGGACCTGGCCCGTCCGCCAGCAAACTGTTCGATTGAACATATAACAAAGTATGCCATTTTTTTCTCAATGGCTGCAAGCGCTAAAATTATCGATCTTCGGAAACTGCTAGCGGAGCGTTTTCCGCATCCCGCCGTCACGACGGCAACGCGTTTATTCACTGGTTTACCTTTTCTTGATCAACCCACTGGTGGCGGATTGCCGCGAGGCGCGCTCACCGAATTGATCAGCCCCCAAACAAGCGCCGGAAGCGCATCGCTTATTCAAACCCTCATCCATGGCGCATATCGCGATAATTATTTCCTGGCGCTGATTGATGGGCGCGATTCGTTTGATCCCTGTGAGCTAGATAATGACTCACTGCGATGCCTGCTGTGGATCCGTTGTAGCAAAGCATCCGAAGCCATTAAAGCGGCTGATTTCATTTTGCGGGACGGCAATTTCCCGCTGGTGATTGTCGATCTGGTGCTGAACTCGCCGGAAGAATTGCGCAAAATTCCGCAAACGAACTGGTATCGCTTGCAACGGCTGGTCGAGTTAGTCCCTACGGCATGTCTGGTCCTCACGCGATATGAAATGGTCGGCAGCGCACAACTGAAACTTGTTCACGAAAATTCCTGGAACTTGGAAACTTTGGAAAAACAGGATGCGATTTCTCAGCTGCGAATTGTTGTGAAACGATCGCCATGCCAAATCAGTAGTCAGTAGTCCGTGGTCAGTGGTCAATTAAACTGATGTTCGCCACGATATATTTGCCGAATTTCTATTTGCAGGCCGCCACCCGGCATCAGCCAGAACTTCGCACAACGCCGGTGGCATTGATCGAAGAACAGGACAGGAAACCGGTCATCATTCAACTAAACGACGCCGCGGAAAAAGCCGGAATTCGAAAAGGAATGACGCCGAGTCAGGCTCTGGCGCGATCGTTGCGGGTGGTAATTAAAGCACGCACGCGCGCGCAGGAAAAATCGATCCAGGAAATCTTACTTCACTACGCGTTTACGCTCAGCCCGTTTGTAGAAAACACTGCGCCCGGTGTTTGCACCGTTCAATTTACGGACTACCGCGATTTGAACCCAAAACTTGCACAAGTTATTGAGCAATTAGCCGAATGCGAAATCGCCGCGCAAGCCGCGATTGCTCCCACGCCAGATATCAGTTTTCTCGCAGCACATCTGGCCCGGCCAGTTTTGCAGATCGAGAATGCAAAAGAATTTCTTGCTCCTCTGCCGATAGAAACTCTCGCAACATCTTCCACTGGTTTTTCGTAGGGACATCGCGCTGCGCTTCACCGGTTCTTCTTTGTTTTTCCGATTCCCTCTGTCTGCTTTACGGCGAATGATTTCACGCGGGCAAATTCCTTCTGAACCCCCCTGGCGAAATCGCGTGGGCCGTACTCGAACAGCACAACGAAGCAAAAAGTGAAAACGATGAAGAGGACGAACCAGAAAAGCCCGCGCAGCAGCGCCATGCAAAAGAGTAGCCGCTGCGGATGAGGCGATCAATAGCCGCACGCAACACAACGTCTTGAACCGGATGGCGAAGCTGCCAAGCTATTTGCCCATGCGCGTGCCGTTGCTTGATCTTAGCGAACAATACAGTGCTCTAAGTGAGCCGATTCGCGAGGCGATGGACGACGTCTTGGCAAGCCACCGTTTCATTCTCGGGCCAAAAGTGCATGCCTTCGAGAAGGCAATCTGCGCCTATTGCAACGCACCATACGCTATAGGTGTTTCATCAGGAACAGATGCGTTGCTGGCGATCCTAATGGCGCTTGGAATTGGATCGGGCGATGCCGTCATCACGACGCCTTACACATTTTTCGCCACGGCCGGATGCATCGCCCGCATCGGCGCCAGACCCCTTTTCGCCGACATTGATTCCGAAACGTACAACATTAGCTCATCTGCGATTCGGGAATGCCTAGAGAAGAATTGTCAGATCGATTCAGATGGCGCACCGAGAACAAACAGCGGAAAGAAAATCCGCGCCATCGTTCCAGTTCATTTGTTCGGTTTATGCTGCGAAATGGACGCGCTCCATGAAATCTCGGAACGCTTCCAGCTCGATCTAATCGAAGACGCGGCGCAGGCGATTGGCGCGGAGTTTCCGCTCGGAGAAAGCGTCGCCAAAGCCGGAACGATAGGCGAAGCTGGTTTGTTTAGCTTTTACCCTTCCAAGAATCTCGGAGCTGCTGGCGATGCGGGGATGATCCTTTGCCGGGATGAGACGCTCGCGAGAAAGCTACGGACTTTTAGAGAACACGGAATGGAGCCGCGCTATTTTCACCATGTCATCGGAGGCAATTTTCGCTTGGATGAAATCCAGGCTGCAATTCTGGGGGTTAAGCTTCCATTTTTGGAAACGTGGGCGGCGGCGCGGCGAGCAGCGGCGGATTTTTATGGCGCAGAATTCGTCCGCGCGGGATTGACGGAAAAAATCACTCCACCCGCCGAGCCCTACCGCAATCGCGGCCTAACGAATCATCACGTCTTTCACCAATACGTTATCCGCGCGCCAATGCGCGATGCGTTGCGTGAGCACCTGGGCAAACTCGAAATTGAGACGGCGATCTACTATCCGCTCGGGCTCCACGAGCAAAAATGTTTTGCGTATCTCGGCTACCAGAAGGGGGATTTTCCCGAGACCGAGCGCGCCGCGCGCGAAACGCTGGCGCTACCTATTTATCCGGAGATTTCGCGCGAAGCACAGCGTTACGTCGTTGATGCGATTGCTGAGTTCTACGGTCAGAGGTAGCGAATCAGCTAAAAGCGGCGCAGATTTTGTCCAAGCGCTTTTGCACTGCGACGCGTCCGCGCATCACTTTCCGGAGACGAAGCCGACGCCAGTTGCAAGCTGCACGGTGCGAGCCTATATGAATCGCTCGCACCAACGGGTAGGTACCGAAGTGGCCAAACGGGGCAGACTGTAAATCTGCTGGCTTTACGCCTTCGCTGGTTCGAATCCAGCCCTGCCCACTGCCCTGCCGGAACCGCTATTTGCGAACTCGTTAGTGCCCTCTTCGCGGGCCGCCACCTTCGCGACGGCCACCGTATCCGCCGCCGCCACCGTAGCCGCGTCCGCCGCCGCCTGGCGCCCGCTGTTCTCGCGGGCGCGCTTCATTCACCGTTAATGGACGGCCTTCGATGGACTGGCCATTGAGTTTCGAGATGGCGTTTTGAGCGTCCTCGTCCGAGCCCATGGTGACGAAAGCAAAGCCACGCGACTTGCCGGTGAATCTGTCCTGCATGAGAGTGACTTCCTGCACAGCGCCAGCCTGTGAAAAAAGCTCCTGCAGTTCGTTCTCCGTGGTGTTGAAGGGGAGATTGCCTACGTATAATTTAGTTCCCATTGAGTTTATTCTGGAAAACGTTGCCAGGTCACTGTTCCCGCTTATCGGATTTCAAATCGTCACTGAATAAACTCAACTGACAATCCACCAACTTCCGGGCTTCGTTTTCGTTTGGGCTCACTTGTAAAATGCTTCCCCTAAGAAAGCAATAGAAATCGCGGGGCAATTTTTTTTCCAACCATGGCTAAACCAAGCAGCCCGAATGGAAAAACGGTCAGTGTCCGCGTCGCCGTTGTGGCTGCAGGCGTGGTTAGCCCGTTGGGATTTGGACTGGCGGAAACACTCGAATCGCTGCGCAAAGCGCGAGATTGCGTGAGCCCAGTGACGCGATTTTCGGTCGCGCAATGCAGATGTAAAACGGCGGGTCAAGTCCCCGATGACCGCCTGCTCGCCGAAGTTGAAGGGCTTCGAGGCCAGCGCCTGCATCGCGCATCGCACATGATGATTCAGGCGTTAAAAGAGGTTGTAGCGCAGGAACCTCAATTTAAACCGGAATTGACGGTAATCGGAACGACAAGCGGCGGCATGTCTTATGGCGAACATTACTACCGCTCATTGCGTCAAGCCGAGGAGCTGCGGCATGCGCCGACGTGGATCGCAAATTACCCCGCGCAAAAGCCGGTGATCGATGCTCAGAAAGTCTTTGGAATTTCCGCGCCGTGCCAGGTGATCGCGAACGCATGTGCCTCCGGCACGAATGCCATCGGGTACGCGTTCGAATGCGTGCGATCGGGTCGCTACAAGCGAGTGTTGGCAGGAGGCTATGATGCACTGTCGGAAATGGTCTTCGTCGGCTTCGATTCGCTTCAAGCCTCTACGCCGGAGAAATGCCGTCCGTTTGACCGACATCGCACCGGCATGGTGCTGGGAGAAGGAGCTGCAATTCTCGCGTTGGAGAACCTCGAACTGGCACAGGAGCGTGGCACGCCAGTTCTGGCAGAGATTATCGGCTACGGCATCTCTACGGATAATTTTCACATTACACAGCCGAATCCTTCCGGTGTTGGACCGCGGCAGGCGATGGATCGCGCTCTCCAGAGCGCGGCTATTTCAGCGGACAAGGTCGATTACATCAATGCGCACGGCACAGCCACCGTGTTTAATGACGCGGCTGAGGGCAAGGCAATCAGCGCGTTACTTGATGGTGTGCCGGTAAGCTCGACCAAAAGCATGATGGGTCATTCACTGGGCGCCGCGGGTGCGGTTGAAGCCGTGTTCTGTTTGCTGGCTCTGCAATATCAGTTTCTTCCTTCCAACATCAATTTCAGCGCTTCAGACGATGGTCTCGATCTGAACATCGTGGCGAACGAAACACGACCGGCTGTTCTGCGCACCGTGCTTTCAAATTCCTTTGGCTTCGGCGGAACCAACGCTTCAATTCTGATGCGCAAATTCGAAGCATGACCGTTGCGATTGCCCATATGGGGTTGATTTACAAGAAGCGGCGGTCTCCAGTCCGCCGCCGAACAATCGCATGAGTCTCGCGATTGCCGGCATGGGGTGGGTGACACCTCTCGGACGCGGCGTTGATTCAGTTTGGGAGCGGTTGCTTCATGGCAACGAGGCGTGCGCGACAACGGTTTCCGAGGAATTCGGGAACCGGCCTTACCACGTCTTCCGCGTACCGGAATCAGCTCTAACCGGTTTCGCGCATCCGCGGCTCCGCCGGGCGAGCGCAATTTCGCGGTTTGCCGCAGCAGCAGGTTTGGACGCCTTGCAGGGTGCAGGATTAACGCTCGATTCGCAGAATGCTCAAAGAATTGCGCTCATCTTCGCCATCTCAAATGGCGGCGTGATTTACACGAAACGTTTCTATGGCGACATCGTGAACGAAGGCGCCCAATCGGCCAGCCCGCTTTTGTTTCCGGAAACCGTTTTCAATGCGCCGGCCAGCCATCTCGCCGCCATTCTCGGTATCTGCGGCGTTACTTACACTTTGGTCGGCGATGGAGCGGTAGGCCTTTTGGCGATAAAAATGGCCGAAGACCTGATGGCGAATGAGGCGATTGACTATTCCCTGGTCGTCGGAACGGAAGAACTCGATTGGTTGTTATGCGATGCATATCGGCGATGGCGATTGCTTCGTGCGGCGCCTCCGATTGAGCCTTTCAGCAAACAGAAGCGGGGAATGATTTTGAGTGAAGGCGCAGGAGCAATACTGCTTGCGCGTCTGCCACGCCGGCGCGCAGCGGAGACGGGCGAGGGCGCGTTCACGATCGAATGCACCCATCCAGGCGGATATTTTACGAAGCGCGCCGAAGCGGAGGAAATTTTGAAGTGGATTCTACGCGATCTTTGTCAAAGCGAAATCGATCTTATCATCTCGAGCGCGAACGGCACGTTTGTCGATCAAGCGGAATACGTAGCGCTCAAGGCGGTAATTCCAAATGCGCTTGTTTACACTGGCAAACCAGCCTTGGGCGAGAGCGTTGGTGCTGCAGGACTGTGGCAGGTCATTCTGGGGGCCCAGGCCTTGCGTTTTGCGGAGCTTCCGCCTGTGCTTCACGCAGATCCAGCCATTGCGTTGCGGCTTCCGCTTTCACGCACGCCTATGACAGGAGCGCGGCGCGCAATCGTTTTAAGCTGCGGACTCAATCAGCAAGCGGCAGGATTGCGACTGGCAATCCGGTGAACAGGCGGCTCCGCTGTCGGCGCTTTTTGCCGTTTAGCGTCCCATAGGACCCATGTTGACGAAACGCGCTTCGACCGCGACGCTCGATTAGTCCCGCAGACGCGGGATAGTTCTCGCACATGGCCATTGAAGTGAAAATTCCCGCTGTTGGTGAATCCATCACCAGCGGCGTCGTCTCCGCCTGGCACAAAAAGTCCGGCGACTTCGTGAATGAAGGCGAAACCCTCTTTACGCTCGAGACTGACAAGGTTTCCACCGAGATCGTCGCGGAAAAAGCCGGCCTGCTTGAAACGAAAGTGCCCGAAGGCCAGGAGGTGAAGATCGGGGAAGTAGTTGCGACAATCGACGATTCAAAGCAGCGACCGGAGGAAAAGAAAGTCCCCGGGGCAAAGAGGGCTGAGAAGCCTCTAGAGACAAAGAAAGCGCTAGAGGAAAAGAAGAAAGAGCCAGAGGCGGTGAAAAAAACTGTGGAAGAAGTGGAGGGGAAGGCGTCGTCAGAAAAAGAAAAACCTCTATCCCCCGCCGTTCGTTACATCGTTGAAGAAGAGAACCTTGAGCCGGAGAAACTCCACGGCACCGGAAAAGGCGGCCGTCTGACCAAGGCTGACGTGTTAACCGCTGTGGAAGAACGCGGCAAAACGGAACCTGTAGGGGAAGCTGTTAGCTTCCGCAGGACGTCAGCGCCGTCCCCTACAGTTGAACCATCTCCGGATGGCCGGTTCACCCGCAAAAAAATGTCGCCTCTGCGCCGCAAGATCGCGCAGCAACTGGTGATGGCGCAGCACACCGCAGCGATCCTTACCACATTCAACGAATGCGACATGAGCGCCGTGCAGGAATTGCGCAGGAAAGCGCAAGAAGAGTTTACCAAAAAGAACGGCCTCAAATTGGGGCTTATGTCCTTCTTTGTTAAAGCATGCGTCGAAGCGCTCAAAGCCGTGCCTGTAGTGAATGGCCGCATTGAGGACGACGATTTCATCCAAAACAACTTCTACGATATCGGAGTGGCGGTCGGCACCGAGCGCGGACTGGTTGTGCCGGTGCTACGTGATGCGGACAAGAAAAGTTTTGCCGAACTCGAACAAGCCATTGCCGATTTCGCGGCAAGAGCCCGCGAAGGGAAATTGAAGATTGAAGATTTGCAGGGCGGCACATTCACGATCACAAACGGTGGCGTTTACGGATCGCTCTTTGCGACGCCGATTTTGAATCCGCCGCAAAGCGGTATTCTTGGCATGCACAAGATCATGCCGCGACCCGTTGCAGTGGACGGGAAAGTGGAAGTCCGCCCAATGATGTACTTGGCGCTCAGCTACGATCATCGCGCCATTGACGGAAAAGAAGCCGTGACTTTTCTCGTCAAAGCGAAGGAGTGCATCGAGGCCCCGACAAAGCTCCCGCTGGATTTTTAAGGCCTCATTGTCATGTCGAGCGAAGTGGAGACATCTCTCACTGATCTTCTGGAGCAAGAGATTCCTCCACTTCGGTCGGAATGACAAAATGACATATGGAAAAATTTGATGTTGTTATCATCGGCTCGGGGCCGGGCGGTTACATTGCTGCGATCCGCGCGGGCCAACTCGGCCTGAAAGCCGCCCTCGTAGAAAAGGACAAGGAACTGGGCGGGACCTGCCTGAACGTGGGCTGCATCCCGAGCAAAGCGCTCCTGACGTCGAGCGATCACTACATGTTCGTTAAAAAAGAGGCGGCCAAGCACGGCATCGTGATCGATGGCGCGCGTGTCGATCTCGCGAAGATGCAGGAGCGCAAGGACAAGGTTGTGAAGACATTCAACAGCGGCGTGCGCGCACTGATGAAGTCAAACAAGGTCACTGTTTTCGCAGGCCTGGCCACAATTCCTGCGCCCGGGAAAGTTTCGATTAAATCGTCGAGTGGCGAGACGCAGGAGATCGAAACAAAAAATATCGTCATAGCGACAGGCAGCGCTCCCGTAGAACTGCCATTCGCGAAATTTGATGGCCACACAATCGTCAGCAGCACCGAAGCACTTACCTTCGCTAAACCTCCAAAGAAGTTCGTGGTGATCGGCGCGGGTGCGGTTGGGCTGGAGCTGGGTTCCGTTTGGAACCGTCTCGGTTCGGAAGTGACAGTGCTGGAATTTCTGCCGCGCATCGCACTCGGCTTTGATCTCGAGCTGTCGAACCTGCTACAGCGTTTGCTTACCGCTCAAGGTTTGACGTTCCACCTGGAGGCAAAGGTTAGCGCAGTAAAGGTCGAGAATGGTCGCGCTACCGTCACTGCGACCAAAGACGGCGAACAACTGAAATTCGAAGCCGACAAAGTTCTCGTCTCAGTTGGGCGTCGCCCGTTCTCGGACGGCTTGGGCGCAGAAAAAGTCGGCGTGGAGTTCGATGAAAAGAAGCGCATCAAGGTGGACAAACATTTCCGTACAAATGTGGAAGGGATTTACGCCATTGGCGATGTGATCGCCGGACCGATGCTGGCGCACAAAGCCGAAGACGAAGGGATGGCCTGTATCGAAGTCATCGCGGGCAAGGCCGGCCACGTAAACTACGAAGCCATCGCCGGAATCATTTATACGAATCCGGAACTCGCCGGCGTTGGTCTTACAGAAGATCAGGCAAAAGAGCAGGGGATCGAGGTGCGCATTGGCAAATTTCCGTTCCGCGCAAACAGCCGCGCACTTTGCAGTGATGACGTCGAAGGAATGGTCAAGTTCGTTGCCGATGCAAAAACCGATCGCATTCTAGGCGCACATATTTTGCATCATGCCGCTTCGGAATTAATCGCTGAAGCCGTTTCGGTGATTGAATTCGGCGGCAGCTCCGAAGATCTCGGCCGCACCTGTCATTCGCATCCAACCTTGAGCGAAGCCGTCCGGGAAGCCGCGCTCAACGTCGAAAAACGCGCACTACACATCATAAACCGATGATCGCTACCCCTCGCGAATGCCGGTAAGCTGAGAGATATCATCTTAAAGGCCCCGGCGCCTCGCGCCGTTGAATAACGAAAAGCGTCACTGTCGCCGAGGCTGCACAAATGATTGCGCCGAACGCCATCGCGAACGGTGTGCCCAGCCAATGCGCAAGGGCGCCGGCTTCGAGGCTGCCGAGTGGAATCATCGCGCCGAAGACAAGCGACCACACGCCCATCACGCGGCCGCGCATTTCATCCGGCACGATCGTTTGCAGCACAGTGTTAGATGTTGAGAAAAAAAGGAGCATTCCAAATCCCGCAACGAGCAGACACGCAAGTGCGAGATAGAAATTTCGACTCAACGAAAGCGCAAGCAACGCAAGCGAAAACAACCAGATGCCACCGAGCGCCAGTCTTCGTGGTGCAAAAAGATGTCCGTACGTTGCCACGACCAACGCACCGATGAACGCGCCGGTCCCGCTCGCCGACATCAAGATTCCGTAGCCGTTTGCGCCGCGCCCCATTACGTCGCGCGCGAACGCTGGCATCAGCACGGCGTATGACCACCCGAAGACACCCACTGCGAGAAAAAGCAACAGAATGGTGCGCACTCGCGGGTGTTTTATCGAATACACGATGCCGTTCCAAGCGTGTTCACCGGCAGAGACAGCATGCAGCGGTCGCTGAAACGGCGGCAAGCGCATCATCAGCAAACCTGCAATTACTGCGATAAACGTCACGCCGTTCAGAAAGAAACACATTGCCACGCCGACCGCGCCGATTAGCAAACCAGCAGCCGATGGACCGACAACGCGCGCGCCGTTGACGATTGAGCTGTTCAGCGAAATCGCGTTCAGCAAATCTTCTCGGCTCGTCATTTCAACTGTGAACGCCTGACGCGCTGGCATGTCGAAGCCCATGGCCACGCCGTTCAACGCAGCGATAACGATGATGAACAACGGCGTTGCGAAACCCGCCCAGACTCCGGCTGCGAGCAGAAATGCGCAAATCATTTGCGCGGTCTGCGTCGCGACGAGAATGGAGCGCTTCGGATGACGATCAGCGAGCGACCCGCCCCAGATCGAGGACAACATCATCGGAGCGGACCCAATGGCGGCGACGACGCCCAAAAGCAGCTTTGAATTCGTGATTTGATAGACGTACCAGCTCATCGCGGTTTGCTGCATCCAAGTTCCGATGAGCGAAACGAGTTGCCCCCAAAAAAAGAGTCGGTAATTGCGATGCCGCAGCGCGCGAAACGTATGCCGCCACGTAATGCTACCGATCGGCACGCGATGTGGCCGCCCACTAAGATCTTCCGGGACTCGCGCTGTTTCAGTCGTCGCCGTCGGCATCATTCATCATGGCTGGCGAGAGCGACAATTGCAAAATCGGGCGCGTCCATGTGCTAGGTTTTTAGTGAATGGAAAGCAGAAGGCAATTTTGCTTCGTAAACGAAATTCAGCGACCGAGCTTCATCGTGTCGTGGGCGCTGAATCAGACCAACTCATCGCGCCTAGCCCTGTGCTATAAGAGGTACATGCAAACCAGGGAGTTTGTCACTCGCCTCTTCGAGCGCCACGGTCATGGACTGGCCGAGAAGTTGACTGCCATCCGCTATCACAACGTCACGTCGCGTGCTCAGCACGGACTCGCCGGAGGCTCGACTGGAACCGCGGATTGCGGCTTTCTCTACCTGCTCGTCAAAGCCTTCGCCCGCAGATCTGTCTTCGAGATCGGCACCTACGTCGGGACATCCGCCGTCGCCATGGCAATGGCCGGCGGTCACGTTACGACGTGCGATCCCAAAGATTATGGCTGCCTGCCGCAGGGCATCCGTTTTCTCAACATGACCGATCGCGATGCGCTGCGTCTACTACGGCGAGAGGGTGCCATCGTCGACATGGTGTTCGCCGATGTGGCGGTATCGAGCGACGCGATCGCATTCCTCAACAAGATCGGGAGCGACGACATGATTTTCACTGCACACGACTATGCGTCCGGCCGTAAGGGCGAAGTCTGCGTCGACCTCATGTCGAAGCACTATCGCCGCGCTCAGGAATGCACATGGTTCTTGCCAGAGGCTAAGCCAATCGAAGTGGCACCAGGCCTTCTAATCGAAGAGGCCACAGCAGCGATGGTTCCAAATCAGCTTATCGCTGCACTCTAATGCGCAAGAAGCGTGACGACGGCACAATGATTGGACGTCCTTCGCTTAGCCAGATGACATTCTATGAAATAGTTTGAAGTGGAAACGACTTGGGCCATTCTGCTACGCAAGCGCAAATTCAGCGACACGAGCCTGATCGTTTCGTGGTGCACGGAATCATTCGGCTGTATCCAAAGCGTCGCTAAGGGCGCGCGCCGTCCCAAGAGTCAGTTTGCCGGAAAGCTGGATTTGTTTTTTGAAGCGGAAATTTCCATCGTCCGGAGCCGGAAATCGGATCTGTATACACTTACGGAAGTTGTGGTGAACAATCCGTTCGCCGGGATTCGCACCAATTATCTACGCACGCAGACAGCAGCTTATTTTATTGAGTTGATTGAGATCTGCACGGAGCGAGATCATCGCGAGCCGGAATTATTCGGGCTGTTGCGTCGGGCGTTCGGTTATCTCGACGCGAATGATGCTACGCCGCGCGCAGTCGCGCATTTCGAGACTGAGCTGGCCCGCATCGCCGGCGTGCATGACGAAAAAAAATTGAAAGCCGACCCGGCGTTTGCGCTGGGAAATTTATTCGGGCGACTGCCGCTCTGCCGCACGCCGCTCTTGAAAACGCTCGCGGCAGAGGCGAAAAACAGAGCGAAGTGAAATTACGCATTCTTTTCGCTGCGGCCGTAATCGCCGGGATGAGTTCTGTCGCATTAGCAAACGAGACATACAAGTTCGATCCGTCCGGTTCGACGATTGGTTTCGCGGTGCACCAATTTCTCGGCACCACCCATGGAAAATTCACGAAGTTCAGTGGGAAGATCGAAATCGATCGTGAGCATCCGGAGAACTCCTCGGTTACGGCTCAGATAGACGTGCGCAGCATCGACACGCGAATCAAAAAGCGAGACGATCATCTGCGCAGTCCGGAATTCTTCAACGTGGAGAAATTTCCGCAGATGACATTCAAGAGCCGCAGCGTGAAACGGACCGGATCGGAAAGCGGCGACATTGTCGGCGATCTCACGATGCACGGCGTGACGAAGCCGATCACTCTTCGTGTGAAGCTGCTGACGCCGATCAGCGACGCAAGTCGGACGCGTTGGTCGGTGACGACCGACCCAATCATGCGTCGCGACTTCAATTTGATGTTTGCTCCAGCGTCCGAGTCAATTTCCGGCATCAGCCAGTCGGTTGCGATCAACATCGAGATCGAAGTGAAGCGCGCAGAGTAAATCGAATCGCGTGAATTTAGCAGTGGTCATCCTGAGCAAAGCGCAGCGAAGTCGAAGGATCTCGTGGAAATACCATCGGCCGTGCCACGGGATTCCTCGACTTCGCTCGGAATGACGGAATGATGGAAGTCATGCCTCTTGGAGATTCTGCGCTGATTGTGCGCGTGCGGGACCGATTTGAGGACGCTCCGGAGGAAACTCTGGACGAGGTTCTCCGGACGGTACAACAACTTCGCAGCGCAGCTATTCCCGGTGTGATTGAACTCGCGCCAGCTTACACGAGCGTCGCAGTTTTCTTCGATCCGAGCGCGGTAGCGAAAGCGACTGGCGTGGCGCACGACATGTTCGAGTCGCTCGCGGCGCGCATTCGCCCCGCTGTAGCCGGAGGGGGGCAACCCGGCCAAATGAAGCGATCACCCTCACGCGGAGTCGAAATTCCAGTTTGCTACGATCCGGAGTTTGCTCCGGATCTCAATGATGTTGTGCGCCATGCAGGGATCTCAGCAAAGGAAGTGATCGATCTTCACAGCGCGGCTGAATACCGGGTGGCCTGCATCGGGTTCGTCCCCGGTTTTCCGTTTCTGACGGGCCTTGCAAAGGAATTAGCGACCCCGCGCCGGGACACGCCGCGAAAGGAAATCCCTCCTGGCTCAGTCGGGATCGGCGGCGCGCAAACAGGAATTTATCCGCTGCGTTCGCCCGGTGGCTGGAACCTGATTGGCCGTACGCCGCTGCGATTGTTCGATCCGCAGAAAGATCCGCCTGGGCTGTTGCGCGCGGGCGATCGCGTGCGTTTCCGCGCAATCACGCGCGAAGAGTTCGAATCGATGCAGCGATGAACTGTTCGGAAGTACGCTCCGCGCTTTGTTCTGCCGTCATCCCGAGCGGAGCGAGGGACCTCACATTCGAAGGGTGGGACGCACAAGCGAGTCAGTGTGATCAACCAGCTTGTGAGAGATCCTTCACTTCGTTCAGGATGACCGCGCAACGAAAGCTGGAAATTCAATCATGAGCGCGACCGCCGTTCGAGCTGGATTTCTTACCTCTGTCCAGGATCTTGGCCGGACGGGTTTGCGCGAGTTTGGCGTTTCGACGAGTGGCGCGCTCGATTCATTTGCATTGCGCGTGGCGAATCTGCTCGTCGGCAACGATGAAGGTGCGGCCGGATTCGAAATTACACTCGGCGATTTGCAGTTGCGCTTTGATGACGAGCGAATCGTTGCCTGGTGCGGCGGCGAATTCGATGTGCACATGGGATCGAAGGTATTGCCCGCTGGTCACGCAGCTTTCCTGTCTGCCGGTGAAGAATTGAAATTCGGCCGCCCTCGAATTGGTTGCCGATGCTGGCTGGCTGTCTCGGGCGGGATCGATATGCCGCTCGTCCTCAGCAGTCGCTCTACAGATTTGCGCGCTAATTTTGGTGGATTCGAGGGACGCACATTGCGAGATGGGGATGTTATTCCGCTGGGCCCTCGGCCGGGGTCACCGACCCCGGCTACAGGAATTTCCCCGTGGACCGCGCCGCATGATTGGGTAAGTCCAGCAAAGCGCGATCCGATTTTGCGCTTCGTTCGCGGCTGCGATTGGGATCGCTTTGACGCTTTAACGCTTCAACGCCTAACGAGCGAGGAATTCACAGTTTCGCCCGATTCTGATCGGATGGGCGTGCGCTTCGATAGTCCAGAATTGAAACGAGAGGACAATGTCGATCTTACGTCTGAAGCGGTGGCGCCGGGGACCATCCAGGTTCCGCCAAGCGGAAAGCCGATTTTACTTTTGGGAGATTGCCAAACCATCGGTGGTTATCCGAAAATAGCGCACGTGATTACTGTCGATCTGGGTATCGCGGCACAACTTCGCGCTGGTGATCACGTTCGCTTTTCCGAAGTGTCGCTTTCCGATGCGCACCGTCTCTTGTTGGAGCGCGAGGGTGAACTCGAGCGTTTTCGCATCGGCCTCAATCTCCAACGCGCATGAAATTATCCGTCGATCTTAACGCCGATCTCGGCGAAGGCTCGGGACACGATGACGAATTGTTCGAGCTCATCAGCTCGGCGAATATCGCAACCGGTTTTCATGCCGGCGATTCCGATACGATGCACACCGCAGTTTCTACGGCGAAGAAGCATGGAGTCGCTGTTGGAGCGCATCCAAGTTTTTTCGATCGCGAAAATTTCGGACGCAAGGAATTGAAGATAAGCAATCAGGAAGTGTTCGATGTTGTGGCTTATCAGCTCGGAATTTTCCAGGCGATCACCTCCGCCGTCGGCATGCGACCAAACCACGTCAAACCTCACGGTGCTCTCTACAACATGGCGGTGCGCGACGAGAAACTGGCCGATGCAATCGCGCAGGCCATCACGTCGGTTGATCCGAAGTTAATTCTGTTTGCGCCGGACAACACCGAGCTTGCCCGTGCAGGCGAGGCGCATGGTTTGCAAATCGCACGCGAGGTTTTCGCGGATCGCAATTACCTGAATGACGGATGGCTGGTTCCGCGCGCGCGGCCCGATGCATTGCTCCGTGATCCGAAAGAAGCTGCCCAGCGCGTCCTGCGGATGTTGCGCGAAGGCAAGGTGCGCTCTGTCGAAGGCCGCGATGTCGATGTGCGGGGCGAGACGATTTGTGTGCACGGCGATACACCAGGGGCAGTCGAGTTTGCTCGGGAATTGCGATCACAACTCGAAGGTGAAGGCGTGAGAATAAGCGCGCCGAAGAGTTTACGGTAAGAAAATAGCCCAGTGCTTCAGCGCTGGGGAAGAGGTTTCGCCGAAAGTCATTAGTCCGGTTAGGACGAAAGAGACGCATCCCGGTTTCTGTCGTCCCTGGCAGGACTTGAGCGTTTGATCATTCCAAGCCCAGCGTTAAAACACTGGGCTATTTTCATAATTGCTGCAGCAATTTCGAATTGCGAACACAGCGGCTTGGGCGTTAAGAGGAGCCACGCATGAGCGACGAGATCGACAATCAGCGCGAGAAGACGAGCCTTGTTCGCGCGCTCGGACCGATCGACGCGACGATGATCGTGATCGGGTCGATGATCGGGTCGGGGATTTTTATTGTGTCTGCGGAGTCGTCGCGATTGAGCGGCGCGCCGGGCTGGCTGCTGTTCGCGTGGGCAGTTGCTGGTTTACTGACCATTACCGGTGCGCTGTGCTGCTCGGAGTTGGCCACCATGATGCCGCGTGCGGGTGGCGTTTACGTTTTTCTACGCGAAGCATACGGAACCCCGATTGGATTTTTGTACGGCTGGACGCTGTTTCTTGTTATCCAGACGGGCACAATCGCGGCGGTCGCGATTGCGTTTGCAAAGTTTCTCGGCGTTTTTGTTACACCAGTTTCGCCGGACAATTACCTAATCCGGCCAATCGCGTTCGGCGGCTACGGGATCAGTCTGTCAATGGAACAACTGGTCGCGATTGCATTGATCGCGTTGCTGACGTGGACAAACACGCGCGGGCTGGAAATCGGGAAAATTGTCCAGAACACATTCACCTTTGCAAAAACGGCAGCCCTCGCCGCCGTAGTGGTGATTGGTTTGTCGTTAGGCTGGCACGCGACCAGCGCGGCGCGGAGTGCGGCGTGGTGGAATTCGTGGGCCAACGGTTGGAGCCCGCAGATTGCCCAGCCTGGTTTCACATTCGTTGGTGGATTTGCTCTTGCCCTGCTTTTCGGAAAATCGATGGTCGGTCCGCTGTTTGCGCAGACTGCGTGGACGAATGTGACATTTGTCGGCAGCGAAGTGCGCGATCCAGGAAAAAATCTTGTTCGCGCGCTCGTGGTAGGGTGCGGCGTCGTGGTGACACTTTATTTGCTGGCCAATCTTGCCTATCTCGCCGTGTTGCCGTTTCCGGAAATCCAGCACGCGCCGCAAAATCGCGTGGCCGTGGCGATGATGAACGCTGTCTTCGGTCATGCGGGCGCGATGTGCATGGCTGCTGCGATTATGGTTTCCACTTTCGGTTGCGACAACGGACTGATTCTTTCCGGCGCGCGCGTTTACTATGCGATGGCGCGCGATCGGTTGTTTTTCCAAAAAGTCGCGACCACAAATCGCTTTCATGTTCCTGCGGCGGCGCTAGTGGCGCAGGCAATCTGGACTGCGTTTCTAACGTTGCAGCGCACGGTGACAATTGACTCGGCGACGCACAAGGTCGCTTACGGAAACGTTTACAATCAACTGCTCGAATACATCGTGTCGGCTGATCTGCTCTTTTACGTTCTGATGGTTGCTGCGGTAATGCTTTTGAGACGCAAAAGACCGGATGCAGAGCGGTCATATCGCACGTGGGGTTATCCAATCGTTCCAGTCATCTCGATCTTGCTGGCTGGCTTGTTGATTGTCGATCTTGCCTGTCTCGCGCCGACAACTTCTGGAATTGGCATCCTGATCGTGTTGACTGGCGTGCCGGCTTATTTTTTCTGGCGCAAGCTTGCGCGGGCTTGAACCCGCCTTCGGTCGCCGCGGCGATCTACGGCGTGGCAGGCCTGCATTCGCGCAGCTACGGCGCGGCAATCAAATCCATTTCGCATTTGGGATACGAATTGTTTTTGTATGCCTGCAAAGTCAAAGAAACAGCAAATGGCTGCTGGCGCTGCGCTCGCGGCTAAGCGCGGAAAACGCTCCAAATCATCGCTCAAGGGTGCTTCGCGAGGGATGTACAAATCAATGAGCAAAGCCGAGCTGCGCAGAATGGCCAAGACCAAGCGCAAGAAGCTGCCAAAGAAAAAGCGACGATAGAACGAGCCGAATCCGTTTGATCGCGAGCGTTATCGCTGGCGCATGGTCGCCATCGCCTGTCTCAAGGGTTCCAAGCTCACTTTGCTTGTCCCGGTAAAGGGATGGTCAAGCACATAGATCAAAAACAAGATCGAACTGATCATGATAGTGAGTGTGGCGGTGAGCAGGTATTGCGCCTTGATGTTTTTCATTCCGAAGAAAAAAGTGTAGGACACCGCGAACAGACCGCCAACAAGTAAGACCAGCCAGATAACTGGTGGAATTGTGTCGTTTCCGGCAAATATTCTCAGCCGACGGTACTGAGCCAAATTATTTAAACATCGCAGCGATTCGGCGTAGAGCTCTCTGTTGGGAATCGATGTCGCGTCCATTTGAGAGAACAATATTCTGAGATTGGCGTGAGCTCCGCGCGCATTAAGACTTATCTCTCCCTCTGCCATCCTCCGTAGCTCGTCGTTGTAGACCGCAGCAAGGTAATCCTGTAACGCCTGCTGTATTATTTTCTTGGCGGGGTCAGGAAATGATTCGGCGCTGTGAAAAATATCCAGAGCCTCGCTAGACTCCATTTGCAGATTTTTCGTTGCGTCGTCGTAACCGCTCCAGGTCACAAACACGACAAACGCCACCATCACTCCGTAGAAGAGTCCGAAGGCATTGAAAATGATCGCAGCCACTTCGTGGTTCTGCTTTAGGACTTCCGCGGAATACTTCTTCCGCACCAAATGACCTCCAAAGAGAGCGAAGAAGGTGGGAATCGCCGAGACGATAAAAAACGAAACCGGCGACGGTAAATTAAGGAGAAATTGCATGTGCCCCTCTCAGGTTCTCGCCAAAATCTCCATCAATTGTCGAGAGAAAAGAATCGTTCGGCCGCGGCGCGCTGTAGTGTCCGCTGTCATCAGCGGGACGGCCAGCGCTCGCTCATGTTGCTGATGCGCTGAGACAGCGCACGCTACTGCGGCTCGCGCGCACCAAGCGCCCGAAAAATCCGGAGCAGCCCAATATCGTATCTGTTGCCAAGGAGCGCGCTAACATCGACAAGCTTTCCATCGCTGACCCGATGAAACGCAGCCGCAATTTCTTTTTCCTGGGTTGCAGTGAAGAACCGGGCGCGTTCGGCGAGTTTGCCGACCTGGATAGCCGCGGCGAGATGCCCGTAAATGGTGCTTTGCACGAACCCTCGGGCGCATGCGATTTCATCGACTGATTCGCCTTTTTGAAACCGCCGCAGCGTTTCGGCCTCACTGTCGTTTAACCGGAACCGGCATCGCCGAAACGGTGAATCAGAGTCGTCGGAAAATGTTCGGCGCGGATTTGTCGCGAGATAACTTTTAATCTCGCTGAGAAACGGCTGGGCGAAATCCTTTAGCTTCTGTTCGCCGACGCCGGGAACGCGACGAAACTCGCTCGCGGTCGTCGGATAATTTCTCGCCATTTCACGAAGCGAAACGTCGGAGAAAATCACGTAGGCGGGCACGTCGCGCTCATCTGCAAGTTTGCGGCGCAAGGCGCGCAGTTGTTCAAAGAGCAGTTCGTCACATTCGATCGCGCCCGCTCGGGGCTTCTCTTTCTGCGCGGCGATGTCGATCTGTTTGGTTAGCGTGATCGGTGTGCGGTTTCGCAACACTTCGCGACCCCTTGGTGTCAGGGTCAATGTCGCAAATCTGCCCGGAGCGCACTCGATGAGTCCCAAGCGCAACAGCTCGCGTCCGACCGCCTGCCAGGCGTCGCGTTTCAAGTCGCGGCCAATGCCATAAGTGGAAAGTTCATTGTGGCGACGTTGACGGATCATTTCCGTGTCCGCCCCGCGGAGAATATCGACAACGTGATTCAAGCCGAAAGCGAATCCGTGTCTGGCGTGAATGCGATAGACGCAGGACAGGAATTTCTGCGCGTGCACCGTTCCGTCGAAAGTTTCGCGCGGCTGCAAACAATTATCGCAACCGTCGCATGGTACCTGCGAAAATGTTTCGCCAAAATATTCCAACAGCGTGGCGCGCCGGCATTCACGCGTCTCGGCGTAATGGACCATCTGTTGCAGTTGCGCCCGAGCGATCGTCGCTTCTTTTTCGCTCTTTTCATCGATGAAGTGGAGTTGCTTGGCGACATCGCCGGCGCTGAAAAGCAGCACGCATTCGCCGGGCAAACCGTCGCGCCCGGCCCGGCCGGTCTCTTGATAATAGCTCTCCAGATTTTTCGGCAGATCATAATGCACAACGAAACGCACGTTCGGCTTATTGATGCCCATTCCGAACGCGATGGTTGCGGTGATGACGCGGACATCGTCGCGCAAAAACGATTCCTGATGTTTTGTGCGCTCAGCGCTGGTTAGACCTGCGTGATATGGTTTCGCGCTGATGCCATCTTCATTAAGATTGCGCGCCAGCGAATCGGTGCTCTTGCGGCTCGCACAATAAATGATGCCGCTGTCGTTAGGCCGGCCGCGGATGAACGCCAGCAGTTGTTCGTAGGGCGCCGATTTGGGAACGACGCGATAGGTCAGGTTCGGCCGGTTAAAGCTGGCGACGTAGCAGCGCGGCTCGCTCAGATGTAATTGCTGGATGATGTCGATCCGCACCCGCTCGGTTGCCGTCGCAGTGAGCGCCATCATCGGCACTTCGGGAAAATGTTTCCGCAATTTTTTCAGTTCACGATATTCCGGCCGGAAATCGTGGCCCCACTCACTGATGCAATGAGCTTCATCGATGGCCAATTGCGCGATGTTCCAGTTAAGAGCGCGCTCCAAAAATGTCTCCAGCATCAATCGCTCCGGCGCGACGTAGAGCATCCGGTACTCGCCCCGATGCAGCCCGCGCCAGCGCGCGGTTGCTTGTTGCCGATCCAGCGTGGAATTCAAGTACGTCGCGGGAATCCCGCTGGTTTGCAGCGCATCCACCTGATCTTTCATGAGCGAAATCAGCGGCGAAACTACAATGGTCAGCCCCTCGCGCATCAGCGCTGGCAACTGAAAACAGAGCGATTTCCCGCCCCCTGTCGGCATCAACACAAACACATCGCGCCCGGCCAGCGCATCATCGATGATCTCCCGCTGCAATGGCCGGAATTGATCGTGCCCGAAGTGCTTCTTTAATCGCAGGGCCAGATCCATTTTGGTTCTTATCGCGTTGTCACCTGTTACCACGACCAAATTCTTTTATAGCGAGATGACTCGCCAGAGCGGGGATTTGATTTATTTCTGTCGCTTCAGGCGAAAACCGTCGGCCATCGCGCCGTAGCCCATCGCGTATTTAATCAGCCCGACGCCTTTTTTCCAGACGATCTTTGCGAAATGACCTGAATTATGGCTGGCAAGATAAGTGCATTCGTCACCTTTGACCTCGATCGTCGTCGTCCACGGGCCCTCTTCATGGTCCAACTTTCCGCTGGTGATCCCGCGGACACCTGCCTCCTCAGACATTGGCGCCTTGCCCATCGCGGAAATTTTCTTAACGGCGGCGTCATTGTTCTCTTCGTTTAGCAGGACAATCCGGTCATCTGTGACGATGAAATAATCCGGCAGAATTTCACGCTTCTTCGGCGCGCGCGATTTTAGATCGGTGAATTCGATTTTGAAGATGGCGCCCCATGGCATCTTGGCGAGCCGCGTCGTAATCACCCGCGCCGTTAGCGGAATTTCCTGATTCGAAGTGTCATCGCTCCATTCCGTTCCCCGAAATTTGACGGATCCCGGCTTGTCGTCCCGCGCATCGAAAAATGGATTCGCGGCGTAAGCAGAAGCCGACAGCAAGATCGCGATCGTCATTGTCGCGATGCGGCAACTTTTCATGACGCGATTTTAGCGACAGTGAAATTGATAATGCACGCTCCTAAGCGCGACGCTCCTTAATCGCTCCAAGAATATCTGCAATTGCCTCGGGACGCGGCTTTGCGCCGAGATTGCCTTTGCCGTGGATGCGGACGCTGACGGCGTCAGCGTCCATGTCGCGTTTTCCGATAACGAACATGGTGTGGACTTTCATTTGTTCGGCGCGCTGGATTTTGCCGTTGATCTTGTCGGAGCTTTCGTCGATTTCCGCGCGGACTTCGTGAGCGCGCAACTCATTAAGAATCGATCGAGCGTAGTCGATTAGCTTTGGATCGTCGCTGATGGTGAGGATCCGGACCTGCTCAGGCGAGAGCCAGAGCGGGAAATTGCCGGCATAATGCTCTATCAAAAATCCGATGAAACGTTCATGCGTACCAAGCGGCGCGCGATGAATGCAGATCGGGATCTTGTCGACGTTGTCGCTGTCCTTATAGCGAAGATCGAAATTGCGCGGCTGCGAGAAATCGACTTGATTCGTCGCGATGGAGAACTCGCGTCCAATCACGCTCCAGGCTTGCACGTCAATCTTCGGTCCGTAGAACGCCGCTTCGTTAGGCACTTCGACGTAGTTAATTCCAGAGTTTTTCAAAACGTTGCGCGTCATCTCCTCGGTCTTTTTCCAAAGCTCTGGTTCATCGACGAATTTTTGGCCAAGCTTGGCTGGACCATGCGTTGAGAAACGCATCAGATATTTGTCGATCCCGAAGAGCTTGAAATACTTTAGATACATTTCGTTCACAGCGTTGAACTCCGCTTCGAATTGGTCCGGTGTGCAATAGATGTGGGCGTCGTTCATCTGGAGCGAACGCACACGCATCAGCCCGAATAGCTCGCCGCTCTTCTCGTACCGATAATCCGTTCCGTATTCCGCCAGCCGCAACGGCAGATCGCGATAACTTCGCGGAATCGCCGCAAATAGCTTGTGATGATGCGGACAATTCATCGCCTTCAGGTAGTAGCGCTCTTCAACCCCGTAGCGTTCAACGAACATTTCACCCGCAATGCGCTTCAGTGCAGATTCTGTCAGTCCAGTCCTTTGATCAAAAGGTAAACATTCGACGACCTGCACAAATCGCGATGCGAATTCAGCTGCATTATTAGCTTTCTTTAGCTCGGGATACTGCTCTAACAGTCCGATCAAGAAGTTACGCGTACTTAATTGGAAAGCTGTTTGCACTTGGTCAAAAGTGCTTTGCAGTTCGCCTTCGAGCCGTAATCGCATCGGTGGAAACATTGACTCTGCGTAGTACGGTAAGTGGCCACTTTTGAGGTACAAGCTTTCGCGTGCGATGTGCGGCGTGCGCACGCGCTGGTAACCAGCGGCGAACTCGGTTTCTTTGGCGAGCTTTTCTAGTTCCTCAGCGATCGCTGCGCCACGCGGGAGAAACATCGGCAACCCCGGTCCGACGTCATCGTCGAAAACAAAAATCTCCAGCTCTTTTCCGAGTTTGCGATGATCGCGCTTCTTCGCTTTTTCGAGCATCGCGAAATAATCATCGAGCTCCTTCTTCGTTTTGAACGCGGTCCCGTAAACGCGTTGGAGCTGCGGATTTCTTTCGTCGGCTTTGTAGTACGCGCTTGCCACGCTCGTGAGTTTGAATGCGCCGATATTTCCCGTGCGCATGACGTGCGGTCCCGCGCAGAGATCGATAAAATCGCCATTGCGATAAAGCGAGATTTTTTCATCCGGCGGGATGTTTTCGATGATGTCGAGCTTGAACTTGCTCGGTTGATCGCGTTCGCTCAGCGCGGCGAGCCGGCCTTTCTCGCCAAGCGCGAGCGCTTCGTCGCGCGAAACTTCCATGCGCTCAAACGGATGATTCGCTTTGATCTCCTTTTTCATCTCGGCTTCGATCTTCTCGAAATCATCGGGCGAAATGCGGTGCGGCAGATCGACGTCGTAATAGAAACCGTTTTCCACCGGCGGCCCGGCCGCGAACTGCGCTTCCGGCCAAATCTTTAAAATAGCCGTCGCGAGCACATGCGAGGCTGAATGACGCAGACGTTCCAAGTCCGTCATCTGCTCGCGCTGCTCCAAAGTTTTGCGTTCCTCAGACATAAATTGAGAGATTCCTCGACTGCGCTGCGCTCCGCTCGGAATGACAAAACGCAAGCACACGGTACGCCGAGTGACGAAGCCGCTCCAGGTCGGCCATCTGTGTGCGCTCTTCTAGAGTTTTCCGTTCTTCATTCATGAAAAACCGCTGAAATTAACCACGAAGAACACGAAGGACACGAAGAAATTTGCTCGCGAGGACGAACGACCCTTTGTCACGCAATCGTAACTTGGCAGATATCGTGCGTCGTTTTTACTCTCGCCTCACCGATTACACTCGACTGATGAATCCTGCAGAGCTTTTTCGTCAAGAAACGAACACGCTTCAGCTCGCGCCTGGCGATTTTCTTTTCCGGGAAGGTGACAGTGGCGAGTACATGTACGTGTTGTTGGAGGGAGAAATCGAGATCTTACTTGGCGATTTCGTACCCGAAACGGTAGGGCAAGGCGCACTCATTGGGGAGATGGCACTGATTCATGACAGCCCGCGTACTGCCACCGCCGTCGCGAAGACCCCGTGTCGCCTGGCTGAAATCAACCGACGGCGGTTCCATTTTCTCGTGCAGCAGACGCCGCACTTTGCCACGCACGTGATGAGGACGCTCGCTGATCGCCTGCGTCACATGAACGCTGTCGCGGCTGCACGGTAGGAAGTTCTCGACAAATCGCCACCGCTGCTTTCGCAGGGGCGCACGCGGCGTTATCCTTTGGGGAATGCGAAGCGTCGCGCAGGGTCTGATTCTTGTTGCTGTGGCTGCGACTGGCTGCGGGCAAACGGCCCCGCCGGTTTCGGAGTTCGCAGCGCAACGCCAGCGAATGGTCGAGCGACAGCTGAAAGCGCGCGATATCAAGGATGAGCGCGTGCTCGCCGCGATGGGCAAAGTGCCGCGTGAAGCATTCGTTCCGCCGGAGTCGCGCGATGCCAGCTATGAAGATGGACCCCTGCCTATTGGTTACGACCAGACGATCTCACAGCCATACATTGTGGCGTTTATGACCGAGCAATTGCGGTTGAAACGCAGCGATCGCGTTTTGGAAATCGGCACCGGCTCAGGATATCAGGCTGCGATTCTCGCGGAGCTAGTCTCGGAAATTTATTCGGTTGAAATTGTTAAGCCACTCGCGAGGGCCGCCGAGGCGACGTTGCAACGTCTCGGTTATAAAAATGTGCACGTAAAAATCGGTGACGGTTACAAAGGGTGGCCGGAGGCGGCGCCGTTCGATGCGATCATTGTGACCTGTGCGCCCGACAAGGTTCCGCAGCCGCTCACCGATCAACTGAAAGACGGCGGGCGCATGGTCATTCCCGTAGGCGAGCGATTTGCTCAGGAGCTTTATCTGCTGGAAAAGAAAAACGGCCAGCTAAAGGAGAGCGTCACCTTGCCGGTGCGCTTCGTGCCGATGGCGGGTGAAGCGCAGAAGGCGAAGTGATCAGTGAACGGTGTGGAGTCATGTCGGTCGCTAGAGATCGGCGATCACGGTTCACGGATCCGAATTTGACCTCAGTCCGGGCGAGCTTTGCCAACAACTTTTCGTACGGCGTGTCCATCGTCGGCCGGTTGTGGTCGCGGAAACTTTGAAATGAACCGGTTTAAGCGATAAAGTCGATCCCAAACGTCACCGCGTGTGCGACCAACTTCTTTTTTTATCAGCTCCTTGTCACCCGATGTTTGCATTTCAGTCACTTAATCGCCGCGAGCTTCTTCAAATCGACGCGCTTGATCCACTCCTGTAATTCTTTCGGGTCCTGATTCTGCAACTCGATCTGGACGAAATACCGATTGGCAATCATTACCCACAGAGTGGCATGTTTGCTTTCCTTCTCGAAGGCTTCAAAGCCGGAGTTGCCATCGATAGTGACAGATTTGCCGTAGCCTTCGCTGGTTTCGCTTTTGCTATTCCATGCAGCGGTGGTGGCACTGACGTAATCTGGATTGGCAACAGAATCGAGTATGCTAATCGCCGTGGTTGGCGCATTCTCCCCTTCTTCCTTGTGATAGTCGCGGTGCACGTTTGTGATTCTGAATCCACCGACGTCTTCCGTTGAACCCTCGCCTTTATCAGCGGTCCAGCCTTTCGGCGGTTCCGGTAAAATGGGAAGCAATTTCTGATAATCGACAGCGTCAGGCACGAGGATCGGTTCGTTCTGTGCCTGGGCAATCCCGAGCGCAACGCCGATAAGCAAAGTTAGCGCGAAAGATCCGGCGTGTGCCGGTGAACGAAACCGAGCCGTTAATTTCATGCTAGCTAGCCCCCTTCGTTGGTGATTCGGGATTACCGTACCCGATTGACTTTACCTCGGCTGTCAAGACGCTTGGCGGATGCGCACACCACAGCGCAACGGTAGGGTCGGCGCGCTGCGCTGCCCGGACGCCGCAGCGCGGCGTCCCTACCACGAAACCAAACTTGTAATCACGATCTGGATTCTAGCCGTGGCGGCTCGGTTGATTTTGATCAATCAACCCTACATCGATCACTGGAGCTGGCGACAAAGCGATGTCGCGGCGATCGCACGGAACTTCTACGAGAACGGTTTTCACTTTGCTTATCCGCAAATCGATTGGGCTGGTGATGCAACAGGCTACGTTGGAACTGAATTTCCGATTTTACCGTTCTTTGCGGCGATCTGTTGCAAATTTGGTGGCATCCACGAATGGATTGGGCGCAGTCAGGCCGTAATCTTCTTCGCTGTTTCGCTGCCATTTTTCTTTTTGCTCGTTCGAGAAATCTTCGGCGGCACAGCAGCGGTTTGGGCGACATTTTTCTTCAGCCTTGCGCCCCTGAATGTTTTCGCTGGGCGCTCATTCATGCCGGATGTTCCATCGCTTAGCCTCGCGATCATCGGATTATATCTCTTCCTGCGCTGGGTTAACCACGGAAGCGTGCTGCTGTTTTTTCTGGCCGCGTTGGCAATCTCGCTATCACTCCTGATCAAGATTACGAGCATCGTTGTCGCCGCGCCGCTTCTGTATTTGGTTGTAGCGGCGGTCTGTGACCGCCGCCGAAACAAGGAGCGGTGGTTTCCAAAACCGCCGGGGCGATCTGGAGATCGCCCTTCCACGAATTTCGGCGCTCACAGAGCGCCGCTACAGATGCTGGCTCTCTTCGTAGCGATCACGCTAGTGCCCGCTGCCGCGTGGTACTGGCACGCGCATCAAGTGGCAGAGAGATTTTATCCGCATCACTTATTCGGCGCCGGCGGAATTCGAATCGAAAATCTCTCATGGTACTGGAACATCACGCGACAGACTGCGACATCGAGCCTGACGCCGATTCTTCCGATCATGGCGGTGGTTGGTTTATTTACCGCACCACGATCAAGACACCCACGTCTATTCCATTGGTGGCTCGCTGCGATGATTCTCTTCGTCATCATCGTCGGCTACGGCAATCGCCATCGATGGTATCAACTGCCGCTGGTACCGATCACGGCCGCTTTTGCTGGCGCCGCCTGCGCATTCATCGGATCGAAGATCGCGTCTTCGCGTGTTGTCGGCGTGACGTTGTCGATCCTACTTGCGGGTTCGTTTGCACTGCTGGCTTACGTTTTCGTGCGACCACTTTATGAACCGTCCGCCGCTCAACTTCGCGATGCTGGTTTGGAATTGAACAGAATTACCGCGCCCGATGCATTGATCGTCGCCGCGGACATGGGTGATCCGACAATACTTTACTATGCGCAGCGCAAGGGTTGGCATTTCCTCGAGAGAGACGCGATCTATGCCGGCACTCCGAGCGACAGCCAGGAGGCGATTGCCGATCTTGAGCAACTGCGTCGCCGCGGCGCGACGCATTTCGTTTTCACTACCAATACATTTTGGTGGCTAGATTATTATCCCGAATTTACGCAGCATCTTGCCGAAAACGCGGAGCTGATGGAGGCAACCCCAGAATTCAAAATCTACAAACTGAGCTCTGCTGTGGAATGAACGAGACTCAGAGACCGCGTCGTCAGCTTGGATTATTCGATGCGACGATGATCGTGATGGGCGGCATCGTGGGCGCGGGAATCTTCGCGAATCCTTCCGAAGTGGCGCATCGCGTCCACACGCCTTTCCTGATCCTGGGCGTTTGGATGCTCGGCGGCTTGATGGCGATGTGCGGCGCGTTTATTTGGGCCGAGCTTGCGACGCGTCTGCCTGCTGCGGAGGGCGGCCAGTATGTTTACTTGCGCGAGGCCTATCATCCGGCGCTCGCATTCATGTACGGCTGGGGACTGCTTCTCGTCACGCAAACTGGCGGCATGGCCGCAGTAGCGGTGATTTTCGCGTCTTACTTTCGCGCACTCACAGGAGCGGATTGGAACAACAGCGCGATCGCTGCAATCGCGCTGCTCACCTTGACGGGGGTCAACTGTTTTGGAGCCCGCGCAGGCAGTAATGTGCAGAGCGCTCTCATGTTGTTAAAAATTGGCGCGATCGCGGCGTTCGTGATCATTGGATTTGCAGTTGGCCATCCCGCCGCTGCGGGACTCAAATCGGGAGCATTGCTTGGACAGCCCGCTTCATTTGGCCTCTTGAAAAGTATCGGCGCGGCGATGGTCCCGATCGCTTTTGCCTACGGCGGATGGCAGACGGCCACTTTTGTTGCGGGTGAAATGCGAGACGCGCGGCGCGATTTATCCCGCGGACTGCTGATCGGCGTGGGTGGCGTTGTGGCTTTGTATCTTGCAGTTAATCTCGCGTGCTTGAGAGTGCTAGGCCCAGGCGGCCTCGACGCGACAACAACTCCTGCTTCTGATCTGATGCGGATCGCGCTTGGCGAGCGCGGCGCGCAATGGATCGCCCTCGCGATTACAATTTCCACTCTCGGATTCCTCAGCCAAAGCATGCTCACAGCTCCGCGCGTGTATTACGCGATGGCGCGGGACGGCCTTTTCTTTAACAGCGTCGGCAAGGTGTTCGGAAGGTGGGGAACGCCCGTGGTGGCGATTATCCTTCAAGGCCTCGCAGCAATTGTCATCGCTTGTTCCGGCACGTATGGCGAGATTTTGAATTTTGAAGTGACCGTTGATTTTATCTTTTTTGGAATGACGGCGGCAGCGCTGTTCATTTTGCGCCAGCGCAACATCGGGTTAGCGCGCCTTGTCTATCGCGCGCCCGGACATCCGTTCACGACCGCGCTGTTTGTTTTGTCATGCGCAGGGATTGTGATGAGCGCGGTCATCGCTTCGCCCCGCAATAGTGCGATCGCGCTGTGCATCATGCTGGTGGCTCTGCCAGTTTATTATTTTTGGACCAGATTTAGACGCGCGCACTCATGAGACACAAGCATTCCGATTACATGCATTGGTCCAAGACGCAAAGCCGCGCACGATTCAATCTTGCGACCAGTGGCGTCGCGCCATTTCCTCTTCGCGACCTGCCGGTTGATCTGAAGGAACTCGAGATCAACGGCGACAACAGCTACGGCTACGCGCCGTTGCAGCGAGCCATTGCTGTCCATCATGGGGTTGATCCGGACTGCGTGGTGGAATCCGCTGGCACATCCATGGCAAATCATCTAGCCATGGCAGCGATCATCGAGCCGGGCGATGAAGTTTTAATCGAGCATCCAGCGTACGGACCGATTCTCGATGTCGCCCATTACCTCGAAGCGGACGTGAAACGCTTTCGGCGTGCCCAGGAAACCGGATGGCCGATCGATCCCAAGGAAGTTCGTCGTTGCATCACTCCAAGGACGCGCCTCATCGTAATCACGAACCTTCATAACCCAACGAGCGCGCTTACTCCGGAATCTGTTCTGCGCAAGATCGGCGACATCGCCCGAAGCATTGGCGCGCTCGTGCTGGTCGATGAAGTTTATCTCGATGCCGTTTACGAGAACACGCCGCGCACGTCATTCCATCTCGGACCGGAATTCGTGGTGACCAGCAGTTTGACGAAAGTTTACGGCGTCAGCGGCCTGCGATGTGGATGGATTCTGGCACAACCTGATCTTGCGTGGAAAATGCGACGCCTGAATGATCTTTATAGCGCGACGCCAGTGTATCCTGGAGAGTTGCTCAGTGTTGCTGCCTTCGAAAATCTCGATCTGCTTCGCGAACGCGCACGCCGAATCGTAGAAGCAGATCGCAAATTGCTCCGCGATTTTCTCACGCAGCAAGACGGCGTTTCTGCGGTGGAGACAAAGTGGGGCACGACCTCGTTCCTGCGATTGCTGAATGGAGAGGCAGATGCTTTCCTCGATCGTCTGCGATCGGAATTCGACACCTCGGCAGTCCCCGGTCGATTTTTCGAAATGCCTGATCACTTTCGCATAGGCATGGGCGTTAACACCGAAATGTTCGCCGAAGGCCTGAACCGCAGCGGCCGCGCGCTGGCAAGTCAGGTAGGGTGACCTTATGGCTGTCACGCGAAATGCACTGCGTTCGAGGTGGAACGCGTTGTCCGCAACGCGTTGGCTAAACTGCGGCTTCTGCCGCCGGATATCTGCGCCTCCGGCGACGTAACCTGTCATCGTCTTCGGAGAAGCCGATCCGCCTTGGCAGCCCGGCTGCGCTCGATAGCGCTCAGCTTCCGCTTACGGCCTGGGCGGTAACGTCGGACGCGGCCTCGGAGTGGGTGAACATCTCCCCGTACATGGTGTTGGCGTAGGAGTTGGTGTAGGGCTAGCTGTAGGCGTCGGAGTGGATGTCGCCGTCGGAGTGGATGTAGGTGTTGCGGTCGGAGTATGTGTTGGCGTCGGAGTAACTGTGGAAGTTGCTGTCGGCGTCGGGCTCGCAGTTGGGGTCGGAGTGGGCGTAGATGTAGGTAACGGCTCTTGCACTTCAAACGAGCCGATGTCGATTCGGCCGTTTCTTACGCGATCATAACCTGGCCCGCGCTGATCGTAGTAAGGTGGTGGCGCAAAGTTGGGATCCCCCGCATCAATAGCCGGGCTGCCGGGTAACAACGCATGCGTAAACGTGGGGCCACCATTGTCTTGCAACGGGCCAAGCATGGGATCGGTATTGATCTGATCGCCAGGCCCATTCAAATAACCGGCACCATCGTCACTGCTGACGTTATAGCCGTTCGACATGATAGTATTGAAGCCATCACTGACGATGCTGTGGCCTCCGGGGCTGACGTTAAAGATCGTATTTTTGAAATAGGCGCCGCCATTCCAGATCTCCACGTGGTTATCGCTCAGCGTGCTATTAATTACAGTTGATCCACCTGTTGGGGCCCCGAGTTCGGCGTAAATACCGCCTTCTGTGTTCCCGCTGATGGTACTGTTACTCACTGTTATAGCCGCTTCGATAGAATAATACACCCCCGCTCCCGCATTTCCGCTAACAGTGCTGTTACTCAGTGACACCGTCACGGGGCAACACGGTCCTCCCGTGTCGCTATAGATCGCGCCGCCATTTGGCGTATTGCCATTGCCAGTAATCGAGCTGTTGGTTATTTGAACCGTTGCTGTGCCGTGTGGGCAAAATGTGCATAGCCAACCGCGGCTGTAAATCGCACCGCCGGAGTTGTTGTTCAGACCGCTGTCGGTTATGTGTAGAGTCGCAACGCCGCCGCCGAGTGCATCGTTATAAATGCCTACCCCGGAGTTATTCGTAACTGAAGAGTTGTTTATCTCCAGCGGTGCGCTACCCGAGTTTTCCGCATCATTGTAGATACCGCCACCCGAGTTGCCGCTAATCGTGCAACCGTTGAGTGTCAGCGCCGCATGGTCATTATGAATACCTCCACCAGATCCGGCGGAGCCATTGATGATGGTGAGGCCAGAAATGGTGACGGTTTCACCGGGAACGATGTGGAATAGGGTACTCTTCGCGTTGCCATTCACCGCAAGGTTCTCAGCTCCCGGTCCCGAGATGGTAATATTGTGGTCCACCAGTAGTTCGCCGCTGGTCAATCCGATTGTGCCTGTGACTGCAAAACCAATTATGTCATCGTCATTGGCATCGGCGAGCGCCTGACGCAACGAACCCGGCCCGCTGTCGTTTGTGTTCGTGACCAGGATCGTCGGTGTCGGTGACGGCGTAGGCGTAGGCGGTGGATATTGCCCGCAGTATCTCCCGCCTGTGTTCAGCACGAAAGGGGAAGTCAGACTTTGCCCGCCCCAAACGATCATTTCACTCCCGGTCCAAACTGCCGTGTGCCCGGCTCGGGCTGCGGGCGCATTGGTGGTGTTGGTGGCCACCCAGCTGTCGGTGCTGGCATTGTATCTACCGCCAGTGTTTAAAAATGTGGGACCGCTAACAACTCCTCCCAAGAGAATCATTTCACTACCGGTCCACACTGCCGTGTGACTGTTTCGCGCAGTGGGCGCGTTGGTGGTGCTGGTAGCTGTCCAACTATCTGTGATTGGGTTGTATCTGCCACCGGTGTTAAGGCGTTGCCCGCTGTCATCTCCGCCCCAGACGATCATTTCACTGCCGGTCCAAACGGCTGTGTGAAAGTCTCGGGCCTCGGGCGCATTGGTGGTGCTTGTGGTCACCCAACTGTCGGTGCTCGGATTGTATCTCCCTCCGGTGTTAAGGCGTTGCCCCGTGTTATCTCCGCCCCAGATAATCATTTCACTGCCGGTCCATACTGCCGTGTGGGTGTCTCGATTCTCTGGAGCGTTACTAGTGGTGGTAGCTGTCCAATTATCCGTGCTCGGATTGTACCTCCCGCCGGTGTTCACTGTTCCGCTAACAGAAAAACCTCCCCATATGATCATTTCAGTCCCGGTCCATACGGCTGTGTGAATCTCTCGGGCCTCGGGCGCGTTGGTAGTGTTCGTGGCTGCCCAGCTGTCGGTGAGGGGGTTGTATCTCCCGCCGGTATTCAGAACAGTGCCGCTAGGCAAGATTCCGCCCCAGACGATCATTTCAGTGCCGGTCCATACCGCCGTGTGAGTAGATCGGCCAGCGGGCACATTGGTGATGCTGGTGGGCGTCCAACTATCCGTGCTGGGAGCGTACTTGCCACCGGTGTTCGAGTAGTTCCCTCCCCAGATGATCATCTCACTGCCAGTCCACACTGCTGTGTGACCCTCTCGGGGAGAGGGAGCGTTGACGGTGCTTGTAGCTTCCCAAGCATCATTGCACGTGCCTTGCGTCTTCAATGTTGTCGCTATCACTGGAAGGGTATAATAACCACGGACCGGTGATTTATTTGTCTTAACAAACCTGATTGGCTGGCCTACCGCCTCACTGCCATCCTGAGGGTCCATGGAAGATTTAAACAAACTCTGCGCAAGGAGTGGCCGCGCCAGGCATTCGGCTATAACAAACGGATCGTTGCCAAGCACTGCGAATAGCTCATGTAACACCTCCGGTTGCTTGGTGTGCTGCGCCATGCGATCCATTTCAGCTTGTAACTGTTCGGAGGTAATCGGTCGTTGCCAATAGTCCTCAAGCGCCTGCGATTTGCGTAGGTAGTCATGGACTTTGCTTTCGAGCTGCGCTTGAGAGATAAACGCATCGAGTGGCGGCTTGGGATCGGGACGCTCTTCCGGCCAGATGCGATGGCGCCAGTAAACCTCTTCAATGGCTCTCTGGTAAGCTACACGCTCGGCAAACGTCAGTCCGGCAGCTGCCGGATGGGAAACGCTCGTCTGCGTCTCTGGACGAAAAAAAGCCACTAACGTTCCCGTAGCGATGGAACACACGACTCCAAAAACAAGTAAAGCGCGCAGACTAAGGAATGCGAATTGAGCGGCCTGTTTCTTTTTCATAGGCGATGTTACGGGCGCGGTGCTGGCGTTGGGCGAGGCCGTGGTGTTGGCGGAGCCCTTGGCGTCGGTGTCACCCTAGGCGTGGGTGTTGACGTCGGGGTAGCCGTTGGCGTGTGGTTTGGTGTAACCGTTGCTGTTGGGGTTACGCTGGCTGTTGCAGTTGCTGTAGGTGTAGCTGTTGCTGTTGCCGTGGCGGTCGGTGTAAGCGTAATGGTTGGCGTAGGCGTAGGCGTTAAAGTCGGTGTAAGTGGCGGTGACGACGGCGTTGGAGTTCCGGTCACCGTCGGGGTTGCAGTAGGTGTAGGTGATGGCGTGCCGCACGGGACTTCAGTGTATTGCTGGTTGTCATTGGTAGGATTGCCGGGGCCAAAGTCGCCTGCGACGGCGTAGAAGGACTGGCCCGCTGTCGCCCCTTCGAGGTTGTCGCGGGCCTGTACCATATTTGGCAGGTTGTTCCAGGTATTGGTAGCCGGATCCCAAGCGATCACGCTGTTGCTGGTGGCGAAGTTGACGTCGCCTCCTGCAAGTAGCCACCTGCCGTTGTAGGCGCCGGAGGCTGCTGACGAGCGGCCCGCAGGGAAATCAGCGACTGCAGCATCGTCCCAGGTGTCGGTGCTCGGATCGTAGCGATACGTTTTGTCAGGGGAGGCGTTGCCACCGCCCGCGTAAATATAGCTGCCAAGAGCAGCGGCCATCAGGTTATGGTTGGCAAATGGGTAGTTCGCAGCCATCGACCAGGTATTTGTGGCGATGGTGTACACCTCGACGTGAAAATCGCTGCCGATAGCGGCGCCTGCGATCCGGTAGATTTTGCCGTTGAGATAAGCAGATGCATGGAAGTAGGTGGGAATGGTATAAGAAGGCAGGTTCGTGTCATACGTATTGCTGACCGGGTCGTAGCGCCAAAGGGTGGCAGTGGTGTTGAAGTTTTGATCCACCCCGCCAAGCAGATAGACATAGGTTCCATCGGTTGTGCCGCTGAACCAACCGCGCGGCGCCGGAAGTGAGGCAATAGGCGTCCAGGTATTCGTCGAAGGGGTGTACTTATAAGCGTTCGTGATAGCAGCGTTGTTGACGATGCCGCCGAAACTATAAACGTTGCCACCTTGCGAGACCACAGCGTGCCCGGAGACGGCAATGGGATAGGGCGCCTGCTCGACCCAGGAGCCGACCGAAGCGCAAGGCGTCGCGGTAGGCGTTGCGTCCGGTGCCGTCGCGTACACATGCGCGTCTAGATTACGTGTGCGCATACGCATTGACGTCTGCGGGTTTGCCGTGGCCAAGATCGCCAAAAGCAGTCCACCAAAGAAGACTGCCAGGCCAGTTAAGATAGAGAGGTTCAGAAAAGCGGATTGAGCAGTATGTTGTGTTTTCATATGGATAAATTACGGGCGCGGCGCCGGGGTGGGGCGAGGCCGCGGAGCGGGTGTAGGTCTCGGAGTTGGCGTCGGCCTTGGAGTAGAAGTGGGCGTCGCAGTCGGCGTTGCTGTCGGCGTTGCTGTTGCTGTAGGCGTAGGAGTCGCTGTTGCCGTCGGTGTTGCGGTTGCTGTAGCCGTCGGTGTGAACGTCGCCGTTGCTATTGGAGTAACCGTTGGCGTTGCAGTTGCCGTGGGCGTGGCGCATGGTTGGCAGTAGATTTCCATCGAGCTTAGAGGCGTGCCGTCGCTAGCATAGCCACCTGCCAGCCAGATGTGGGCTGTGCCAAAGAAGCCGCCACAGCCGAGCCCTTCGCTATCAGTGGCGAAATTGCGCCGCGCAGTCAGGAAGTGATCATACACTTCCCAACCGTTAGTGTCGGGAATGTAGCTGTCTATCTCGTTGGATGGGTTAGGCGGCGTTCTTCCTCCGCCCATGACCAACATAAAGGTCGGCAGCTTCGGGAATGTCCACCCAAGCGCGCGCGTCTCGCCTGTTGGTCTTGGTATATTGGGAATCGTCGTGATGGAATCCGCTATCGGATCATAGTTAAACGAGTCGCTGGTATCGACAAGAGTCGTGCCGTTCCAATCGCTGCCACCGCCCGTGTAAATACGGTAGCTGGCCGTGTGGAAGTTGTAGAAAGCGACCGTGGGTATATAACCGCGAGCGACAGGCAGCACGGCGTTTTTCAGCACCCACACGTTGGTGGTGGGAGTGAATTCCCACATCTGGTTAGTCATTGCCGTGTTAATCCGAAAGCCGCCCAGGATGTAGAGCTTGTTATTGAACACGGCGAAGCCGCCGGGCAAAGTTATGCCATCAGTGTCGCCTGGCCACGGAGAAGCAATCGTCTGAATCGTGTCCGTGACCGGGTTGTAACGGAAAACACGGTTAGTAGCTGTTGTCTGGCCGCCTGCAGAGCCGCCCACACAATAAATGTAGGATGTTCCGTTATCGGTGAGCACACCACAGGCCATGTTGCTCACCTGATTGTCGGGGTAGGTGGCTGACTTGATAGTCCAACTGTTGGAGTTCGGATCGTATTCAAACGGGTGCGTGAAATCGTTGCCCACTCCATCCATGCTGCGTCCACCGATTGCGTAAAACTTGGGATAGAAATAGACGCCAACCATGCGGACGCCGGTACTTGGCATGTCCGGACCTGCGGACCAGCCTATCTGGGTACAACCTTGTGCAAGAGTCTGCTGCGGGCCTAAGGCGACTGAGATCACGCTCACAACCAGCAACAGAAACACGTCAAACGTGCCTCGAATAAGATGCGCTTTGATGCTGAGATTAATTCGTTTTTTCATAACTCGGATGTTGCAAAACAACGAATTGAGCCGTGCGTTTCTTTTTCACGGGTAAAGCTACGGGCGCGGCGCTGGAGTTGGGCGAAACCGCGGTGTTGGCGCAACCCTCGGTGTCGGCGTTACTCTGGGCGTGGAAGTAGATGTCGCCGTCGCGGTTGCTGTGGCCGTAGGTGTCGCGGTTGCGGTCGGTGTCGCTGTGGGAGTTGGCGCTCCGCAGGGCCACATCTGGTAAGTGACTTTCAATCCGTTCGTGAGTGTGGGAGTGTGACATGAGAAGGTTGTGGCGTCACACGGGCCGCCCATGCCGCTTAGTTGGACGCCACTTTCTTCTGAGCCGCCATTATCGGCAGTCAGACCATAGATGACGTCAAAGAAGTTTTGGTTCTCATAAAACCGCACTTCGAAGTTAGCGGTGCCAGGCATGCCGTTATAGGTCGTGCGCCACTCGATGTTAAAGACTCTGTTAGGCGCGCTGCCTGTGACCAGAGTGAATATACCGCCGCCGGGCCCATCTGTGCGCAAGTCGTCCTGATACGCCAGAATGGCCGCGTTCAGACAACGATTCGGCAACGGACAGGACGTGCCAAGGTAAGGCGCATTGCCGGTAAACTGTAAATTGCCGTTAGAGCTGACGTACGCCTGGTTAAAAGTTAAATTGTAAAACTGCACTGGGAATGGAAAAGGAACCACGGTGAGGCAATTATCGCAGTGATTGGCAGTGTCAATAATCCCGGGCACAATCGTCCCGGCTGCACTGAATGTGACATATTGACAGCAGGTTTGGTAAGGCGTTGGAGTCGGTGTTGCAGTCGCTGTTGGTGTGACGACAGGTGCGCGAGGAATGCTGGATGGGGTCGGTGAACCTGTTGGCGTTGGACTGGGAGAAGCCGTCGCGGTTGCAGTTGGAGTCGTGGATGGTGTCGCTGTGCCCGTCGGTGTAGGCGTGGGACTTGCAGTCGCCGTTGGTGTTGGCGTAGGCGTTGGTCCTTGGCCATATTTGACGGTGGCATAATCGTTATTGCTGATTCCCGTCACATAGACGTTGCTCACGTTATCAACGGCAATCGCGTTGGCCCGATCGTCCCCAGGTTGGTCGTAGCGGGCCACCCACTCTTGTTGGCCGTCCGCGTTGTATTTGATCGTCGCGTAACCAAAATCACTGTAGGTGTAATTTGTTCGTGAACTGCGGCCGGTCACATAAACATTGCCTGAACCATCAAGAGTAATGCCAGTGGCAACGTCGGCTCCATGGCCTGGAGGGCCGTTGTAGCGCGCCACCCATTGCTGTTGACCGGCGGCGTTGTACTTGATTGTCCCGTAGTCAGGATAACTGTTTGGGTCGGCGATCTGCCCCGTCACATATACGTTGCCCGAACCGTCAAGAGCAATGGCATTGGCAGCACCATACCCGTAAGCGCTCGCCCATTGTTGTTCCCCATTCGAGTTGTATTTGATTGTTGTGCTCGCCCCTGTCACATAGATATTGCCTAGGTCGTCAAGGGCAATGGCATTGCCAGCGCCCTGGTCGTAGCGGGCGACCCATTGTTCCTGACCCGCCGAGTTATATTTCAGCGTTAGGTAATCAGAGGCGGGTCCCGGGCAAATCTGGGTTCTGCCAGTCACGTAGACGTTACCCGCCTTATCCACAGTAATGGCTGCAGGTTCGTCAACGTTGGCGCCTCCGTGGTACTCCGCAATCCACTGTTGTTCGCCTGCAGAGTTGTATTTAACCGTGGCGCAGAATCCTGTGTTGTACTGATTGGATGCAAACGCCGCTACGTAGACATTGCCTGAGCCGTCCACCGCAATGGCTATGCCAATGGCCCCGTTCGAAGGGGTGTAGTGGGCGACCCATTCTTGCTGCCCGGCTGCGTTGTACTTAATGCTGGTGCAGGCATAAGGAGAATTATTTGACCCGCTCCGTCCCGTTACATAGACGTTGCCGGAGCCGTCGATCGTCATCGCGTTGAGTTGGTCATCGGGTCTGTTGGGGTCATTATAAATGGCAACCCATTGTTGCTGCCCGGCTGAGTCGTACTTGATCGTGACGTCATCGTTAAGTGTTCCCGAGCCGAAGCTCGTTCCTGCCACATAGACGTTACCTGAATTATCAACAGCAACGGCTTTGGCTTCGTCGTAGCCGTTACCGGTTCCGTTGTAACGGGCAACCCATGCCTCGTATACACCTCCAGCTGGAGCGGGTGGCGCGCCATCCGGAGGACGTACCTGCTCGGCGGTATTACGTGGGCGCTCGCGAGTCAATGCTCGCGGATTGGCCGCTGCGAACAGTGCGACAAGGATACCGGCGAGAAACACCAATACGCCGACTAAAATGCACAGACGAAAGAAAGCAGATTGAGCAATGTGTTTTGTTTTCATAGGCTACTTACGGTCGTGGTGGTGGACTAGGACGAGGTCGTGGACTTGGTGCAGGCCTTGTGGTGGGTGTTGGTGTCGGAGTAGCTGGAGTTCCTGTGATAGTAGGTGTTGCAGTTGCTGTTACGGTCGCTGTTGCGGTTGCTGTAACCATCGGTGTGAATGTCGCCGTTGGCGTCGGAGTGCGAGTTGCTGTCACTATTGGAGTAACCGTAGGCGTTGCAGTTGGCGTGCCCTGGAAACACGGTTCGCAGTAGATTTCCATCGAGCTCAACGGTGTGCCGTCGCTAGCGTAGCCGCCTGCCAGCCAGATGCGGCCGGAGCTAAATCCACAGCCGCCGTTGCTGTCGACTGCGAAATTCCTTCGGGCAGTCAGGAAGTGACCGTACTGGCCCCAACCGTTAACGTCCGGAGTGTAGACGTCTATCTCGTTTGACGGGTTAGGCGGCGTTCTCCCCCCGCCCATGACCAGCATCCCCTGAGGGGCCTTCCCTAATTGCCATACAACCGCTGCGGTTTCGCCTGTGGCCCTCGGTATGTTCGGGATGGTAGTGATTGAATCCGCTGTCGGATCATAGGTGAACGAGTCGTTGGTATCGACAAGCGTGGTGCCATTCCAGTCGCTGCCGCCGCCAGTGTAGATGCGGTAGCCGTTGGAGAAGCCGTAGATCGCTCTGGCCGGTATATAGCCGCGTGCGACAGGCAGCACAGCGTTCTTCAGGATCCAGACGTTGGTCGTGGGAGTGAATTCCCAAATCTGGTTAGTCATTGCCGTGTTAATCCGGAAGCCGCCCAAAATATAGAGCTTGTTATTCAAGACAGCGAAGCCGCCGGGCAGAGTTATGCCGTCGCTATTACCCGGCCAGGGAGAAGCGATGCTCTCGATAACGTCGGTGACCGGATTGTAACGAAACACGCGGGCCGTAGCGGTCGTCTGCCCGCCTGCCGAGCCGCCTACGCAATAAATGTACGGAGTTCCGTTATCGGTCAGCACACCACAAGCGATGTTGCTCACCTGATTGTCGGGATAGGTGGCCGATTTAATCGTCCAACTATTGCCGCTCGGATTGTATTCGAACGGATGCGCGAAATCGTTGCCGACTCCATCCATGCTGCGTCCGCCCATGACGTAAAATTTCCCATTCCCTGGGAAACTGACGCCAACCATACGAACACCGGTACTTGGCATGTCCGGACCCGCGGACCACCCGGGACAGGATTGTGTCGCAGTCGGCGTTGGACTCGGCGGATTGCCCTCAAGAAAGCCAAAGATTTGGAAAACCTGGTCGGGCCATACTTGGTCGGTCATGCAGGCGTTCTTTCGGTTCCAACTCGTGCAGCCCGTGCCGTAGCCGTCGCCAGGGTTTTGCCAGGCGGCGCCCGCGTTTGATTGAACAGTCCGATTGTGCCAGAACCACTGACCATTTGGATTGAAGTCTTGCCGAGCCTGCACCGAAACCCATAGGGTTCCCGGGCCTAGGGGGTAGGGGTGAGGCAGATCGATCGTAAAGTCAGGGGGAGTTTCCGTGTAAGGCAGATTGAGGAAGGCAGCAATTAGTCCGCCGGGCAGATTGCCCGCGCCATTGCTGTAAAAGTAAACGTTGAACGACGACGCGGGACCGCCTCCTTCGGAGTATTCACCCATCACGCGCACTCGAGTGATGAAAATGTTGATACCAGGGGGCGGAGTGGGCAAGACGAAGTCGTCAGCCGCCTGGTCGCTGAACGCGGCCATCGCCGGCTCGAAGTTCTGCGAGCCGATGTTGATAGGCGGTTCCGTTGCTGGGTTGTTATACTGGTCCCATAGGACTCCGCCCGTTGGAAATTTCGGCATTAGCAAAGCGCTCGCGTCGCGGTCGCTGTCGCTAGAAGTGATGGGAAGCTGCATGGTGCTCCCGACCGTGCTCTGCTTAGCTGTGGTTCTCTGTGCGAGCGCGAATGGGATCACGCACACGGCCAGCAACAAAAGCAGGGAAACCGCGCCTCGAATAAGATGTTCTTTCAGGATAGGGCCAACTCTCTTCACAGAGTCCTCCCGAGGCTGTGCATTTTACGTGAGTCCGTTACCAAATGTCACGATTATTTTTGTGGTTGCCGGTCGGCAGTTGCATTCGCGTGAGAGAAAAAACGGCGTCAAGTTCGCCACGGCGAATCCGTCCTGTGGCGGACCGCCGCCCGCCTTCGAGCAGCTCCGGCGCGGCCGGCACTCCAAATCTCGCCCGCGGCGACCGAAAACATTCGTGTAAATTAGTGTCTATTCGTGGTTATATCGGCTCTCGCTAATATGAAGGTTGCTACTGATTTCCAGATTCGTCCCGCGCGCGTGGAAGACGTGTCGATCATCTTGGAACTGATTCGAGATTTGGCGACGTACGAGCGCGCGCCGGACGAAGTCATTGCAACGGAAGAACAGCTTGTCGATGTTTTATTCGGGGAACGACCAGCGGCGGAAGTACTTCTCGCGTTCGAAAGAGAATCGCCAGTCGGGTTCGCACTTTTTTTTCACAATTTTTCGACGTGGCTCGGGCGGCCGGGACTTTATCTCGAAGATTTGTTCGTCAAGCCGGAGAAGCGCGGGAAAGGTTATGGTCGCGCATTGCTTGTCGAACTTGCGAAGATTGCGATGGAGCGCGGTTGTGGCCGGATGGAATGGGCCGTGCTCGTTTGGAACGAACCGGCGATCAAGTTTTATCGCGCGCTAGGCGCAAAACCGATGGATGAGTGGACGGTGTTCCGATTAACGCGGGACGGGATTGAAAGACTGGCGAACGCAGCCGACACGGCTGCCACCACAAAGTCAGTCGAGCACGATTAAGAGCACGAGCAGGAGCACGAACTCACAGTGGCGAAGGAAAATACAAAGATCGAGGACTACGGGTTTCTCAGCGACACGCAAACAGGCGCGTTGGTGAGTCGCGACGGTTGCGTGGATTGGCTTTGCTTTCCTCGATTCGATTCGGGCGCGTGTTTTGCCTCGCTGCTAGGCGACACGAAAAATGGGCACTGGCGTTTTTTTCCGGAAGAGAAAGTTGAAACAACCCGCCGCCGCTATCGGGGCGAGACGCTGATTCTTGAGACGGAAATTGAAACCAAGAGCGGCGCCGTGCGCCTGATCGATTTCATGCCGCCGCGCGGCGAGAACCCGGACATAATCCGGATCATTGAGGGATTGCGTGGCCGGGTCCGGATGCAGATGGAACTGATCATCCGCTTCGATTACGGGCAGATCGTGCCCTGGGTGCGGAAACGCAAACGACACGAAGGTCTTGAAGCAATTGCCGGTCCCGATGGGCTGATCTTACGAACGCCGGTCGAAACGCGCGGGAAAGATTTAACTACCGTGGCCGAGTTTACCGTGGCGAAAGGTGACCGCGTTCCGTTTGTGCTCACGTGGTTCGCCTCTCACAAAGAGCCGCCGAGAAAAGTACATGCCGAGCATGCATTGCGTGACACGGAAAAGTTCTGGGGAGACTGGGCGAAACAATTCCAAAGCGAAGGGAAATGGCGCGATGCTGTGGTGCGCTCACTGATCACGCTGAAAGGACTAACTTATGCGCCCACCGGCGGCCTGGTCGCGGCGCTTACCACTTCGTTACCGGAGCAAATAGGAGGCGTCCGCAACTGGGATTATCGCTACTGCTGGTTGCGAGATGCGGCGTTGATCTTGCTCGTGTTAATGCGCGCGGGCTATCGCGATGAAGCCACCTCCTGGCGCCACTGGCTGCTGCGCACCATCGCGGGCAGCCCGGCACAAATGCAAACGATCTACGGCGTGAGCGGCGAACGTCGTCTCGATGAGTACGAGGTTCCGTGGTTATCAGGCTATGAAAACTCAAAGCCAGTGCGCATTGGCAACGCAGCTTCAAATCAGTTTCAGCTCGATGTCTATGGCGAAGTGCTGGCAGCGATGTGGCAGGCTGATCATGCCGGGATCAAAATGACCGAACCTGATTGGGCGCTAATGGTCGAGCTGATGAAATTTTTGGAATCACACTGGCACGAACCGGATGAAGGAATCTGGGAAGTCCGCGGCGGCCGCCAGCATTTCACGCACTCGAAAATGATGGCGTGGCTGGCGTTCGATCGTGCAATCAAGATGGTTGAGGAATGCAACTGCGCCGCGGCCGAGCACTTTGGTCGTTGGCAAAAAGTTCGGGAACAAATTCACGGCGAAGTTTGCGACCACGGCTACAACACCAAGAAGAAGGCGTTCACACAGGTGTATGGATCCGATGCTCTGGACGCGAGCCTGCTTACCATGCCGCTCGTCGGATTTCTGCCGGTCAATGATGAGCGCGTCCGCAGCACGGTCGAGGCGATTGAACGCGAGCTAATGCAAGACGGCTTGGTGCTGCGCTATCGGCCACAGGAAGAGGGCATCGATGGATTGCCAGGCACCGAGGGAGTATTTCTTCCCTGCTCGTTTTGGCTGGCTATGGGCTGGCATCTTCTCGGCAGGAAAAAAGAAGCGCGAGAGCTATTCGAACGTCTGCTCGATCTGCGCAACGATCTCGGGCTGCTCTCGGAAGAATACGATCCACGCCACAAGCGTCAGCTGGGCAATTTCCCTCAGGCTTTCTCTCACGTCGCGCTGGTGAGTTGCGCGCGACTTCTCGCCGATGAGGACGTATTGCCGATTGGACGCGATTAAACCTGCGCCTCGCTCGAAGAGATGAGCCGCCGAATCAAATCCTCAATAGAAACAATTCCGCGAAAATTTTTCTTTTTGTCCACGACGGCGGCCAGACCAAGCCGAGCAGCGCGCAATTGCTGCACGATTCGGTAAGCCGGCTCCTCCTCTGTGGTTGTCACAATGCGCCGGACATAATTGCCGAGCGGTTTGTTTCCGTTTTGGTCAAGCAAAATATCGAGGACGTTGACTAGTCCGGAGGGTTGCCCTCCCGGCGGAACCACCGGCAGACGATCAAGATCGGAAGCAGCTGAGAGCTCCACTGCTTCCTGAGTTGACGCGCTTGGCTGCAACGCGACGACTTTGGCCGCGGGCAGCATCACGTCACGAACCTTGACCCGGCTAAAGTCCACGATGTTATGGATCATCGCACGCTCGGTCGGAGTTAGAGTCCCTTCACGCTCGCTTTCCGTAGTGATCTGCTTTAGCTCTTCGCGGGCAGCAAAAAGCCGGGCACGCTTCGCGGCGCGAGCCGGCAGGACCAGCTTGCCAAGTCGTGCGCCAAGTTCGAGCAGAGGAGAAAATAACATCACCGCGAACTCGAGCACGCCGGCAAGCCGGGCTAACGCGCGAAAGGGAAATCGCCGGAACAGCGATTTCGGTAAGACCAAAAGCAGGAATAGATAAACCGGAAGCGCGATTGCGAGAGCGAACAAGTATCCGGCGTGGCCGTACCATCGAACGAGTTGGCTGGTCAGCAGCAGCAAACCCAGTATGTCGGCCGCGTTTGTGAAGAGCAGAACGGTCGCCAGCAATCGCTCCGGGTGTTTGAGCAGACGATTCAACCGTCGGGCCGCAGGTACGCCGCCCTTCACGTTCTGCCGCAACCGCACCGGATCGATCGAGAGAAGACCGCTCTCAATTCCGTTGAAGAAAAACGAAACAATCCAGCAACAGAAAATGATGAAACCCACAATCATGCCGCAGCCTCGAACGCTGTTGTTTTCTCCAACAGAACTTCCTCGATTCTCTTACGGCCGGACCGGCGCACAGTAATGGCAAGACGTGGAATCTCGAGCTTTGTGCCGGAGGATGGCAAATAACCCAGATGCGTAAAGACAAGTCCGCCGATCGTGTCTATCCCTTCCGCGTCGATTCGAAAACCAAGATGTTCGCGTAAATCATCCAGACGCGCGTTGCCGCTTACGAGAAATCTACCGTTTCCGAGCGGCTCGATGTAAAGGGCCACATCGCCCCGTGGCACCGCATCGCTAAGAATCTCTTCCACGATATCGTCCATGGTGATGACTCCTTCGGTGCCGCCGAATTCGTCAACCACCACTGCCATTTCCTGAGGATGAGTCAGAAAAAGCTTGAGCAACTCCAGCGCGGCCATCGTCTCGGGCACAAAGGAGGGAGCGATGAGTTTTTCGGTGTAATGTTCCGACGGATCGAGCAGGAACAGTTTCACATCGATGATCCCGAGAACTTGATCGGGCGTATCGACATAAACCGGAACGCGCCGATGACGTTTCTCCTTCAACTGCGCGACCGCATCTTCGTTCGTCAAACCATCTGGCAGCATGAAACTATCCACGCGCGGCGTCATGCAGTCCTTGGCCGTCTTATCGCCGAGCTTCATGATTTCCTGGATCATTTCGGCTTCGCCTTCATACAAGGCGCCCTCTTCTTCACCCATTTCAATCAGCGTCTCCAGTTCCTCATTGCTCAAGCGCGCACGGGTGCGCAGATGCCTGGGCGTGAGAAGATCGACCACATAAGCGCTGACTGTCTCCAGTCCACGACCCATGCGGTCCAGCAGCGGCATCGATATCTTCAAGGTGAAGGCGCCGATCGCTGAGAGCCTGTAAGGCGCCGAAATCGCGAGCAGTTTCGGAATCAAATCACAGAGCAACACCACAATGGCAAAGATCGCTATTCCAGCCAGCCACTGCGGAACGCGTCCTCCCAGCGGGCCTTCCCACAAAAAGAAAAGACACAACACGACCAGAACGACATTTATTAGTCCGTCGCCGAGCAGCAGAACATTCAGAACACGACGCGGATTCTCCCGGAAAAGTTGTATGAATTTCGTGAGCCCCGTATGATGCACTTCCAAGCGGCGCAATTGATGCGGCTTGAGTAGAAAAAGCGCCGTCTCCACTGCGGAAAAGAGCGCGGAGCACAAAATCAAAATTGCGATGACGACCAGCAAGCTGGCCAGGATGGGGACACTCATTTCTGCGGCACCAAACCGCACGGCCTAGCGGTCGCCTCTCCCTGGCGAGGGAGAGGAGGCGGGTGAGGATGTCCCTGGGAAGAGTGGGTGGTTCGTGGTTTGCTCATTATCTGAGCTGCAAGCAAATTAAGCTTTCCATGAGCAAAGGCGAGAGGATTTCGCAATTGATGGCTGAGTTGGGTGGTGACGATGTCGATCTGGGTCAGACAGACGTCGCAAAGCACCCGTTTTACCGCGCGTTTTTCCGTTGCTGGAACGAACAGCGCTACTATGAGGCGCACGATGTGCTCGAGCAGCTTTGGTTGAAAACGGACTCGAGCGACGCGGATTTCTTCAAGGGATTGATCCAGGCAGCGGGCGCTTTTGTCCACCTTCAGAAGCGATTCGAACACCCACTGCACGCGAAGCACAGCAGGCGCCTACCTCCAGCGATGCGTTTGTTTCGGCTCGCAGAGAGCAACCTGTCGAGGTTCGCCCCCCGGCATCACGGGCTGGATGTGACCGCATTTTGCCAGCTTTTGAACGCATACGCCGACCAAATAGCCGCCTCGGATTACAAAACGAATCCCTGGTCACCTGAAACCGCGCCCAAATTGAAATTGGGGTAGAATCGGCGCGCGACCCGAAAGCAAGGAGCGACCGCTTGGGCAGCCGTCAATCCTCGGCGTTCCTATCCTGTGAAAATCAGTTTTGTTCCCGCAATCAGCAGGACGGTCGCCAGACACAGCGAAATCACTCTTACGGCAAAATGCCTGCTGCCGAAGTGCGATCCGACAGCGCCACCAATGATTGCAGCTGCTGCAAGAATCAGTCCTAGCGAAGGAACGGAATGCACTTTTGTAAAGTAGCCAAACAGGCCGGCAATGGAGTTTACCCAAATGAACAGCGCCGAGACAGCGGCAGCCTGACGAATGGGCGCCCACTGGTAAAACAGCAGCAGAGGAGTGAGAAATATTCCGCCTCCAGTTCCAGTTAGTCCCGCAAGAAATCCAAGACCTGCTCCGACGCTTACCGCCATCGGTCGCGAAGGAGGGAACGTTTGTGGCGGATCACCGCGGCGAAAGAGGAGTCGCGCGGCGGAAAAAAGGAGCACAATTCCGATGAGGATCCTCAGAATCGACGCAGACGGCTGCAAATAGCCGCCGAGATATGCGGTCGGAATGGAAAGCAGCGCAAACGGCCAAAACAGTCGCCAGGAAAAATGACCGGCGCGCCAGAATTGAAACGCGCCAATCGAAGCGACCAAGATGTTAAGCACGAGCGCAGTTGGACGAATGACAGTCGGTACTATCCCGAACACAGTCATCATTGCGATGTAACCCGACGCACCCGCATGGCCCACCGACGAGTAAAGAAATGCGATCACCCCGATGGCGAAAAAAAGAAGTATGAGATGCGCAACGTCCATGTTTTGTCATGTCGAGCGGAGTCGAGACATCTCTAACTCTTGGGATGTCTTCGCTACCGCCCGCTAAAAACAGCCAGAGATTCCTCGACTTCGCTTGGAATGACAAGAATGGTGCTGTGAGCTCTCACTCAGCCGTTCGATTCGATGACAAGTCGCTTCCGCTTTGGATTTCTCGCGCTAACGTGGTTGGTGACAGCAAATCATAGCGATGCTGACCTGACACCGGCGGGCGCGCGGCGCTCGGAGAGCGCCGCTACAGAAAAACTCGAGCACACTAACCGGCTCGCGCACGAGAAGTCGCCTTACCTTCTTCAGCACGCACATAATCCGGTCGATTGGTATCCGTGGGGCGAGGAAGCTTTCGCCAAGGCGCGCCATGAAAATAAACCGATTTTTCTCTCGGTAGGTTATTCCACCTGCCACTGGTGCCACGTGATGGCGCACGAATCGTTCGAAAACCAGGAAGTGGCCGCGATCATGAATCGCGAGTTCGTCAACATCAAGGTGGACCGGGAAGAACGTCCCGATGTTGACCGTGTCTATATGACCTTTGTGCAGGCTACCACCGGCGGTGGTGGCTGGCCAATGAGCGTCTGGTTGACGCCGGATTTGAAACCGTTTGTCGGCGGAACTTATTTTCCGCCAGAAGACCGATATGGTCAGCCCGGATTCAAGAAGGTGCTCGAAAGAGTCGCGACCGCTTGGAAGGAGAATCACGATAAGATTGTCGAGCAAGGCGGCCAGATCGTTGCGGCGCTGCGCGAATCTCAATCGGCGGCAACGGCTGAAGGTAAAATCGACGCGGCGATCTTGGAGGCCGCTTACAAGCAGCTTGATCGCAGTTACGACCCGAAGGAAGGCGGATTCGGTAACGCGCCGAAATTTCCGCGGCCGGTCACGCTCAATTTCCTCACCCGGTTCTACACGCGCGATCCCAAGAACGATGCTGACAAACAAGCGCTCGAAATGGCGCTATTCACGCTGCGCAAAATGGCGGCTGGAGGAATGCACGATCACATCGGTGGCGGATTCCACCGTTACTCGGTCGATCGTTACTGGCACGTGCCGCACTTCGAAAAAATGCTTTACGACCAGGCGCAACTTGCCGTCGCCTATCTCGACGCGTACGAAATTTTACGCGACCCTCACCTCAATCCTCTCAGCGCTCCGCCCGGTCGCGATCCCGGGGAGGCGGACGCGAACGCGCCGGTGAGGGTCGAGTTCGAAGGTGTCGCGCGCGACATTCTCGACTACGTCGCCCGCGACATGACCTCAAAAGAAGGCGGATTTTTTTCCGCCGAAGATGCCGACAGCCCAGTTTTAGCCGGCATCGGCGATGCCGGGCACAGCAAGACCGCCGAAGGCGCGTTCTACGTTTGGACAAAAAAAGAGATCGACGAAGCGCTTGGTGATGCCGCTGAGATTTTCGATTTTCATTATGGCGTGCAAGCGCACGGCAACGCACCGGAAGGAAGCGATCCGCACGATGAATTCCGCTGCAAAAATATTTTGATCGAACGCCACACGATCGCGGAAACCGCTGAGCATTTTAAGAAGACCGAAGAGCAAATTGCGAAATCTCTTGCGCAGAGCCGCGGGAAATTGTTGGCGATTCGCAGTAAGCGGCCGCGCCCGCATCTCGACGATAAGATCATCGCTGCGTGGAACGGCCTGATGATCTCCGCCTACGCCCGCGCCGCGCAGGTGCTCGACGACCCGCGCTATCTGCAGATCGCGACGCGTGCCGCCACTTTTCTGCGCGCAAACTTGTACGATCCATCGCGCAAGATTTTATATCGCAATTACCGCGGGGGCCGCAGCGATATTGAAGGCTTTGCCGATGATTACGCCTTTGTTATCCAGGGCCTTCTCGATTTTTACGAAGCGTCGTTCGATGTCGATTGGCTGAAGTTTGCGGTCGAATTGCAGGAGACGCAGGACCGCTTGTTTTTCGACGAGAAAAATGGCGGCTACTTCAGCACGAGTGGCAAAGATGAAAGCGTGTTCCTCCGGATCAAAGACGATAACGACGGTGCCGAGCCGGCTGCAAGTTCGGTCGCAGCGCTGAATCTTCTGCGGTTATCGCAGCTCCGCGACGACCAAAAGATGGCGGAGCGCGCAAGAAAAACGATCGACGCATTTGCGAACACGCTTTCCCATTTCCCAAGCGCCATGCCACAAATGCTGGTTGCGCTCGACTCTTCATTAAGCAAGCCGCGACAGATCGTGATCTCCGGCAAGAAGGACGCTCCAGAAACAAAAGCGCTGCTTAAAGAGGTGCATCGTCATTTTCTCCCGAAAACGATCCTCGTATTGGCTGATGGCGCCGAAGGTCAGAAATATCTCGGAGAGAAAAACGAAGCGATCCGCGCGATGTCGCTGGTGGAAGGAAAACCGGCTGCGTACGTGTGCGAAAATTTCACCTGCAAAGCGCCGGTGACCGATGCCAAGCAGCTCGCCGAGTTACTGAAATTGTAGGGCGTCCGCCGCGGCGGACGCCGATCGATCACGATCCAAACTATTTGCTGCCAGGTTTGACGGCAGGAATTCCCGCCAGATCAGGCGGGAGATTGTCTGCGGGAAACGTCTCGACGTTCATTTGAACGAGACTCACGAACGGACAGCCGAAATCCGGTTTCTTGTGGCCGCTGCGATCAACAATCACGCCGACCGCGGAGACAATGCCGCCGCGGGCGCGAACGATTTCGATTGTTTCCTGTACGCGTCCGCCGCGGGTGACCACGTCTTCGACCACGATGAATTTTTCGTCGGGCGAAATTTGAAAACCGCGGCGCAAGACAAGTTTGCGTTCCTCTTTTTCGACAAAGACATGACGCTTGCCTAACGACCGGCCGACTTCCTGGCCGACGATGATTCCGCCGAGGGCAGGGGAGATGACTGTGTCGCAATCAAATTGACGCAGTTTGTCGGCGAGTTGTCCGCACACCTGCGCAGCGATGTCGGTATGCTGCAAGAGGATCGCGCACTGGAAATATTGGCGGCTGTGCAGTCCAGAGCGCAAAACGAAGTGGCCATCCAGTAGCGCGCCGGTTTTGCGGAAAAGCGCGAGAAGGTCTTCACTCATCTGAACAAACAAAACCAACAGGCTCGCCGCAGCGAGTCCGACCGGTGGCGGACAAGATGCCCGTCGGCCGCACAAGCCGGAAGCCTATGTTCCATCGCGATCTCAGCCAGACGTGTCATACGCCGTTTGCTCGGCCTTCCCGGTATCTGCAATAGCTTCGATCTCTATCTTCGCTCCCTTGGGCAGTGCGGAGACTTGGACAGTGGAACGGGCCGGGGGATCTTGTTTGAAATATGAGCCATAAATTTCGTTTACGGTTTGGAAATCTCCCAGATCAGTGAGGAAAATCGTCGTCTTGACAACATTATCGAAGGTGAGTCCCTCAGCTCTCAAAACAGCTGCGATGTTGTCCAACACTCGGCGCGTTTGCTTCGCAATATCGCCGGGAACAATTTGGCCCGACTTCGGGTCGAGCGGAATTTGACCGCTGCAAAAGAGGAAACTTCCGCTGCGCACACCCTGCGAGTAGGGGCCGATCGCAGCCGGCGCTTCATTCGTCGCGATGCTCTTATTCATGTGGCCGATTGTAACGGGTAAATCTAACCGGCACAATGAATCGCACACGCCTGCGAAAATGTTTCCACGACTTACGTCATAAATGCGGCTGTCATGTTGAGCGAAGCGAAACATCTCTGGTCTATTTCTGTTGAGAATCGGTCTAAAACTGATCCGAGATTCTTCGCTTCGCTCAGAATGACATTATGAGATGGCTCATAGGCCGAGACCGTTGCAACTTTTCTTCGCGGCCTTGCCCCACAATTAGATTGCTGCATAGTGGGAACCCCAAGGCACGTCGCGAGATCGACGTCGGGCGGGGCTGGGTAGCTCAGTTGGCAGAGCAGTGGACTGAAAATCCACGTGTCGGCGGTTCGATTCCGCCCCCAGCCACCGTCGCTCTGCGTAGTACAAAAAACTGATCGATTATGGCTGAATTTACAGTTAACCCGGAGCGTTTTGATCCTTACAAAAACTTTAAGTTTCGCGTCAAATGGGATGGCCGCTACGTCGCGGGCATCAGCAAAGTAAGCGGACTGCGACGTACCACCGAAGTCATTCATCATCGCGAAGGAGGCGATCCCAGCACGAGCCGCAAATCCCCGGGGCTTACCGAATTTGCGCCGATTACGCTTGAGCGCGGTGTTACCCACGACCCTGAGTTCGAGAATTGGGCTAAGAAAGTCTGGAGCCTTGGAGCAGGTCTCGGCGCGGAGGTTTCGCTGAAGGATTTCCGCAAAGATATCGTCTTGGAGCTCTATAACGAGGCTGGACAGCTCGTGTTTGCTTATAAAATTTACCGCTGCTGGGTTTCAGAATATGAAATCCTGCCCGACCTCGACGCCAATGCCAATGCGATCGCGATCGAGCAGATCACTCTGCAGAACGAAGGCTGGGAACGAGACCCGTCCGTAAAGGAACCGGTCGAGCCTTCGTTCAAGAAACCGTAAACCAGTCGAGCCGGTCAAATAGGCTGGATTCCTCAGGAAAAATAAGCTCGCGTCTGTGACGATTTCGTATCGCGGAGGATTCTATGGCGTAGTGGCCCTGGCGGTTTGCATCGGACTGTATCTCATCTGTCTCTGGCGGCCTGAGCGTCAGGTCCGGCTGCACACTGAAAATTTCTTTCACGCCATTGACCACAGGAACTGGGAGGCCGTCGCCGATTTTGTTGGCAACGATTATCAGGATCAGTGGGGCGACGATAAGACGCGCCTTATCGAACGCATGCGAGAAGGCTTTCGATGGGTGCGCGGGTCCAGGATCCTTGCACCCAATCCTGCTGTGCAGGTTGAAACGCGGCGCGCGATCTGGATCGGCAAAATCACAGTCTATAGCAGCGACGATGGCGTGATGGAAGTGCTCGACGAACGCGTCAACAAATTGAACGCGCCGTTCGAACTGGAGTGGCATCACGTATCGGGAAAGCCGTGGGATTGGAAGCTCGTCCGAGTGAGCAACGCGTCATTTGAGATTCCGGCCGATGTCTATTAACGCCGTCGGGCGCTCGCAGAGCGCCGCCACAGTTCATTTGCCTTGGGCTTGGCGCAACTGGGTCTTGGCAGAATCCACCTCACGCTCCGGTTGCTGGCACAGCAGAATGGCCCGGAGCCTGTCGCCTTGATAATAACGGGCAACAAACTTTTTCTTCGCGTAGCCGCCGTCAAGCGCGACACGCGTCGGCAGCACACTGAAATCGCCGACAAAATCCATCCGCAAATCGAACATCTCTGTCCAAAAGTAGGGGACTTGCTCGTAGCGGATGCGTTTTTTGCCTGTCATGTTCGCGCCCGCGATCAGGCCCTGACCACGAGCGTTTTCCCAATGTGTCTGGCGTCGCACGCCACCCATTACCCGGTCTGGATAAAATGCCAGGTCGCCTACGGCATAAATTCCTTTTTCTTCTGTCTCGAGATATTCGGTGACCGGTGACCCGTGTGGCCCCGCCAATGGAGTGTTGCGGACAAGATCGAGATTCGGTTCCGCACCGCAGGCGACCACAGCGAGGCCGACCGGGAACCGGTTGCCGCTTTTTGTCTGGATATTGCGCAGAACGGTTTTGCCCTCAAATCCGTTGAGGCTTTCTCCCATCGAGAGGATCACTCCATGTTTGCCAAAATAATCCGTGAGCCATGTGCCGGTTTCAGGATCCAGATAGCGGTTCAACAGATACGGATCACGATGCATCAGACCGACCTTCAGTTTCATCATCCGCAAACTCGATGCCGCCTCGCATGCAAGTAGCCCGCCACCCACGACCATGATGCCGCGTTCCACGCTTGCCATCTCTTTTAAGGCGAGCGCGTCGCGGAGCGTTCGCAGGTAAATTACGTTGCCGAGATTGACTCCGGCCACCGGGGGACGCACCGGACGGCTACCCATCGCCAGGCATGCTTTATTGAATTCAATGCTTTCGCCATTGGCTAGCACTGCTAGACGCCGCTCGATATTGAACTGTGTTGCCACTGTGCCAAAGCGGGTCTCGATCTTGTGCGTTTGAAACCAGCGCTCGTCCGGTTCCTGTAATTTTTTGAGATTGGGTTCCTTTTCGCGCAAAAAGCTCTTCGACAGAATCCAGCGTTTATAAGGCGGAAAAACCTCGGCGCCGACCAATGTCACCGAGCCGCGCTTGTCGTATTTGCGAATGCCTTCGCATGCGCTCGCTCCGGCGATGCTGGCACCAACGATGAGATAATCACGCCGAATCATATGGAAAACACGCACGATAATTTCAGCGCTGCCGCGTCGACAAGCTAAATCGTTCGCCTCCCATATTATTGTTGCCTTGTCGATCTTTCTTTCGGCAGACTGGCTGCGCCATGAATGAATCAGTTACTCAACTCAGGGATACAACAGGGAATCCAGCGCCCCTCGGACTACTTGGCTTTGGTATGACCACCGTATTGCTGAATCTTCACAATGCGGGGTTCTATGAACTCAACAGCATGATCCTGGCAATGGGGATTTGCTACGGCGGCGCCGCGCAAATTGTGGCCGGCATAATGGAATGGCGGAAGGGCAACACGTTTGCCACGACCGCGTTTCTTTCCTATGGCTTATTCTGGCTATCCCTCGTGACTCTGATCATCCTGGCGAAACTTGGATTGGCCGCGCCTTCCAATGACACTGCGATGGCTGCGTATCTTTTCATGTGGGGCTTGTTCACGGCAGTGATGTTTATCGGCACGATGAAGTTGCACGTCGCGGGGCAAGTCGTTTTCGGTTCGCTCACCATTCTGTTCTTTCTCCTCGCGATTGGTGATTTCATCAATGCGGGTCCCGGGTTCAGACAGTTCACCGGCTACGAAGGAATCTTCTGCGGTTTCTCGGCGATCTATGCTGGTCTCGCGCAAGTGCTCAACGAAGTTTTCAGCAAAGTCATCCTGCCACTCGGCCCGGTGGAGAAGTAATTTTTACCCATCAAACAGGCGAATAGACGCGAACAGAGAATTCCTTCTGAAATTCATTCGCGTTCATTCGCGTGATTCGCGGGCTAATGTTGTTTTAACAAGCTCGCTGCGAGCTTAAGTGCGGATTCGCTTTTGCCGCCGAGCATCCGCGCGATTTCTTCCTGGCGCGCTTTCCCGGACACTTCATGCAAATTAGAAAACGTGCGACCGCGAGCGACATCTTTGGTCACGACGAAATGCGAAGACGCGGTCGCAGCAACTTGCGGCAAGTGTGTGATGCAAATCACTTGATGGTCGCGCCCCAACGTTTCCATCTTTGCGCCAACCGCGTGCGCGATCTCGCCGCCGACGTTCGTATCGATCTCATCGAACACAAGCAGCGGAATCGCATCGTGCGCGGCCAGCGCAGATTTGATCGCCAGCATCAGGCGGGAGATTTCACCGCTCGATGCAATAGTACGCAGCGGTTTAAGCGGCTCGCCCGGATTCGGCGAGAAAAGCAATTCCACTGAATCGAATCCACTTGGGCGCGGTTCATCGAGCGCGCTCAGTTTTGCTTCGAATTCCGATTGGCGGAACCCGAGATCGCGCAAATTGCGCCGGATCTTTTCAGAAAGTTTCGGTGCAGCTCTTGCGCGCAATTTAAGCAACGCTTCGCCGGCGCGGTTCATTTGCGCGCGGACATTCTCGATCTCTTTCGCGAGCCGCTCCAATTCCGCGTCGCGCCCTTCGATCTTCTGCATCCGTTCCGCCGCGCCCTCGCCGAATGCAATCACCTCGGCGATCGAGCCGCCATATTTGCGCTTCAACGTTTCAAAGAGCGAGACACGTTGCTCGACCGCGGCAAGTTGTTCCGGATCAAGATCGAGTTTTTCTGCGTAAGCGGAAAGCGCGCGCGCAATCTCGGAAAGCTCGACAACAGCAGCCGCGTGCGCCGACGAGAATTGGGCGATCGAACTATCGATCTTTTCCAGTTCACGCAACAGGCGCTGCGTTTCCGCCAGTTGCGAGAGAACGGAGTCGTCTGCTTCGGAAAGTTTGTTGGCGATCGCGCTGGCCAGCTCGATCAACCGTTTGCTGTTGCTGGCCAGTTTATAGCGCTTCTCGATTTCTGCTTCCTCGTCGGCGACCAGGTTCGCCGACTTGATTTCGGTAATCTGATGACGAAGCAGATCGAGCTCCTGTTCACGCGCGGTTTCCGCGGTATTCAGCGCGGCATGTTCGGCGAGCAGCGTCTGCAATTGCCGGTAATGCTTCCGATATTCCTCGAGTTCTTCTTCGGCGCGCGCGAACGAATCGAGCAAACTCAATTGCGTCTCGGGCGAGAGCAGAGATTGGTGGTCATGCGGTCCGTGAAGATCGACAAGTTCATCGCCGAGATTTTTCAGGAGCGACAATGTAGTCGGCGAACCGTTGATGAACTGCCGATTGGTTCCGGTAGAGGAGAGCGTGCGCTTCAGGATGAGATCGTTCTCGCACTGCTCAATCCCAGCCTCGGCGAGTTGCGGATTGAGCTTTTGCAGATCGTTCCCGCTAAAAACTGCTTCCACCGTGCAAAGATCAGCCCCTGTGCGAATCAGCGATTTATCCGCGCGTTCACCCAGCAAAAGTTGTAGCGCGCCGATGATAATCGATTTACCCGCGCCGGTTTCTCCCGTGACGGCGACAAAGCCGGGCCCCGTCAGCCATTCGAGCTCTTCCACCAGCGCGAGGTTTTTTATTCGCAGCAACGTAAGGACAACAGGCATCGCGGAAGTTGATCGTTAAGGGTTCAGAGTTGAGGGCTGCGCTCAGAAGATTTCAAACCTTCACCGACTAACTTTCAACTCTTGAAAACAAGTGGGGCCTTTGCCGAATCGGGCGAGTGATTATGGTCAATCGCCCTACCAAGTTTGGCATCTAGGATCCGCGCATCGGAGCTATTGGCAGTATCGCTTGGGGTTCGTCTACTTCGAGGATTGAACGGCTTCGAGTCGAACGCGCAGATCTGGAGCTAAAGGCACATGAATCTGTCTAATCCCAGACACCTTCAGGCCCTGCAGTGGCTAAGAACGTAAGATTCAAGCTTTCGATTCGTTTCATTCGCGTGATCTGCGGTTGAACCTCACCGAATAATTCCGCGCTCGCTTTGTTCGATGAATTGGATGATTTCGGTGATCTCTTCTGTCTGGGGCAATTCCTTTTGCATCGCTTCGATTGCCTGGCGGGTGTTGTATTTGGAGCGGTAAATCAGGCGGAACGCTTCTTTGATGAGCTTCACGCTTTCGGGCGCAAAATTTTTGCGTTCCAAACCAACAAGGTTAATTCCGCGAATTTCGGCCGGATTCCCATCAGCGATCATGAACGGTGGAACGTCCTGGACAATTTTTGAGCAGCCGCCGGTGATCGCGAATCGTCCGATCCGGCAAAATTGATGAACGGCCGTGAGCCCGCCCATCATAGCATGATCTCCCACCTGCACATGACCGCCCAAGGTGCCGTTGTTGGAGAAGATGACGTGATCGCCCACGGTGCAATCGTGTCCGATGTGACTGTAAGCGAGAAAATTTCCGCAATTGCCGATTCGCGTTTTGCCTTCACTGGTCGTGCTGCGGTGCGCCGTGACAAATTCGCGAAAGGTGTTTTCGTCGCCGATTTCCAGGTAAGTCGGTTCGCCCCGATATTTTAAATCCTGGGTTTGCTGCCCGATCGAGCAGTACGCGTAAAATCTGTTTTTTGCTCCAGCCTTCATCGGTCCGCATAGCGTGACGTGATGTTGTAACCAGCAGTTTGGCCCGAGCATAACATCGGGTCCGATTACACAATACGGCCCGACGATTGTTCCCGCGCCAATTTCTGCTCCGGGATCAACGATCGCGGTCGGATGAATCTGCGCGTCGCTCATTCTCAGTAACCCCTCATCTCAATCCTCTCCCCTTTACACAAGGGGAGAGGCGGAAGGAGCTTTGCGCTGTTGTCCGGTGTGTTCGCGCGTTGCGTGTGATCGCTGACGCCTCGCCCTTTGTAAGGGAGAGAGGAGGGTGAGGGTTCATTCCCTTTATTTATCGAGAAACGTGAACATCAGTTCGGCCTCGGAGACGATGGCGTCATTGACGACGCAGTGGCATTTCGCTTTTGCCAGTCGTTCGCCGCGCGATTTGGTGAGCTCGGCGTGGATGAAGATGGTGTCTCCCGGCAAAACCGGTTTGCGAAATTTCACCTCATCCGCGCTCATGAAATAGCCGATGCGACTGGTGGTTTTCGCCAGTTTGAATAACAGAATGCTCGCCACCTGCGCCATGGCTTCCACCTGCAGCACGCCGGGCATCACGGGATGGCCGGGGAAATGGCCTTGAAAAAACGGCTCGTTAATCGTGACCGTTTTTACCCCAACACATTTTGTTTCCGTTTCGAAACTGATAATGCGATCGACCATCAGAAATGGGAAACGATGCGGCAAAATCTGCATTACCTGATCTGTATCGAGCCCTCCGTCGCCGCTGGGGATTGTTCGCGGCGCGGCCACGGCGCTTCTGCACGTCTGCTCGCGTGCGACAGCTCGAGCAAGATCTGCATTCGCAGCATGGCCGGGTTTAATTGCGACCACATGACCGCGAATGCGTCGTCCGACCAGAGCGAGGTCGCCGATAATATCGAGGATTTTGTGCCGGACGAATTCATCTGCGAAGCGCAAGGGCTCCTTGCTTAGCACCGCTTCCCCGCGCACGACGATCGCGTTTTCAAGGCTGCCGCCTTTGATAAGATTCTTGTCCATTAGCGGCTTTACATCTTCGTAAAAAACAAATGTCCGGGCCGGAGCGATCTCACGTTCAAAAACTGCAGGCGTGATTTCCACCGACAAAAACTGTGCAAACCGATTGTTTGGTCCGGCTTGCGTGCAGGAAATGCGAAACTTGTCGTCCGGCAACAGAATGAGTAGCGCGCCGGTTTTCGATTCCACGTGCATCGTTTCGCGCACGTCGAAAAATTTTCGCGACTCTTCTTGTGCCGTCACGCCAGCTTTCCGCACAAGATCGACGTAGGCTTGCGCGCTGCCGTCGCCAATTGGCGGTTCGTTAGCGTCCATTTCCACAATGGCATTGTCCACGCCCATTGCCCAGAGCGCGGCCAGCACGTGCTCCACCGTGTGCACGCGTATGGGACCTTCACCAATGGTCGTGGCCCGCTCGACCATCTTCAGATTCTCGATCTTCGCGTCGATGGTGGGCTCGTCCTGCAAATCCTTGCGTTTGAATTTGATTCCATGATCCGTCGGCGCGGGATGGAATTTGAGCGTGACCTTTTCACCCGTGTGCAGGGACGTGCCGCTCAAACTGGCGGTCTTGCTAACGGTATGTTGAAGCTCGGGAGAAGCAGGCATCGGCGCTTAACTAACAGAGATTTTACCATGTGACCAGCGGTTGTAGCGCAGGGGACTGGCGGAGAAATTTCATTAACACCCTGCTTTAGCCTGGTGTTAGCACACCGACACAGGCTCTTGAACCGCTTTAGCGGTTTTTCTGATAGTCTCAAGAAACCGCTGAAGCGGTTCGCATCATATTCTATTCGGAATACACCTCGCTGAAGCGAGGTGTTAACGAGAGCAGATCATTTCAATTCAATTTGGCCGCAATCAAAAGCCATCATTTTGTCAAGATTGGAAACGTGGAACTGCACGACAGGACCGCCTCCTTCCTCCCAAACGTCTGCTGAGTTTTGATCCTTCTTCTTCACGACCACACGAGTAAGACCGCGCTTTTCATCGATCGTGAAGAGTGGCAATCCATCCGCTGTTTCTAGAAAGCTCTTCTCCTCGTCGAATCCCACGCCTAACTGAACGGTTTCGCGTCGATCTTTGGCCAGCGGATTTGAAATTAGCTTGACCCGAACCGTCGCTATTGGCGTTGAATCAGCCGGAGGGTTGGAATTGCTCATTGGTTCTGCTTGCAGGGAACCGACTAGATAGCCGCGTGCGTGATATTTTCCAGCGGACAAGTCTTGGTCCTCATCGTTCTTTCCATCCCATTGCGTTACCAGCGCGTCTGCGCCGATGGCAAATTCGTTTAGTTTCGCCTCCTGGTGCAAAACGCGCACCAGTTTGCCGGTGTTATCATAAATGCCGAGACTGATCGTTCCTTCCAATGGCGGCGGCACGAAACTGATTCGCACGCTTCGCGCCGGTGAAGCTGAGGGCGTTTGTTCCGGAGCGGACGGAGCCGTGGCCGATTGTTCTGGGGACGTGAAAGTGGAAGGGGATTCCTCGGGTATCGCCGAGGGCGTCGGCGCTGGTGATTCCTGAGCGACACCGACAGAAACCAAAATAGCTGTCAGAAGCGCGAAACTGACCCTTGTTGTCATGTCGAGCGAAATCGAGACATCTCGTACTTTTTCAGAAAATATCGAGAGATTCCTCGACTTCGCTCGGAATGACAAGTGGCCTAGATGTAATATCGCCACTTCACGTTTGGGAATAGGTTGTCGCGCCATTCGCAGTCGCGCAGAAATTCTTCGTCGACGCCATTGGTGACAAATTGATCATATAAACGGTCAAAGCGAGCAAGATGATCGATGGTGCGTTTGGTGGCGTACTCACGCGCGGTTCCGGTTTTCATCAAAAATGCCCAATCACTCGCTTGGGCGAGCAAGAGTTCGCGGGCGAGTTGTTTGAGAACGCGATTGGTGAATTGTGGGGCGGTCGCTTCGCCTGCCAATCTTTGCCCTACAACAGCAGAAGCACTCTGTGCCAGGCCAATCATCTTTTGCAATGCGGCATGCAGATGCGGATAGATCCAGGTGTTACTCGGATCGAGCCAGACGGCGAGATAACCGCGCTCGCCCCATGTCGAAGCAGCGGGCCCGACAATTTGCTGTGTAGGATGCGCTGCCAGGTATTCACTCGGTGTGGTCAACGAAAAATCGCGTTGCCTTGCCGCTCGGCGAATGAATTGTTCCAAGAAGATTGGTCCTTCGAACCACCAGTGTCCAAACAATTCGGCATCAAATGGCGCGACAATAAGTGGCTCGAAACCCAATTCGCTGATTTCGCGAGCTTGCTGCTGGCGCTGTTCCAGGAAGTGACTGGCATGTTTCGCGGCCGCATTTTTTGCCGCCACGCGATCATACAACTGTTTCTCATCACCGCTCCCGGTGATCCGGTGATATTTCACACCGGAGAATTTTCTGCTTCCCCGCGCGATCGGTCCCAGATGCTCCAGCGAAAGATCGAAACCGATGTCGCGATAAAATTCCCGATAGGCTGGATCACCCGGGTAACCTTCGTGCGCACTCCAGACTTGTCGGCTTGAATCGCAGTCGCGCGCAAAAGCCGCTGGCCCCGATGGCGTATAACAGGGCGCATAAATCGAGCGGCGCGGCCGCGGTTTTCCAAATAACAAGCCGTGTGCATCGAGAACGAACCAGCGAATATTCGCTTCCTGCAAGACTGCTTCCAACCCCGGCGCGTAAGCGCATTCCGGCAACCAAAAACCGCTCGGCTCCACACCGAAAAGATCGACATACACATCGCGTCCGATCAAAACCTGTGCGCGTGCTGCTCGGGGCGCTTGCTGTTGAAGAATTGGGAGTAAGCCGTGCGTCGCGGCGCTGGCGATGATCTCAAGCGCGCCCGTCTCGCGCAACTCGCGAAAAACGGAGAGCAGATCGCATTTCCATTCATCGACAAAGAGACGACGGTTCTCTGAGAACAGCTCGAAATAAAAGTCAGCGAGTTCGCGAAGCCGCGGATGCTTGCGGTTCCGATTTTGTTCACTCGCGGTGAGATCGATCAAAAGATCGAGATGCTGGACGTAGCGCTCCCGTAAAAGCTGATCCTGGAGCATCGCGCACAGCGTTGGCGTCAGCGACATCGTGAGCTTGAACGGCACAGAGTCATCCACTAACCGCCACATCATCCGCAACAGCGGAATGTAACTCTCCGTTACCGCCTCGAAGAACCAGTCTTCCTCGAGGAAATGCTCATGTTCCGGATGGTGAACGAACGGAAGATGAGCGTGAAGAATGAGGGCGAGGTGACCGGGCATTTTAAAACAGTTACTCTGTCATTCCGAGCGAAGCGAGGAACCCCTCAAAAGCTCTTTGATTACACAAACGACAACGCGCGAAGCTTCATCGTGCGCGCCACCGTTTTCGACGCCAGAATTGCAAAACCTACGACCCCGAGGTCCCTCGTCGTCTGCGCGACTCGGGATGACGGATCATAAGGTTCGGCAAAAGTCTTGGAAGCGGTCCAGACCTTTTTTGATTATGTCGAGGCTGGTGGCGTAGCTGAACCGGATGGTGCGGTCGTCGCCGAAGGCAGCTCCAGGAACTACGGCGACGCTGGCTTTACTAAGCAAACGGTCGGCGAAATTTTGAGACGTCAGCCCCAGTTGGCTGATGTTCACCAACATGTAAAATGCGCCCTGCGGTTTGACCGCAGTGACGTTCGAGATCTTTGACACGCGCTCGAACATGTAATTGCGACGCATATCGAATTCCTCGCGCATATCGGCGATCATCTGTTGATCGCCTCTTAGCGCGGCGAGCGCGCCATACTGTGAAAAGGAAGACGGATTCGAAGTGGTATGGCTCTGGATCGAATCGACTGCTTTGGCCACTGCTTCCGGCGCGGCCACATAACCGAGGCGCCAGCCGGTCATGGCGTATGTTTTGCTGAAGCCGTTGACAGTAATTGTGAGATCGTACGCCTCCTTCGAGAGCGAGGCGATGCTCACATGTTGGGCGTCGTCGTAAACGAGTTTCTCGTAAATTTCGTCCGACAAAATGTAAATGTCTTCCTCAGCAGCGACATCGACAATTGCCTGCAATTCTTCGCGTGTATAAACGGAGCCAGTTGGGTTGCACGGGCTGTTCATGATCAGCATTTTGGTGCGCGGGGTCATGGCACTTTCAAAATCCTCAGCGCGCATTTTCCAGGAGTTACGTTCGCTGGTAGGCACGATCACCGGTTCGGCACCGGCTAATCTGACCATCTCCGGGTAACTGACCCAGTACGGCGCCGGGATGATGACTTCATCGCCGGGCTGACAGGTTGCGAGGATAGCGTTGTAGCACGAATGCTTTGCGCCGTTACTCACGATGACCTGCCCGGCCCGATAATTCAGTCCGTTGTCGGCGGCTAATTTTTCCGCGATGGCCTGGCGCAGCTCCGGGATGCCAGCGCTGGGAGTGTATTTTGTGAAACCAGCCTCCAACGCATCGATTGCGGCTTTCTTTATGTGTTCAGGCGTGTCGAAGTCCGGTTCGCCTGCGCCGAAGCCGCATACATCAATACCTTCAGCTTTCATGGCTTTGGCTTTGCTATCGATCGAGAGAGTGAGCGAAGGAGTCAGTTGAGCGGCGCGTTCGGAAATTTCCATGGTTGTAGGCTTATTCAAAATGGGAGCGCAAACTATTGGCGGCGATAGAAGTTTTCAATCAGAGGTTTGAAATTATTCTCATCAATCTGGATGATCGCCATTTCCCGCTTTGCGTTCTCAAGTGAATCCGAGGCATGCGCCGCGTTTATCATGATCGTTTGGCCGAATTCTCGCCGGATTGATCCTGGTGGAGCTTTGGCCGGATCTGTTGGGCCGAGCACGTCGCGAATCTTGCGCACCGCATCCACCCCCTGATAAACAATGGCGATCGATTTTTCCGTGCCAGGAATGTCGCGTTCCTTCGTCGGACATTCACTTGGTTTTTGGCCGGCCATGAATTCGACAATGCCTTCCCAGCTCTCGCGGCCGCTTTTTGGGCCGAGTTTTTCTTCCAGGACCGACAGCACAGGGCCGTAGAACTCCTCCGCTTGCGCGACGCTCATGCAGTGGACCTTGAATCCAATGATGGTCAGCCCCGAGCGTGAAAATACTTCGATGACGCCACCCGGCCGCAGATTTGGAAACTTGAAATTGTCGGGCTTGATCAGGACGAGCGTTTTTTCGATTTTCGCGTTGGCGGGAAAATGGACCGTGCGATCCAAGATGCCGCCGTCGGAATCGGAAAACTCGGCCCAGAGTTTCAGATCGCGCTCGACTGCTTTTGGATCGAAAGCCGCGAGTACACCGGGCTCAAAATAAGTTACGTTGCCTGAATCATCGGTAATGTAGTCGCCGTAGGTGTCACGAATCGTTTCGCCGCTGGTGCGCTCATGCACGATGTGGCCCACGGTCCGATGAATCTTTTCAACCGCATCGGGGCCGCGAAAAATGAGGAACAACCCCCGTGCATGCTGACCGTTTTTTTCGCCGGTAAAGTTTTTCAGGACGTACTCGCGAATCAACTCCTGGGTCGCGCGATGAAGCGCATCGGTTTCCGTCACGATCGCGTTGGCGTAGCGTTTTGCCAATTCTGCGCTTGGCGCAAACATTCGTCCGCCGACCAGATCGAGTCCCGTGCGCGAAATCAGCCGGCCAACGATGCCGCCGGTGCGCGATTTGCGAATCGAGTACGGCGTGACGATGACGTAGGCAAGCTCTTCAGTTTGCATTCATGGTTACTTTAGCGGCGGTCCATGAGAGCCGCAAAATTCTTCTCCCAACGCAACGCCATACGAGAACAGACAAAATGCGCATTTTGCGCCGTCTTGAATAATAAAGACTATCTGTCGTGAGGCGATTTTGTGGCTGGGTGCTTTTTCTGACCTTCTGTTCGGCGCAAGCCGCCTTGCCGCCGCTTATTCCAAGGGAAATCCTGTTCGCTAATCCGGCGCGGACGGATCCGAAAGTCTCGCCGGATGGTTCACAGCTGAGTTGGCTCGCGCCAGATGGGAGCAATGCGCTGAATGTTTGGGTGAGTGCACTCGATGGCGAGAATGCGCACTGCGTTACGCACGAAATAGGCGATCCGATTGAGTGGTACGCCTGGAGCGGGGACGGAAAACGGATCCTCTACCTTCACGACAACGCCGGCGACGAGATTCCGCATCTGTTTTCGGCTGACCTAACGGCTAGCAACGTGCGCGATCTCACACCGTTTCGCAGCGTACGGGCGCAGAATGTCCTGACCGATTCACGACATCCTGGATCCGTCTTCGTGGCTATGAATCTGCGCGACCGATCGGCGTTCGACATGTACCGCGTCGATCTCGAAACCGGTGCGATCACTCTCGAAGCCAAAAATCCCGGTGACGTGCTCACGTGGACGGCCGATCGCAATTTTATTATTCGTGCAGCCACTGCTTTCGATGGGAAAACCGGTGAGACGATCATCCGATTACGCGATGCTGCTGAGAAACCATGGCGCGACCTCGTCGTTATCCCCTTTGAGCAAGCGCTCTTCGCTGGACAAGTGGTGAATGGTTCGCTCATTGTCGGATTCGATCCTGATGGCAAAAGCTTGTTGGTCGATTCGGCGCTGAATTCAGACAAGGGTCAATTGGTGCGTGTGGACCTGAAAAATGGTCACCAGGTCGGAGTCGTTGCGGAAGATCCAAAATGCGACGTCGCATTTACCGATGTTGGCCGGCTCGGAATGGCGCCGAACGTACTTTTGAATCCGATCAGCGATGCGCCGCAGGCTGTCGAGTTTAATTACACCACTCCGCGCTGGTTTTTTGTCGATCTCAAATTAAAGGAAGATTTCGAGATCATCACCGGCCAATTGCCCGGATTTGTCGATCTCGTTAGCCGTGACAGCGCTGATCGGATTTGGATTGTAGCGATCCGCCGCAGCGACGCGCCGGACACGTTTTACATCTTCGATCGCGACACAAAAAAGCTGACGCCTCTCTTTGCTGAGAACCCGGATCTAGCCAAATTCCGGCTGGCACCAAAAAAGCCAGTGGTCATCAAGGCGCGTGATGGACTGGAGATGGTGAGTTATCTTACAACGCCTTCGGGAACAGAACCAAAAAAGCTTCCCTTGGTTCTATTTATTCACGGCGGCCCATGGGACCGGGATTCTGACAACTACGACCCCGAAGTGCAGTTTCTTGCCAACCGCGGCTATGCCGTGTTGCAAGTGAACTATCGCGGCTCGACCGGTTTTGGCATCAAGTTTTTCAATGCTGGCAATCTTCAGGTTGGGCTTGGGATGGTGGAAGACCTTTTTGATGCAGCTCGTTGGGCCGTGGATCAAGGGATTGCTGATCCAAAACGAATCGCGGCGATGGGCTGGTCGAACGGAGGTTATGCCACCTTGCGAGCCTTGGAAATGCGACCCGATCTCCTTGCGTGTGGAGTTGATGGCTGCGGACCTGCCGACGAAGCCACCGGCCTTCGTTCCTTTCCTAAATATTGGTCCAATATTGTGGCGCGTTGGCGACGGCGCGAGGGAGATGCCGATCACGATCCAGAGTGGAATCGAAAAATCTCGCCGCTTTATCATGTCGATGCGATCCGAGCCCCGCTTCTCATCGGTCAGGGCAAGAACGATCCTCGAGTCACATTGGCTGATGCGGACGCGATGGTCGCAGCATTGCGCAAAGCAAAACGGGAAGTGACGTACGTGGTCTATTCGGACGAAGGACACGGCTTCGCTCGGCCGGAAAACCAGTTCGATTTCTATGGCCGCGTTGAAGAGTTCCTCGCCAAGCACCTCGGCGGTCGGGCGGAACCGTGGAAGAAGATCCCCGGTGCGACTGCGGAACTAAGGTAGGGTGCGACCGCGGGGCGCGCCGCAAACCTTCGGATAGCCGAAAAGTGTCGGCTCCGTCGAGGTTTCTCTCGGAATTACTCTTACTTCTTCTCGGGCCCTTTTTCTCCCTTCGTGTCCGCCATCTTCTGCGCCAGACCCGCGGCGAATTTTTCGTACTGAATATTGTCGATGGTAAACGTGCCGAGCATGTAATTTGAGTCGCTCCATGACCAATTCTGGTCCGCATCGTTGTAAGTCATCTTTGTCGTGCGTCCCTGTTCGTATTGGTGATGGAGCGGATCAGCGCCAGGCGGGTTCACAATTTTCGGCGAACCGCCCATGCCGCCCTCGACCAAGTGACCGTGGAACGTGCCGTATTGTCCGATTGTGATTTGATGCTCTTTGCCCTCGATCTTTCGGGTGATCGGCACGTAACGCGTCTCAGTTTTCTTTGAAGCGCCCGGAGTCAACACTTTTCCAGCGATCGCCTCCAAAGCCTTGCGCTGGTCGGGATTGGCCTTCTCATCGATGTAGTTGTACGCAAAGTTCCAATTCCCGAACGATTCCATCATCGTCTGGCCTTCTGGACTTTGGGCCATTGTGGCGATAACGAGCCCATCGAGTTTTGTGTTGCCGTAGTTTCCCTTTTCGATGAAGAGAACTTGTCCGCCGCCGCAGGTCATTTTGGTCGGTTTGGAATTAAACCAGCATGGACACGCGGCGTCACACGAGCACGCTTCCTCGAGCTGACCCTTAATCTTCCATGGAGTTTTGTCTTTTGGTTCGTTCGCGGCCCGGATAGGCGCGACAAGGATCAGGAGCGCCGTAAAAAGCGCGCAGGAGAAGAGCAATTTGGTTTTCATGATGCCGCAATGTTACTGCGGTAACCGCGTTTCGAACAACCCGATTTTTGCGTGCTGGCTGGCTACAAAAATCAGCGGGTGACGAGGCTCGAACTCGCGACGTCCTCCTTGGCAAGGAGGTGCTCTACCACTGAGCTACACCCGCATTTTTTTGGGGGAAACAATAATGTCCACCCACCCGCGCGGCGCAACCTTTTAATTGCTTCCGCCGGCTTGAAATTGTTGAATCCAAATCGGGCATTGAGCGCATCCTATGAACAAAGCACCTCTATGAAAAAATTAATCCTCCTCTGCATTTGCTCCATGGCGCTGGCAGGAGGCTTGTTTGCGCAGGTCCCAACGGCGTCGCCGATCGCGAGCCCGCCAGCAGCAACAGCCACAGCAACGACAGCCGCCATCGCCTCTCCGTCCGACCTCGCCGACAGGATTCATCAAAAGCTGGAAAAAAAGTTCCGGGGCAAGCACGGAATTGTGATTGGCGGCGATCACGATGAAGGCGCTCTCGATCGCGAAAAATCGGATGAGGACATTCCGGCGATGGTGATTCCGCTCGTTGGAATCGTTTTCCTGACGATATTTGGCGCGCCAGTGCTGATCGTAATGATGATTGGGCTGGTCGCTCTTTTAGTGAGCCGTTCGCGGCAGCGCACCATTCGAATGATGGTGCAGAAAGGTCAGCCGGTTCCCGCAGAACTGCTTGCACCGCACGCGAGAACAGTGCGGCAGCGGTCGGATGTGCGCCGTGGAGTGATTTGGACCATGATTGGCCTCGGTGCGATGATCTTCTTTGGCGCCGTGAACGACTGGGAAGGCGGCGTATGGTCGATCGGGCTTATTCCGTTTCTGATCGGCCTCGGCTATCTCATGATATGGAAATTGGAAGGCAAAAAGAGCGTTCCGCCTCCTCCGCCGGGACCGTAGTATTGAGACCGTGGAGCTAACTGATGCGGACCTTATCGCGCGAGTTCTTTCCGATGACGATCAGCACGCGTTCGGCGAGCTGGTGCGGCGGCACCAATCCAGCGTGCGCGGTCTGCTTCGGCAACTTACACGCACAGATATTTCCCTGGCCGATGATCTCGCGCAGGAAGCCTTTCTTCGGGCATACAAGAACATCCGGAGCTTTCGCGGTGAGGCGCGATTTTCCACATGGCTTTACCGGATCGCTTACAATTGTTTTCGCGAGGATGCGCGCAAACGCAAAGAGCTTGTCGGCGTCGATGAGGCGCAGTTGCAAGCGGAGCACGATCCGCAGACTGTCGATCCTGGTTTGAGACACGATCTTATGCATGCATTGAACCTCCTTCCCTTGCACGAGCGCACGGCTGTTGTGCTTTGTTGCCAAAACGGTCTGTCGCATGATGAAGCCGCGCGCGTCCTCGATATTCCGCTCGGCACCGTGAAGACGAACGTTTTGCGCGGCCGCGAAAAACTAAAACGCACACTGGCCGCGTGGGGACCAAACTGATATAATGAACGCAATGATCGACGACGAAACACTGGACCGACAACTCCGTGAAGCGGCGGCCTATATCGACGACGAGGGATTCACCGCGCGCGTCATGGCCAGGTTGCCCGCAGCGCGGCGCGAGCCGCGATGGCTGCGCGCAATGATTCTACTTGGCCTGACAATCCTCGGAAGCGGGATCGCTTACGTGCTTTCCGGCGGATTCATCCGTGAAGGCATGATCCAGTTGTCCAACTTCCCGATTTGGCTGTTGCTTGTGTTCGCGTTCGGTTGCGGCTTGGTGGTTGGCGCCTTCGCCGTCATCTTTGCCATCCGCAAAACACCAGAGGTGCGCGATCTTACCCGGCTGGAGTTCTGACAACGCCGTCAGTTACGCCGCGCAAAGCTTGCGAGCCTGCTGCACATCGCATTCGATTTGGCGCACGAGCGCATCGACATTTTCGAATTTCTTCTCCGGCCTGAGATAGCGGATGAATCGTACTTCAAGGTCCATACCGTAGATATCTCGGCTAAAATCGAACAGATGAATCTCCAAAACGCACTCGGATTTTCCGGCGCTCACAGTTGGCCGATAACCGAGATTCACCACTCCAGGATAAGCAACTCCATCCAGCTTGGCTTCACCGAAATAGACGCCGTTTGGCGGAAACTGCTCGTTGTGGGCGCTCAAATTTGCCGTTGGAAAACCAATCTTTTTTCCGAGATCGTCTCCGCGTACAACAGTCCCCAGAATCGTGTATTCTCGTCCAAGCATCTCTGCCGCCTTTTGCAGATCGCCGGTTTCCACGGCCCGCCGGATCGTCGTGCTGCTTACGATTTCGCCATTGACGGTCACCGGCGGAATTCCGACAACGTTGAAGTCGAACTGCGCGCCGAGCTTCTTGAGGAGTTTCAGATTGCCGCGCCGATTCTTTCCAAATGACCATTCGTGGCCAACGCAAATTTCGCGCAGCTGTTTCGAGTGTCTCACTAATTGCTGCACGAAGTCTTCGGGTTCGGTGGAGGAAAATTTCTTGTCAAACATAATGATCAGAAGATGGGCCACGCCAAGCTCCCGAATCAACGCGATCTTGTGCGGAGTGGCGGTGAGTAAATGAGGCGCGGTCTCCGGTCGCAATACCTTTTCCGGATGCGGATCAAATGTGACCACCACAGGCGTTCCGTTCTCTGATCGCGCGTGTTCCGCAGACGTGGAGATGACTGCGTGGTGACCGAGATGCACGCCGTCGAAGACGCCGATCGCGAGAAAGAGCGGGCCGGGCAACCGGGATAATTCGGAGATGGATCGAAGCGTTTCCATCAGGCAAATGACGAATGACGAACGACGAATGACGAAATAATGACGAACCACGAACAAACAGGACGTGGTGCGCGTGAAATCATTCGGGTTTCGATATTCGGATTTCCCTCGAGCTTCGACATTCGGATTTCGTCATCCTCCTACGCTCCGCGCATTCTGGAAACTTCCGGCAGACTCAGCAGACGGCGGAGAATTTCTTCGCGCGTCGCGTTTTTGATTTGATCGACCGTGATCGCGTTCGCCACGTCGAATCGGCCGGATTTTGTCCGGCGCAGCGATTTCAAGTGGGCGCCGCAGCCGAGTGCCTCGCCGATGTCATGAACGTAGGTGCGAACATAGAAACCTTTGCTGCACAGGACGCTGAAGTCGATTTCGGGCAAGGCGATCTGATCGATTGTGTAGCGATAGACGTGCACCAGGCGCGGCTCGCGCTCGACCACTTTTCCCTGGCGGGCAAGCTTGTAAAGCGGCACGCCAGCGTGTTTTTTTGCTGAGACCATCGGCGGCAGCTGATAAAAATCGCCACGGAACTTTTCAAACGCAGCGCGAATTTGATTTTCATCCAGCGCGGGAACCGGCCGCTGTTGAATTACGTCGCCTTGCCGATCTTGCGTGTCGGTGGTCACGCCGAGCACAAAGGTGCCGGCATATTCCTTGTCTTCGCTCATGAGCAAATCTTGGACTTTTGTCCCGCGGCCAACGGTAAGCAGCAGCAATCCGGTAGCAATTGGATCAAGCGTGCCGCAATGACCAATTTTCCTAGTGCCAAGTATTCGCCGCGTCAGGGCGACAACGTCATGCGACGTCATCCCTTCGGCTTTATCGACCGGCAGCACGCCGTCAGGATCCGCGCTTAAGGGCTTCACGAATTTCCTCCAACACCTTTTCTTCGACCTCGGCGAGGCTTCCGCGAACACGGGCGCCAGCCGCCAGTGTATGCCCGCCGCCACCGAATTTCTGACAAATCGCGCAGACATCGACTGCTTCATCTTTCGAACGCATGCTGACGCGCACTTTGCCGTCAGCCAGTTCTTCAAAGAAGACCGCGACGATCACGCCGCGAATTGCCCGGAGATGATCGATTAATCCTTCGTTGTCTTCGGGAAGAACATTCAGATCTGCGGCTGTTTTTAAGGTGAGACTGAAGCTTGCCGCTCGGCCGCCGAATTCGAAACGCGTGGTTCGCAGCAGTTCGCGCAACAGTTCGAGCCGGCGCCGAGGATAGTTCTCGTACAATTGCTGGCTTATCTGCCCAACGTCGAGACCGCCGACGCGCACGAGTTCCGTTGCGATCTCGAACGTGCGCGCGCTGGTTTTCGGATACTGAAACGAACCGGTGTCGGTGGAGATCGCGGCATAAAGATTTTCCGCGATGTCATGATTGAAAGGCAGATGCTGGCTTTTGATCAGTCTGAAAATGATTTCTCCCGTGGCCGGCGCGCTGGAATCAACGATCGCCAGATCGCCGTAGCCAGGATTGCTGCGGTGATGGTCGATGTTGATCCAGATTTTTGCGGAACGAATCGCGGCGAGCGCGGTTCCTAATCGATTTTGAATTGCCGTATCGAGCGCGATGGCAACATCGACATCGTGTGGGCTCGCTGGCGGCTTCGTCAACAACTCGGAGCGCGGCAGAAATGAATATTTCTCAACCATGCCGTCTTCATTCCAGACGCGAACGTCCTTGCCAAGTTGCTGAAGCGACAGTGCGAGAGCTAGCTGGCTACCTAGCGCGTCGCCATCGGGGCGAACGTGACCCAAGATCGCGAAGCGCTGATGATCGCGCAGGACGCGGCCGATTTGCTCGAACGTGGTGGTGTTGCTCACTCGTCTGCGCGGCGGGGTTTTTCGAGATCCTGCAAAATCTCAAGGACACGCGTGCCGCGCTCGATGGAATCGTCGATATGAAAAATTAGATGCGGCGTATATTTCAAAACGACGTGGCGAGACAGTTCAGCCTGTAGTACGGGACGATGCGCTTCCAATTTATCGATCACGCTGGCGCCGGTTGCCGCGCCAAGGATGCTTACAAAGACGTGGGCGTTCTTCAGGTCGGGCATAACATCGACAGCATTGATGCTGACCAGCACCTCTTCGAAGTTTATTTGGCGCATAATGATTGCGCTCAGCTCACGTTTTACGAGTTCGTTTAAGCGGAGTTGTCGATGTTTCATTGCCTTTTCGTCTTATTTGTCCCTTCGCCGCACGAAGCCAAAACGACCCAAAGGGACTAATGCGATCAATGCCTAACGAATCAAAGTTTCTGCGCAAACTGTTCGAGTTGATAGCACTCGATCACGTCGCCCACTTGATATTCGTTGAAGTCGCCCAGCTTGATGCCGCATTCTAAGCCGGAGCGCACTTCTTTCACGTCGTCCTGGAAACGGCGCAGCGTCGAAAGCCCGCCGTCGTAAACCGGCTGGCGCTTTCGCACGACGCGGGCGCGCGCAGCGCGGGCGATACGACCATCGGTGACCAGACAACCAGCGACGATGCCTTTGCTTAGTTGGAAAACCTGTTTCACCTCCGCATGCCCGATGACTGTTTCGCGAAGCTCGGGTTCGAGTAGCCCGGCCATGGCGTCTTTGATCTGATCCAGCAATTCGTAAATGATGCTGTAAAGCTTGATCTGCACGCCTTCGCGTTTTGCAGCGGGGACCGCCATGGCCTCGACCTTCACATTAAAACCGACTACGACGGCTTCCGATGCGCTCGCCAGCAAAATGTCCGATTCCGAAATCGGTCCTACAGCCGAATGAATAAGTTCCAGATCGATCTTCTTGCTTTCGATCTGCTTCAACGCGCCGACCAGCGCTTCGAGCGAGCCTTGCGTGTCGCATTTCAAAACGATGCGCAGACCTTTTTTGCCTTCGGCGGTTTCGAGCAGACTTTCCAGTGTCGCGCGTTGCGGAACGAACAACTTGCTCGCACGTTTTGTCTCGAGCCGTTCGTCGCTCAATTGTTTCGCCGCGCGCTCTGATTCCATGACGAGGAATTCGTCGCCCGCATTAGGCAGGCCACTAAAGCCAAGCACCTTCACCGGCGTCGAAGGCCCGGCTTCCTTCACCGATTGGCCGCGATCGTCGAGAAGCGATTTTACTTTGCCGTTGTAATCACCGCAGATGAACGGATCGCCGATTTTTAATGTGCCCATCTGTACGATCACGGTGGCAGTGGGGCCGCGTCCCGCTTCGACTTGCGCTTCGATGACAGTGCCGCGTGGTCTGGCGCTCGGCGAGGCCTTGAGTTCCATCACCTCCGCCTGAAGCGTCATCATCTCAAGCAAGTGATCAATTCCAGTGCCTTTTGTCGCCGAGACCGAACAAATAATTGTTTCGCCGCCCCAATCTTCCGGGGCCAGACCATGCTCCTGAAGTTGTTTCTTGACCCGATCTAAGTTCGCGCCAGGAAGATCCATTTTATTGACGGCGACCATAATCTTCACGTGCGGCGCAGCCTTGGCGTGATTAATCGCTTCGATTGTTTGTGGCATGATGCCATCATCGGCAGCGACAACGAGCACAACAATGTCGGTTACATTGGCGCCGCGCGCGCGCATGGCGGTGAAGGCGGCGTGGCCCGGTGTGTCGATGAAAGTAACTATCGCGCCATTATGATTGACGCTGTAAGCGCCGATGTGTTGCGTGATTCCACCCGCTTCGCCAGCTGCTACGCGCGTCTTGCGAATCGCGTCCAAGAGCGTGGTCTTGCCATGATCAACATGGCCCATGAAGGTGATGATGGGGCCGCGCGGCTTGAGTTCCTCTTCCTTTTCAATAACCGGCGGAGGCGGCGCGACGACAGGCTGTTCCACCTTGTGAACGCCCGCACCCTTTTCGCGGCGCTCTTTTTCCAGGACGAACCCGTGATTCTCCGCGATCTTCGCCGCAATATCGGGCTCAATTGTCTGGTTGATGTTGGCGAAGATATTGTGCGTCATCAGCTCTGCGATGATTTGATGCGGTTTTAACCCCAGCTCAGCTGCTAACTGCTTAACAACAATTGGAGGCTTGATAAGGATGACCTTCTGCGGCGCGGCTTCTGCCTCAGTAGAAGGCGCCGCGACCTCGAGCGCTTCTGGGGGCGAGTCTGTGGTGACGACGCCCGGGGATTGAGTCGGAGACGTTTGCGCAGGCGCGGGCTTTGCCACCGCAGCGGATTTAGGGGGAACCGCGGGGGCGTCCAACGACGCTCGGATGCGGGAAATTGGAGGTAAAACATCCCGCTTGGTTTTTACCTCACCATCTTCTGCCTTCTTGCGCGGTTCTTTTCTGTCGATGAGCGAGACGCTCTCGTGTTCGTGGCTCGGCGGTGGAGCAGTTCGCTGCTCCGCCTTTGTCGGAAGCGTACGCGACTTGGCCGGAACTACGGCATCCGCATGCTCTGGCACGACGTGCCCCTTTGGTTCTTTCTTGAGGAGCTTTGTTTTTGGCGCGGCTACTGGCTTACGAGCAGTGGTCTTGCGCTCAGCCGCGTCCGCGGCTGGCTTGCGCGTTGCAGTTTTGCTGCTCGTCTTCGTTGCCATCGTTGTTCCTTCAAAATTTCGCTCATGGCTCGAGCCTCTAAAGCAGAGCCACGTTATTGTACGAGTTCCTGCGGGTGCACTGCCTCGTAAATCTCTCTCGCCTTGGTTTCATCGACTGCGAGAATATCCACCAAATCCTGCACGTCCGCATCACGCAATCCTTCTAAATTGGTAAAGCCGGATTTCACTAGGGCGAGCGCCTGCTCTTCGGTGAGCGGCAGCGCACTGGCGAGTGTCTGGGCAGCTTGCGCTACCTTTTGTTCCACCACGGTTGTCGCCGATGTGTCCTTGCCGATGTTGATCTCCCAGCCGGTCAAGCGGGAAGTCAATCGCGCGTTCTGTCCCTTTTTGCCGATCGCGAGCGAAAGCTGATCTTCATCGACAGAAATCTGCACGCTCTTTTTCTCCGTATCGAAAACCAGTTTTTTCACTTTCGCCGGCTTGAGCGCTTCGAGAACGTATTCCTTTGGATCGGAACTCCAGCGGATGATATCAACCTTTTCGTTATTGAGCTCGCGCACGATGTTTTTGACCCGCGAGCCGCGCATGCCGACACACGCACCTACGGGGTCCACTTTCTCATTCGCGCTCCGGACTGCGATTTTGGTGCGATAACCCGCTTCTCGCGCGATGCCGCGAATCTCCACTGTGCCATCGGCGATTTCGCTCACTTCCAGCTCGAAAAGCCGCCGCACGAAATTGGGATGACTGCGCGAGACGATGATCTCGGGGCCGCGAGCACCGTTCTCGACCGCGACCACGTAGGCGCGCAGACGGTCGCCCACGTTGTAATCTTCCACGACGACGCGCTCCCTTTGCGGCATTATGGCTTCAAATTTTCCAAGATCGAGAATGACATCGGACCGATCGAAGCGCCGCACGGTTCCACTCACGATCTCGCCGGCGCGATCCTTAAATTCCTCATAAATCATTTCTTTCTCGGCCTGGCGAATCCGCTGCATCATGGCTTGTTTTGCGGTCTGCGCCGCAATGCGCCCAAAATTTTTCGGTGTGACTTCTATTTCGACAGTGTCACCAATGTTCGCGTCCGGTTTGATCTTGCGCGCTTTCGAGAGCTCGATCTCATCCTGCGGATTCGTTATGTCCTCGACTACCAGCAGGTTGGCCAGCGCCCGGATTTCGCCGCTCTTCGGATTAATATCGATGCGCAGATCGCGCGATGCGCCGACGCTCTTCTTGGAGGCGGAGAGTAACGCGTTTGAAACCGCCTCGAGTAGGATTTCGCGTTTGATCCCGCGCTCCCGCTCCAGGTAATCGAGCATGGCAATGAATTCCGCGTTCATAAAAACATGCAGCCCGCAGACTAAAAAGAGTGGGACGCCAGTTCCCACTCCGATCAGTGCGCGGACTAGACACTCAGGATAACTTTGTGCAGCCTGTTCGTCAAGCTGCGCCGCGGTTTAATTTGACGTCAAACTCGCAATGTCCAACATCCAGCATCCGATGAATTCGCGTCTCCGAGCTTTGGTAATCGTGCTCCTGGTGTGGTCGGTGGTTTATCTTCCAGCGCTTGGTTCATTGGCCATCAAGGGAGAAGAAGGGCGCCGGATTTTGCCGGCTATCGAGATGCTCAAGACGGGCGATTATGTTGTGCCGCAAGTGGGCAGCAATCCTTATTTCCGAAAGCCGCCGTTGGTAAACTGGCTGGTGGCTGCGTCGTTTAAATTTTTCGGCGCGCGAAATGAATGGACGGCCCGCTTGCCTTCAGCGTTTGCTGTGCTCGCGGTGGCGATTGCGTTTGTCACCATCGCGCGCGCGAGCCTCGGCCACAAAGGTTCGATGACCGCCGCGCTGATCTGGTTGACGAATATCGGCATGATTGAAAAAGGCCGCCTGATCGAGATCGAGGCGCTCTACGTTTCGTTCTGCGGACTTGCCATCATTTTTTGGTTGAGCTTTTGGACTCAAAAGAAGTCCGCATGGCTCATCTGGGTTCCTGCCTCGCTCTTTCTCGGGCTTGGCATGCTCACGAAGGGGCCCACGCTTCTTGTATTTTTCTATGCGATCGTGCTGGCTGTCCTTTGGAAGACAAGGAATTGGCGACTTCTGCTTCACCCTGCGCATTTCGTCGCGCTCGCAATCATGCTCGGCATTTTTGCCTCCTGGGCCGTTCCTTTTGTAAGGACAATGACGATCCCAATGGCGATGCACAATTGGTCGATTCAATTCACTGAACGACTGAAAGGCACTGAGTTCCAATTTGTGAACTGGATCCTAAATGTCCCGCGTGGCCTGATGTATTTCCTGCCGTGGCTTATTCTGTTGCCGTTTCTGCGGTTTTCAAAATTTCGGCAACACGATCAGCGGCAACTTGCTCATGCGCTCGTCTGGGGGACTATGCTGCCCTTTCTTGTTGTAAACCTCGTGCCCGGAGGGGTTGCCCGCTACAGCATGCCGTACTTGGTTCCGGCGTCGTGGCTGCTGGCGATGAGCTATGCCGATGGCGCGCTGCGTTGGCCCGGCGAAGTGCGCGTCGGCAGCCAGGAGCCGTTTTCCAGAGTGGTGACTGCTTTCGTCGGACTTGGGCTCGTGATTGGCGGAATCGGCTATCCACTCACCGCGCTTGCTCTGCGGGGCAGGCAGCGGGTAACAAGGGCCGCCGCCACAATTAACGCCGCCTTGCCGGGAGACGAGACAGTTTATTCAGTCAATCCACGCTATGTGCCGGTGCTTTTCTATATCAAAGCGCCGCTCGAGTATGTGAGCAGCGTCGCGGACCTGCCCAAGGAAACACATTATTTCCTCGTCCGCGCAGACAATGAAGCGGAAGCAGCGTCAACGAAAAAGTGGGCGCCACGCAAGGCGCATCCAATCGCTCGCGCGACGGATTACACCAAGCGCGAGATGATTCTCTTTGAGGTCGGACCTTAAAGGGAGATTCAGGAAAATGTAGCGCGACAAGCAATTTTAAAACTGATTGCTTTTCGCAGCCGACCCCAGTTGCTTAATTTCGTGACAGCGGCCAAGTCGAGATTGTTCTTTGCGACCTTTGGGTTGTGGTTTCTTATCGTAGCAATCGTTTGCCTTCGGATCTATACGCACCCTGGCTGGCATTCTGTTTTTCCGACATACCGGGATGCCGGTGCAGCTTGGATTCAGCAGGCACAGATTTACGCGGCTCCGGGGATATTCCTGTATAGCCCGCTCGTCGCCGCTTTTTTTTCGCCTTTTGCACTTATTTCCCAAAATGTAGCGGAAGTGCTTTGGAGGTTGCTCCTGGGTCTCGCCCTGCCGTTGGCACTCTGGTTTAACGCGAGGACGCTGTTTGACTTCTCAAGAAAGGAATTCTCCTGGCTTTTTCTGCTTGTTGTGCCGTTGACGTTGAGCAGTTTGAACAACGGACAGGCAAATATCGTCATCATAGTGCTCTTTCTCGTCGCTGCCGCCGCTGCATCACAATCTCGCTGGTTCACCTGTGCTTTTTGCGCCGCGTTCGCTGTTTACTGGAAAATATACCCGATCGCATTTGCCTTGCTGCTCGCCGTTGTTTTCCCGAAGAAACTGACTTTCCGAATCCTTTTGGTGCTGATCGGCCTGTTCGTTGTTTCGCTTTTCCTCCAGAAGTCTTCTTATACCCTGCAGCAGTATGGCGATTGGTTAGTGAATCTCGCGTCCGATCGGCGTCGAGCGCACGAATACTACGGGAGATGGCGTGATTTTTATCTACTGCTACGGCTGCTGGGAATCCCCATCTCCACAATGTGGTGGACGATTGTGGAAGTGACTGCTGGAGTCGTTGCCGCTGCGATTTGCTTTGTGGGAACCATTCGGCATTGGCCACGGGCGACTCTGCTTTTGGGCGCGATGTCTCTGGCCGTTGTGTGGATGCTGCTTTTCGGCCCGGCGACCGAAGCCGCCACTTACGTGCTGATCGCTGTTCCGTCCGCTTATTTGCTGATTGCCGGCTGGTCTGACGTTTCTCAAGCGGCGTTGCGAACTGTTAGCACGCTGACCTATCTCGGGTTCGTCAGCGCGCATATTCTCAATTCCTGGTTCCCAATCAAAAAGAATGTTTACCTCGTCCACGCGATCCAACCTTGCTTGACTCTTTGTTTTTGCGCGGCGCTCTTTTTCTGGTGGAAGCGACAGCTGCTTAAAGAAGCAGAGCCGCCTTGCAGCGCGAGCGAGACATCGGAGATGCAGTGTTGAGTCTTGGCGCCGCGTGGGCCGCAGGCGCCTCTTTCAGGCTGGCGCTGAACGAAGATTGACAGACTCGAAAACCAGAATTGGTTAGTATGCTAACCAATTGATCTGCACTATGTCCGATAACGAGACGTTTGGCCAATTGCTTCACGGTACCGCCCGTGCATGGCGACAAAAGCTGGATGAGCGTCTCAAGCCCATGGGTCTGAGCCAGGCCAAATGGCGCACGCTAATGCATCTCTCCATTGCGCAGGACGCGCTTACTCAGGCCGAGATTGCAGCGCGTCTGGGCGTCGAAGAGCCAACAGTCGTGGCGTTATTGCATCGCCTGGAGCGGGAGGCTTGGATTACGCGCACAAATTCTCCACACGATCGCCGCTGCAAAATGGTGCTGCTCGGCCGACGCGCCCAGCGGGTAATTGCGCAGATCAACGCAACTGCCGACAAACTTCGTCACCAACTCTTGGCTGAAATCACAGAGTCCGATCTCAAGACGTGCATGAGAGTGCTGGCGCGGGTTCGGGAGCGGGCGGAGGAAAGCGACAGCGGCCAGTCCGCCACGCGCCCGCGTCTGGCTCGCGTTGTCGCCGGGCCCAACGGCCAGACTAAACGGGGACATTCGATTCCAAGAAAGAAGACAATTTCGCGGCGCGCCGGAGGCTTCAAATGAAACTTAACACGGAGATGAGCGATGTTAAGACATTAGGTCACGGCGGTTCCCAGCTATCGACGAGGTCTCAAATGAAACGCATCCGTGCCAGCAATCAGAGGATTCCCAAGTGGGCGTACTTGCTTTTCATCATCCTGGCAGCGTTTGTCACGTATCGGATCCTTCAACACAGGGCCAGCGAGATCAAGACTGCTCAGCCGCCAGCGCGACCGGTGCTGGTGGCGAAAGTAATCAGCAAAGATGTACCGCTTTATCTCGACGAAATCGGCACCTGCGCCGCGTATGAAACAGTTCAGGTCCAGGCGCAGGTCAGTGGACAAATCATCGCACGCCACTTTCAGGACGGGGCCGATGTGAAGAAAGGGGATCTGCTTTTCACAATTGATCCGCGACCGTATCAAGCGGCTCTCGAGCAGGCCCAAGCGCAAGCAACGTTGGATCAGATCACGATGAAGCGGCAGCAGGAACTGCGCGCTCGCAATGTTATCTCACCGCAAGACCTCGACACGGCTCAGGCCAACGCGCACAAGTCCGAAGCTGCTACTGCGGCTGCTCAGGTGAATCTCGATTTTTGCTACATCAAATCGCCGATCAACGGCCGGGCTGGACTGCGGCTTGTCGATGTAGGCAACATAGTCACCGGCAACACGGGCAGCGGCGCCGTGTTGCTTACAATTCAGGGGCTCGATCCGATTTACACCGACTTCACCGTTGCCGAAACCGATTTGGCCTTAGTGCGGAAATATCTCGGCGGCCCGAACGTGAAAGTGCAAACCTATTCGCCGGACGATAAAATTCCGCCGCGTCTCGGCGATTTGTATTTCATCGACACCGCAGTCCAGCCCGGCTCGGGAACCGTGAAAGTGCGCGGGGTGACGCCAAATCCGGACCACGCGTTTTGGCCGTCGGAATTCGTGCGGGCTCGTTTCATTCTCGACACAATCAAGGAGGCGCGGCTGGTTCCAGTGCAGGCCGTGCAGATTAGCCAAAGTGGGCCGTTCATATTTGTATTGAAGTCGGACAACACGGTCGATCTTCGTCCGGTCAAACCAGGGCAGCGGCAAGATGGCGATCTCATGGTCGTGGAAAGTGGCGTCGAACCTGGAGAGACAGTCGTGGTGACGGGACAACTTGCGCTCGCTCCCGGATCAAAAGTCGATCCCAAACCGTACGGCGCGGCAAATCCTCCGGGTGGCCAAAGCGCCGCAGCGAAGAGCTCGTTGTAATTCCGATTCTGTATGGAGCGCTCAGATCCACACAATAGCGCGCCGGATGGCGAACATGAATCGCAAGATCGACATCATGTAAGGTCTACTTCGGCAGCGTCGAAAGAAGCCAAATTGGTTCCGGTTAAAGGCACCGGACTTTCCGGCCCGTTCATTCGGCGGCCGGTGATGACCGTCTTGCTGACGTTGTCAGTGATCGTCGCAGGAATTGTGACCTTCGATAAACTAGCGGTAAACGATCTGCCGGCGGTCGATTATCCGATCATTCAAGTCACCTGCGCGTACCCGGGTGCAGATCCAGTGACGATGGCCAACAACATCGCTACGCCGCTCGAAAAACAATTCCTCCAAATCCCCGGACTCGACATTATCACCAGCCAAAGCACGCAGGGCAACACGTCACTGACTCTTCAATTTGTTCTGAGCAAGAGCATCACCGACGCGGCGACCGATGTGCAGGCCGCGATTCAGCGCGCGACTGGCAAGTTGCCGATTGATTTGCCAAGTCCGCCGACGTTCAGCAAAACGAATCCGAACGATCAGGCAGTTTATCTGGTCGGATTCATGTCGGAAACGCTGACCGACGGCGATCTATATAAGTACGCATCCACCGTAGTGGCCCAGCGCATGTCGATTCTTCCCGGCGTCTCACAGGTGAACATTTACGGCGTTCAGGGCGCGATTCGGATCAAAGCAGACCCGGCGGCGCTGGCTGCGCGTGGGCTGACGATGGATGACGTGGCGAACGCGATCAAAGCGGGAACGGTTTACTCAGGCGCGGGACAATTCGATGGAGCGCATCGCACCGTTGTCCTTCAACCCAATGGTCAGATCGATCAGGCCGAAGATTATCGCAATCTGATTGTCGCGCGGGATAAGGACCGTTCACCGGTCTATTTGCGCGACATTGCCGAGGTTAAACAAAGTGTGCAGGACGAGCGCACTTCGCGCTTCTTCTGGGTGCGCGGAATCAAGTCGCCCGGATCCATCGTCGTCCTCGCGGTTTCGCGGCAGGCGGGCGCGAATGCTGTTGAAGTTGCGAATTCAGTGAAAGCTCTTTTTCCCGAGCTGCGCGCGAGTCTGCCGGGATCGATCTCCTTCATCCCGGTGTTCGATCGTTCGCAAACAATCGTGAATTCGGTGCACGATGTGCGGGCGACTCTGATGATCGCGTTCGTGCTGGTAGTGATGGTGATCTACATTTTTCTCGGCCGCGCCACCGACACGCTGATTCCGGCTGTCGCCCTGCCGCTTTCATTGCTGCTCACCTTTGCCGTGATGTACATGCTCGGCTTCTCCATCAACAACCTGACCTTGATGGCGCTCACTCTGGCCATCGGATTTTTGGTCGACGACGCAATTGTCTTTTTGGAAAACGTGATCCGCCGGGCCGAGCATGGCGAATCGATTCTGAAGGCTTCTTATAACACCGCCGGAGAAATTTCCTTCACGATTCTATCGATGACACTTTCGCTGGCGGCGGTGTTTATTCCGCTGGTTTTGCTCCCGGGATTGCTCGGCCGGATTTTTCAGGAATTTTCGATTACCATCATCGTCGCGATTCTCGCGTCCGGTCTTGTCTCGCTGACTCTGACGCCGTTGATGTGTGCGCGCATTCTTGGCGAACGCAGGGCCGGACACAAACGAGCCCGAATGGAAAAATGGACCGGCGATTTCATCCAGCGCGTGATAGCCGCATACAGCCGGGCCTTGGACAAATTCTTGGACCGGGCGTGGCTGACAATTCCGATTCTGCTCGGCTGTATTATCAGCCTTGTCTTTTTCTTCACCCACTTGCCTTTTACCCTGCTACCGGTCGGAGACAGCGGTTTTGCTCGCGGTATTTTCATTGCCCAGGAGGGTGCCTCGCCCGCGCAGATGCGCGCATTTCAAAAACAGGTGAACGAGAAAGTCGAGGCGGAGCCGAGCATCGCGCAATTTTTCACGAACACTGGAACCGGATCGCGTACCGCATTGTCGCAGGGAATCGTCTTTTGCGTTTTCAAACCGCGCGAGGAGCGCGATCCGATCGAGCAGTGTCAGCTCCGACTGCAAAAATCGATCAGCTCCATTCCCGGACTGACCGCCGTTATCTCTCCGAGTCCGGTTTTGCAAATCAATGTCGGCGCGACCAACCAAACGCAGGGACAGTACGCTTACACTCTCAGTGGAATTGTTCCGGAGGACGTTTACAAGGCTGCCGATCAAATGATGGCGAAGTTGCGCCAGTTCAAGGGGTTCGCATCGGTGCGTTCCGATTACTACAACAGCACGCCGAACCTGACGATTAACATCGATCGCGAACGCGCCGCCACTTACGGTGTTTCGACTTCCGCGATCCAGAGTTTGTTAAAAAACGCCTACTCGCAGAATTATATCTATTTGATCAAAGAGCCGGACGACCAATATCAGGTCATCCTCGAAGTGAAGGATAACGAGCGCGCGACGCCGGCGGATCTCAATAATCTGTACGTGCGCAGCAACACGGGAAATACAATCGCTCAGTCCGGCGGAACGAGCGGCGGCGCAAGTACCACCACGACGGGAACTGCGTCCGATCTGGTGCCGTTGCGCGCGGTAACGTCGACAACGCAGATCGTCGGGCCGCAAGCAGTGAACCATTTCGATCAATTCACCAGCGTCACGATCAATTTTAATTTATTGCCCGGTGCGGCGATCGGCGATGCGACGAAGTTCATTGAAGATTCGTTCGCCGATGTGCACCGCCAATTGCCCAGCGTGCAATCCACTTTCCAAGGCGAAGCGCTCGTCTTTCGCCAGCTTTTCCGCGCTCTGCCGTTGCTTTTAATCGGCGCGATCTTCGTGATGTATGTGATTCTGGGAATTCTTTACGAAAGCTACGTCCATCCCATCACGGTTTTGTTTCCGGCGATTGTGCCCGCTGTGGTCGGGGGCTTGTTCACGCTTTGGATTTTTGGATCGACCTTGTCTCTCTATAGCGTAATTGGACTTTTTCTTTTGCTCGGCATTGTGAAGAAGAACGGCATCATGGTGGTCGACTTTGCTCTGCAGCGAATCGATGAGGGTTGGGATCTGCGCTCAGCAATTCATGAAGCCAGCGTCGAACGTTTTCGTCCAATCATGATGACAACGCTCGCCGCCTTGATGGGCGCGATTCCACTCGCCCTTGGGTTTGGTCAGGATGCGTCCTCACGTCGTCCGCTTGGACTGGTGATTGTTGGCGGCCTGATTTTTTCGCAACTGATCACGTTGTTTGTCACGCCTGTGATCTATCTCTGGCTGGAATGGTTCCAGGAGCACGTCCTCGACAAGGTGCCGTTCCTCCGTAGCGCCCACTATCATGACGAGGGCCAGCCTGGGAGAGGACAGTTGCGACCGGAACCAGCGGGTGTCCATTGATCCACGATTTAACTGTTTGACCATTCTAATGCTTTAACGTGGCGAAGCCCATGCGCGCGATGGTTCTCGAGATGCCAGGGCAGCGACTGCAACTGCGCGATATGCCGAAGCCAAAGCCGGGCAGGGGACAACTGCTCGTGCGTGTGAGTGCGTGCGCCGTTTGCCGCACCGACCTTCACGTGGTCGATGGCGAGCTGCCCAACCCGAAGCTGCCGCTCATTCTAGGACACCAGATTGTCGGCCGTGTGGAAGAAATCGGCGAGGACGCCAATCTCAAATCTGAAATCTCAAATCTGAAATTCGCTGTGGGCGATCGCGTAGGCATTCCGTGGCTTGGTTGGACAGATGGCGACTGCGCTTACTGCCGATCGAACCGGGAAAATCTCTGCGATAATGCCCGGTTTACCGGCTATACCATCGATGGCGGATACGCCGAGTACACCGTCGCCGATGCGCGATTCTGTTTTCATCTGCCCGAGCGTTATGATGATGTCGCGGTTGCGCCGCTGCTTTGCGCCGGGCTGATCGGTTATCGCTCGTATCGAAAAACCGGCAACCCGCGACGCCTCGGTGTTTATGGTTTTGGCAATGCAGCGCACTTGATCGCGCAGATTGCGCTTTACGAAGGACGCGACCTTTTCGTCTTTACGCGACCCGGCGACATCGAAACACAGCAAGCCGCGAGGAAACTAGGCGCGGTCTGGGCCGGAGGTTCCGACGAGATGCCGCCGGAAAAACTCGATGCTGGGATTATTTTTGCCTCGGTCGGCCCGCTTGTGCCAATGGCGCTGCGCGCCCTCGCCAAAGGCGGCGTCGTGGTTTGCGGGGGAATTCACATGAGCGACATCCCTTCGTTTCCTTATGCCGATCTTTGGGAGGAACGAGTTATCACGTCCGTGGCTAACCTCACCCGACGCGACGGCGAAGAATTTTTCGACCTCGCGCCGCGTGTCCTGGTGCAAGCGAAGACAGAAAAATTCCCCTTGGAACAAGCCAATACCGCGCTGGACCGGTTTCGCGCCGGTGGGCTGACTGGGACCGCGGTCTTGGCGATTGGCGAATGACGAAGCATCTCCCTTCGCTTGGCTACGGCGCGGCAGGCGAACTACAAGGGAAGTGCGAATTCTGTAGTGTGCGCTGTCCTCAGCGCACAAGTTCGACAACGATACTTTGGCGGACGTCGTAGTAGCCTTACGGATTCACCGTGTTCCCACCCCCGCGCGAGTGGAGATCGGTTTCACAAAATTACCTGGAAGCCCTTTTTCGTCGTCTCGGACAGAACCGGCTGCGTTGGCGAGCGCTTCTTCTTCTGGTGGGAGGAACGGTTTGAAACGGTTTTTGTCGATAGCTTTCATGAACGCTTCGTGCGGGGAGACAATGCCTTTTTGGAGCACCCCCCAGATGGTATCATCCATGAACTGCATCCCTTGCGCTTTGCCAGATACGATCACGTCCTGGAGTTTTTGCGTTGCCCCTTCGCGAATAATTGCGGCGACGGCGGGATTCGAGATTAGAATTTCGTTCACTGCGATTCGCCCAGGCCGATCTGCTCTTTTTAAAAGCAGTTGGGCAACCACACCGCGCAGCGAGTTCGCGAGCACAGTGCGCGCCTGCGATTGCCGGTCGGCCGGAAAAACATCTATCATCCGGTCAACCGTCTTACGCGCATTGTTTGTGTGCAGTGTGCCGAACACGAGAAGACCAGTCTCGGCTGCGGTGAGGGCGAGTGAAACTGTTTCCAAGTCTCGCATTTCTCCCACCAGCACAATATCTGTGTCCTCGCGTAATGACGCTTTGAGCCCGGCAGCAAACGAACTCGAATCGCCCGGCACTTCCCGCTGCGTGATCGTGCTTAGCTTGTTGTCATGCACGAATTCGATCGGTTCCTCGATCGTCACGACATGTTTCGCAAAATTTTGATTGATATGATCGACCAGCGCCGCTTGCGTCGTAGTTTTGCCGGAGCCGGTCGGGCCGGTGATAAGGACAAGGCCACCGCGTGCATCGGCAAATTCCTTTACAATCAACGGAATCCCGAGTTCCTCGAGCGTGGCAATCTTGGTGGGAATCAGCCGAAAAGTCGCGCCGTAACCGTTTGACTCCTTGAAGTAATTGGCGCGGAACCGAGAGGCTTCATCCATCTCATAGGCAAAATCCAGATCGCCACACTGCTCGAGAATTTCCCACTTACGAGACCCGCAAACTTCGCTCAACATGCGCGTGACTTCTTCGTGCGAAATCGGCTCGTCGCGAATGGGTATGATGTCGCCATGCACGCGCATTTTAGGCGGCTCTCCCTCACCAATATGCAGGTCGGACCCGAGATGTTTGACAACCACGCCAAGGAGTTGATCCAGCTCAGCCATGGCTTAACGACGAATGACGAAAGACGACAATGACAAAGCTTGCGCGGCCGATCGGTTTCGGATTTTGAAATTTGGATTTGTTTCGGATTTCGTCATTCGTGCTTGGTCATTTTCCGAGATACTGACGCATCATTAGTTTCTGGTCGGCGCGCGCGTAAGCTTCGTCGGCGCTGATGAGGCCTCGGTCGTAAAGATCGATGAGCGCGTCATCCATCAAGCGCATGCCTTGTTTTTTGCCGGTCTGAATAATGCCCGGCAGCATATATGTCTTCGCTTCGCGAATCACGTTGGCCACCGCCGGCGTATTGGTAAGAATCTCAAGTGCCAGCACGCGCCCGGTGCCATTCGCCCGGGGTATCAGCTGATGACTGACGATTCCCCGCAAGGATTCACTCACCATTACTCGAATTTGTTCCTGTTGCCCCGGCGGAAAGACATCGAGCAATCGATCCAGCGTGCGGGAGGCATTACTCGTGTGCAGCGTTGCCAAAACAAGATGGCCAGTCTCGGACGCCGTGATGGCGAGGGAAATCGTCTCCAGATCGCGCATTTCTCCAACCATGATCACATCTGGATCTTCCCGCAGCGAAGCACGCAGCGCAGTGGCGAAGGATTCGGTGTGGGTGAATACTTCCCGTTGGGTAACGTGACAGTTTTTCGATTTCAGAACGTATTCGATCGGGTCCTCGAGTGTGATGATATGATCGCGCCGGTCCATGTTTATTTGCTCGACCATCGCCGCCAGCGTAGTCGATTTGCCCGTTCCTACCGAACCTGTTGCCAGGATCAGTCCGTTCTGATAACGGGTGAGTACCTTGAGATACTCCGGCAACCCAAGCTCGTCCATGGTTCGGACGTTGGCGTTGATCACGCGAAAGACAATTTCAGTCCCCAAGCGCTGTCGGACCACGCTGACGCGATAACGGCCGAACTCATTAGCGTACGCAAAATCTGAGTCGCCGCGGTCAGTGAACTCTTCTTTGTAAACTTTTGGAACAAAGGCTTCAGCCAGGGCCTTAGTCTGTTCGGCAGTGAGCCGGGGTGCGTCGGGCCAGATTGGCTCCAGAGTTCCGTGTAAACGCCATCTCGGCTGTGCGTTCACCGCCAGGTGGACATCGGAAGCGCCGGCCTTTTGCCCAATCTCAAGATAATCATCCACGTGCCTCAGCGGGTGCGACGCGACTACAGGAGCTGAATTCTTTGGGGCCATTGCGAACTGCCGGAATGATTACCCGGCAGAGCCGAGCGCGTAAATGTTAAAACGGGCGTATCCCATGCAACACATTAGTCGCCATCTCACGTTGTCATTCTGAGCGAAGCGAAGAATCTCGGATCAAATTCGGACCTATCCACCAACAGAAAATAGATCGAGATGTTTCGCTTCGCTCAACATGACAGCGCCATTTGTAACATGGGACTTATGTTTTGCGGCGTGACTGCCCTCCAAAATCAGTAAGCCGATTTTTGATGAAGTCGACAATCACCGGCCGGGCGAGGCTTGCCGCGATTTTCAACACCGCCAGGGCAAAACCGGTTTCGACCAGCTTCTTCTTTGATTTACGGCTGTTCTTTGCATCGACATAAATTTTTTTCTTCCGCATTGGCGCCAATGCGATCAATGCGCCGACAGCAGCAGCGGCGGTAAGCCAGGAAACGGTTTGTTCCCGAAATGATCTGCGGAGTTTCGCCGGGAGATCCAATTCATAGTGCAGGCCGCGCAAATCGCGCGCCAGGCGTTCACGGGACTGCGCGACTTCCGCCGTCAGCTCGTCGATTGATTTGTTGCGTCCAGATTTTTCAGCCATTCTCGATCCTTCTTTAATTCAGCCAGCGTGGTACGAAAAAGCGGCTTCGTGATGCGACTGCGCGCGACCAGAAGCAAAGCCAGCGCAATAATGAAGTGCACTGCCGCAGCGGCCAGCGCTATCCATGGCCATGAAATCCCAGCCAGGTGGGCCAGCCCCACAACCACTCCGGTGATGAGAAAAACGTATCCCAGCGCGCAGAGGAGCAGCGCAAAAATCAGGCAACCGGCTAATATGAGCACTTGCACCGCGGCCGCTTTCGATTCCTGGGCGACAAGAGCAAAGCGGCTCTCAAAAAACTCCGCGAGCACGATTAAAAGCGCCAGCAGGTTCTCGAGCAAACCGGCATGTCCTGCGGGATTGCGGGACCGTGGGCTCTCGCTAATCATCTCCGAAGCTGTTCGGAGTTAGCGCCGGAAGATCAGACCCAACACGAACCCAATTCCGAGCGCCGTGAAAATCGCCTTTGTTGGATTTTCACGCACGTATTGCTCTGCGTCTTCCTGGAAAGTCCGGACGCGATCCCTGGCATCGCCCAATGCTTGTTCTGCTTTGCCGCGTGCCTCGCCCCAGGCCTGCTCTGCCTTGCCGCGGTACTCGTCTGCGAAAGCGCCTGCGGCTGACTTCAAATCTTCCGCTGCTCTGCGCGCATGTTCCTTGCTGCTTTGCAATTTGTCCTGCGCGTCCTTGGTGTCGGATGTTTTCTGTTCTGCTTTGTTTTCTTCTGCCATTTGTAATCTCCAGTTGATTTTCGCCCTAACTATCCGCGCGCTTCACAAATTCGGCAAACGCCGAATTTCGTTGAAGCGTTAAACAGTTGAAGCGTTGAAGCGTCGTATAGGAGAAGATCCCATGCTGTAACGGTTCAACTCTTCAACGCTTTCACGAGGGTCCGAGGGAATCACTGTTCGCGAAAAATGATGCGGGCTTTTGTCAAATCGTACGACGAAAGCTCCACGGAGACTTTGTCTCCGGGGACAATGCGGATGAAATGCTTCCTCATTTTACCCGAGATATGAGCAAGCACATTGCGCTGGCCGGGAAGATCGACGCGGAACATCGTGCCCGGCAACACTTGCGTTACGGTGCCTTCGGTCACGATTGGTCCTTCCTTCGCCATCGCGCGCGAACTATACGCGGGAACGCGGAGCTCTCAAGGTTCGCGCAACTGGTCCACTGAAACCGTGGGCAAATATTCCCGAAGTTGTTCTCGTTTCCACCACGCGCCGGTCTCGCGGCGTTCGCGCAACGTCGTGAAACGATAGCGATAAAACATTGCGCGAATGTAGCGTGGCGGTTCGTGGGGGAACGGATTCTTCGCGAGCAATCGGCTCACATCTTGCGAGCCTTCCAGCAACCTCACAATCAGCCTGCCAAACCACGGGTTTTCCCGATAGCTTCCGAGTGCTGCGAACCACATCTGCCAGTCAAGTCTCGGTTGATGGGGTGCGCACCAGCCCGGCGCGCGTTTCACGTCGCCCGGTTTCCATCTAAATTCGTAGGGCAGCCAATCAATTCCGTCCGCGCTGCCTTCGATCACAATCTCGTCGCGATCCTTGGTCATCACGCGAAAGAGACCATAGCCGTTCACCATCCGAAGCGACTGCAAACGGCCGTAAATTGCGACGAGCGGTCGTGGCCAATCGGCGTCGGGGTTGAATGCAGTGAAAATGAGCCAGGCATTGACCGGCAGCGTGAGGACAATCACAGCGATGGCAGCGTAGCTGCGCAATTGATCCTGTAGCCGTTTCGCTGTCCGAAACGGGGCGCCGACATTTTTAGCACGCTCGTGAGGCGCTGCCCACAAGGCAGCGGCTACAGAATCGTCGATCAGCAATAAGCACAACGCGATCGTGAGGAGATTGAAAAAGCAATAATTGCCAGTGAACGCGATCACCAACTGGAGAAAAATCATTAATCCGGCGGCAATGAGCCGCGGCCGGCACGGCGCCCAGATAAAGAACGGAACGATGATTTCTGCGACAAGACAAAATGCGACTGAAAAATGCTTGAACCATTCCGGACTTTTGTCCGCCCACCAACCGAACACAGTGGGCAGCGGTTGTGACCAATAATGGTAATCGAGCGCAGTCAGGTTCCACCAACAATCATCGCCGCTGGTCAGCTTCACCACGCCCGACATCAGCATCAATTTAAAGAAGAGAAACTTGAGTAGAAACAAACCCGGCCGTGAAACTGGCGAAGCTGTAGCCGGGATCGTCGATCCCGGCCACAACATCAATTCCCTCGGCCAAAGCCGCCACGGCGCGAGAAAAATCGATAGGAAGCCAGTTTCCAGCAGCAAAATGTCCCATTGAAAGCTGAGAAAAGTTTGTCCGGCGGTCGTCAGCGAAAGATAGAAAACAAAAAGGACGACCAGCGAAAGCGCAGGTGCGACGCCCAAAATTAAAAGCAACGACAAAACAACGCCGCCACCGCAAAGAAAATGGAGAAAGCCGTTACTCGAATCGAACCAGCAAAGCGTGGGGAGCAGGGAGTAAGCGGTCGAGCCAAATCGTTCGTAAACCGCAGGTAAGAATTGGTTGAGCGGCGAGACTCCGTTGCTCCCGACAAGGCCGTCCACCTGCACCCAAAGCGATACGAAGGCGATCAGATAAGTCAGTCCGAGCGTACGAAGAAACCAGCGCCGCGCCCAAAAGTAAGTTGGCGGCCGTACGTCTTTTCCCCATAGCAATCGAGTAAAGGCCGAGCCGAACCCGCGATGACGAGCGATAAACTTGTAAGCGATTTCGGAAGTAGCCGCGAATCCCGGAACGTGATCGTAGCTCCACGCCAGCCATCTTCTCGAAGATCGATATCGCAACGAGCGATAGATGGCTTCCGCGGCAAAAAAAGTTTCGCCGTCCGGCTCAATGAAAGCCATCGCGCGCGTGAACTCTTCTCGAGGAATTTCCGGGAATCGGTCTGCGACGTCCTGGTAAGATGCGTAATCGACCTTACCGGCGGTGATTACCTGCCAGCGCTCGATCCACAACCGGCAGAAATCACATTCGCCATCCCAGATCAGGAGCGGCTTTGGCGGCGGATTGGAAACGCGCTGATGGCGTTCGCTACCCATAAGCGTCGAACGTCCAACGTCCAACACCCAACGTCCAATTCAGAATCCGAATTCGGCGTTCGATGTTCGGAGTTGGGCGTTCAGCGTTTTCTTAAGCTGGAAACTCTGCCCAGACCGGCGCGTGGTCGGAAGGCTCTTTGTCTTTGCGCATTTCGCGATCAATCCCGGACGCAATGCATTTTGCTGCGAGCTCTTCGCTCGCCAGAACTGCATCGATGCGCAGGCCGTGATTCTTTTCAAACGCGCGCATCTGGTAGTCCCACCAGCTGAAAAGTTCGCCTTCCTTGTGGTGGATCCGCAGTGTGTCGCGCAAGCCGACGTTGCATAATTCTTGAAACGCGGCGCGCTCGCTTTCCGAACACATGATGGCTCCGCGCCACAAGTCTGGATCGTAAACATCGATGTTTTCCGGCGCGACGTTGAAATCGCCGCACACGAGTAAATCGCAGGATTCTTCGTTCGCGATGCAATCGCGAAGGCGGCGATACCAATGCAGTTTGTATTCGTAAGCTGGCGAACCGATTGCCTGGCCATTCGGCGCGTAAATCGAGAACACGCGCACATCACTAATGGTTGCGGCGATTACCCGCGCCTGCCGATCGACCACTTCATCACAAAGCGACGAGCGAACGTCAAGCAGCTCGATCTTCGCGAGAATCGCCACCCCATTGTACGATTTTTCCCCGTGATAAGCCGAGTAATAACCAGCCGCTTGCAAAGCGAGCGCGGGAAATTGATCGTCCGGGCATTTCGTCTCTTGCAAGCAGACGACATCGGGTTTCGTCCCGTCCAGCCACGCAAACAATCGATCTTGTCGTTTGCGCAGTGAGTTGATGTTCCACGAAGCGATGCGCACGGCGGGAGCGTGATCAGTGAACGGTATGAACCATGGCGGCGAGTCAGGATCCGATCACTGATCACGGTTCACCGATCACAAGTCTAATTCCACTCCCGTTTCCGGTATAATCACCTGTGAGTCGGGAAGCTCGGCTGACAGTGTCGCTCGCATCCACTCCACTGCTGGTGGATCGCCATGCACAAGAATAATCTTGCGGGGCGAAAGTTTCTTTGCGTATTCGATCAACGTCTCGCGCGTAGCGTGCGCGCTGAACTGGAACTGTTCAATGTTGCAACGGATCTGCTGGGGCGGTTTGTCAGGATCAAGAGCGACTTCGCCCCCTGTGCCGGCGTTCCGCAGAAGACCGCCAGGCGATTCGGGATTCGCGTAGCCGACAAAAAAAATCGAGTGTTGCGGGTTTTCGATTAGCCGGCGCGCAAAAACATTGGAGAGCGTTTTAGGGATCATCATGCCGCTGGAGAGAACATACACGCGTCCCGCGCGCAGGGGCGCATCGCGCACTGTTTCATCATTCAAAATGAACGGAGCTACGTCCCTCATGAGTTGCAATTCCGGCAATTGCCGTCGCGTCATACGCGCGCGGCGGTCATAGATATCGGTCATCTTAGAGCTCAGACCGCCGATATAAATTGGAAACTCGCCGGAGAGCTTTCGGAATTCACGCCGAAACCTGTAAAGCATCGCCAGCACCTCCTGCGTTTTGCCCAGCGCGAAAACCGGTATTAGAACGCCTGCGCCGCGCTCGAAAGCGCGCCCAAGTGCCTCGGCGAACCGCCGCTCTTCAGCGGCGCGCGTCCAGCCTGCCGGGTTCGCGTGATCGCCTCGCGTGCATTCGATGATCAGGACATCGATCTTCTCTTCCGGGAAAGCCGCCGCTTGCATGATTGTTTGATCGTCGAAATTGACGTCGCCGGTGTAGAAAACGGTTTGGCGTTCGGCGCGCAGCAAAATTCCGGCCGAGCCGAGCACATGTCCTGCTTCGAAAAACTCGAACGTGAGCGCGTCTTTTTCACGCTGGGGCGATCGTTCGCCGGCAATGGAAATACGTTGGCGTAAGGGACACCATCGCCAGCGTTCCGACGCTTTGTCCGTTTCGCGATGCGTGAAAAGCGGATAGGACATTTCCCCGATCTCCTCACGCTGGCGCGTCATCACATTCACTGAATTGTGCAACAGCACGCTGCCGATCTCGGCCGTGGCCTCGGTCATAAAAACGCGCGCGCTTGGAAAGCGCCGCATCGCCACTGGCAACGTGCCGATATGGTCCTGATGAGCATGCGAAATCAGGACCGCTTCGATCCCTCGGCCGGCGATTGCCTTCAAATGAGGCAGCGCATCCTCCCCGGTGTTCTTTGGGTGCATGCCGCAATCGAGCAATACCCGGTGGCGGCCGATCTCAAGATAGTACGAGTTCGCGCCGATCTCCGTGCGGCGAGTGAGATTAATGAATTTCAAGGCGCTGTAATTGTAGGGCGTCTGTGTCAGACGCCAATCATAAGAAGGCGTTTCACAGAGCGGAGCGGCGGGGACGCCAGCGACACAGACGGGCAGGCCGCAGGCCGAATGAGCGGGAGCGCATGAGTCAAACGCCCTACAAAATTTCTCTGAAAATCCGCAGCCAATTGCCGCGCAGGATCTTTTCGATCTCCTCGTCGGAAAAACCGCGCTCGATCAATCTGCGGGTGAGATTGCGCGTGTGAGAATGATTCGTTAGGTCGGGAATGAAATGCGGTTTGGTCAACTTTGCGGCAAGCTCAGTTCGCACCTTCTCAGGCAATTGCTGGAAGAGATACTCGCAAAAATCAAAACCGATCCCGACGCCGTCGATTCCGATCAGGCCTATCACGTGCTCGATGTGATCCACATAACGATCGATCGTGCTCGTTTCGGGATCCGGACTAACGAGAATCGCATTCACCCCGACAACGCCATTGCGTTGACCGATGATCTTGATTTGCTCGTCGCTGATGTTGCGCTCGATATCGTAGAATTTTCGCACGTTCGTGTGCGAAACGATAAGTGGTTTGCTCGTTAGCTCGATAATGTCCTCGAATCCCTTTGGATTGATGTGCGCAAGATCGATGAGGATCCCGAGTCGTTCGCACTCGCGCACGACGTCGCGCCCAAAATTCGTCAGGCCATCGCGTGGTGAACCGCTTGGCTTGAAAATCCCGCCGCTGCCCGCGGCATTACGGCGCGCATGGGTCAAACCAACCGACCGCAGGCCGAGCTCGCAAAACGCGCGCAGCAAATTCAAATCCTCGCCTAACGGCTCCACGCCTTCCATGGTAATGACCAGTGCGATTCTGTTTGCAGTGCGAGCTTGCTCGATCTCGGCAAACGTTTTGCAAATCGCGAACCGCCCCGTTTGCTCCACCTCGGCATACAGGCGTGCGACCTGGTCGAGCGCGACACGCAAACCCATTTCCGGCAGATAACGGTCCTCGACGTAAATTGCGACGCCGAGCACGCCGATATCGCCGGCTTCAAATTCTGACAAAAAATGCGAGACGAGAACGCCTGGCCGATCACGCTTTTCATACAAATCGATCAGCAGATCGAAGTGAAAATCGACAATTCCGCCCGCGTGAAGCCGCTCGATTCGATGTTCGACGGATTCTTGGTTAGCAGTCATTCTGTAGCGGCGGTCTGTGACCGCCGAATGTTTCAATGAAACCGCGAATTACGCGCCTTCGCGCAAGGCTACGGCGGGCAAGCAGCGCATGTCACGAATAAGAAAATCGGAGCAAGGCCTAATGTAGAGGCGTTCGCTGCGGCGAACGCCTGTTGGTCGGCGAAATTGTAGCGCGTTCTGGTGAAACGCCGCCTCGTGGATCGAGTGTTTGATCCAGACGCCTTCGGCGAATCTGCCAAACGTATACGCAAAACCGCACCGCGGGATGGAAGCACAGTGCGGCTCTTTTTCTAGTTGCTGCCTGCTGGCTTTTGGACCGCTGGAAGATTGCTGCCCAAGCTGTCGTGTCCACCCGGACCGCATGGATTCGGAGGGAAACCGCCTTTAGCATCTTTTGCTGGCTTAAGGTCCTGGAGTTTGGTCACTTTTTTCTCTTTCTTTTTCTTGGTCTTACCTTGCATGTTACCTTTCATTTGTTTGTTGTCCGTGCTTTCGTGGATCGGCGTCCGCGGCGGCGGACGCCCTACAACATTCTATTTCGTATTGCTGACCGTTTGCAGAATGGATTTGTTTAGCTGGAGTTGCGCGCTCACTTTTTGGATTTGCGCGGCCTGCTCTTTGAAACGAGCAACCACGCTCTCCATTTCCTTGCGCTGCTCGGCAATAGCCGCTTGGAACTCCTTCTGCTGCTGTGCGACAACTGACTTTAACTCGCTGATGGCCGTTTGTTGTTCCTCAACCTTGCGATGCTCCTTGAGGAACTCATTGAGCAACATCGCGTTCACTGCGTCGTAACGCACGGTTTGGAGTTTACCTTCGCGATCACGTTTCACCAGATCGGGATTCACTTTTTCCACTTCTTCAGCCACCAACCCGAACTGTGGGATGCGCTTGGGATCGAACTTCTCCTTATAACGGAACGTGACCGGCTTCAACGCCAGGATGGCTTCGCTTGCCTTACCCATCGCCTTAATCTCATCTTTGAAACGCGCGGAGGACGCCATGTTGATTGTGCCGAGCTTGCCGTCGGCAGTGATATAGACCGCATCGCCGCCAATAGCGTCTGCACCACTAATGCCAGCGACATAAGTAGCTGTCTGGACGACTTCCACCCCGATTCGGATGGTGCTGGACTCGCCGGGAGTACCAGGGTTGCCAATATCGATATTGTCACTTCCGATCGTAAGAACAGCGCCGGCGCCGTTGCCTAATGCAACGTTGTTGTTGCCGCTGGTGTTTTGGTGCAACGCGTCCACGCCGTTGGCCGTGTTGTGATGGCCGGTGGTATTATTGAGGAGTGAGTCGTTCCCGGTAGCCGTGTTGAAGCCGGCCGTGTTCTGAGCGAGCGCCTGAAATCCAATAGCCGTGTTGAACCCGCCAGACTGGTTGTCATGCAGCGCAGCGGCACCGGTCGCTGTGTTATCGATCCCAGTTGTATTATTATTAAGTGCAGCGACGCCATTGGCTGTGTTTTGGAAGCCAATCGTGTTGCTAACCAAGGCAGACGATCCGGTGGCGGTGTTGAAGAAGCCGGTACTAGCGCTCAAAAGCGCTGCCGCGCCAACGGCCGTATTTCCATCTGCAGTGCTGGTAAGAAGCGCCCCAGCGCCGACAGCAGTATTGAAGTTGCCGGTCGTGTTGCTTCTCAGTGAAATGACACCGATTCCCGTATTGAACCCGCCGGTCGTAAGACTAAAGAGGGCGTTCTGCCCTTCTGCAGTGTTGCCTCCGGGATAACCTCCATCCGGTGGTGGGATGACTCCTTGTGCTCTGTGTGAAAGGGCGAAGCAGACTATCACCAGCACGGTGAGAACTACTGAATGACGAAGACCCGAGACGTTTTGTTCCGATCGAATGTATGGTTTCATGGCGCGAGTATCGAGGGGTTTGTGCCAGCTTGGCGAGACAAAAAAGCGTGACGCCTCCGATGTTTCTGCGAAGTGCCGGCTCCAAGAAATTCGGCGCGCCTGGCCGTTCTGGTCGCGAATACTTTCGGACTCGCTTGCCCTACCTGCTCAGCTCGAGCATGCGCAGGATCGGCATTTGTGCGCGTGTGCGCACTGATTCGGGCAGAGTGATTTCTGGTTCCATGTTAAGGAGCGCGTCGTACGCTTTCTCCAACGTGTTCATCTTCATGAACCGGCATTCGCCGCAGAAGCAATTGTCAGTTGGACCGGGAATGAATGTTTTGCCGGGGATTTCTTTGCGCAGCCGATGTAATAATCCTGCCTCAGTAACGACGATGATCTCCTGCGCGGGCGAGTCCCTGCAAAACGTCACCATCTTTTCGGTGGAACAAACTTCATCAGCCAGCATCCGCACCGCGTAAGTGCACTCTGGGTGCGCAACCACCGGCGCATCTGGATATTGTTCGCGGATTTTGTTTATACTGCGCGCCGTGAACTCGACGTGCACGTAACAGGTGCCCTGCCACAAATCCATTTTGCGCCCGGTCCGTTCCATCACCCAGGCGCCGAGATTTTGGTCCGGGACAAAAAGAATGTTTCGATCCGCTGGTGCGGCGCGGACGATCTTATCGGCATTGCCGCTGGTGCAAATCACGTCAGCCAGCGCTTTCACACCGGCGCTGCAGTTGATATAAGCGATCACGTAGTAGTTTTTGTCGGCGTGCTGTTTAAGAAATTCCGCCAGCTTGTCCGGCGGACACGATTCCGAAAGCGAGCAGCCAGCCTCGAGATCCGGCAAAATCACGCGCTTGGTCGGATTGATAATCTTGGCTGTTTCCGCCATGAAATGGACGCCGCAAAACAAGATCACGTCGGCGTCTGTTTTTGCTGCCTGGTAACTCAGCCCTAACGAGTCACCAACGAAATCGGCGACATCCTGCAATTCAGGCACTTGGTAGTTATGCGCGAGAATGACCGCGTTCCGCTTACGCTTGAGTTCCGGCAGCTCTTCTGAAAGATCAAGGCTTGTGCGTCGCAAACTGCCAAAATTAACACCGGCACTTACCATCGGCTAATATGGCGGTTTTCGAGGGAATTACAATAGCAAGGCTTGTCGAGGCGCTCGCCGCCGCGAGCGCGTTCGGCGGCTGACACGGCCGCCGCCTACGACATGAGCGCCGCGCGCATCGCTTCAATCGGAGCTTCTCGGTTGAACCAGATGGAAAATGACAGCGCGCCTTGGTACACCAACATCGATAAGCCGTTCGCGCCGCGCGCGCCGGCTTCCTCTGCTGCGCGAACCGACGCCGTTTTCGACGAACCGTAAACGCAATCGAAGACAATCTGATGCGGTGCAAGCAATCGCGTCGGAACCGGGGAGGGATCGCTGGGATTCATTCCGAGCGGTGTGGCGTTCACGATGAGATCGATGTCTGCGAGTTGCACGCGCATTGTCGATTCATCCCACGCGGCCGCTTCAATCCGCGCGGCGGGTCCTAACACCCGGGGTCCGGCAAAAAACGGCCGCAATTGATCTGCGAGTGCGTTCGCTTTTTCCAGCGTGCGATTTATCAGAACAAGACGCTCACAATTTTCCAGCGCGCATTGCCAGGCTATGGCGCGCCCCGTCCCGCCGCCGGCGCCAATGATCATCACGCGCAGATCTCGCAGATCGATCGAGAATTCTGCTCGAATTGCTCGCAGGAATCCTTCACCGTCGGTATTTGAACCGATCAGCTTTTCATCGCGAAAGCGGATCGTGTTTACTGCGCCGGTGCGAGTTGCGGATTCGTCCGCCTCATCGATTTGCGTGAAGGCAGCGATCTTGTGCGGGACGGTGAGATTAATTCCAACGAAATCAAGCCTGCGCAAAAACAGCAGCGCTGATCGCAGCTCGTTCGCGCGAATGTGAAAGCGGGCATACTGGGCCGTGATCCCGCCCGCGCGCAGGGCGGCGTTTTGCATTTGCGGCGATAGCGAATGCGCAACGGGATCGCCGACAACGCCGAGCCGAACTGGAGGATCGACATCTCTCGCAACGGCAGACCAGGTCTCTAAATCCGCAAGGGTATAACGATCAGTGGTTTGCTTTTTTTCCATTCGTGGAGAATCGAGATATTAGCTACGCACGAGCGCAATGACAGCTTCGACTGAAAAACCGCCGTCGGACTTTATTCGCGACATTATCGCGGAGGATGTTCGCTCGGGAAAATACAAACAAATCCGCACGCGCTTTCCGCCTGAACCGAATGGTTATCTGCACATCGGTCACGCGAAATCGATCTGTCTGAATTTCGGAATCGCGCGCGAGTTTGGCGGCATTTGTAACATTCGGATGGACGACACTAACCCGACGAAAGAAGAGGCTAAGTATGTCGAGTCAATCATGACCGACGTGCATTGGTTGATCGATGGCTGGGCAGGTAAACATGTCGGCGGCGCGCCGCTCTATGCGTCGGATTATTTCGACCGGTTTTATGCATACGCGGTGGATCTTATCCGCAAAGGGAAAGCCTACGTCTGCGACATGACTCCCGAGGAGACGGATGCGTATCGCCGGCTCGGGAAGGCAAGCGGCCTTCGCGACCGCTCAATCGAGGAAAATCTGGATCTGTTTACGCGAATGAAAGCTGGCGAGTTTCCCGATGGCGCGCGGACGTTGCGGGCGAAAATCGACGTGAATGCCGCGAACGTGTGGCTGCGTGATCCGGTACTCTATCGAATCCGGCACGCATCGCATCATCGCACAGGCGACAAATGGTGCATTTATCCGATGTACGATTGGGCGCACACGCTCAGCGATTACATCGAAGGGATCACGCACTCGATTTGCACGCTCGAATTCGAAGTGCATCGGCCGCTTTACGATTGGATTCTCGACGCGCTCGAACTACCCGAGGCGCGCCCGCATCAATACGAATTTGCGCGGCTCAATCTCACCTACTCGGTCATCAGCAAGCGCAAATTGATTCAGCTCGTGAACGAAAAACTCGTGAACGGGTGGGACGATCCGCGCATGGTCACGATTTCAGGCTTGCGCCGGCGCGGCGTCAGTCCAAGCGCGTTGCGAACGTTCGCTTACAACATTGGTATCACGAAGTACCCGAGCATGACCGACATGGACCTGCTCGAACACACGATGCGCGATGAGTTTAATCGCAACGCTACGCGCCGGCTGGCCGTGCTGCGGCCGATCAAAATTGCGCTCACCAATTATCCCGACGGAAAAACCGAAGAGCTCGATGCCATCAATAATCCGGAAGATCCGAATGCCGGAACGAGAAAGATTCCATTTGGTCGCGAGCTTTACATCGACAACGAGGATTTCAGGGAAACGCCGCCGCCGAAATTCTTTCGGTTACGTCCGGGCGGCGAAGTGCGGTTGAAATACGCTTACATCATCAAGTGTGATGAGGTGGTGAAAGATGATTCCGGGAACGTGGTCGAGTTGCGGTGCACTGTCGATCTGGAAAGCAAATCAGGCGGGCCGACTGCGGCCCGCAAGGTCAAAGGCACGATTCACTGGGTAAGCGCCGCGCATGCGATTGACGCTGAAGTGCGACTGTATGATCGTCTGTTCACCGTTCCTGAACCTGACGCCAGCGGGGATTTCAAATCGTTCATCAATCCAAATTCGCTCGAAGTGGTTACCGCAAAAGGCGAACCCGCGCTTACAGGCGCGCGTCCCGAAGAGCGCTATCAATTCGAGCGCCTTGGCTATTTCGCGCTTGATCCCGATTCCACCCGTGAGAAACAAATCTGGAATCGCACCGTCGCGTTGAGGGATACCTGGTCGAAAGTAGCGAAGAAGTAGCGTTCACCAGACTTAACTTCTGCTCGCCAGCGCGAACGCAACCGGGGCAGAATGGCACCGCGAATCGATGCCTGCGGTCTTCATCAGCTATTCGAGGAAGGACTTTTACTTTGCGGAGTCGCTCGCCTTCCACCTCGACCGGGAGGGGATCGCGACCTGGTTGGACGCGAATCATCTCGCACCGGGCGGCGATTGGGCAGCGGAAATTGATCACGCGCTGGATGAGGCGCAAACGGTCGTCCTCGTGCTCACGCCCGACAGCATCCGCTCCGAATACGTTCGCCGCGAATGGCAGCGCGCATTGGCGCAGGGCGATCGCCTGATTCTTGCGCTCTTCCGTTCCTGCGAGCCGCCGCCGGAACTGCAGCACGCGCGAAGGGTCGACTTCTGCGGTGCCTTTCGGCCGGCGTTGCGGCGATTGACGCAACTTCTTGCGACGCCGCGCAAAGCAGAAGCGCAGCAAACGGCCAGGCTCCGCTTCCCCGTTTCCCCGTGGATTGGCCTTATGACGGTCATGCTCGCCTTGGTCTTTTTCGTGCCAATGATGATTTTCGGCGACTGGCGGGGCCTGGCTTTCACAAACGAACCGATTGCCTTTCGCATTTTGTACTGGCTCACCTTGCCGTTTTTCGTCGGGTTCATTTTCTGGCATTCGTGCATCGCCCTTCTCCGGCGACGTATGGGTATGACGCGGCTGGCGCTCTCGCTGACTCTCTTCACTGGCGTCTTCGGCTTTTACTTACTCGGTCGCACGGGATGGATCCCGGCCGTGACGGCGCGGACCAGCGAGGTGCAATTCAGCATCATTCCGACTTACGTTCTCGCCTGCATCATTGGGATTGGATGCGTCGCACTCGCGATTGTCATCCTGCTGCGTCCGGAGGATTTGCTGCGTTGGTGTCCTACGGGAAAAGCATGGGATTCGTATCGCCGCGGGCGCGTGATAAGAATTCCGGATCTGCCGACCCGGTTTGCTGCGCTGCGGCGTTTCCAGCTCCTGTATGATGTAGAAGATGCGCCCGCCGCGGCGCGACTGCGCGCCGAGTTGATCCGCGCCGGTACCGTAGAGACCTCGAGTGACGCCATGAGCGTGGTTCTGCTCACGAATCGCACAACGACCGCGTGGCTCAGCCAGCATGCCGAGCTTCTGCAGAAAGGTGTCGTCACAACGATCGGCAGCGCGATCGGTTTGCCGCCGTCACTCCATTGGCTCTGGCGGCGGCAGTGGATCGACCTGCGGCGCTGGGACGCTACGCGCCGACGAAAGAATCCCGTGCCCGCCGTGCCCGAGGGAATGACGCGCCTGCGCATACCCGCGGTCGTGCGCCTGAATGAGCATCTGCTCTGCGCGACGGCTGGCTTGTTAGGTGTGCTCGCGAACGTCGCTTTTTCACCTAAATCGTCGAAGAGTGATACACTGGCCCCGCGCGACTGGTTCGGCATGCTGATCTGTGTCGCCTGTTATTTCTGGATCGTTGCCGCGTGGCAGCTGATTCATCGCCGGATTACGCAACCGCGCTACACGCGAAGGGTCGGAATTTTGTCCTGGCTGACACTCACCCTCAGCATGGGCGGCCTTTGGTTTTTTGTATCGTTAGGCGGAAACCCATGGCGCACCGTTCCCGCGGCCACCCTCGTGCTCGCCCTGCCATTTCTCCTTCGCTGGCACACGTCGCGCCTCGCTTTTTGGTTCCCGGCACCGCCTGTTCCGGGCACGAAATCCGCATCACGTCTGAACGCCCCACGAAAATGGGATGCGCTGCTCTGGGCCTTTCTTTACATGGCACTCTGGATGTTGCTCCTCGGAGTGCAGACGTGAAGAATCTTCTTTCGCAATCAACATTCAGGCTGGGTCCCTCGGATACGCTCGGGATGACGGCGAATTAGAAAATGGAAAGCGCTCGATCAATTCGCGTCAGCACTTTTTGTTTTCCAAGAACCTCCAGCAAATGATACAGACTCGGTCCCACGTTGCTGCCAGTCACAGCGAGACGAGTGGGATGCACGATCGCGCCGACTTTGACGCCGAGCTTTGAGGCTGTGCTTTTTAGTGTCGTTTCGATGTTGTCAGCGTCGAATTTCTCAAGCGCGCTTAAGGCGTCGCGAACCGCTTTGAGTCGTGGCTTGTTCTCAGTGGTGAAATGTTTTGCTACGCCTTCGGGATTAAAATCGAAATCCTCGGTAAAATAGAACCCACAGTAGGCGGGGAGCTCGTCAAACGTGTTGATCTTGCCTTTACAGGTTTGTAACGCAGCGCGCAGGTATTCCTTTGGGAATTTGTTCAGCTCTACACCGCTCGATTTTAACCTCGCGACGGCCAAATCGTAAAACTCGGAGTCGGTAAGCTCGCGCGCGTATTCGCCATTCAACCAGCGTAATTTGTCGGGATCGAACGTTGCCGAGCTGCGCCCGATGTTCGCGAGATCAAAAATCCGGATGACCTCATTAACGTCGATTTTCTCCCGGTTATCCTTCGGTGACCAGCCGAGGAGACAGAGATAGTTGCGGACGGCCGCCGGGAGATAACCGCGCCGGATGTAATACTCCACGCGCGCGCCTTCGTCGCGCTTGCTCATTTTTGTCCCGTCGCGATTGAGAATCAGCGGGATGTGCGCGTAGTGCGGCGGCGTTGCGCCGAGCGCGCGGATGATCTCGATGTGCTTCGGCGTGTTGGAAAGATGATCTTCACCGCGAATCACGTGCGAAATTTTCATTTCGAGATCGTCGATCACATTCACGAAATGAAAAATCCACGAGCCATCGGGGCGACGAATGGTCATGTCAGGATGCGTTGCCGGGTTGCTGAGATCGAAATCAATTTTCCCGCACACAATGTCATCCACGATTACGTGCTCGCGCGGCGACCGAAATCGCATCGCGCCCTCGTCCTCAAAGATGTGACCGGCGTCCTGAAGTTTTTTCAGATAGCGTTCGTAGAGTTCCGCGCGCTCACTTTGCAAATACGGTCCGAATTCGCCGCCGACGTGCGAGCCTTCGTCCCAGTTGAGTCCGAGCCATTGCAGCCCTTCGTAAATGGCCGCCATCGCTTCCTCGGTGTTCCGCTTGATATCGGTGTCTTCGATGCGCAGCACAAATTTCCCGCCGTGGTGCCGCGCAAACAGCCAGTTGAACAGCGCGGTGCGCGCCCCGCCAATGTGCAGATAGCCAGTAGGCGAGGGGGCGAAACGAACGCGGATGTTAGAAGACATTGGAGCAGTGGAGTGTTGGAGTAATGGAGTAATGCATTTGTTTCGTCATTCTGCTAGCCATTACTCCACCGCTCCATCACTCCACAAAAATCTTCCCCGCGCGGCGGCGCGCATGGCGATCTCGGGGGAGATTTACTTTCGCGATTGAGGCGTCTCGATCCGCGAGCGAACGCACGCGCTCGATCACGTCAAACGCAACTTCAGAGATGTTTTGCGCGCGCAACCACTTCAAAACCGCGCGGCGCTGGAGCGCGACGGGGAGCGCGCGAAGTTCTGCCACTGATAGATCCAAATTGGCTACATCAGGGACTTCGTTGTCCAGCCATTTCTCTTCATCGGCGGCAATCATGGCTGTTCGCCAAAGGTTCTGGCGGACGTTGCGGCCAATGACTTTTTCCAGATACGGAATGATACGGTTGCGAATCCGATTGCGCATCGGCGCGAGATCTTTGTTGGACGCGTCTTCGCGGAATTTCAGATGATATTCACGAACGTATTTATCGATGTCGCTGCGCCAGACTGAGAGCATCGGACGCACGATCGTCAAGTCGACACCGTCAACGTGGCGCGTGGAGACGTCGGGCATTGCAGCGAGACCGCCAAGGCCGGCGCCTCGGATCAAATTTAACAGAAAGGTTTCAACGAGATCATCGGCGTGATGCGCTAGGAAAATCGTGGGGCAACGATGGCGTTTCGCGGCTTTGGCGAAGAACGAGTAACGCGCCTCACGTGCCGCGGTTTCGATCGACATCTTCTTTTTCTTCGCGAGCGCGCGAACGTTTGCCGCGCCGAGTTCAAGATCAATACGCGGCATTTGCATTGTAGGGCGAGCGCTCCGCTTGCCCCTCTCCGCGCCCGGCAGGCGGAGCGCCTGCCCTACAAATTTTTCATTGTAGCGCCCGACTAGCTTCTGGACAAAGCGCGCATCGGCGTCGCTCGCTTGTCCGCGCAACTGATGATTCAAATGGCAAACGATCAGTTTCTTGTAACCGAGATTGATCAGCCAATGCAGCAGCGCGACCGAATCGCGCCCGCCAGACACGCCGATGAGGTAGCGCGCACCTGGAGGAAAATTGCGGATTAGCCGCGAGCTGATGGTCAGTGGCTTCACGAGTGTTTTCCTGTCATTCTGAGCGCAGCGAAGAATCTCTGATCATCTGATCGAACGCGTGCCAGAGGCAAACAGAGATGTTTCGCTCCCGCCTTCGCCGAGGCTCCGGCGTGGCAGGCCGTTCAACATGACAATTATTTGAATCCAATTCACGGTGGCACGGCATCCAACGTTCAAAACCAATAATGAACAACCAACCAACCTTAGACAAAGCGGGAACTCCGCGGCGTCTTAAAATTATGAACAACCAATCGATCTACGGGCTCCTGGTCCGCTCGGAAGAGAAAGGCCGGAGCAGGATGGAAATGGCGGTTTATGCGACGTGCATTGTGAGCGCGGTCGCCGCAATCGGGCAATTCATCTGGCAACCGGCCCCGGTTTCCTTTGAAAACCTGGTCTCGCCAGCGCGTCCCGTGCCGGCCATGTCACAACACGCCGTGGAAGCGGCGTTGGATACGAAATCTTGAAGGAGCCTGTGGCGAGATGCCCAGGCCTACGGAGGTCAGAAGCGGTGGGAAGCCGCCCTCAGCAAAGTAGTGTAGAAAATTCGATGATATGCGAGTAGGATTTGACAATGAATGAACGTTCATTCATCTTGCAAACCTATGTCGCAACCCCAGATAGAATCTAATCCCGACCGTCGCACCCAAATCCTCGATGCCGCCCTGGTTTGCTTCGCCAAGCGAGGCTTCCACCAGGCCAGCATGCACGACATCAGTGTCGAGGCTGGGATCAGCGTTGGGCTTATTTATCGCTATTTCGAGAACAAGGACGCAGTCATTTCGGCAATGGCTGACCGGCATAAGAAAGAAATCCACGAAGTGCTGGAGCGCGCACGACAGGCGCCGAGTTTGCTCGAGTCGCTCGAGATTTTGTTCACCGCGCATTGTTGCGAAGACGCGCCGCAAGTTGTCTCAGCCTTCGTTGTCGATCTTTACGCGGAAGCGTCGCGCAATTCGCATGTGGCCGATTTGGTGCGCGATGTTTTGGATACGGCGATGGATGGCGTGACCGATTTGATTGCGCGCGCGCCGGAGGCGGAAGGCGCTGCTCATGGTCTAAAGCCTTACGAGTTGGCGGAACTGATTTTTGCTGTCTCGCGCGGAATGTTGATGCGCGACGTTTTGCAACCGCAGGAGATGACCGCCGCGGAAAGGCGCACCCGGCAATTGGAGGTCACACGGAGATTGTGGAGGCTCTTGTTTAGAAAGGAAGGCGAACTGGCGTATGCATGATATAGCCAAACCTGTTTCTACTAAACCCAAGGTGAGATCTGGGAGAAGAGCGTGGGCGCTTGCAATTGGAGGCCTGCTTGCCCTTGTCGTCCTGCTTGTGGGAATCAAGGCGCTGCAAATTGCCAAGATGGCGTCCACCCCGATGGTAATGCCGGCGACGACAGTCTCGAGTGCGGTCGTGAAAGAGGAAGATTGGGCGCCCGTTCTTTCTGCGGTCGGATCGGTTTCGGCCGTGCAAGGCGCGATCGTTTCAACGGAGCTTGGCGGAGTCGTTGCCGACGTTGGTTTTCAAAACGGCGGAGAAGCGAAAAAGGGTGAAGTGCTTTTGAAACTCGATTCCTCTTCCGAGGACGCGCAGTTACATACGGCCGAAGCAGATTTGGAATTGGCGCGGGCAAATTTGCAGCGAACGCGCGATCTGGCGGCGCGGAAGGTAGTCTCCAAGCAAGAACTCGACGCCGCGGAATCGGCGTTCGGTCAAAAACAAGGCACAGTCGACAACATGCGCGCGTTCATTGGGAAAAAACAAGTGCACGCGCCGTTCGATGGCCAGCTTGGCATTCGTCAGGTCAACGTTGGACAAATGATCAACCCGGGACAGCAGGTCGTTTCGTTGCAAGCGCTCGATCCGGTGTTTGTCGATTTTGCCCTCCCGCAACAGGAGTTGTCGAAACTCGCTCCCGGCTTGGAAGCGCACGTGCGTACCGACGCGGTGCCGGGACGAGAATTCAATGGTAAACTTACCGCCATTAACTCAATGGTCGATACCATCACGCGCAACGTGACCCTGCAGGCGACGCTCGAAAATCCGGACCACGCGCTGAAACCGGGAATGTTTGTGAAGGTCGACGTTGTATTGCCGGAGAAAAGCAAGACGCTCGTGATTCCGGGCAGCGCGGTTTCTTATGCGCCGTACGGCGATTCGGTTTTCGTCATCGAGAAAAAGAAAGACCCGAAGACGGGCAAGGAATCGCAGACGTTGCGTCAGGCTTTCGTGCGAATCGGCGAAGCGCGGGGTGATTTTATTTCAGTGACTCAAGGATTGAAAGCCGGCGACGTGATTGTCAGCACCGGAGTTTTCAAATTGCGTAACGGCACGCCGGTGACGATCAACAACGATCTCGGGCCCAAACCGCAGTTGAATCCGACGCCGGCAGATTCGTGAGGTAAGATCGACATGAAATCGTTCACCGATCTTTTCATCAAACGCCCGGTGCTGGCGATGGTGGTCAGCTTCGTGATTCTCATCGCCGGTTTGCAGGCGATGAAGACGATCAACGTCCGCCAATATCCGCGCAGCGATATCGCCGCGATCACTGTAACTACCATCTACGTGGGCGCTGACGCTGAATTGGTGCGAGGTTTCATCACCACTCCACTTGAGCGCGCGATCGCCGCGGCTGACGGCATCGATTACATCCAATCGCAAAGTCAGCAGGGCGTTTCCACGATCACGGCGCGCCTGAAATTAAATTACGACGCGAACAAAGCGTTGTCGGACATCAGCTCGAAAGTCGATGCGGTCCGTAACTTCTTGCCGCCCGAGTCGCAGATTCCAGTGATTACGATTATCCCGGCCGATTCCCAGATCGCCTCTGCTTATTTGAGTTTTACGTCTGATATTCTTCAGCCTAACGAGGTCACTGATTACCTGGTTCGACTTGTTCAACCTCGTTTGACTTCAATTAGTGGTGTGCAACGAGCCGACATTCTGGGCGGTCGGACGTTTGCCATGCGCATCTGGATGAAACCGGAGATAATGGCGGCATTAAATATTTCACCGACCAATGTTCGCGACGCACTGACGAAAAATAATTTTCTTGCCGCTGTCGGGAACACAAAAGGTTCACTGCTTCAGGTCAATCTTACCGCAAACACCGATTTGCACACCGCCGATCAATTCAAGCAACTCGTGGTTAAGCAGGACAAGGGGACACTCGTTAGGCTAGGCGACATCGCCGACGTCGTGCTCGGATCGGAGGATTACAACACCGAAGTCCGGTTCTCCGGGCAAAAAGCGGTTTTCATGGGCATCTGGGTATTGCCAAACGCGAACTCGATCGACGTGATCAAACGTGTGCGCGTTGAATTGGACCAGATCAAGAAAGAATTGCCTTCCGGCATGCAGGCCGAAATGGCCTACGACGCGACCGCCTACATCAACGACGCCATTCACGAAGTCGTAAAGACACTGATCACCACATTGCTCACCGTGATGGTGGTAATCTTTTTGTTCCTCGGTTCATTCCGCTCAGTGGTTGTTCCGGTTGTGGCGATTCCAATTTCGCTCATCGGCGCACTCTTTTTGATGCAGATCTTCGGCTTCACGCTGAACCTGCTGACGCTGCTCGCGATCGTGCTCTCGGTCGGATTGGTTGTCGATGATGCGATCGTTGTGGTCGAAAACGTCGAGCGCCACATGCGTGAAGGCATGTCACGCATAAACGCGGCGCTGGTCGGCGCGCGGGAACTGGTCGGCCCGATTATCGCCATGACGATCACGCTGGCCGCGGTTTACACGCCGATCGCGCTGCAAGGTGGATTGACCGGTGCTCTCTTTCGCGAATTTGCGCTCACGCTCGCCGGCGCCGTTTTCATTTCCGGCGTCGTCGCGCTCGTTTTATCGCCGGTAATGTCGGCGTACTTGCTGCGCGCGGAACACGTGGAAACCGGCTTCAGCGGTTTCGTCACTCGGACGTTCGATCGGTTCCGCGATTGGTACGGGAGTCACCTCGATCGCACGCTCGCCGCGCGTCCGGCCGTTTATACGGTCTGGATCGGCCTGTCGCTTTTGGGCGCGCTGTTTTGGTACATGTCGCCGCGCGAATTAGCTCCACAAGAGGATCAAAGCGTGATCTTCGGTATTATGACCGCGCCAGCGAATGCAACGATCGACGACACGATCCGTTATGCCGATGCAGCCGGTAAAATTTTTGCCGCGGTTCCGGACACACGGTTTACGTTTCAGCTGACATTTCCTGACAACGGTTTTGGCGGAATGGTCTTGAAGCCATGGGGCGTTCGCAAGACACCGACAAAAAATTACTTGCCGCTCATTCAGCAAAAGCTTGGAGGTATTCCAGGCATTCGAATGTTCCCGGTCATGCCGGCAGCTCTTCCCGGTGCGGATAATTTTCCAGTCAGTTTCGTTATCACTTCGACCGCGGATCCCGAGCGAATTCTCGAGTTCGCCCAGGAGCTCCAGGGCAAGGCAATGCAGGCGCATATGTTTCAGTTTTCAGACATCGACACCAAGATCGATCAGCCGCAATCCGAAATCGTTTTCGACCACGACAAAGTCGCGTCGATGGGTCTGGACATGCAAAAAGTCGGCAGCGACATGGCCGCCGCTATCGGTGGCAATTATGTCAATTGGTTCAACATCGCGGGCCGCAGTTACAAGGTGATCCCCCAAGTCAAGCGCATCGATCGTTTGAATCCGGAGCAGCTCAAAGACATTTACGTCACTGGTCCGAACAATCAGCTCATTCCGTTGAGCACGGTCGCTTCAATTAAACACAACACCGTCGCACGCTCGCTCAACCGCATGCAACAGCTCAACGCCGTCGCGCTCAGCGGTGTGCCGACAGGTTCGCTCGACACAACATTAAAATTTCTCGAGGACGAGGCGCAGAAAATTTTACCGAAAGGCTACATCGTCGATTACACGGGTGAATCTCGTCAGTTACACACCGAAGGCAGCAAATTCGGAGCGGTCTTTACTCTTGCCGTCCTTTTGATTTTTCTGGTTCTGGCCGCGCAGTTCAACAGCTTCCGCGATCCGCTCATCATTCTGCTCGGTTCGGTCCCGCTCGCGATTTTCGGCGCGCTGGTTTTCACTTTTCTAAAAATGCCGTTCGGCACATTTTTCACGGACCATTTCACGACAACGCTCAACATCTACTCCGAGGTGGGTTTGGTCACGCTCGTCGGCCTCGTTTCCAAAAACGGAATTTTGATTGTGCAATTCGCGAATCAACTTCAACGGCAGGGCCTGGCCAAGCTTGAGGCCGTTGCCCAAGCTGCGAGAATTCGATTGCGCCCGGTCATGATGACCAGCGTCGCGACAGTCGCGGGTCACTTTCCCCTCACCCTGGTTACTGGCGCCGGAGCGGCCGCGCGAAACTCCATCGGTCTCGTGCTCGTTGGCGGGATGACGATTGGAACAATCTTCACGCTGTTCATCGTGCCATCGCTTTACATGCTCATCGCGAAGGAACATCACGAGAAATCTCTAATGGACCCGGATTTGGAAGGCGTCACCGAAGATGTCGATCTTACGCCCGAGTATGCGTCGGCCCTCGCGCCTGACGCCGACGGCAACGGCTGGAAGAAAGCGTGACCTAGCTCGATGTAAAGGCGGCTGTGTCAGCCGCTTTATGATTGAATGTGGGCGGGACCTTGATGTCCCAATAGGGGAAAAGCAAAAGCCCCAGTGAGGTTACTCACTGAGGCTTTGTTTTCCTGATTTACTTTTTCTCCGTCAGCGCATTTTATCTGCCGCCCGGCGCTCCAGTCGTCCCACGGAATTCGACGAACTCGGTCGAGTTGCTTATCTTCGTGACGAACCACGGCTCCGGCCCCATACTGGCTGACGGCTGTTCTTGGATGACCCTGCCAATTGGCGTTGGTCCAAAGGCGATCGAGTGACCAGCCTTTGCCACAGTGATGTAGTTTTGTCCCCTGTTTTGGCACAGGAACAACCCTTGTTCACTGTCCAACAGGCTTGCCAAGTCCAGACCGCTGACCGGCACATTGATGTCGAGTTTCATTTCCCTTGTTCCCTTTCTGTTTTTGACTTTGTCTTATTCTCTTTTTGTTTGAGCTTTCACTCTCGCGCAGTGATCGATAATCGCGAGGTAACTTAGGTTGCCTTTTCAAACTTCCGATTTGAACGTTTCCGGAACGGGACGCTGTCTAACGCTGAGACAACGAACGGCGATTGCGCGAGAGCGGGGAGACGACGTGCGGCGACTGAAGGGAAATTTCAAAACCGGCAACAGGCGGAAAGCGGTGATCGATCCGTCATTGGAAAAGCCTTTGCTTTGCCTGCACGCGGCCATGAACCTCGGTTCCTTCTGGAAAGCCGTCCAGCAGTTGCTCGCCGCCGCGATCCCAAATCGCTTGATCGGCCTCATGCTTCAGCCCAATCCAATTTTGCCAATGATCGCGAGATGGACGTTGCCCATGCCTGATGGGTTTTTCACCGCCGAGCCGCTCAAGAGTTATATCGCTGCGCAACCGCGTCAGAGGTTCGTGCGGATTAGCGACCTCTTTTCAAATCGAAGCAGCCTGATGAAATCGGCCTTCTACCGCCGATACATGGCGCCTCAAAAATGCGCTCACGGGGTCTGTCTCCTTTTTTGGAAAAAGCAGAGACTCATTTGTGTGATTGCAATCATGCGCAAGGCAACGCAAGGCGATTTCTCACTGGCCGAGATGAATTTGCTTCAGCAGCTTTACCCGCAGTTTCTGACCGCCCTTCGCCGGCTCAGGTTGCTCGAGCGCGAACATTCCCTGCGAATGGATCTTGAAGACTTCCTGAGCCGATTGCCAATGCCAACAATTCTCTTGCGATGGAACTTGAAGCCGATTTATCAAAACAGGGCCGCGCGCGACTTCTGCGCACTGTGGGAAAAAGGACCCGACGAGGCGCAACTGATGAACGCGGCCTCACCGATTCCGTCGGAGATTTTGGATCGATGCCGTCTGCTCAAACAGCAATGGGCGCACGCGCAACGCCCTATTGCGCCTCTAACAGGCTTCAAAGAAGAACGGGTGCATCATCCGCGATCGCCGCATTTACGAGCCACTATCCATTTGAAACAGCTGGGCTCATGCGGCGTGGCGCAGCCGCATTTTCTTATCGAGTGTGAAGATTTGCGCTCGTCCACTGCCGCGCATAACGGGCCGACGAGCGCCCATTTGCCGCATCTCGTCCGACTCACCAGGCGCGAACAGGAAGTTGCGCGGCTTGTCTGCGAAGGGCGGAGTAATCAGGAGATCGCTGATGACGCCTGCTTAAGTTTGCCAATGGTGAAAAAGCACCTCCACGCAGTCTTCCGCAAACTCGAAGTTCCCAGCCGCAGCCGGCTTATTACGCTGATGCGCTGAAGCGCACGGCAATTTGCAATCGACAACCGAAAATCTGATCTCTGGATTTCTTCCTTCATCCTTCTAACTTCTGACTTTGAAATTGTTTCCGTAGTTCAACGGATAGAACGGAGGTTTCCTAATGCCAAAAAGGCACTTTTGCAGGTTCCTCGCGAGTAATCAGCAGTAAGCCCATTTTTACCCATTCGGGTGACACAATGGGTGACATAAAATCGCTTCCCTTAGCTGCTTCTTGCAGGCACTTTTTCTTGCCCTTTGTCGAGCGAAGCTCGCCCAGAAGCTATTTCTTCTTCCAAACCCCTTATCAGCGAATGAACCTCTTCTGGCTTCGCTCCTGCTTTGACAAGGGCATCGAGCTGCTCGCGAATTCGATCAAGCGTCGCACGTTCTTTTTTGAGTTCTCTTTCCGCTACTTTCTTGCCCAAGAATCTGCCCAATGGTGCCGCGGCCGCGTAAACTAAGCCCAGACTGACGGCGATTGAAACAGCCGTCTGTAGCTGATCTCGATTAATTACTATAAACTGAGTGACCTGATTAAATAGATTCACAAATAAGATTTCAATAGCGCACATAGCATAGCCACAACGTAGTTGATTGAACCAACTGCGATATGTTTTGGCGCAAACCACAATTTAGCTTGCGGTTCTTCAATCGAACAGGTGCATGACCAAAACCATACTAGGAAAGCTAATAAAATAAAAATCCACACGAGAGGCACTAGACGCGCGTCGGCAGTCTTAACCGGCATGCAATTGTTTTTTTCTAAAACTTTCCGAGTTTCATCAGACAAAGGAACTTTAGGGCCTTTAAGTTCCGTCAACGGAATCAACGAGGTCAGGCCGGCTGCGGCAATCGTTGGACCAACAAACCCCATCGTATCTTGATGAAATGCCGTTCGAAAGATTATCTCGACTACGATCAGATACACTGGAAATCCCCAAACTAATAAGGACTGCATTTACACGAAGACAATCATATACAATTCAGCACAGCAAGCGTTTGTTAACGCGCAGCTGGCAGGAAATCTGATTCACCCCAGTTCAAGTCCAAATCTTACCGGCACCGACGCAAGGATCACAACCTGCTCATTTCTAGCTTCACGGGGCGCTTCTAAACATAGCCATCTACCTCTAGTATCGGCCCCATGCGTAACCCAGACGAGCCAAACCGAACGGATTGGAACGAAGTTATTGCCAAGTGCCTCTGCTTCATTTCCCTCCAACAATCTGAGAAAAAGGATACCTCGATGCTCGAGCGTGCGAAGTTCTTAGAAGGCCTCGGGCTTTCTCGAACCGACCGAGCTGGCGTCCTCGGCACAACCGCCCATTCTCTTTCAGAGCTGGAACGGCAGAACCGAAAACGAAAGGCAAAGAAGCATGGCAAACGATAGCTCCACCTCGCCCAGTCCAAGCACAAACGCCGAGATCGCTACAGAATTGGTTCGTATCGCAAAAATCCTCGCTTTGAGCGTTGTTAGAACCGCCAAGCGAGAAGAACAAGTAGGGTTCTTGTCCGCTGTTGGATATACGCCCGGAGAGATCGCAACCATTCTTGACGTTCCGGCGAACGCGGTAAGTGTTATCCTCTACCAACAAAAGAAGAAGAAAAAGCATAAGGCACGTTCGAGGAGAAAAAACTAACGAGTGGCAACCCGCATCGATCCCCGTCTATTAGCTAAGCTTACCGAACGATTAGGTGTAACTGAGGCCCGCGTCTATCAGCTCATTTCCGGAACCGCCCGGCAACTGATGCTGGACAATCGTCTAGCCGCGATCGCTCTGGCGAATGCCGACGGCATAAACGTCAATCGCTTTGCATCAGGAGCCGACCTTGCGGAAATTCGAGGTGCTCATTCAACGGCTGCTCCAACAACAAACACCGTCCACCGTCGAAAAGGCGACAAAAAAAGGCCCCAAAAGCGTCAACAAAAAAATACTGTATGGGTCGTCCATGGTCGCAATGCTGCCTTGCGCGATAGCCTATTCGCTTTTCTCAGAGCCATCGGCCTGACGCCGTTGGAATTCTCCAAGGCGATCCACCGCACAAAAAAAGCCGCGCCTTATATCGGTGAGATACTTGAAGCCGCTTTCGCCGGCGCGGCCGCAGTCGTTGTGTTACTTACGCCTGATGATCAGGCATGGCTCCAATCAAAATTCCGAAAAGCAACGGACGCCCCGTATGAGAAGAAACTTACGGGACAGGCTCGGCCAAACGTTTTGTTCGAAGCAGGTACAGCTTTTGGCAGCCATCCTCGCAGCACAGTCCTTATTGAAATTGGGAACTTGCGGCCGTTTAGCGATGTGGCCGGACGTCATGCAATACGCCTAACGAATGACGGCAACAGCAGACGAGAGCTCGCAAGCCGTCTTAAAGTCGCTGGCTGCAATGTCGATATTAGTGGCACAGATTGGCTAACTGTAGGCAATTTCTCCTCAAAACTCACCTAATTCTATCTAAAAGACGAGGGGAGCCTCCGCCTTGCAACCCCTGATACACCTCTTTGGCATTGACCAAAAGGTGTAGCCAAAAATCTAGAGGGGAACAGTTTTCTATTGGGGTCTTGGGGTCGCGTCTAAAGGGCGTGTTGCCCAAAGCTATTTGAGTTTGGTTCACAGTTGATTCCTTAGGCGGATTCGAATGGCGAAGATCGCGCTGACTAAAAGCGAGTGATCAGTAAGCAAAGCCGTGCTGCAGTCTTGTTAT